>Ga0070734_10005870_pt1 | contig 10605 bp, 12 predicted proteins | sample Coa_R1_8_FD_66444 | JGI IMG/M metagenome (GOLD analysis project Ga0070734, IMG submission 66444) | Surface soil microbial communities from Centralia Pennsylvania, which are recovering from an underground coalmine fire - Coalmine... | ecosystem: Environmental > Terrestrial > Soil > Unclassified ... | reverse complement strand
CGAGCAGGTTATCGCATGTCTCGACACCATCAGCGAGGCGGCCAGACGTGTCCGCGGAGATGGTGAAGCACCGTTTTACGGGCTGGACAGTCGGGGGCACTGCTTCATCGCCGCACAAACTCAACGCAGCATACTGCAGGTTTGGCAACAGATTGTTGCCGCTCGTAATCTTGATGTGAAAGAGTCTATTGGTGAGCCAAGCAGGGCGCCGTCGGCCATCTCTCCGTCTGGATCGCCTGCGCCTTCATACCCAATCTGGTCAGCGCCTGCACGGATGCCGAACGTTGACGCGCCGGAACGGATTACACCCAATGTGACTCTGGGAAATGTCTCGGCATAAACTTAGATTCTCGGAACGCGGTGTCCTGGAGGTTTCGCGCTTGGACTGTCGATCCTGAGCGACGCGTAGATGCCGGCTGTGGCAGCCGATAACCATGATGAGACATGATGACCGAGCAGCCCCGGCAAGCGAATCCCAATGACGCGTGCGCTTCGGCATACCTGAGGCAGGGCACAAGGCAGATTCGTGCAATCCTGTTCGACAAAGACGGGACTCTCGTTGATTTTCAGCGCACCTGGGGTCCCGCTGTCGACGAGGTGATAAGGCGTCTCGCGGCTGGTAATCGGGCTGTATACGAGCAACTCTCGGCGGCGAGCCGTTTCATTGGAAGCGAGCGGCGTTTCTTGCCGGACTCTCCAATCATCGGTGAGCCGACGAACCTGTTCGGTGCACGGTGGGCGGAGGTGCTTGGGTGCTCCCCCAGCGCCGCCTTTTTCGCGGAAATCAATCGTCTTTTATGTGATGCCACCGTCATGCACCTTGCGGCAATCGGCAGTCCAAAGACAGTGCTAAACGAGCTCGCCCGCCGGCGCTATCGGATCGGGATGTGCACTAACGATCCCGAACTAACCGCTCGCGCTCACGCGTGCAAACTGGGGCTCGATGGAATTTTGGAATTCATTGCCGGATATGATTCCGGCTTTGGTATCAAGCCGCAGGCCGGACCTGTGCTCGCATTTGCGCACGCGGTGGGCGTACCGTCGGCAGACATCCTCGTGGTCGGCGATACGGTTTTTGACCTTGATGCCGCGCATGCAGCGGGCGCTGTCGCGGTGGGCGTGCTGACGGGGCTAGCTACCGCCGAGACCCTCGCGCCGCATGCGGATGCGCTGATCGCGTCTTACGCCGAGCTTCCTGACTGGCTCGAGGGCTACCGACCGCCATCAGTGCAACCCTCTACCAGGGTCGCTACAACGATGTTGTGGTCCGACAGTCCCGCGGGTTCGAAAACGGATATGTCCACGGCAAGAGCAGTGGACGAGCAAAAAAAATCTATCGGCGGACCCGGCTCTCGGATGTAGGTGCCCCGGCTACCGGCATATGTGTGGGGCAAGACACCTCGCAGCTCGGTCAGATCGCGGCTGCGCGGCCCAGTGTTGAAGTCGCCGGCCAAGACCACCGACCCCAACTTCGCAATGGGCCGCAGGATGTCCGCAATCCGCGATGCCTGCGACCGGCGCATCGGCGACAATGACCAGCCCTCCGTGGCAGCTAGATGCGTGTTGCCAAAGATGAGGGGCTGATCCCATTGCAGCATCGCAAGCTGCATAACGCGGGGCTCGGCCTCGGCACCAACATAGCGGCCGGCGTGATTGGGGCCGAGTTCAAAGGAAGTAACATGCCGAAATGCAATTCTGGACAAGATAACAAGGCCAAAATACTGCGACTCGTTAGTGTCTAGCTCGCCCGGCGAAAGGGTGGGCGCAAAAAACCAACGATAGCCCCGGAGGTCTGGAGATGTAAAATCGAGGATCGCTGGCAAATGTGCGGCGCAATCGAGCCGCACCTCCTGCATTGCGCAGATGTCGAGGTCCAGTTCGGCTAGTCGCGAGGTGATTGCGACGTAATTCCTATTAGATGCGATATTCCAGGTGGCGATCCGAAGGCTTTTCTGACTCACATATCACCCCACCTTTGACTCTGTCGTCTTCATCATCGTCCAAACTGCCTCGTTAGACTACGGGAAATGCCTTAAGGACGTGTACTTACGCTGATTATCTGAGTTTTCTTGCTTGTGTTGTGGCGCTAGCCTCTTTTTGTAAGCTCCTGGCTTGTTGCGTCAAGCTTTGAGGGGGACGAGATGAACAACGCAACGTTTTTCACAGCAGATCGCAACACCCATATAAAAATTGTGACCGTTGCTCTCGCTGCGTCGACGGTGGTGTTCATTGCTACCGCCATTCGCGCAATACCGGCAAGCTCCGGGTCACACGTTCGGGCCGGTAGCAGCATCGTTGTCGCCGGCGAGTGATTGGAGGAACAAAATGCACGACCTTCTGGCCGATACAAGAGGGGCGATCGGATGGACACCAGCCGAGCGATTATTCAGGCTTGGCATGATGTGCCCGACCGGACAGTCAATGCCGCTTGACATGGTGGCGACGCATAAATGGTGCAACATTGCCGCAACCCTCGGACTGAAAGAGGCCTTCCGGTTACGAAACGAAGTAGCGGCCGAGATGTCGGAAGGGTGAAATTGTCATGGCGCAGCGCGCCGCTCGCGACTGGATCACCCGGCACTAAGCGAACAGGGTACCTGTCTGAGTTAACCCGGTAAGGGCTATTTTTTGATTCTCAGTTGCAGTATCTCGGATAGAAAATAGCAGAGCGGTGGACGGGAGAACTTTTTATGCCTAGCGCGCGACTTGTGGCAGCGTCGACACGCATCTCTAAGCAGCCTCACTTCACCTGGGGAGTATCGACATCAAGTTATCAGATCGAGGGAGCATTCAATCAAGGTAATCGTGGCCCAAGTATCTGGGATACCTATTGCCGTCAGGCTGGACGGATTGCTAACGGTGACACTGGAGACGTCGCCTGCGACCACTATCATCGTTATCAGGAGGATATCGACTTAATGCGAGAACTCGGCGTCGCGGCCTATCGTTTCTCCCTCGCATGGCCGCGAATCCTGCCAAAAGGACGAGGAGCCATCAACGAGGCCGGCCTTGGTTTCTATGATAAACTGATTGATGCATTGCTCGCAGCAGGCATCGAACCTTGGCTGTGCCTCTATCACTGGGATCTTCCTCAAGCATTGGATGACCTCGGCGGCTGGACCAATCGCGATTGCGCGATGTGGTTTACAGACTATGCGGCCTTGATCGCGCGCCGCTACGGCGATCGTGTGAAGCGCCTGGCAACGTTCAACGAACCCTCTGTTTTCACGCTTTTCGGGTACGGGTTCGGCAGCCATGCGCCGGGAATCAGCGACTATGCCTCGCTGTTACGGGCAATTCATCACGTGAATCTCGCTCATGGCGCGGCTGTCGAGGTATTGCGTACGGATGTGCCTGGGGCGTGCCTTGGCATTATTCACAACCGGCAACCCTGCGTGCCAGTATGCCCGAGCCACCAGGACGTCGCGGCAGCCGCCACCATGGACGCTTATTGGAACGGCGCATTTCCGGATGCCCAGCTACTCGCGTGCTATCCGCCGGCGCTGGCCGATGCGATTGCACCCTATCAGCGCCCTGGCGACCTGGCCTGCATCTGCCGTCCGCTCGATTGGTTCGGGCTCAATCACTACTCTCCGCTCTACCTGAAAGCGGACGAAAGCAATTCTATCGGCGTCGGATTCGGCGATGCGCCACCTGATGTTGCCCGCACCAGCATCGGCTGGCCAGTGCAGCCCGACGCATTTCGCGACACGTTGCTGGACGTCCACAAGCGATATCGACTGCCTATCTACGTTCTAGAGAACGGTACCGCGTGCGAAGACAAGCTCGATGAAAATGGCAAAGTCGCCGACCAACCCCGAATCGATTTTTTGCAAGCCTATACAGCGGCGATGTTCGAGGCGATCGCGGCAGGCGCCGATGTCCGCGGTTATTTCGTCTGGTCTCTGCTCGACAATTTCGAATGGGGCTCGGGGTACACTCAGCGCTTCGGGATCATTTACGTGGACTATCCCACGCAGCGCCGCATCCCAAAGGGATCGTTTTATTGGTACGGCGGTCTCATCCAAGATCGTAAGATGATACCCGTCGGGCCGTCAACGCGCGCTTGCCCGGCGCCGGAGCCTGTCGCGGCTGCTGCTGCGAGCAAATTGTGAGCTGCCCCCAAACATGTCAGTAGAACGGCCGCGCGAGTTGCTGTGGTCAGCGGTAACGAGACCCGTGCTGTCAACGGAATTGCTGTCATTCCGAATCGGGCTGCGGATTCCCAGGATTCAAAAACGCTTGCTCAAATGGCATCGATTCGATGAGCCGAGTCGTTACTTTCACACCTAATCCCGCCATCGACGTATCAACGTCGGTCGACCGGATCATGCCAAACCGGAAGTTACGGTGTTGCGAAGCGCGCCGCGACCTCGGCGGCGGCGGCATCAACGTCGCCCGTGTCGTCAAAAGGCTCGGAGGCGATGCCACTGCGATTTATCCGTGCGGAGGCGCGACCGGGGAACTGCTGACGCGACTCATTGAACGCGAAGGACTTACCGTTAAGGCCTCGACAACAGATCAAGAGACCCGAGAAGACTTCTCCGTGCACGAGGAAATGACTGGAAGGCAGTTCCGCTTCGTGCTGCCTGGGCCTATGCTTGCCGAGCCAGAGTGGCAGGCATGTCTCGATGCCTTGAGCGCGTTCGGCAGCCGCCCTGAATTCGTCGTAGCCAGCGGGAGTTTGCCGCCCGGCGTGCCGTTGGATTTTTACGCTCGGGCGTGCCGGATCACGAAATCTTGGAATGCAAAATTCGTCGTGGATACCTCAGAGCCCGCATTGAATGCGGCGCTCGCGGAGGGCGTTTATCTAATGAAGCCGAACTTGCGCGAGTTGGCCGAAGTCGCGGGCGAGCACCTTACCGATGAATCCTCCTGGATCCGGGCAAGTACCGCGCTCGTGAAAAGCCGAAAGGCCGAGGTGGTGGCCCTCACATTGGGCCATCGCGGCGCGCTCCTCGTCGATCGTAATCGAGTTCTGCGCGCAGACGCGCTACCGATCAAAGCGGTGAGTTCGGTAGGCGCCGGTGACAGCTTTCTGGGCGGCATGGTCTGGAGTCTGGCCGCGGGCTTCGACCTCGAACAGGCCTTCCGAATGGGTGTTGCAGCAGGGTCCTCGGCCGTCCTCAATCCTGGCACCGAGCTTGCGCACTCCGACGAAACGCGCCGGCTTGCCGCCAAAGTGGTGGTAAGGGTGTTATGACGGATACTCACCCCGGTAGCTCGAGACTTGCTTTGCCTTTGGCCGCCTGCAAGGGCTCAGCCACTTGATCGAGCGCCAGCAGCAAGCTGGCGACCCGATTGCGCGCTGCCTGCCAGTCCGATAGTCGTTGGAAATTGTCGACCAACCAATTAAATGCGGTCTGTACGGTGACGAAGGCCGCAGCCGTCTGGGTCAATTCGCCGAGGGTCATGGTGCCGGCCAGATATTTCGGGGCACACAGCACCCATGCGAATACTGGCGCGAGCAGCAAGTCCGTTTGTGAGACCATGGTGGTCCCCATCAGCTGCCAGCACAGCTGCCGCCACCGGGCCAACACCTGGCGCAGTGCCCGCCATATGGAGCCTGCTTCTACCAGTTCGATCGAGGCGGAGCCCTCCCCAGACTCGCGTATCCTGGTCGCGATCGCCAGCATCTCAGCTTCGGCCTGATTTTCGTTCTGTATTATTGCAGGCAATCTGCGGCCAATGACCATTGTTGCTGTGGTGAAAACGAAGGCATAGAAAATGACGCCGAGTACGAGATAACCAGGTATCGCCAGTTGTCGCCCGCCCATCATCAGCGTCAAGCTGCCACCGACACTCCAGAGCACATCAATAAACACCACAGCCGTTAGGACTGCATTGAATAAGCCGACGGCCATGTCGACCGGTGCATCCGTGGCGATCCGCGCATCGACGCAAATGCGGTATTCGGCGTTCTGATATTCGCCGGTGACAACATTTAGACCGCGATAGCGATCACCCCTCAACCAAAGCCCCAACAGGTGCCTGGTGAGCCATTCGCGCCATTTGCGTTGGGTGGTCATTCGACACCATACCGAGGCAACTGATATCGAAATGCTCAAGCAGGCTAACGGCGCGAACACCACCGCCTGCTCCCACAGTCGGCCCGCATCGCGCCTTTCGAGGGCGTTGAAGAAATCGCGATTCCAGTAATTGAGTCGATATTGCACCGCGAGTTGTACGAGCGCGAGCGCGAGGAGCCCGGCCGTTAACGTCCAGCTCACTCGAGCAGATTTTCCCCTCCAGAATCCAGAAGCACACGACCAATATCGCGGCAGCAGCCCGCGTCTTCCCAAGTTGTTATTGGATTGTGACATCGCTGCCCGGTCCACGCGGTGAAAACATGTATTCATGCACTGTGACAGCAAAGGCCATCTTTGGCGGAATTTATTTGCGTGAGGTCAATTTCTACGCCTGCGCAACATGCACAATCTGGTGATGACAAAATTGATCATCGACGTCCAAGGATATTGCGATGCAGCGAGAACGGAACGAAATCGCGCCCTTGAGTTGTCGCCCCCAGACCGGTATGTCAACTGATCCAAGGACGTACGGCCTGGTCGGGGGTGGCAAGATGGCCTCACTTGGGCAGCTGTGCGCCTTATCCCAAAGCCACGGCAAGCGGCGAGCCCCGCGATTGCGGAACTATCAAAGGGCGTCATGAACATGCCATCTGCGATCCGGCCTGCAGGTCGGCAGCGTCCGGTGATGCCTTTCGCCGGGGTGGTCCGACCCTATCGGTGCAACATCGGCAGAAGGGAAAGTAGATGATGAGCAGCGGTGGAGTTTATTTGCTTCCCGACCGACTTGAGCCGGACCTTCAGCAAGTTCAAGCCTATTGGAAAGGCTTGAAGCGCGGCGACAACGACATCCCGTTTTGGGACGATGTGAAGTTCTCCATGCGCGCGCGCCTTGCGCGTAACGTCATGCTCCTGGAGGTGTTCGAAACTCCCCTCCGGTTTCGATTCGACCTTGTTGGCGATGACATCACGCAGCGGTATGGCACCGCCATCACCGGAAAATTCACCGACGAGATTGATCTCCACTCACCAATTGACGACCTAACGGCACAGTGCCGGGCGACGGTGGAGCGCCGCGCGCCAACCTATGTCCGCTACGAGCTTGCCACCGAGTCACGGTCGAAGGGGAGTATCGGGTATTCGCGGTTAATTTTGCCGCTGTGGGGCAATGGCCGCATTGAGATGTTGATCGGTGCTGTACATTACGGCTGAACAGCGGCGAGATCAACGGTTTTTACTTGACGCATGACCACTTTATTGACACCGATGGTGCCGATGACGGATAGCGATGTGAGCCTCGTACACCGAAGGACGCGCGAGGTGACCGCCGCGAGGTCCGAGCGGCGCCGTATCGGCCACTGGGATGATGCGTGACGTGTCTTCGGAAGGAAAGAGAGGGCACCCCCGGCGCGGTACCTCTGATATCCGATATTGGTCTGTTTTTCGAGCAGCGGTCAGGAATTTTATTTGCCGGGCTTTTCCGATCTCTTCTGCAGCATCTTGATCAGAACACTCGTCAGTGGGACTATCAATCTGGGAAGCGCGGAATCGACCGGGTTCCGAAACGCTTGCTTGAAATTCGCAAATTCAACCTCAAGCGCACGTCCGTCGACGATCAGTCCCTCCAGTGCGGATCGGTGAATGTCTCGCGCCAGCTCAAGTTCCCGCGCCGGCCTAAGAAACGACGCAATAACAATCAGCGCCAATGCCACGAGGCAATTGAAGAGACCGATCGCCGCGGCCGCCCAAATCGGGCCCCATATGCTTTCCAAAGCGAAGTAGCCCGAAAGACCAAGCATCAATAGCCCAAAACCGGCGATCATTGCGGCAAAGCCGGTGAGGCTGGTTCTCGCCAAAAGATGGCGAGCGTGAATTTCTGCAATGATAGAGTTAGCGCGCGCCAGCGCGCGCAGATTACGGACGATACCATCAATTCTCATTTCATTCGCCCCAACACGTGGCCTATCACAATCCCCAGAAGGAGCGCTGACGCAAGCGCAGCGATCGGATGTGCCGCAACGGCCTCTTCAATGTCTTCTGTCGCTGCCGACAGCTCGTTTTGGAGCTCTTGAATGACGGTCGTAATTTCGTCGGTCGGTTCAGGCTCGCTTTCGGCGGCCATCGGCTGATGTGTGCGAAAATCGCTTTCACCCGCAAGACCGGCCTGCAGTCTTTCTAATTTGACACGAACAGCATGCATGGTGAATCGAACTTCTCTCAATGGCAGCGCCAATAAGAAAATGCAGACGGAACCCTCCCGCATTGATCCGGATCAACGCCCATGTTTGAGCAGCCCGCGGCAAATGATCGGACTACAGGCGAAAAAAGCCAGATGCCACGGCAATATGGCACATTTGACCTTTCTCAACGACTTCGCGTGTTCTTCTGAGCATAAGCAAGTAAGATCAGGAGAGGTGTGATGCGCGCTAAAGATGTGATGACACAGCCGGTGATGACCGTATCGTCGCAGAGCTCGATTTTGGAAGCAGTGCGGCTAATGCTTCAGAACAAGATCAGTGGTCTGCCGGTCGTCGACAAAGCAGGGGAGCTCGCTGGCATTCTTACAGAGGGCGATTTTCTACGACGGACAGAAACCGACACCTTGCGTCGGCGCCCACGCTGGATCGAATTTCTTCTCGGGCCGGGGAGGCTTGCGGAGGAATACGTCCGTACAAGCGGGCGCAGGGTGGACGAGGTCATGACGACCGAGGTTGTTTCGGTCTTGGAGGACGCTCCTCTTGATGAGGTCGTCACCGTCATGGAACGACATCGAATCAAACGAGTACCGGTAGTGCGCGGCAAACATGTGGTTGGCATCGTTACACGAGCCAATCTTCTGCACGCCTTGATAACTGCAGCAAAGCCGCGGCTGCCAACAGCTGTCGATGACGCGGCGATTCGTGCGCAACTTCTGTCTCACCTCAATCAGCAGAAATGGGCGCCAGTTGAGGCCATTGATGTGGCGGTCGCCAATGGAATCGTGACGCTTTCCGGCGTCATCACCGATGAAAGGGAGCGCCAGGCGTTATGCGTTGCGGCGGAAAATATTCCAGGCGTTGAGAAAGTCGAGGATCAGCTCGCCCTGCTCGTACCGGCAGCTGGCGTGATGGGCGAGGCAGTGACGATTCTCGGCCCCGGGCAGGCGTGAGCAGAGGGGCCAACCGAGCGTGCGGCAGCCGACATGCCGATTGCATGAAAGTGGCGAGTCCAATTCGCAAGCCTGTGGCCGAGGTCCTGACATCGCCTGAGCGCGTGGTGCGATGGTCGCTCGTAGCTATCGCGGTGATCGGGCTGGCTGCTGGCACCGCCACGCAGGTCGTGGGCCAGCAGCACCTTGCACATCTTGCCTGGTCGCTGGCAACGGCGCCGGTTCTGCTCGCGCTCGCCGCTTCGATTATTCGCGATTTGCGGTCCGGACGCCTGGGTGTCGATGCCGTTGCTCTACTATCTATGACGGCCGCACTGTTGGTAGGTGAGTCGCTTGCGGGCGCCGTCGTTGCCCTCATGTACGCCGGCGGCAATGTGCTGGAAGACTTCGCCGTGTCCCGTGCTGAACACGACCTGCACTCGTTGCTTGATCGTGCGCCGCGCTTGGCACACCGTCGTGCCGATGGCGGCGCCAAGGACGTGCCGGTAGCCAGCATTGTCGTTGGCGATAAGCTCCTTGTCCGGGCCGGGGAAGTCATTCCTGTCGATGGCATTGTTGAGGCAAATAGCGCCACGATCGACGAGTCGGCACTGACCGGCGAACCAATAGCCGTCAGCAAGTCGCGAGGTTCCACCGTCTTCAGCGGCACATTGAACGTCGGCGACACGTTCGAAATGGTGGCTTCATCGATTGCCGAACGAAGTACCTATGCCGGCATCATTCGTCTCGTCACCGCCGCGCAAACGGCTAAGGCCCCATTCGTGCGGCTTGCTGATCGCTACGCGTTGGCTTTCCTGCCGCTCACTGGGGCGATAGCGGGCGTCGCCTGGCTGATTTCGGATGACCCCATTCGCAGTCTTGCCGTCCTTGTGGCCGCAACTCCATGCCCACTCATTCTTGCTGCGCCTGTAGCCTTCATTGCCGGCGTCGCCCAGGCGGCCCGGCGCGGGATTCTCGTCAAAGGCGGCGGTCCGCTCGAGGCCTTGGCGCGCGCACGCACCGTTGTGTTTGACAAAACCGGAACCTTGACCGTCGGCGGTGCGCGGCTGCTTTCCATCGAGGTTGCGCCCGGTGTGCGAGCCGAGGACGTGCTGTCCCTCGGCGCCTCGCTCGAACAGGCTTCACACCACGTTCTTGCCCGCGCCATCGTCCAGGCCGCCGTCGACCGCGGGTTTCCGCTGAAGATGCCTAGTGAGGTCAGCGAATTCGTTGGAACTGGCCTAAGGGGTACCGTCGATGGCAGGCGAGTCGCTATAGGGTCGCGCGACATGATTTGGGCGCATCATGACGTCCCACCGTGGGCGTTGCGGGCAGCGCGACGGGCAGGCTGGCGATCGGCGCTCGTCGTTTTCATCTCCGCCGACGAGCGGCCGATCGGTGCGCTTCTGCTGGCAGATGAACTGCGCCCCGAAGCGCCGCATGCGATCCGTA
>Ga0070734_10005868_pt1 | contig 10607 bp, 6 predicted proteins | sample Coa_R1_8_FD_66444 | JGI IMG/M metagenome (GOLD analysis project Ga0070734, IMG submission 66444) | Surface soil microbial communities from Centralia Pennsylvania, which are recovering from an underground coalmine fire - Coalmine... | ecosystem: Environmental > Terrestrial > Soil > Unclassified ... | reverse complement strand
CGCGCTGCCCGAACCGAGGCCGGCGCGCGCCCCGGAGCCGTCGGCCGCGGCCGGCGGCAAGCCCGCGGCGGGCGGCGAGCCCGCGGCGGGCGGGGCTCCGGCCGCGACGCGCGCCCGGCCGGCGGGGCTGCCCGAGGCGGCCGAGGCCCTGCAGTCGCTGAGGCTGCACCGCGCGACCGCCAGGGCAGCGGGAGGCATCCTTGATCTGCTCATGCCGATGCGCATGGGCGAGGGCCCTCCCCTGTTCTGCGCGCATCCCGTGGTGGGCCTGAGCTGGTGCTATCTGGCTCTGCTCCCACACGTCGACGAAAGGTTCCCGCTATACGGCCTGCAGGCCCGTGGCCTGCGGCGACCCGAGCCACTGCCGGCCAGCATGGCGGAGATGGCGCGGGACTACGCCGACCAGATCCGGACGGTGCAGCCGTCCGGGCCCTACCACCTGCTCGGCTGGTCGCTCGGCGGGGACGTCGCCTTCGCGATCGCCGAGGAGCTTGAGCGCCGCGGTGAAGAGATCGGGTTGCTCGCGATCCTGGACGCCAACCTGGCCGACCGCGAGGCCGTGGCGCTGAGCAACGAGACCTGGATGGTCTACAACCTCGTTCTCGCGCAGTTCGGGTACGTCCCCGCGCTCACCCCCGCCGATCCGGACCCCGAGGCCCGGATGCTTGACCTGGTACGCCGCCGGCCGGGCCTGGGGCTTGACGAGTGGCCGGAACAGCGCGTGCGCGCGCTGCAGCGCGTGATCAAGAACAACGTGGCCCTGGCGCACGCCCACCAGCCCGGCCTGGTGCACTGCCCGTTGCTGTTCTTCTCGGCCACCCGCAATCCGCCGACGCTCGCGGAAAAGCTCGAGAAATGGCGGGCGTTCGCCGATGGCCCGGTCGAGGCGGTCGAACTGGACTGCGACCATCGATACATGCTGCTGCCCGAGCCGATCGCCCGGATCGGCCCGGCGCTCACCAGCGCCCTGACGCGCGCCGCCGCAGCGAGCTAGCGGGGGGTTCCGGGGGGGCGCTCCCCCGGGCTAGCACGGCCAAAGCCCACGCGACGGAGTCGCGGGGGCTTTGAGCCAGCGGGGGTTCCAGGGGGTCGCCCCCCTGGGCCAACACCGCCCATTGTGTAACCGAGCCGGCACATTTAGCCTAACGACGTGACCTTACGTCCATGTCCCGGATTAGCCCGGGTCTGTAACGGCACCTGCCTCCGGTCGCGCCCGGCCGGCTCCGCCCACCGGAGGCGCCATGATTGAGGCCAGCGGTCTGCGCAAGACGTTCAAGACCAAGCGCCGCCGTAAGGTCACGAACGTCGACGCGGTCCGCGGCGTGGACTTCGCCGTGCGGCGTGCCGAGATCTTCGGCTTCCTCGGTCCCAACGGGGCCGGCAAGACAACCACGCTCCGGATGCTGGCCACGCTGATCCGGCCGGACGGCGGCGACGCCAAGATCGCGGGGGTGGACCTGCGGCGCGACCCCGCGCAGGTGCGGAAGCGCATCGGCTTCGTGGCGCAGGGCAGCGGCACGTACGACCGGTCCACCGCCCGCCGTGACCTGATCCACCAGGCGCGCATGTACGGCGTCCCGAAATCCGCCGCGAAGGACCTCGCCGCCGACGCGATCAAGGCATTCCAGCTCGACGACTTCGCCGACCGCCACATCAGCACTTACTCCGGCGGCCAGCGGCGGCGCCTCGATGTCGCGCTCGGCGTGATCCATTCGCCCCAGGTCATCTTCCTTGACGAGCCGACGGCCGGGCTCGACCCGCAAAGCCGGGCCCGGATGTGGCGCGAGGTGCGCAGGCTCCGCGACGAGGGCATGACGATCTTCCTCACCACCCACTACCTCGACGAGGCCGACGCGCTCTGCGACCGGATCTCGATCATCGACGCCGGGCTGATCGTCGCCGAGGGCACGCCGTCGAATCTCAAGCGGGAGATCTCCGGGGACGTCATCATCGTGGACCTGGCCGCGCCGGACACGGCCGGCGCCCCCGAGCCCAGCGTGATGCTGGAAGGATCCAAGATCCTTACCGAGCAGCCGTACGTGCACTCCTGCGAGACCATCGAGCACACCCTCCGCCTCTACGTGGACAGCGCCGCCACCGCGATCCCACAGGTCATGAGGGCGCTGAGCAACAAGGGGATCGAACCGGGAGCGATCGAGTCCCGCCGGCCAAGCCTCGACGACGTGTTCCTGGCCAAGACCGGCCGCACGATTGCCGACTGACCCGCGATCGAACAAGGAGGGGATGGCAGCTATGAAGATCGCCCGCGACACGTGGCTGACCTTCTCCTACGAAGCCGGGCAACTGGCGCACAGCCCGGTCGGCATCGCGCTTTCACTGCTGCAGCCCGTCACCTACCTGCTGCTGTTCACCCCGTTCCTCAAGTCCGTCATGGGCGCCTCCAGCTACGCCGCCGCCTACGGGATCTACGTGCCATCGCTGTTCGCGGCCATGGGCATCTTCAGCGGCATGTTCGCCGGGTTCGCCCTGATCGGCGCGATACGCCAGGGGGTCATCGGCCGGCTCAGGGTCACCCCGCTGTCCCGCGTCGGCCTGCTGCTCGGCCGGGAGCTCGTGTTCGTCGCGCTGGTCGGCTTCCAGGCCCTCGTGATCGCCGTCGTCGCGGTCATCTTCGGGCTGCGGGTGCCGCCGCTCAACCTCCTGCTCGCCCTGGTCGTGCTCGCGCTGATGGTGCTCATCGGCGTTTCGATCTCATACATGCTCGCGATGCACATCCCCAACGAGCAGGCGCTGATGAACCTGACCAACGGGGTCACCGAACCGCTCGCGCTGCTGGCCGGGGTCCTGATCCCGCTGTCGGTCGCACCATTGTGGGTACGGCGCGTCGCCACGTGGAACCCATTTGCCTGGGGGACCAACGGCATGCGGGCCATCATCCAGGGCCACGTCGGCGCCCAGGTCGTCTGGGAAGCGCTCGCCATCCTGGCCGGGGTGGCGGCGGTGACCGTGGTGATCTCGTCACGGCTGTTCACCCGCGAGATGGCATGAGGACACGGCCATGAAACTCGCCCGCGACACGTGGCTGACCTTCGGGTACGAAGCCGGGCAGCTGGCGCAGAACCCGGCCGCCGTCGCCGCCGCGCTGCTCAACCCGGTCACCTATCTGCTCTTCTTCACCCCGTTCCTCAAGTCCGTCATGGGCGCCTCCAGCTACGGCGACGCCTACCGGATCTACGTGCCGTTGCTGTTCTGCACCCAGGGCCTGTTCGGCGGCCTCTTCGCCGGGTTCGTCCTGCTCGCGGCGATACGCCAGGGAGTCATCACCCGGTTCCGTGTCACGCCGCTGTCCCGGGTCGGGCTGCTGCTCGGCCGGGAACTCGTGGTCGTCGCGATGATCGGTTTCCAAGCGGTCGTGATCACCGTGATCGCCCTCGTCTTCGGGCTGCGGGTGCCGCCGGCCAACTTCCTGATCGCACTGATCGTGCTGGCGATGATGGTGCTGCTCGGCGTCTCGATCTCGTACGCCGTGGCGATCCTCATGCCCAACGAGAGTGTGCTGCCCAGCGTGCTGAACGGAGTGGCCCAGCCGCTCTCGCTGCTGGCCGGGGTCTTGATCCCGCTGTCGGTCGCGCCCCTGTGGGTGCGGGACGTCGCCCTGTGGAACCCATGGGCCTGGGCGGCCAACAGCATGCGGGCCATCTTCGATGGCCACATCGGCGCCCAGGTCGTCTGGCAGGCGGGCCTCATCCTGGCCGGGCTGGCGGCGGTGACCCTGATCCTGTCCTCACGGCTGTTCACCCGCGAGATCACATGACCGCCCGCCGCGGCCGGCCAAGGTCCGGAGCCACGCGATGCCGCCCATTGCCTGGGCAACAAGGCCGATCTAGCCTGAGCTTGGATCACGGCGAGATAACGGTGATAAGGCCCGGCCGCAATGACACCGACCCCACGAAGTGCCCGCGACAAGGGGAGGCAGAACGGTGAGTGCAACCAATCTTCGGGCGGTACTGGCCGCCGACCCGGAACTCGGCGCCGGAAACGTGCTGCTCAGGCTCGCCGAACACGGCGCCGACATGGACATGCCGCGGGTGACGTTCGACACCGGGTTCGACACGATCGCGGCGTGGACGCCATTATCGCTGCGCGCGCTGACCGAGCGGGTGGCCGCCCGGGCCGAATGGTACGCCCGGCACGGCATAGGACGGCGCGACCCGGTCGCGGTATATGTGACGTCAGCCGCCGACGTCGTACTCAACTTCCTGGCGCTGACCTGGCTCGGGGCGATACCCGCCCTGATGAACGGGAGCATGCCCACCGAGATCGCGGTCGAGTACATCCGGCGGCTGCGCGCCGTCGGGGTGATCCTGGACGACGACCACGCCGGGCTTTCCGCGCTCGACCTGGGCGCGCCGATCATCGGCGACTCGGCCGAGACCGGCACCGGTGATCCGGGCCGTGCCCCCGCGCACTACCGGCACCACCCGGACGATCCGGTGGCCATCACGCACTCGTCCGGGACCACGCGCATGCCGGCCGCGGTGGTGCACTCCCACCAGAGTTTGTTCGCGGCGGTGCGCGCCGTCCGGCTGACCGAGCCCCGCCAGCACGGCCCGGTGCGCGAGCTGTCGGCGTTCCCGCAGGCGCACACGGCGGGCATCATCATCCTCAACGAGGCGCTGTGCAACGGATACGAGCTGCTGTGCCTGTCCGAGCAGGGCGGCTCGTTCGCACGCAGCGGCGAGGTGATCATCGAGGCCATCGAGCGCTGGCGCCCGACCGCCGTCTACGGCTTCGCCGTCACCTGGGCCGAGCTGGCCCGCTACGACCTGACGGCCCGCGACGTCAGCTCGGTGCGCTTCTGGTCGAACAGCGGGGACTGCGCGCACGAGGCGCACATCCGCCGGCTGGTCGCCGTCGGCAGCCACCACGCCTATGGCAAGGACGGCGTCGTCAGCCTTCCCGGGTCCCGGTTCAACGACACGCTCGGCTCCACGGAGATGGGCTACGGCGGGTTCGGCATCAGCCACCGCGCGGACAGCGAGCGCTACAACCGCTGCGTCGGCAAGCCGCAGCCGTTCGCCGAGATCATCCTGGTGGACCCGCGGACCGGCGAGGAGGTCGCGATCGGCCAGGTGGGGATGGTCGCCATGAAGTCGCCGACGCTCGCGATCGGGTACTGGAATGACTCGGCGAACACCTTCCGTACCCGCCTGAACGGCTACTACCTGACCGGCGACCTGATGTACCGGGACGAGGACGGCTACTTCTATCACGTTGACCGGGTCAGCGATGCGCTCAACCTCGGCGACGGGAACTGGCTCTACACCGCGCTGTCCGAGGAGCGCATCCTCTCCCGCTGCCCGGACGTTCGCGACTGCACGGTCCTGGCGGCCCGCGGGGACGACGGCAGGCTCCTCACCGAGGTGCTGCTCCTGCTCGCACCGGGCGCCGATCCCGCGCTGGACCGCGAGGACGCGGTCCGCGCGGCACTCGGCGAGGTAGCGGCGGCGGTACCGCTGCGGATCGTGACCGTCCCCGACGACGAGATCGTCGTGGGACCGACGGGCAAGGTACGCAAGTTCCTCATGCGAGAACAACGGCTGGCCGGTGCCGGCGCCTCCCCCGCCGAAGGGAGCGACTGATGCCTGGTGCACAGGATTCGCTGCAGTACGCGGTCGTGGTCAATGACGAGGAGCAGTATTCGATCTGGCAAGCGGGGCGGGACCTGCCCGCTGGCTGGCGCACGGACGGCTTTACCGGCACCGAGGATGAGTGCCTGGCCTACATCGATGAGACATGGACCGACATGCGGCCTGCGTCCCTGCGCCGGTGGATGAGTGACCACGCGCAGGCCGGCGCAGATTGACTCGGCTGGCGATGGGAGCACGTGGCCTGCCGGCAGCCGGGACCTCGGCGGCACGGCCCGGATCGCCGAGGTGGCAGCCCGCGTTACCGGCTCAGCGAGGCATGCTCCTGAACTACATGCGGTTCCCCGAAGACGGAGTCGATGTGCTCCAGATGACGCTCGACTGGACACGCCCGCTGGAGCGGGAACCGTTCGAGGCGGCCTGGCACCTCGTCGCGCGGCGCCATCAGGCCCTGCGCACGGTGTTCCGCCTGGATGAGGGGGACGGTCTCGTCCAGGGAGCCGACCCGGCCGCGTCGATCGACATCCGATGGCGCGACCTGCCGCAGCCGCCGGCCAGCGGGCCGGACCACCCGTTCGAGTCGTTCCTGCGGGCCGACCGCCGGGAACGATTCGACCTGACCCGCAGGCCGCCGGTACGCCTGACGATCGTGCGCAGGGCCGGGCCGGCCGATGAGCGCGGCACCGGTGCCCGGGCCCACCGCGCGGTCCTGACCTTCCATCACGCGCTGCTGGACGGGCGATCGATGCGGTTACTGGTCGAGGAGGTGTCCGCGGTGTATGGCGCGAGCCGCGACGGGCGCGCCGCGCCGGAGCCGCCGCGCCCCCCGTTCGGCGAATTCGTGCGGTGGTGGCAGCACGCAGACCCGCCGGAGTCCAGGCAGTTCTGGGCCGAATACCTGGCCGGCACCGTGCTACCGGGGCCGCTGCCCGGCTATCTCGGCGAGCCGGTGCCCGGGACCGCCGTGCCGATGAAGGCCGAGACCGTGCTCTCCCGTCCCGACTCCGAGCTGATCCGCCGGGCGGCCGGCGCCGCCGGGCTCAGCTCCAGCACCATGATCAGCGCCACGTGGGCGCTGCTGCGGGCGCGGTACGGCGGCGTCACCGACGTCGTCCTCGCGGTAGCGCGGTCCTGCCGGCGCGGCAGCATCCCCGGCGCCGAGGACATTATCGGCCTGCTGTTCAACACGGTGCCGCTGCGCGTGCGCTTCAATGCGGACTGGTGCGTGCGCGAGCTGGTGACGGCGGTGGACGACAGCATCCGCCGGATCAGAGAGCACCAGCGCACGCCGATGGGGTCGGCCCTGACCTGGGCCGGGCTTCCCGCCGACACCACGCTCGTGGACAGCCTGCTCATGTTCGACCGGCACCGGCTGCAGACGGGCCTGCCCGGCGGAGACGCGGTGCCCAGCTCGGCCTGGGTGGACCGGCTGCCGTCGTACCCGTTGATGCTGTGCGCCTATGACGAGCCGCAGATCCACCTGTCGCTCTACTGGGACGGCTGCTGCTTCGCCGACGGCTCCGCCGAGCTGATGCTGGACCAACTGCGCGGCACGCTTACCGAGCTGGCAGGCAGCCTGCCGAAGCCGCTGGCCCGCCTTGACCTCGGCAGGAGGGCCGGGCGCCGCCTCCCGGTTCCGCCGCGATCGGCCGTGGCGCCGCCGAGCATCGGCCGCAGGGACCGCAACGCCTATCGGGTGCCCGCCCCGCAGCCGGCGCCGGAGGGGTCATCCGCGCTCGCGCCGCATCTCGTGCGCCTGACCGACGACTGGGCGCTGTGGCGCACGGTGTGCCTGCGCGGGGCAGGTTTCCCCGTCCACCTGGTCGCCGCGCTGGGGGACGCCGAACTTGCCCGCGCCGCGGACGCAGCCATCGCCGCGGACGGCGCCGCCCCGCTGGCAGCCACCGGTCCGGCGGCGCGGGACCGGGCCGGTGCCAGCTACGCCGCCGAGTTCACCGCCGCGGCCCGGCGGCTGTCCGCGGCCCTGCACGCGGCGGCCGGCCTGCCGGCGCTGCGCGAAGCGGTCGCCTGGCAGAACCGCCACGCGCTGACGACCGGCATCGATGCGCTGGTCCGCCGTGGGCCACGGCCCGAAAAGCGCAACGCGCAGCACCGGCAGCACGAGGCGCTCGTCGCGAGCTACCTGCAGCGCTACTGCGCGAAGAACGACACCATCGGCTTCTTCGGGCCGGTGGGCTGGTCGCAGATCGACAACGGCCCCGGCATCCGCATCGCGCACGCCGGACCGGGACTCTCGCTCGCCGCCCGCGTCACCTACCTGGAAGGCTGGGCGGTGCAGGCGGTCATGGCCGGCCACGGCAGCGCGCTGCGCCCATGGCTCGTGCCACGGCGGATACCGTCGGTGGGCGTCGACGGCTCGCTGCTGCGCGTGCCGCTGACGCCTCCCGCGGTGCTGACGCAGGCCGAAGCGGCGGTCATGCGGGCATGCGATGGCACCCGTACCGCCGGTGAGATCGCGGTCGCGCTGCTCGCCGATCCGTCGGCCGGGTTCACCGATGCCGCAGAGGTCTTCGCGCTGATGGCGCGGCTGGCCGACAGCCGCAGGCTGGCCTGGCAGGTCGAGGTAGCCCCGCAGGACCCCCGGGCCGAGCGCTCCATGAAGGAGTTCCTGTCGCGGGTCACCGACGACGGTGTCCGCGGGCCAGCCGAAAAGACCCTGGGTGAGCTGACCGCTGCCCGGGACGGGCTGGCCGGCGCCGCCGGTGACGCGGACCGGGTCGCCGCGGCGATGGCCGGCCTCGAGGAGACGTTCACCCGGCTGGCCGGCGTCCCGCCGACGCGCCGGGCGGGAGAGCTCTACGGGGGCCGCACGATCGCCTACGAGGAGTGCCTGCGCGCCGACACGGTGCGGCTCGGCGCGGACGTCCTTGACGGCCTGCGTGTGCCGCTGGCCCTGGTGCTCGACAGCGCACGCTGGTTCATCGCGGGCTGCGGCGCGCTGTACAAGCAGCGCTTCGAGGAGGTCTACCGGCAGCGGGCCGCTGAGCTCGGCACCGACATCGTGCCGTTCGCCGACGCCTGGATGCTCGTCAGTGATGTGCTGGCCGACCCGCCGCGGCTGATCGAGCCGGTGATGTCCGCGCTTCGGCAGCGATGGCTGGCGATCCTCGATCCGCCGCCCGGCGCCAGACGGGTCCAGCTCCGGGGGGCCGACCTGGCCGAGCGGGTGGCATCGGCGTTTCCGGCCCTGCCGCTGCCCTGGCCGATGGCCGTGCACCACAGCCCCGATCTGCTGATCGCGGGGGCCGGCGCTGCCACCGGCGGCCGGCTCACCTGGGTGCTCGGAGAGATCCACCCCAGCATCGTCACCATGCGCTACGCCACCTGGCAGGAGTTCCATGGCGCCACGGACACCGACCGCACCGCCATGCGGCACGACATGCGCGGCGCCAAGGTGTGGCTGGCCGAGACCGGCGAGATGGGTGGCACCCACACGCGGCTGTGCAACGTGCTGTCTTCGCCGGGGGATCTCCGGTTCGTCTTCGCGCGCGATTCCTGCGGCTACGACCCCGGCGCGACCGTGACACCCGGCGAGTGCGACCTGGTGCCTTCTGCCGCGGGGCTGCGGGTGCGGCGCCGCGACGGGACATTCGAGCGTGGCCTGCTTGAGGTCGTCGGTGACCTGATCGGCACCACCGCCTCAAACTGTTTCGACCTGGTGCCTCCGGGCGCGCACGTGCCGCGCGTGGCCATCGACGATCTCGTGGTGAGCCGTGAGACATGGCGGCTCGCCGCCACAGAGCCCACGTTCGCCGACACCGCCGACGAGAGCGCCCGCTACCTGCAAGCGCGGGCGTGGGCGGCGGGCCACGGCCTGCCACAGCACGTGTTCTGCAGGTTCACCGGCGAGAGCAAGCCGATCTACGCGGACCTGAGCAGCCTCGCCTCGGTCGACCTGATCTCCCGGTCGCTGCGCCGCGCCCGCCGGAAGGCAGGCGCCGATGCCACGCTGACCGTCGCGGAGATGCTGCCCGCCCCGGACGAGGCGTGGCTGACCGACGCCCGGGGCCAGCGGTACACCGCAGAGGTGCGCCTGGTGGCGGTCGACCAGAAGATGTCTGACCGGATACAGGAAGGCTGATCGTGTCCGTATATGAGTTCCCGACATCATTCGGCCAGCGGCAGATGTGGCTGCTGGCCGAGATGGACCCCGGTGAGCCCACCTACAACATCACGCGGGCGTTGTGGCTGGATGGCGCGCTGGAGGTCGGCGCGCTGCAGCGGGCCTGGGACGCCGCGGTAGCCAGGCACGAGGCGCTCCGCACGACCTTCCGGAGCGAGTCCGGCGTGCCGGTGCAGGTGATCGAGGAAGAGCCTGCCGCGCGGCCGCTGCCGATCACCTCCGTCGAGGAACTGGCCGCGGGCGAGCGCGAGCAGGCCACCCTGGAGCAGATCCGCAGGCTCGCCCGCATACCGTTCGATCTGGCCACCGGGCCACTCGTTCGCACGGCCCTGGTACGGCTGTCGCCGGACACTCACGTGCTCGCGGTGGTGATGCATCACATCGTCGCCGACAGCTGGTCCTTCCGGGTCCTGTTCGACGAGCTGGCCGCGGACTACGAGGCGGTCATCCGCGGCGGTGGCCCGGTTGCCGAGGAACCACCGATCCAGTACGCCGACTTCGCGATCTGGCAGATCGAGCACGCCGAGGACGGCGGGTTCGCCCCGGACGGACGGTTCTGGCGGGCCGAGCTGGCCGGCGCCCCGCCGATGCTGCCGCTGCCGGCCGATGAGCCGTACCCGGCGCGCCAGACGTCCGCCGCCGGGGACATCGACATCACGCTCGACGGCTGCCTGGCCGACGCGCTCAGGGACCTCGCAGCCCGGCACGAGAGCACGCTGCCCGCCGTCCTGCTGACCGCCTACGCGGCCGTGCTCGCGCGCCTGACCGGCAGCGATGACCTGCTGGTCGCGGTTCCAATGGCCGCCCGTACCAGGCCGGAGACCGAGCCGGTCGTCGGGCTGTTCGTCAACACC
>Ga0070734_10005867_pt1 | contig 10609 bp, 8 predicted proteins | sample Coa_R1_8_FD_66444 | JGI IMG/M metagenome (GOLD analysis project Ga0070734, IMG submission 66444) | Surface soil microbial communities from Centralia Pennsylvania, which are recovering from an underground coalmine fire - Coalmine... | ecosystem: Environmental > Terrestrial > Soil > Unclassified ... | reverse complement strand
CGACGCATAAAATTCCCCCTCTCCTTCGAAAGGAGAGGGGGTCAAGGGATGTGGTCAGTGCGAGGGCTTACCCGCCGTTTCCGCGCCGGTTGCGCCTTCCGGCGGGCGCTCCGCCGCCGCGGCTGCCTGCGTAACCGCCTCCGCCCCGGAAGCCTCCGCCACCGGCGTAACCTCCGCTGCGGAAGCCGCCGTAGCCGCCTTCACGGACCCGATAGCCCGCCGGGGCGCCACCGCCGCCATATCCACCGAAGCGGCGCGGCGCCGCGCCGTAGCCGCCACCGCCATAGCCGCCGCCACCATACCTGCGGCGCGGAGCAGGAGCGGCGCCGTAACCGCCACCCCCGCCGCCATAGTTGCGCGGCGCTCTGTGGAACGCCGGGGCGGTGTTGCGAGGCTGGTACGCCTGCCGATAAGCCGGTTGCCGGTTGGCAGGCCGGTTATAAGCTGGCCGGTTGTACGCCGGTCGGGAGGCCGTCTGGCGCCGATAGGCGGTCCGGTTGTAGTTGGCCGCGCGCTGTGCGGCGGCGCGATGTGCCGCATAGGCTGCGGCGGATCTCCGTGCCGCCATGTGAGCCGGGGCAGCCTGCGCCCGGTGGAAACGCGCCGCCGTGCGGGCTGCCGGTCGCGCTGCGATCTGTGCCGGACGAGAGGCCCGGTGCGCCATCGCCGCGGACGGTCGTGAGGCCATGCGCGCTGGACGCGCGCTCATCGCGCGGCGGACGTTGGCCGCCCGCTGCGCGGCGGCCATCCGCTGCGGCGTCCGGCTGACATTCGGGTGGTGGGCCAGAGCCGGCGCGCCAGTTCGTCCTGTCCGCGCGGCGGCCATCCGTCGGTTGGCGGCATTCGGCGCGCTTGCAGCAAACCGATTCCGGCTCGTTGCGCCTGACCCCGGTCGCATGCCAAGAGCGGTCCGGGCGCGCATCGCCGCCATGCGGGCGGCCGGATTGACGGCGCGCACGCCGGGAGTGCGACCCGGCCGCGCCGCCAGCGCCGCTGCGCCGGCGCCCAGGGCTGCCATGCGCGCGCCGTTACGAAACGCCGTCCCGGGGCGGAAGGCGGTGGAAGCCGTGCGACCTGCGCCAGGAACTCCGGCCGCCAGAGCCGGGCTGCGGGCGATGCGCGTCATCCGCTGCGTCATCGCCGTTCGGACCGCCGGCAGCGCGGTCTGCGGCAGGCGAGGGCCGGCGAATGGGGCGCGGCCCTGCGCTGGAGGACCGGGAGCAACGCCGCGCGCGAACGGAGTCACGTTGCCGCGCGCCAGCGGCCGGAACGCGCCGCCTCCGGCGAACGCGCCGACCGGGGCCAGCGTCGCTCCCGGCGCCATGCGGGCATTGTACGGCACATACTGTATGCCGCGACCGCCCCAGGTGCCGTTATAATAGTTGTTGATCGTCGTGATGTTGTTGACGTAGGTCACCCGGTTGACATAGCCCGGATCGAACAGGGTGGGAGCCCAGTAACCGCCGCTGTACGGGTAGAACACCCCGGCCTGGCCGATCGAGAAAAACAGCGACCAGTTCGGGAAGCTCAGTCCGATGGACAGCGTCGCCGGGTAGCGCACTTCCCACGGCGCCAGCGGCGCCCAGCAGACGTTGCCGTTGTAGTAGGAGAAGTCCACCACCGCCGGGGCCCAGCACTGGTTCGCCGGGCCGGGGACCCATGCCCACCCGTATGGCTCATCTACCCAGGTGCCGTAGTGATAGGGCGCCCAGCCCCACGGCTCATCGGAAACCCAGGTCCAGCCGACCGGGTCCACCCAGTCCCAATGGCCGTTGTAGTAAGGCCGCCAATCCGGGTCGCTATAGTGCGGGTGCCAGACATAGCCGTAGTGGGGATCGTCATGCCAATCGCCGTAGGCGTCCAGATTGCCGGAGACCAGGGCTTCGTTGGAGGGCAGATGGCGCTCGGAAGGATAGTGATCGCCATAGTAGTGATTTCGTGCGCCGTTCCACCGGTCCCAGTTATCAGGCGAAGGCGGCGCGCTCACTTCATAAGGCCCGCTGGCCCTGGGCAAGTAGGCATACTGGCCGGCGTGTAACTGCTCGCGACCACATTGGGCCTGCACGACGACCTGTCCTGAGGTCACCGCAACCTCCAGGCCGGGGTCCACGCCGACGCGCACGTTCGCCGGCCCGCTGCAGCGGACCGTCCCCATCGGAGTATCAATTTCGTAGATGGAGCGCGCGTGCGGGGCTTCCAGGGTGGTCAGCCCCTGCGTGAGCTTGCACTGCGTGAACTCGCCCTGGTTATCGCTGTAGAGCGCGGTCAGCGCCAGATCGCAGTTGCGCCCGATGCGCATCAGGCTGCCGTCGTCGAACTGCAGCTCGGCCCGGCCCGGTCCCTGGACGGCGATCTGAGCGCCCTCCCGGATCGGCTCGTTGACGTCGGCGGCGGCCCAGCCCTGGTTGGGGTTGTTGCGGCAGTCCACCGTGCCCTGCACATCCGAGAAGCGCACGAGCCGCACCGGCCCGGACGCATTGTCGGGCGGCGGCTGTGAGACATCGCTCGCCTGCGTCACCGGATACCCGGACGCCGAAGCGGATTCGCTCGTGTCGCCGATGCGATAAGCCGCCGGCTGGCCGATAGTTTCCACGGCCGGCGGCGTGCTCGGGGCATGATGCTCCGCATTGATCGCCAGGCCGATCCCGGCGCCGCAGAGCGCCAGGATCACGCCGGCGATCAGGATTTTTCCTAGGGGATGACTCATAGTTCACGACCTCCACAACCTTCGTGAGTGTTGGGGCGCTGGAGGATACTCACACCGGTTTTTGATGTTGTTAGACGGTTGCTGCGTGCGATTTGTGCCCGCAAGAAGACCGGGTTTGTCCCTATCTCTATTACGCGTTGGCGCTTTCATAGTGACACGGGCGGCTTTTCACTTTTGCACTTTCTATCGCCACAGGCACACAGACGAGGTCTAGCCGACGTGCCGCCGCTGGAAGGCGGTCGCGGTCTCCCGGTCCAGCAGTTTCCACATCTCCCCATGGTTGCGCCGATAGTTGGAGACCAGCCCTTCGACCGGCGCGATCACGCTTCTATCGAGCGACAACTGGCCGAGCTCGGTCAGCACATTGGTGGACCAGAAGAGGCCCGGCAGGTTGGGGTTTTCCCATTCGAGGATGCCCCGCTCCCGCAGCCCATCCGCAATCTGGCCGAGCATCTCGCTCTCCACGGACGCCGCATCGGACTTCACCAGGGCATAGACGAGCTCGCCGGCTTTCGTCGGCACACCCAGCATCGAGACGATCTGCGCCTCCAGGCATCCGGCAGGCCATTCGGGCCGGGTATCGGTCGGCCTCACATAGAGCGAGCTGGCCTTTGCCAATCCCAGCATGCCCTTTTGCTGGTCCACCGAGAACCGGAGCGCGCCGGCATGCTCGTTGGCGATGAAAGCGATCGCCACGGCCACGCGGGCCAGCGCCGCATTCGGGACTTCGGTCTGGCGGCCGATCAGGGGGGCGCGGGCGCCCATCGGGCTGCCCGCGCCCACGAACCGGTCGCCCTGAAAGAGCATCATCTCGCTGGGCGACAGCAGGCCACCGGTCAGCGCAGCCGCGCGGTTGTCCGCTCCCGCGGCGGCGACCGGGGCAGAAACCGGCGCCGCCTGCGGTCCGGCGGCATTGGGAACGGCTGCCTGGGGCGCGGCAGCAGGCCGCGCGGCAACCTCTGGCTTTGGAAGCTTCTCCCAGCCGCACTTGGGGCAGCGGGTCACGTCGTCGTCATTGATGGCCTGGCAGCGATTACACATCCACATCGGGAACCTCCCCTGTTCACGCGCTCGGCACCCTTTCTGTATTCCTGATTCGCCACAAAGCCCGTTTGCTCCTTTTACGGTTGGAGAAGCCGTGTGGGGTTGCTGCATATAAGACTTTGGATGTCCGCTTCCGTAAGCCCCTTTTCCAGGCACATCTGCGCCAGCAGCCGCAATCCTTCGTGCGGCATAGGGTTGTGGGTCTGGCCGCCATCGCTGGAGAGATAAGCCCGCTCGATGCCCACGGCGCGAATGGCGGCGACTGTTTCCTCGATGGTCGCATGGCGCCACATCGGTGAGAGCGTGCAGTAGGTGAACTCGAAGTGACATCCCAGGGCCGCCAACTCGGTGAGCGCCGCCAGGCCAAGACCGGGGACTTTGAAGAGGGGATGCGTGACGACCAGCCGCGCGAACGTCTCTTCAGCGGCGAAGCGGGCCAGCGCAAAAACCTCCTCGCGGCCCAGATGGCCGGTCCCCAGCGCGACGCCATACTCCTGGCAGAGCTTCAGGACGGTTCTGGCGGCTGGAAGGAGCTGGCCCTCCTGCAGGATGGTGAGAGGCGTTCGGGAGAGCAGTGGCGAGGCGCTGCCCTGCGCGTCCCAACCGCCGGTATGCCCGAAGGCGGCAGCATGGGCCGCGCTGTCCACGGTCGGCATCCAGACTATGCGCGCCCCGGTCCGTAGCGCCGCTTCCACGGCGACGGGATTGACGCCTCCGACGGAGGCGTTCAGGGTAAGGGAGCCATAGACGGTCAGGGGATCGGGGTTTCCCCGCCGCAGAATCTGGTTGAGGAGATAGGCGCGCCCGGTCGTCGGCTCGTGATGGCTTTTCAGGACCAGACCGCGCAATCCGGCCGCCTGCGCGGCCTCCGCCATGGTAAGGTCGTCGGCCAGGCGCGGGTAGAGGCAGGGCGCGCTGTGGACATGCAGGTCGTAAGCGCCTTCGAGGGAGATCATGGCGGTTCAGCCGGCCACGAAGCCGGCTTCCCGGCGCATCGGCGCGGGAGCGGCGACCGGCGGCGCGCTTGCCACCCGCCCGCGCAGGTTGAAGACCTCGAGCGGGGTACGGCACAGCATCTGCTCCAGTTGCGCCTCCGTCGCGCCGATGGCTGCGAACTTGGCGATCTCGGCGGGGATGCTGTCGCTGTCTTCGGAGGCCAGCATCAGCTTCTCCGGCCCGCACTGCTCCAGGGCCAGGCGCAGATAGGCGGGAATGGAGAGGCTGGAGCTCAGGTAGATGTTAGGCGCGCGCCGGGCGAGGCTGATGGCGACCTCGGCGATGGGATAGTCCAGATGCGCGAAGATGATCTTGACGTCAGGATATTCCTGCGCCATGTCTGCATAGAGGCCCGGGTGGGTGAACGGCATGCCGTGCGCGCCTACGCAGCCCATCAGGGGCACGCCCAACGCGCTCGCCGCCTCGAAATAGACCCGGCCCAGCGGGCTGTTGGGGCTGAAGCCGTGACTGAAGCCGTGGAGCTTGATGCCCACAAAACCGAAGGTGTTGACGCAAGTCTCCAGCTCCTGGCGGACCCGGTCTTCACCATGCTCTTTGATGTTGAGGCTGGCGATGCCGAAGAAATGGCCGGGATAGCGGTCCATGGCTTCGGCGATCTGGCGGTGGACGGCGAGGGGGTCCACCGCGCCGCCGAGCGGCTGGAGAATGGCGCTGACGACGTGGCTGGCGGCCATGGCGCCCAGGATATTCTCGATATGGTTGCCGGCCCAGCCGAAGGTGCGGTCGGTGCGGTACCGCTCGCTCAGATGCTGATGGGTCTCGATGATCGGCAGGTCGGTGTGGATGCGGACGTCCAGGGTCATGAGGTAATTATCCTTAACCGAGGGGAGCCTCCGGCGGCGGGGGCGGCATGGTTCCCGATGGCGGAAGATCGAACGCCGCCGGGGGCGGCGCCTGCATCATCTGCGGGGTGAGGATGAAGTCGCGGTAGACGATCGCATGGGACAGAAACATGAGCGGAAAGGTGAAAAGCAGGCCGATAAAGAACGCGCAGATTCCCACGCCGCCCACGATGAGGGTGATGAAGTAGAAAACGGCGGCCATCAGCCAGTCCTTTTTGAGAGAATCCCAGCTCAACTGCATGGCTTCCATCACTCTCAGGCGTTTATCCACGATCAGGGGGATCGTGAGCATCAACAGCCCGTAGAAAATGAACCCCGGAATGATAAGCAGCAGAAAGCCCACGCAGGCGACCAGGCCGATCAGGAAGTAGGCGCCAAGCGAGCGCAGCCAGACATCTCCGATGGAGAAAAGGTCTCTCAGCGCGATTCGCTCTCCCCGCACCTGGCGAACGGCCATGCGATACATGCCGGTCATCAGGAAAGCCATGACCAGCCAGATGACCAGGCCAGCCAGAGAGAAGAAAATGTCCGTGGCTCCCATCTCCGCAACAGGTGGAGGGCCGCCTCCGGGCTGCGGGCCCAGGGGCTTCAGATTGGAAAATATCCAGATTATCTCGGCGATATAGAAGCAGCCGTAAATAGCCAACACGATCAGGCCCGCGCCGATCCAGGGACCCATCTGCTGCGAGAAAAGGGTCCAGGCTTCACCGATGGCGTCGAATCGGATTTTAGGCCGCATCGGATCGGGAGCCTGCATGTAATGATAGCCCGGCGGGACGGTCATGCGGGAAAACCTCCTTTGCGGATAGCGTGGTTTGCTGTCATCCGCTCCATTCGCTATTCCAGTCCATTCGCTATTCCAGCCTCTCATCCCTCCCGTTACCCAGGGCCCTTCCTTTTTGGAGTGCGGGAGCTTGCTCCCGCTTTTCTGCAAGGCGGCTTGCCGCCGTCGGTATCGTCAAAGCCATCGTCAGGCAAGAAGGGGCAGCTTGCTGCCCCCAATGCAAAGCGGGAGCAAGCTCCCGCACTCCAAAGTGGCAAGCCACCGCACTCCAAAAGAGGCGCTCGCCGAGAACGGAATGACCCTGCTCTCGCTGTGCCACTGCAGGCAAGGCGCCCCAAAACAAAGCGGCGGCGAGCCGCCGCAGTCTAAAAGGGTTACACATCCAGGCCGACGGCGCGCATCAATTCCAGGGCGTTGCTGCGGGTGACCACGCCGGGGCGCAGATGGTAGTCGAAGCGAAGCCGGCCGTCCTCCAGTTGGTCCTCGAAATGGACGTTGATGGCGGCGAGGGCCGGATCTTCGGCGATCTTTGCCAGCGCGAGGTCGTGGGTAGTGATGAGGCCGAGCGATCCCTGCGTCATGAGGAGGCGCACGACCGCTTCCGCCCCGACACGCCGGTCGTGCGAGTTGGTGCCCTGCAGGATCTCATCCAGCAGGAAGAGGAGGGCCGGCGGCTGGCGAGAGAGCTCCACGATCTGATGCAGCCGCTGGATCTCAGCATAGAAGCGGGAAACGCCGGCCAGCAGCGAGTCCTGGGTCCGGATGGACGCGCCGATCTGAAGGTGGGAGAGGCGCATCCTCCGGGCGCGCACGGGCGCGCCCGCCAGGGCCAGCACGGCGTTGGTCCCCAGGGTCCGAAGCAGTGTGCTCTTTCCGGACATGTTGGAGCCGCTGACGATGAGCAGCCGCGTGCCGTTTCCCAGCGTGACATCGTTGCGGATCGCCTGCGCGGCGGGCAGGAGCGGGTGCGTGATCCCTTCCGCCTCGAAGCAGGCGCCTGTGTCCAGAACCTCCGGGAAGGGATCGTCGGGATGCTCGCAGGCATAGGCGGCGAGGGAGTTGAGCGCCTCGAACTCGCCCAGGACGCGCAGCCACCGCTCCAGGTGGGGACCGTTCTGGGCGCGCCAGCCCTCGATGCCGAAGGCCCACTGTGTCGTCCAGAGCAGGATCGCGCCGATCAGCACGAACAGGTCGTTGCGGCGGGCGTCGAGATAGGCGATCAGCGTCTGCAACTGGGCGATGCGCGCGGAGGGCGGCGCGCCCGTCATCTCCAGCTCGGCGCGCAGCTCCAGCAGGTGAGGGGCTGTGAACGTCTCCGCCTCGACGCGCTCCAGCAGGGCGGCGAGCAGCGCCAGATCGCGGGCCGGTTTCTCCAGCGCGCCGACCACGCGGCGCACGCGAGGGCGCAGCCTGCGGTCATACGCCTGGCCGAGCATCACCAGCACGGCAAACGCAAGCCACCCGTGTCCCAGCGCCCCGGTAATGAGGGCGGCGACCGTCGCGGTGGCGATCAGGGCGGCCAGGAGACGCTCGCGCGGTGAGGTGAGCAGGCTCGGCTCGACGCCCCAGGCGGCCAGCGCCTGCGGGTCTATCACCGGGCGCACCTCCTGTCCCAGCAGGGCCAGGTCCTCGCGCAGGTCCAGGCGGCTGCGCAGATCGGCGATAGCCTTCTGGCGTTCCCGGACTGTCTCCGGCGGCGCGGGCGCAAGCAGCCAGTCCGCCAGGCACTCCTCGCCGGCGCGCGTGCGGGCCAGGCAGAGCAACTGGAAGAGCGAGCCATGCCCGAAGAGATCGAGGTCTGCCGCGTAGGGATGCGCAGGGTCGAGGAAGCGCGTGCCGACCACGCCTCTGCCGGCCCAGCGGTCTTCGATGCGGGCCAGGCCATGCTCATAGAAGGCCATGGCGCGCTCCGCGCGCATGCGCTGCCGGATTGTCTCCTCGTGCCGGAAGACGAGGAAGATAAAGAAGGCTAAAGGCGCCAGGACCCACCAGAGGGAGAGCAGGTGCGGCCCGATCGCCAGGCCGGCGAGCAGGAGACCGGCGGCGAAAACGGCCAGCCGCCCGTTCCCGATAGACCGATCCCGGCCTGCCAGCCGGTCCCGTAAGGTCCGCCGCGCTGCCAGGCGACGCGCATATTCGGCGCGTATGTCATCAGTGCCGGGCATTGAAATACCCGTCTGGGGGGCCTGCGGCCAACCGTCCTGAGGACGGAGCTCAGGATATGGTGAGTGGTTCATCTCGTACTATCATCTACGCAACCCGTTGGCTTTGCGCAGCCAGATGTGACCGGCCACGATATCGCCCGGTTGATCGCCGGGATAGCGTGCCGGCTTGCCGCCATCATCGCGTAAATCTGGTCCGAGACTATAGAGCAGAAAGCTTTTTCCACCTCCGGTCACCCGATAGCGCAGCGGAATGTTCGCCCCACCCCCGAACGGATCATCGGGAACGGAGGGGAGGTAAGCCGGAACGAGCTGCGCCAGCGCATCCGGATAATGGTCGTACACCGCGTGATAGCGAAACAGAGCGACTTCCGTACGAAGAAGGACCTCGACGGTTTCCTCGGAAAGAAATTTCCTCCAAGCCCAAGGAAGTGAATCGTACCACTGCGCGAACAGATTGTCCGGTATCGATATGTGGGATTTGCCTGTATAAGGCTTACGTGCTTCAGAGGCAAAAGCCAGCAAATAAGCACGATTCTGACGCAACATTGCTGTCTTATTCTCCATGCTAAACAGGGCCATCTGCTTCCATTGCCTTAATGTCGGTGGATGCTCTTCGCTTAAGAGCGTGACAGAGCAAATATTTTTATTCCAGTGGAATCACGCAAAGCTTCCATGTCCATGGCTATCTGTGAATTGGCTTCTTCCGCGAGGACATCGGCAAAAGAGGTACGCTTTGCATCGATTCGATCCAAACGAGCGGCGACCTGAGCCAACTCCGCTGGCGACAGAGGCGGTAACAGAGGCTCAAAATCATGAGTGCAGATGCTATCACAGGCTAATCCAACGAGACCAGGATTCAATCCCCCTCCGCGTGGAATCATGACCCCCATCTCCAGCCCGTCGAGCAATACGTTAACGGCGCGGTCCGGCTGCCTGACGCGCTGGTAGTACAGCGCCTCGCCAGCTATGATGCGGGCCAGTTCTCGGAAGCGAGCCCATTGTAGGAACGTCAAAGAACGCAGAGAACGCTCGGGTGGATTCAGGTACGGCTTGCTCAAGCCGCCTCGCAGTACGGCCAGAACAGGCGCGGCGTCTTTATGGAAGGCGGTCAGATAGGCCGTGGATAGCTGCTGTTGAAATTGGGAAAGCGAATCATACGGTGTCTTATGTTGCATACCCCCCGCTATCTGCCCGGCGAGGACGAAATCGTTATAGGCGTTCACCGCCGGCATAGCGGGCGTAGGAATGACAATATTCGGAGTTCGATTATGGCTGACATAAATAACCACCGTGACGACCATGCAGATCAACAGGACAGCGAAAGACAGCGAGCAACAGCCAGGCGCCCTCGAATCTTTTCGGCGTGAGGCCGGGCGTTCGTTGTTCGTTTTCATAGTACGATCATCTCCAGACATACCCCTGACTTCTGTTGTTGTTAGTTTACACTATGAGGACACAGGAGAGAAGATCCAGGTTTGGGGCGGGTAGAATAGGTCAAGAGTGAGGGCTTTAACCGCGGAGACGAGCACCATGCTGGTCGATACACACTGCCATCTCAATCATGCGAAATTTGCGGACGACGTGCCGGAGTGCCTGGAGCGGGCGCAGGCGGCCGGGGTGCGGCAGATGATCGTAGTCGGCTACGATCTGGCGAGCAGCGAGCAGGCGGTCGCGCTGGCAGAGGCGCACGCGCCTGCGGTCTTTGCCGCCGTGGCGGTCCACCCGCACGATGCAAAAACATGGAACTCCGAGGCGGCGCAGCGCCTGCGGGAGCTGGCCTGGAACCTGCGGGTGGTCGCCATCGGCGAGATCGGACTGGACTTCCATTACGACTTCTCGCCGCGCCTGGACCAGTTCGCCGCGTTTCGCGCGCAGATGGCGCTGGCGCGCGAGACCGGCCTGCCGGTCATCATCCACTGCCGGGAAGCCTATCCGGAGACGCTCGATGTGCTGACGGAAGAAGGCGCCGACGAGACAGGCGGGGTGATGCACTGCTGGGCCGGATCGGTGGAGGAGGCGGAGCGGACGGTTGCGATCGGGCTGGAACTGG
>Ga0070734_10005866_pt1 | contig 10609 bp, 5 predicted proteins | sample Coa_R1_8_FD_66444 | JGI IMG/M metagenome (GOLD analysis project Ga0070734, IMG submission 66444) | Surface soil microbial communities from Centralia Pennsylvania, which are recovering from an underground coalmine fire - Coalmine... | ecosystem: Environmental > Terrestrial > Soil > Unclassified ... | reverse complement strand
CTCTATTACCTGGCGGTACAGGGACCTAGACCCACCTTGCTTCTGCGGAGCATCTCCGTTGCCGCCGCCCAGGAATTTGCGCTGCGCGAACCTCAGCGCACAGGCCGTGATGCGGCGGCCTGGACCCGTCTACTCAACGAGGTTCTTCAAGAGGCAAAGGTACCCGCGGCCCAAGATGGACCAGCTCCCTCGCCGGACGCCGTCGCCCGGTTGGCGGAGACCTACAACCGACTCTATCGCCAGCACTTCCAAGTGGACCCGCCCGCAACCCTCAAAGGTCTCGGCCGACAGCGGCGAGAACTCCAGAGACTAAGACTGTCGCCGGTGGTTGATCCCGCGCTCACGTTAATTCTTGGAGCGCTGGAGGGCGATTATCTGGTCCGGCACCATGGCGCCCGCTGGCATTTGACGAAGAGCCCTCTCCTGCCGACCGAGAAATCCGCGCCGGAACTCGTTGTGGAAACTCCTTTCGCCTATGCAGCCAATCCTTTTGCCAGCGTGAGCGATTGGGCCCGGCATAACCTGCATGATCAATCGGGCGCTCGGGACCGGACGGCCCCGGATGTATCTTTGGGGGCGATCCTTCGACAGGCAGATGGAAGGAGCTTGATTTTGACCAATGAGCCGGCCGCGGCCGCGGCGATCTTGGCGTCATCGACCGATCCGGACCTCGACCGCGCCGTGGAGATTCTGAAGGAGGGCAAGGCGGAAGCGGCCGAGCAAGTGTTTCAGAGCCTGTTGAAGAAAAAGCAGCACGAGCAGAACCTGCACGTCCTCCTTCAAATCGGGAAAATTCTGTATGAGAACAAGCGCTTGGCCGCGCTCCAGCGGATCATGGAAGATGAGTGTGACCGCCGGCCGCGCGATCCGCGCAAATTCAACCTTCTGGGTTTGGCCCTGCTGGAGACACGACCCGGCCAAGCAGTGGACGCGTTCAAGAATGCCTTGCGCTGCAACCTGCATTTCGAGCCAGCGTATTTGAACTTGGCCCAGGCCTACCGGATGGCGAACGATCTGCCGTCGGCCCGGCTGTGCTTGCAGCGCTACTTGGCACTCATGCCCAATGGCATTTATGCGGCGGACGCGCGCCACCGCATGGCGGCAGTGGACATCGGCGGCAAATAGGTGGGATGCCCCGTGACGATTCCTTCGATTTCCGTGCGCGGAACCGTGCTAGCCCCTGGACAATTGCGATTGAAGTTGGTATGCCTAGAAGCAAACTTGTTTAGGCCCGCCGACCTGGGGATGGGCGCCGGTGAACCCCGTCCCCCGAATCTCCGACCGTGAGCCGGTTCGAGACGGGCCAGGTGGTTTCTCGCCTCGTCAGTAGAAAGGACCGTACGCGCATGACTCACACCGTATGCGAGCCTTGCCACGATTGTAAGTACACCGATTGCGTGGTCGTTTGCCCAGTGGAGTGTTTTTATCAAGATGACGTAATGCTTTATATCGACCCGGTCGATTGTATCGATTGTGAAGCCTGTGTGCCGGAATGCCCGGTGGAGGCCATTTACGCCGAAGCCAACGTCCCACCCCAGTGGACCCAATACACGCCGATGAATGCGGAAAAATCCGCAGCGCTCAAGGAGGCCGGCGGCGAAGCGCATATTACTGAGAAGCACGATCCCAAGGAAGGTCCGGAGTGCAAGAAGAAGTAAACTCCCAGCGCCCAGGTTGTACTTTCGGGTCGCGCGCCGTTTGCCAACCTCTCCTCGGTAAGAGCCGTTCGATCCCAAGCGGCAAACCCGGATTCGCACGGCGAGCGCGTCCATGATGGCGAGGTGGTGGCTCCGGTTTTCGATTGTCCCGCTCGCCGTCTTCTCTTCGCAATCGAACGGCCGGGTGTTTGGAACCACGAACCCAAAGATATTTGGAACTCGGCAATCAAAGTTCCAGACCCCTTTGGGTTCGTGGTTCTTAAAATGACCCTATGCGACCGATCCCCGGCGTGCTGCTGATTCAGCTCGGTACTCCCGATGCGCCCACCACACCCGCATTGCGGCGCTATCTGCGGCAATTCCTCAGCGATCGCCGTGTCATTGAAGCTCCCCGTCTACCCTGGTGGTTCATTCTCAATTTTCGGATCTTGCTCTCCCGGCCGCAACAATCCGCTGTCAAGTACCGACGGATCTGGAATGCCCAAACCGGATCGCCGCTGTTGCACTTTACACGGCTTCAGACTGAAGCGCTGCAGCGGCAGTTGCCCGGGCTCTTGGTCCGCTTCGGCATGCAGGTGGGCAACCCCTCGGTCGCCAAGGCCGTGCGGGAGATGGTCGACGCCGGCGTGGAGCGGCTCATCGTGGTGCCGATGTATCCGCAGTATTCGGCCACCACGACGGCGTCGGCCACCGACGTGCTGTTCAAGGCGTTGATGCAGGAACGGCGGGTACCGGCCTTGCGCGTGGTGCCACCTTACTATGCACATCCCGCTTATCTGGACGCGGTGACCAAGGTCATCGGCGAAGAGTTGGCCAAGCTGCCCTGGGAGCCGGACCACTTTCTGTTGAGCTTTCATGGCCTTCCTGTGAAATATGTCCAGCGCGGCGATCCGTATCCCAAGCAGGTTGAGAAAACGACGGAACTATTGCTGGAACGCCTCGCCTGGCCCACCGGTCGCTGGACGCAATCATTTCAGTCGCTCTTCGGCAAGGATTTATGGTTGCAGCCTTACACAGATGAAACGCTGCGGCAGCTTGTCGCCCGGGGGGTCAAGCGCGTGTTCGTGGCCACTCCCGGATTCACGGCCGACTGCCTGGAAACCGTTGATGAAATCGGCTTCGAGGCCCGTGAACTATTTCAGCATGCCGGCGGTGAATCGTTGCACCAATGTCGCTGTTTAAACGATCACCCGGCCTGGATTGAAGCCCTGCGTACGCTGGTGCTGGAGGAAGGCACCGGTTGGGTGTAATCCATCCGCGCTCAAGGACCATGTACGATCTTGCAGGGTACAAGCCTGACGCGCCAGCGAAGGATCACAATTCCCTTCGCGGGCGCGTCAGGTTTGCAACCTGCTGAGTCCTCGGACCGTCCTCGAGAACCACGAAAACAAGCTGTCCGGAACTTTGATTTGAGAGTTCCAGACCGCGCGCAAGGCGAATCAAATAGTAAGCCCAGCCGGCGAACTATAGGAAGAGAAACCGCCTCCTGATCCGCCGCCGTGGGACCGAAGACAATCGCCAGGCCATACCGCAAGCCATCGCGAAGCCGATCCCTCGCCCGCAGCGAAAAAAACACCCTTTCAAAGCCAGTCGGCCGACGATCCGGGCGGCGCAAGAGGGGATGTCATCAACCTGTGTGCCATCGGCACGCACTATGACGAGCCGTCAAGACCCGGTCCGACGTGGAGCAACGGCGTTGGCATCGACGTCGATCGAGGGAATGGTCTGGATATTGACGGGATGCCTTTGCCCTGAAGCCGCTCCATCTTGTGGAGCAAGGGCTTGTCCCTTGCTCCATTTTTAACTGTGCTGCAGTTAAACCACCTTGGAACAAGCGGCTGAATTGTTACCGCCGAAATGCCCGTGTCACCCGCGTATCGGTCTTGTATTCCCAGATCTCTTTGCCGGTGCGATCCAGCTCGACAGCTCGTGGCTGATTGAACGAGGTGACCAGCGTGTTGCCGTTCGCCAGACGGACGGCGGCAATCGGCTCGGTGAACGGCACTTGCCAGACGATCTTCCCATCCGTGTCGTACTCTACCACTCGATTGTTCTTCAATTCCGGAATGAGCACATGGCCACTCGGCAACACTTCGACCCGGCCGCCGGAGGTCTGCACATACACCTGCATGCTTTGGATTTCCCTCCCGGAAGCGTCCAGGCGAAGAAACCGCGAGGAAGTGACGCAAGCAATGTCGCCGTTGGGCAACATTTGGGCCTTCATGATGAATTCGCCGGACGGAAGCCCCCGATTCTTCAATACTCGGCCAGTGGCGTCTACGACGAAGAATTGTGTTTGCGTGGCGATGAAGGTGTGCCCGTTTGGCAGCCGCTGGGCGACCAGCGGCAGCGGCACGCGCTGCTCCCAGACGACTTCGCCATTGCGGTTGCGCTCGGTCACGCGGTTGCCGTTGTGCTCGGCAATGAGCACGCGGTCTTCCGGCAACATCTGGGCATCGAGCGGGAATTCTAAACCATCAATCTGAAAACGCGGCTTATTGTCGGCGTCCACCTCCACGACCCGGCCAGCGTCCAAGAGCACGAGGAGGGTGTAACCACGTAGAGGCTTGATGCCATCCAGCTGGGCGAGATCCACCGTGCCGTTTTGGGCACGCCACCACGCGGCCCAGGCATCCCGGCACTTGGTCCGTGCGGTCTCGTCCTGTCCCAGGCCTACCGGCGGCGCTGTTTCCCCCGCCAGGCGGAGAAGGAGAGCTTCCACTTGCCGGCCACGGCCCGGCGGTAGCTGGGCCAAGAGATCGATCAGCACCGGAATCGCGTCCTTCTCACGGGCCAAGGCCAAGGCCAGCGCGGCCCGCTGACGCACCAGGGGATCAGCGTCGTGGAGCAGCTTGCGGACCTCAGGCTGTTGCTTGGCAAGCCCGGCTTGGCTGAGCGTTTCGATGGCGGCTGCGCGCCGTGCAGAGACGGGATCGTCCAACGCATCCAGCAATGCCCTGGCTGGCTTGCCGTCGTGCACCGCCAACGCTACCAACGCCGTACGGACTTCCTCGGCCACCGAATCATTTTCAACCGAAGGGACGAACTCTAGGAGCACCTCGGTCGCCCCGGCAGGCTTCCGCGCGGCCAACATCCGTGCCGCGGCCGCAGGGACCCCCACCCGCAAGTCTTTCTCTTCGATATGCCGCAGACAAGCGGAAGCGCGGCAAGCTACTTCCAGATCGGCCGATCCTGCAGCCTGCCGCAAGAAAGGAACGGCCACCATGCCCATTGGCCGGAGTTCCGCGGATGCCCGCTCCCGGATCTTGAATGATCGATCACCGAGTTGCCCGATGAGGGCCGTGAGCTTTTCGCGCCGGGCTTGGGTCAGCGTTTGGTCACGGAAAAAATCGAGCAGTGCGGGACCGTCCGTCGCCAATCCCACATTTCTCAGCTTGTGCTCATCGCTGCTCAGGGAACTCTGCTCAATCGCACCGGTCAGATGCACCGGCCAACTTAGCAGGCAAATCGTGAAAACCCAGGCGCACCAATTCCCGCCCATCATGACTCCTTGGCTAACCGGATGGTCGTCTTATTCCATGATAATGGATGGGCCGAGCGAGGGGGAGAAGAAATTGACAATGGAGGAAAGAGGGATGCAGATGTGCAATCCTCTCTCCTCCATCGTCGGTTGGAGTTCAGGGAAGATTAATCTCGATCTGTGCCGCCTTACGCTGCCGCGCCAGCACGTCGAGACGTAGTTCTTCAGTGCAGAGTTCGCGGACTTCATCCTTGATCTTGCTGTAGTCCGCCGGCTGGCCGGGCTTGCGGTCGGTGACCTTGATCAAGTGTAACCCGTAATCCGTTTCGACGACGTCGCTCACCTCGCCAACCTTCAGACCGAATGCCGCCCTGGCAAACGCTTCTTCCACCGCCAGCTTGCGGGGGAAATAGCCGATGTCGCCGCCGTTGGGCGCGCTGGTGCACTGCGAGTATTTCTTGGCGGCTTCTGCGAAGTCGACCTTGCCGCTCACGATCTCCTGACGCAGGGCCTGCAAGCGGGTCCGGGCCTGTTCGCGCTCCCCCGGACTGGCACCGGGCGCGACCCGGAGCACAATGTGGCTGGCCCGCACGGCCACACGATCGAAGAAATCCCGGCTTTCGTCGAAATAGCGCTTGATGTCCGCTTCGGTCAGGTGGTCTTTGACATACGCGCTCCAGCGCAGCATGTTGAGGACATGGATGCGGAGCTGCGCTTCGGTTTGTCCCGAGTCCTTGCAGAAATCGGCCAGGCTCTTTCCCTGCTGCTTCAGGCTGGCAGCCAACTCGGTAACCTTCTTGTCGACTTCCGTCGCGGGGATGGCCGGTGCACTGCGTTTCAGGAACTGTTCCATCAGCAGGTCGTCGATGAGCATGCCCACGGCTTCCATTTGCAATTGCTTCCGCTGCATCTCGGTAAGCGGAGTCGCCGTGGGGCCGGCTTGCTTCAAAACGTTCTCCACCTCGGCCATGCTAATCGGCATGCCATCGACCACGGCGGCGGGCTTGGTTGCCGGCCGCAGCAGTTGCGTGCGTGCCCCATTCACCAAAACCGCCAGGACAGCCAGGCTTGCCAAGCCTCGCACCAGCCCGCTTTGCGCTCTCATCGAGATCTCCTCTCTTCCCGAGTTCAGGCGTTTGGATCTCTCGGAAGCGGAGCTTATAGCCCCTGGGTCGAGTTTGGGGGAGAGCAATTCTGCCAAACAGCCTGGTCCGCACGTTCTCGCTGCGCATTACATCGGATCGGCAGTTCCACGAACTGGAGCCAACCGGTTGCCATCGTCTGTTTTGGCAGTGGTTCGTAGATCCGCGCGCAGGGCGACACTGCGCGGTTCTACGAACCGCCGCTAAACGTCCGCGCGCCGCAGCCAAACTCGGTTGCTGTGGAAGGTACTTTGCCCGGCCATATCCGCGAGGGCGTCGGAGGTTGTCCAGTTTACATTTCGGCCGCCGTTAAGTTTGGCCCAGCGTCCTTTGGGGGACACTACAACCCCCGGCCGCACGCTCTCCGTTACAACCACACGAAGGCGACACCACCCACGGCGATTCTCCAGGATCACCATCTCGCCGTGGTCAATGGAACGCGCGGCAGCATCAATCGGATGAATCTCCACAAACGGCTCGCCTTCCCCTTTCAACAAGCCAGGCTGACTGGCCAGGCTGCTGCTGACAAAATGATGGGATGCGCCCGTGACCAAGTGCAATGAGCCGGCCGGGTCCCTATCCGGTCGGTGCTCGGTGTCGCTTTCCAAATCCGGCGTCTCACAAAATCGACCGGGCAGGGGATCAATCCCTTCGTTCGCCAGCGCCTGGGAAAACAGCTCCACCTTGCCGCTGGGCGTCGGGAACCGACCATCGGCAAAGGGGATGGGGCCATCCAACACCAACGGTACGGCGCCGTCCGACTCGAGCTTTTCCAGCGTGATGCCACGCAGGGCAGGATTGTGAACCGCGGTTGCCGCCAACACTTCCTCGATCACTTGATCCGGTGTCTGAAGCAGCCACGGCTCGGTAAAGCCCAGTGCCCGGGCTACCAAGCCCATTACTTCCCAGTTACTTTTGCACTCGCCCGGCGGGGGAATGGCCGGGCGATTATAAGTCAGGAGCGTTTGGCCATAGGCCTTGTGCACGTCCGTTTGTTCGAGCTGAGAAGTGGCCGGCAAAACGATGTCCGCATAATCGGCAGTATCGGTCAGGAACAATTCGTGGACAATCGTGAACAGGTCTTCGCGCCGGAGCCCCTCGACGATGCAGCCGGCGTTTGGGCTGGAGGTGGCCGGGTTGGCTCCGAAGATGAAAAGCGATTGGATTGGCGGCTCGGCCGCCTCGCCCAAGAGGGCAGCGCCCAGTCGATTCATGTTAACGGTACGGCCGGGAGGAGGACATTCGGCCCAGTGGTGGACCGCTTCCTTATCCCACTGTAAATAGCCGCTGGTGCTGTAAGCAAGACCGCCGCCGCGCAATCCATATTGGCCGGTGAGGGCCGGCAGCGCACAGATGGCCCGCACATTTTGGCCGCCGTTGCAATTGCGGTTGATGCCGTCCGCAATCTTGATCAGGCCGGGACGAACAGTGCCGTAGAGGCGGGCCAGGTCGCGAATCGCGGCTTCAGGGATCCCGGTGATCGTCGCCACTCGCTCCGGCGGGAATTCGGCCACGCGATCCCGCAACGCTTCCCAGCCGACCGTGTGCGTCTCTAGCCAGGGCCGATCCACCAACCCTTCCGCGTCCAGGACGTGTGCCAAACCGAGGGCCAACGCGCCATCGGTGCCGGGCAGCGGCGTCAAATGCCAGTCGGCGCTCCGGGCCGTCCGTGTGCGGCGTGGATCGATCACGACGAGCCGGCAGCCATTGCGTTGGGCCGCGCGCAGGAACGGCATGAAATGGGGTGCGGTGCTGACAGGATTGTGGCCCCAAACGATCATTAGCTTACTGTGGCAGACGTCGGCATAGGGCTGGCTCCAGCGTTTGCCCAGGGTCGCTTCGACCGCCCGTTCCGCAGCCGCACCGCAGATGCTGCGCTGGAGCTGGCTGGCCCCGAGTCGGTTCCACAAGCGAGCACTGGAGACGGTCATTTGCACCAACCCGAGCGTGCCGCTGTAACTGTACGGTAAAATCGCCTGGGCACCGTAACGAGAGAGGATCGTTTGCCAGCGCGTGACGATTTCATCCACGGCTTCCGGCCAGCCGATCCGCCGCCATTGGCCACTTCCTTTCGGGCCGGTGCGGCGCAGCGGATGGAGCAACCGCTGAGGGTGGTAAACATGATCGAGATAGGGACGGACCTTGGCGCACAGCCAACCCCTGGTGATCGGGTTGTCCGGATCGCCGTAGAATTTCACGGCCCGGCCGTCCTGGACCTCGGTAATGATCCCACAAGTGTCCGGGCAATCATGCGGACAGGCACCGCGGATGCGCTGGGTGGTCATGCAGCCCATCGTATCAGTTGGAGGAGACTGTCAGCAAGTTTCGCTCCAGACCGTGGCAAACAATGCGTCGCGGTGTTGGACGGATTCTGCTTCCGCAGTCCAAGCTCCACGTGCACCCGTTTTCTGGGCATCTTCGGCTCCAGCGTGCGTTCCTTCCGGGTGGATAGCAACTCGGGAGCCACTTACCGCAGGCTGCGGCTGAAAATTAGGGGTCGTTGAGGAGCATTTGACGAAGCTGTTTGCCATCTCTGTGCCGGTCGTACTGGACCGCGACCACGTGGCGACCTGTGTGCCATTGGCTGCGAGGTGATTCCCGATCCAAACCGGGATGCCTTCTGATGGGGCAACAGGGGGTGGCGGAGGATCGCTATGGGTGCGGCTAATCAGATACGGACTTTCCAGGAAATAGAAGCTTAGCTGCGACCAATCCTCATGGCCGACCAGTGTTTCGATGCGCGGATCGTCGTTGAGGCGGCGCTGCACGAGGGGCGCATCCCCGGCAATGCCATCCTGGTTCCAATCCACCGGTCCGCCCATCGGCACGAACTGGCCCGAGCCGTCGGCCAGCCGCAACATTTTGGTTGGGTCGCCGCCGATGCCGGCTGCCTCGTCGAGCGCAGCCTCGTCCAGCGTTGGCAGTGCCTGGTCGGAATAGTCCAGCTCCCAGCTATTGTGATAGGCCAACTCCAGTGCGGTGGGATGATTCGGGTCGGCATAGTCGGTGAACGGCGCTTGCCACAGATAATTCATGATGCTGAAGTAATTCGGCTTGTTGTTAACATCGTCGCCGGACCCATCCGGGGCCGTGCCGCCGCCACCGTGCCGCAGTCCGAGCGAATGACCGAGCTCGTGCATGAACGTGCCAGCCTGCTCGAAATCGTCGCCGCCCCTATCGGGGCCCAGCGCGATGAAAAAGTCACTGGCAATATTTCCCTTCCCGGCCCCCGAGGCGTGCTGGGGTCTACCCACCGGATCGGTACCCACCTGATAGGTGTCGGCGAAGACGCAGTAGCGAAAGGCCAGGCGCTCGGCCGCCAAGGCTAATGGGTTACCCTGTGCAGCCGGAATGCCAAAGTGGGCCGCCTTGAAAGCATCGAAGGCGGCTTCCGGAAAATCCGTGCCGGCGTCATCCAGCCACGGACTGGTGAGCGGGGCCGCCGTATCGCCCAGGATCAAGTGCAGATCAATCCCGTGATTGGCGAACACCTGCGTGACCATGTTCAGGGCGTTCGCCGACGGTGCCCGCCCAGCCATTGCATCGATTTCGACGTAGAGGTCGCGTTCATGGACGTCAGCCCCGGGCAACATCAAGTCGGGCGTGCCGTCGCCGTTGACATCGATGCCCCATAACTTCCAGGCATCGGCCAATCCATCCCCGCTCGTGTTCACCATCGAGAATTGCGACGTATCGCCGGTCACGGCGTCGGTTGCCGTGGCACTGACGTAGGGCTGTCCCGCTACAACGGCCGGCGTCGCAAAGACGACATGCCCGTTTGCATCGGTAGCCACTTCGAGACTCGTGAGAAGGGCTTGGCCGTCGCCGTAGCCGGAAGGATTGGGCGACGAGTTACTGTAAAAGTCGATTTCGAATTGGCGATTGGGCGTGCTGTTGAGCTGCCAGTGTCCGATCCCTTGAGCGTCCGTCCCAAGATACACCGGGTAATGTTGCAGGTGGTTCGGACGACTATCATCGCTCTCCTGATTGTCGGCCATCACAAGCCCCGTGGCCGCATCGGCGTGCTGGAGATCATTGAGCCGGAAGGCGTAGTTATCGGTGCCTGCATTGGGATCCAGCAGGCGAAACGGGGTCCCCAATCCCAGCGCGATGCCAAGGCCGTGGGGGAGGCCCGTGACATCGTGGCGGATGCGGTAAATGGAGTTGCCGCGAATTGTGTTGCCGACCGCGGGTGGATCAATGGCCGACTCGATAATGGTCACGCCGTTGCATGCCGGCCCCGACAGACTCGCCTGGCCATCGTAGGCGATGACGTTGGCTTCGCCATCGTTGATACCGCCTATCCGGTTGTTCGAGGAGCCGTTGAT
>Ga0070734_10005865_pt1 | contig 10610 bp, 10 predicted proteins | sample Coa_R1_8_FD_66444 | JGI IMG/M metagenome (GOLD analysis project Ga0070734, IMG submission 66444) | Surface soil microbial communities from Centralia Pennsylvania, which are recovering from an underground coalmine fire - Coalmine... | ecosystem: Environmental > Terrestrial > Soil > Unclassified ... | reverse complement strand
AAATCGGCAGTGCGATGAGATAGACACTGTGAACGCGGCGGTTCACGACGAGGTCGCGCAGAACGCCAAGGAGGATCAATGCATCCTCAGCGACATAGGGTAGCCCCAGGTGCGTGCCGAGATAGGGAAAGCGCCCGAAGGCCGCGGAAAGCAACACGCAGGTGGCTATGAAGAGGAGCCGGCGGTGCAGTTGCGGCTTTTTCCGCTGGGCAATGGCCAAGGCAAACAGCGGCGCGAAGCAGGCCATGTCAATCATGCGAGCGATGAACACGGCGTATGCGCCGGCCACCGTGTGCATGCGGTAGACCTCAAAGCGCGTCATCGCGATGGCTGTGGCAATGCCCAGCGGGACGATAAAGGCGCCAAGCCCCACGCCGAACCAACCACAGCGGCGATGCCACCTTACATTGCGGGTGCGCACCAGGGCCGACTGGAAGATGAAAAACATCACCCATCCTGAGAATGCAGCAGCGTGTACCCAGAGGATGGCCGGGGGCGGCACGGCAGGATGGATCATTACGTGATTGACGGTGCGGCCGAACCCGGCAACAACAATCGCGGCCATCAGCAACGACATCACGAAGAAGAAATAGTCTTCGAGGAAACTGCGAAACGCGGCGGCTGGCGAGACGGGATGCGGAATTGTGCTTTGATCGACAGCGGCCACTGGTGACTTCATGATTGCATTGAAGCGGATATCGCGTTCGTGCTCAAAAACCTTGAGCGAAGGAACCCGAAGCCATGCACTGGTGAGATACGATTCAACACGCAAATGCAGGACGGGGAAGCGCCACAGCCCCGCTGGTGCATTCTGAACGGGAGTATACAGGAAGACCGGACGACACTTTCCGAAAGTGACGCGCGATCGCTCCTCGCCCGAGTTTGCCGACTACTTGCTGCACATCGCCATCCGCGGCTTCAAGACCGGAATCCGGGAGATGTCTGTGATTGAGAGAGTTATACTGATCCATATGTCTGGGGTTCACGAACAAGGCGCGCGGAAGACCTTCTACCTCGAAACCTTCGGGTGTCAGATGAACGTCCATGACTCGGAAAAGGTCGTGGGAACGCTCGTTCAGGAAGGCTATCGGCAGGTGGAAACTGTTGAGCAGGCCGATCTGATTCTCTACAACACATGTTCGATCCGGGATAAGGCGGAGCAGAAAGTTTTCCATCGGCTGGCCGATTTCAAGAAGCTGCAGGCGCAGGGAAAGAAGTTCGGCGTGCTTGGTTGTGTCGCGCAACAGGAAGGCGAAAAGATTTTCGAGCGCGCGCCGCATGTGTCGCTGGTCTGCGGGTCGGCGTCGTACAACAAGCTGCCCGGGATGCTGGTGCAGTTGGAAGGGAAGTCCGCTGCACGCGAGATCCCTCGCCCCGCTGGTGAAAGCGCGGGGCTTCGGGATGACGCCGCGTTAGCCTGGAGCCCAACTCCCGAGAGCCGAAAGCCGGACGGCGGAAGCCTGATTCGAATCACTGGCCTCGACGACCGTCAGACTGACAAGTGCTTTGAGACGGAATTTACTTCACGGCTGAATCCGCATCGCGGATACATCACCATCATTGAGGGATGTGACAAGTTTTGTGCTTACTGCGTAGTGCCCTTCACGCGCGGTAAGGAGCGCAGCCGGACTTCCGCGTCGGTGCTGAACGAAGCGCGGCAGATGGCAGACCTGGGCTACACCGAGATTCAGTTGCTCGGGCAAAACGTGAATTCTTACCGCGATCCTGAAGGAAAGAAATCATTTGCCGAGTTGCTGGCTGCGGTCGGCGAAGTGCCAGGAATCCGCCGCGTGCGCTTCACGACGTCGCACCCGCGCGACTTCGGAAAGGATATCGTCGATGCGATTGATGCGGTACCGTCGCTCTGCGATCACGTGCATTTGCCCGTCCAGAGCGGATCTACGCGCGTTCTCGACGCCATGCAGCGCCTTTACAGCCGCGAACAATATCTGGAACGCATCCATTGGATGAAATCCGCCAGGCGCCAAATCAGCATCACAACGGATGTGATTGTGGGGTTCCCGGGAGAGACCGAAGCGGACTTCATGGAAACGTTGAGGCTGCTTGAAGAAGTGGGCTATGACGGCGTCTTCTCCTTCAAGTATTCCGCGAGGCCGAATACGCCAGCGCTGACTCTGCATGACGCGATCCCGGAAGCGGAGAAATCACGGCGGCTTGACGTGCTGATGTCCAAGCAAAAGGAGATCCAGATCAAGCACTACAAGAGATATATCGGGACCGAATGTGAAGTGATGGTGGAAGGACACAATGACGCACGCGCGCAGTGGATTGGCCGCACCTCGCAGAACAAGACCTTGAATTTCACCGCGCCGCAAGCCGCATCGCCAGCGGTAGGAAGCTACGTTCCCGTGCGAGTGACAACCAGCTTTCCCAACAGTCTTTTGGGAGAATTGGTGGTATAAGGAGCAGAATGCCTCGGAGGACACGATGATGGAAGTCGAAATGACAATTCGCGGCTTAATGGTCGACCCCGTCTCGAATATGCCGATTGTCATACTTAAGGACGTTGGCGGGGAGACTGTTTTGCCGATCTGGGTAGGCGTGTACGAGGCGAATGCGATTGCGCTGGAGATGGAGAAAGTGACGACGCCGCGTCCGATGACGCACGATCTGATCAAGAATGTGCTGATGGGACTGGAGACGCAGGTGCACAAAGTTGTCGTGACGGAATTGAAGGAAGACACGTTCTACGCGGTGATCTGGCTGGAGCGCGGCGGCGAGGTGATCTCGATCGATTCGCGTCCGTCGGACGCGCTGGCGTTGGCGCTGCGGGTGGATTGTCCGATCTTTGTTGATGATGTGGTGCTGAAGACTTCGAAGCTGGCTGCGAACATGTCGGATCGGGTTACCAGCGAAGAACTCCGCAAATGGCTTGAAGGACTGAACGACGAGGATTTGGGGAAGTACAAGATGTAGGAAGCCGGCTTCCGGTTTTCGGCTTCGGGCTCCGCCCATCGGACTTCTTCCGGTTTCAGGTTCCGTTTTTCGCCCACAGACCTGGGACCTCAGCCCTCGGACCTCAGACCTTGGGCTTCCGCTAACACCCCCCACTTAGCTGCATTCATCGCGCTTTACATAATACCTGCTTCCGCACACTGCACATCGCGATGCGGCCCGTTCGGATCGGGAGGACCGGGAGGATCAGGGGTGCTGTGCTTCTTCGCCCAGCGTGCGCGAGCAGCGCGCTGTGCTGATTCTCGACGCTGCTCAGGAGAGAGTTTTCTTGCCCGCGTAAGGCCGCCGATACGCCCGGTCTCTTCGCAGGTCAAGCTGATGAGTTTCGCCGCTTGGTCTGCCATGACCAAAGACTTCTACCATGATGCGTAGGCGTTCGCAAGCAAATCTTGTGAGCTGATTGTGGAAAAGCTGCCTTCCGAGGTTCCCCGGTGAACTGGTATGACCAGTGCTACCGGTAGCAAGATGCAGCGGCTGCAACTCGCTGCCGCCGCAACACGCACCCGCAGCAACATGCGACACAAAAGGTGTTGGGTTATGGAAAGAGTATTTAAGAACTCCCCCCTTACCCCCCTCACCAGCAGTTCATGCGGTACCGCGCGCAAACCCAGCGCGCGATTTCCGAAACTGCAATTCTTTTGCTGGGGGCACGGCCCCCAGACCCCCGGCTCCGCGAAGGAAAAATCGCAAACCGAGTTCCAAACCAAACGGGGGATACAGCAGGGAAACTGCAGGCGGGAAAAACTCTGAATCAGGTGCGGCGGAAACTTCGGAGAGTCTGAAGGAAAGTTCTAGAACCGTGGTCCGACTTGTCCGCTGCCATAGATCCCGAGCAGGATCACAGAGGCTGCGCCGACGACCAGGCCAATCAGGAAAGAAATAAGCATTTAGGCAGGTTGCGCGACTTCGACGCTGTAGGAGTAACTCACGTCGGTTTGCGATTTGATCTTCTCGGCCGCCACTTCGCCGAGCTCGCTCGCGTAGAGCTGAGCCCATGCGGGATAGCGTCCCTGGTTAGTTTTAGAGAAGGCGAAAACCGGAGCGCCGCGCTCGGGCTTCCAGTCGCCTTCGGCGAGCCGTTTCGCATAGAGCTTTGCGACCTGGACAGGCGAGAGCGCTTTTAGATCGTCCTCAGTTTTGATCCCGAGAACTTTTTCGGCGAGCGCCAAGCGGAGTAATTTCACTTCCCGCTCAGCGTCGGCCGCCTTCTTCTTCGCGTGGGCGAAGCGCTGTTCCGAGTCGCGGATCGCGGCGAGCTCGTCTTTGGTGACGATCAGGATCTGCTTCGCGGTTTGTGCGGCAGTTGCGGGCATTAGATTGGCGTGTATCCGTCTTCGAAAGCCTTCGCAGGCGAGAAGCTCTGGTAACCGTCTTCGTACACGACAAAGTAACCGCCGTGAGTGGGATGGTGTTTCGCGTCGAACTCGGCCGAGACTTCGATCCCGCCGACTCCTTCCAGGTCGAGCGAAACTTTTCCTTCGCTCCGGATGACGATCAAGATTTTCGCCGCCCGCACGATCTTGTGACACTGAAAGCGCGGGAGTTCGGGCAGTGGTGTGGGTTGTGGCGTGGTGCTCACTTTGCGAAACGGACAATCATCGTAACGTTGCCCAAGGTGAATTCCGCCGCAATGCGGGCAGTTCAGTTGCGGCAAGTGCGGAATTTTCCTCCGCACAGATCAATACAGCGACAAACCATTCAGCGCGACTGCAGCATTAGCAGTCATGCGAGCGTCGCGAATAAGTCGGATCGCGGCGGATCGATCTGCGCCGCGCGGGCAGTTGGCCAGCACGACTTCGGCGAAATTCTTCGCCGCCTGGTTGATCGCGGCATACTTCGGAATAGTGACTTCGTTCGGCGCGTGGTACTTAAAGAAAGCGGCGATGATCTCTTCTTCGCTTATCGAGCAGCCGACTTGAGCGCCGGAAACAGACCGAGCTTTCTCCGCAGCTTCTATTTCTTCACGCAGAGTACGGAGCACGCGCGGGCTAGGCGGAGCCTGTGTTTTCTCTTGATCGAAGCACATGCGGACACTGTACCTTCGAGATCTTTTTCGGCGCGAGCCTTTTCCGCACTCGAGTGAAACTGAGGTAACCGGGAGCGGACGCTGTTTACTCCTGTGATTCCCGGCGCAAAGCGCTGCAATTACACTAATTCCGCGTTTCCAAAACGGTTTCCAAAACGCTCGATCAGGAGAAAATATGGCCGCCCGTCAACCTGCTCCCTGCTTAAAATGCTTCCAGATCGTCGAACCGAGCCAAGTTGCTTTCGTTGCCGATATTCGGCTTCGAGCCGTGGGGTTGGATGAAAACGCCCGCTCCCCACAAGCCTCTGTCTCAATTTGTGTGACCTGCTCCGACCTTATGGCCAAAGGCGACGAACCGCCTCAGCGCACGCAACCCTTGAATCACATTGTTTACGAATTACTCCGCGACATGATCGCCAACGACTTCAGCTTCGGCCTGCATAGTTGGGTTGCGCTCCGCAAAGAGATGGGGCTCCCTGTGCCGAGTCTGGCAGAGCCGAAAGTTATGAAAGCGTGGGGAGAACTTCACCGCACTATGAGACTTCCCGCAGTGCAGACGATCAACAACACCGACGACGGGGAAGGGAAGCTCCTGAAAGGAGCCTAAGGAAGTCCAGCGGCAAGCAGGAGCTCAGCTCCGTCCCGGTAAGAGACACTGATCCGCTCACAGACAAGCGGCTTCGTCTGCGGATCGCAGTGAATGAGAGTCACTCGCGAAACAGCACTTACCGGGACGGAGTAGTTAGGACGCACTCGACGAGCTGCGCAACCAGTGAGCAAGAGGCAGGCGACAACCAGGCAGGATTTTTCGATCACTGTCCCCAACCGAAGAGAATTCCGACGATCGGCTGATATCCAGTTCCATTCGAGACGGACGACTTCGCGATCCTCACAGTCGGAAAAATTCTCCAATTCTTTTTTACTGTGATCGAAGCCAGCGCACCCGTCGACCATACCCAACCAGTGTTAGAGCCGTTGTAAGAAACGCCCGCCGAGCTCGGCAGAAAGATCGGCACTTTCCCGATCGTGAACAACTTCTGCGCGATGCCGCCGCCGAAGTTCGTCGTGACAGTGAACGGCTTCAGGTTTGTCGGCAAAGCGTCGACGACAGTGAAGGCATAAGTCCCGCTGCCCGAGATCGAGCGAGCATAGAGCCCGGTGCCAGCGATCGAGGGAGATCCTGCATTGTTGAACGAGATCCCGCCCGCATAGATATTCGCTGGCACTTGCGCGAAGCTGTGCGCCGAGAAGCAGAGCACCAGGCCCACGATCACAAGAAGTTGCCGCGCTCCGCCTTGTGACTGCTGCTGCGAGTTGTCTGCCTGGTCCTTCGGCGCGGTTGAGTGATAGGCGGCAACGGCTGCGGCGAGCAGTACTCCGACCGTGGTGTGAGGATGAACTTTCACATATTCGAGGATCGAAGGCATCAGAAAAGGGATCACTGCGCCAAGCGTTGCGGTGATGGTGGGCCAATACTTTTTGAAAAACTGCATAGCAACTCTCCTTAAAAGCAAACGTTCGATTGGGTTCAAATCTGCGGGCATCGGGGAAGGGAATCAGGCGGCCGTGTATTCGGCATAGATCGCGAGCACCTTATCGGCGCGATGCGGATCCGTCGACCAGGTCTGCGAAACTTGGCGGATGTAAGTCTCTGCGTCCGTCGCTTCAATCGCGGCTTTGTAGTGCGGATAAACGGCCGCGAGTTTCTGCAGCGTCGCGAGCCGATCGGCGAAGCAGGAAGACCAGTCCGGATACTTGATCCAGTTCGCCGACACAGTCTTCCACTCGTTCGAAAGGTATTCGCGCGTCGGCAGCGATACCGAAGTGAAAACCGGATGAACATGCTGCTTCATGCCGAAGAGATTGTTATCGTCACGCGCGAGCTCGCTGCCGCCATAGATCATTACTTTCGCGACGACGTCCCAATGTCCGGACTCGAGCGCGGCTTCGGCGGCCGCCATCTGCGGAAATGGATGATTCGCCTTTTGTGCTTCGGCGGTTGCCTGGTCGAGAAATTGCTTCTGTTGAGCGTTCATTTGATTGAGTGAAGGTGAGTCCCGGTAAAGATTGCGGATCCTGTGTTCTCGCCGATGCCTTCGATCGCGACCAGGTCCGCGAGTTTCGATTTGCCCTTATGGCGCAAAAAGCTCGAGCCGCCGATTCGCGCGGCCGCGCCAGCTCCAAAGAAGAAGATTTGCCCGCGCGTAGATCCGACGAACGGCGCCGCGATCGGATTGTGCTCCTGGTGTTTCGGCATCTCGAAGCCGCGATGCGTCAAATAAGCATCGGAGCCTGAAGCTGCGAGCTGCAGTGCAATCAGGAGCAATGTCTTCATCTGAAAGTGCTATAGCTTTGAGGTTTCCGCGGAGCTGCGATCGCTTCGTGGCGGCCGCGAGCCTGGTCGAGACCAAAGCCGTATGAAAACTGCGCGAAACGTATGTTTGCTAAGAGTTAAAGCCTGTGAGTGTACTCGGCCGAGTAGAAGGTGAATTGCACGTTCGTCGACGTATTCTTATTGTCGCCAGTCCAGAACCAGCTTCCCCAACCGTTGCCGTTTGTCTGATTAAAATTCACATTCGTCGAGATCGCGGCAACTTGCACAGTGTCAATAAAAAACGTCACTTGCGTCTTCGCATAGTTCACGACCATGTCGAATTGATGGATGTTTGTATCCGGAGTGATCCCCGTATCGACCAGGGTGCAAGACGGCACAGAAGCGCCAGCAATGCAGGAGAGCGCCTGCCAGTGGGTATCGGTGCCAGCTGAGAAGCGGAAGCCTAAAGTCGAAGCATTCGGACTGTCTTGCGCATAGCGCGTCGTTCCGGTGACGCTGGTCCCATTGATACCGACTGCGCTGCAGCCGCCAGTACACCAGGAAGCTAAGCCCATCCAGTAGCGAGCGTTCGTGGTGTTCTGAACTGAAAACTTCATTGTCCAGCGGTTGAATTCCAGCATCCCATAAAGAGAGTTGTTCCCGTTCACTCCGCTTGTGCTTCCGATGTTCGTTGTAGTCTGCGGCGAAGAGCCCGTCGAGAACTGACAGCCGACAGGCGTCGACGTCGTCGGATTGATGCCGTTGCAGTTGGAAGGTTGACCACAGCAGCCAGTCCCGAACATTCCGCCGCCTAAGCCGTTCGGCTGATTGCCCAACTGCGGATACAGATAGGAGATCGGCGCGGCCGCGTTCACGGCATCCCAGTTGTTATCGTTCAGTACGTTGTATCGGACGATATCGCCAGTCTGCGCACTCGGCAGCGCAGTCCCTGTCGCAAGCGCAATGTAGTTCGCACCATTCGAGAAGAGCTCGACGCCTTGACCAGCAACCAGGTTGTAAGTCGCCGATCCGCCGGATCCGTTGGAGTAGATCAGGCAGCTCGAGCAGGTGATCGTCGCCGTGCCTGGTCCGAGATTCTGCGCGTCGAATTCATTGCCCGCGCCGAAGCCCGTCGACGAGCCGCTTGCCAGAGTGACAGCGACGGCGCTCGCATTCTGGAAAGTCGTGAGCCTGGTCGAGTCGGCCGCAACGAAGGTGTAAGTTGTGCCAGTCTGCGCGTTGACTCCGGAAAGCATCCGGGCGTAATTCTGCGCCGATGCGATCGCGCTCAAGAGCAGGACGAGTGAAAGCAGTTTGATTTTCATGGGAAAGGCTCGCGCAGAATTAACGGATATCGCAGGTACTGCCTTGCTTGACGACGACGCCATCCGAAGCACTGATTGTGTAGAAGCCGATATTAAGAGCGCTCGGAAGAGTTGCTCCAACCGCCATCGTGCCGTCGATCGTCCAGGGCAATTGAGTCGTAATCGTTCCAGTCGATCCTGCATAAATCACGTTCGCGCCTGTGCCAGACACAAGCCCGCTCGACTGAACGGCAACCGCTGCGGCTCCGGTTGCGACGGTTGCGTGTAACTCCGTCGAAGCGGCATTCGTCGCAGTTTGGAAAGCGATGCCGATGCCTGCGCCTGCCGTCGACTGGACAGTCGTGCCGCTGCAATGGATTTTGTAAGTGACGTTCGGCGAGAAGCCGCTGAAGGTGAAGACTGTCGTTGACGTCGCAGCGGTTGTCGCCGTGATCGAAGCGGAGTCTGACGAAGTGCTCTTTGTCGCATTGAAGCTATGCACCAGGCCGTTCAGCGTCTGGATCCCGGTTACAAATGTCCCGGTTTTGCAGGAATAACTCGGAGAGCCTTGCGAGTCCCAAGTGTAGAGACTGAGCGGCAGATCGAGACAGGTGTTCCCGTTGATATCGTCGAGAACAGTGTTAGTCGCTCCGCCGTTTTGTGTGTCGATCCCTGCGACGACGGTGCCGAGAACGGAATTGCCAGCAGCGACAGCATGGATCAGGTTCACGTCGGCATGTGCGCCGTTCGGGCCGCCAAGGAAGCCTTGGATCGTGATGCCGCGCACGACATAATTCGCAGCGAGCCGAAATCCATCTTGGCAGGCTTCCGGATGGTTCATCAGAAACACTGGCGATTGGTTTACAGTCGGACCTTGTCCGTCGATCAGCCAGCATGCGAGAGGCTGCCCGTACTGATAAGTGACTCCGCTCTGTGTTCCGGGCGACGTGGTGAGGGTTAAAACGGTGTTGGAGTTGACTGTGCTGATCGTGTAGAAAACACCGTTGATGTTGATCTGCGTATTGGCGAGCAGAGTCGCGAAGTTCGTCCCGCCTGTCTCTTGAACGCAGTTTGCGGCGCATGGAGCGATCGCGCCTGCGCTGGTTGTAACCGTCCCGACCGGATAAGGCTCGATCGCAGATGAGTTCATGATCCCGCGCATTGCGGAAGCGACTGCGAATGCCGTCGTCGAGCGCACGGCATTGACGTTCGCAAGGTTGGTCATTCTCAAGTCGTTCCAGGGTCCGGAATCGGTTGCACCAGAATGCGCGTCGAGACAGATGCCGCCGATGTAGTTGCATTGGATATGTTGTGCGCCTGCGTTCTCGCCGCCGTTGACGTTTTGCATCGCAGTGAATCCGAACGGCCACTGCTTGCCCTGATTAACTTGAGTAATCTCGCCCCAAATTCCGAGATCTTCGAGACGCTGCCCGAAGGACTGCAATCCTGCGCCGCCTTGCTGCGGAATGTATCCCTGATTCGCAACTTGAGTTCCCCATCCAAACATCGGGGTAAAGAGCCAGAGAGTACCGCAGTTCGCGGCGCACGACGACGTACCTGTCGGAACTCCGACAGTCGCAGTCGTGCCCGACGGGACGGTCTTGATGATGTAAAGCGCATTGTTGTTGTCGAGTGAAGAGCCGACGATCGCGCCATACTCTCCGGTAATTCCGCCGCCTGTCGGATAGATCGTTTGGCCGCCCGCGAGCCCGCCGCTTCCTGTCCAGCTGCCGGAAGTGGTGATCGTCATCGTGTTTGTGCTTACGCTGGTCGACGTGATAGCAAAGCTGCGGCTCGGCCAATCGTGAACGCATCCGGTGACAGTTGTTGAGCAGGCGATAAAGAGTGTTGCAACTTTGCCGTTGCCGAAGATCCCGGTAAATTGATTCGGAAGGATGATCGCAGGCGTGCCGACTGTCGACGGATTCGGGCTCGCGCCATCGGTGAAGCTCGACCCGGTGGGACCGTCGACGAGAATTGTCACAGTCCC
>Ga0070734_10005864_pt1 | contig 10610 bp, 8 predicted proteins | sample Coa_R1_8_FD_66444 | JGI IMG/M metagenome (GOLD analysis project Ga0070734, IMG submission 66444) | Surface soil microbial communities from Centralia Pennsylvania, which are recovering from an underground coalmine fire - Coalmine... | ecosystem: Environmental > Terrestrial > Soil > Unclassified ... | reverse complement strand
CGGAGGCAAGACCGTTGATGACCTCCGCTGGAAGGGCTCTGAGAGCTTGCGCTCCGGATCACCCTCATAACGCCGAAGCCTTCGGCGCCAGGACCTTCGCGACTTGGGCCGCCGAATGGATTGGGTGTTCGTCTGAAAGCCACCCGTCACTCGGCCATCGCATCCCGCCCCGCGACTGTAGACGCTTGCGCAGACGCCCCTTGGTATTGGAGCGGGACGACACTGATGTAGCAGAGCGGAACGAGCGCGCGAGAAATTTATTGCGAGTTACAAACGCTGTTCCCGATATTCTTGCTTACCAACACCCCCCGCCAGCAATCGCGATGACGGCGGGAAACTTTCTCAGGTCAGCATCGTTGGTGAAGTTCGCTCGGCCGATTGTCGTTCAGGGGAGGATCGCGCGTGAAATCGAGCCACGTTGCCGCATGGGTCAGCCTCATTGTCCTTACCGGCACACCTGTCGTTGCGCGCGCACAGGCCGGACCGGCGGGGACGACAAGCGTTCCCAGCACCACGAGCTCGAACGCCACATGTCCGAACACGCCGACGACGAATGCCGGCGCGGCCGGCGGCAGCCCCACGACGACCGCCTCCGGCGCGGCGAGCCCATCGACTGCGCGCGCAGCAACGGCGACGGCGCCAAGCAGTATCACTCCGGCGAGCGGACAAGGCGGCCCGGGACCGGGCAATGCTCGCGCCACGGTGCCCGCCGGCGCCACGACCGCGACTGGCGCACCGCGCAATGGCAACGGTGCCGCCGGTTACACGCATAATCCGACGGGCCCGACCGGATCGGGGCTTTCCGTCAACGATCCATGCTCGTGACGTCGCGCGCACAGCCGCTGGCGCGGCTTCGCACAAGAGCAACGATCAGCGCTGCCTCACAGCGGTGAAGGACCGGCAGTGTGGTGCCGGCCTGCGCAAAAGCCGCGCTCGTGCATTGAGCGACGACGAGATTAGTTCGCGCCGGATTTGCAGATCACGGCACCACAGGCGCCGACCGCGCGGATGACGTTGGCCATCGATTTGGGGCCGGGATAGCCCACGATGACCACACCCTTGATGATGAAGCCCGGCGTCGCCGCGACCTGCAGCGCATCGCCCATATGCAAATGCGCCTTCATCACTTCGGCAAACTGCGGGTCGTTGGCGATCTTCAAGATCTGCTGCGGATCGAGGCCGATCTGCTGCGCGGTGGCGATCGCCCGCATGCCGTCGACGGTGCCGCGCGTTTGATCGAGCAGCCGGTGGAACTGGTAGAACTTCTCCGGCGTGGTGAGCCGCATGACCGCGAGCTCGACCCGGGTGCCGAGGACCGAGGGGACGCCGAGCACCGGAAACGGGACCAGCACCAGACGCAGCTCGGGATTGGTGCGCAACATGGCGTCGAGATCGGGCGAGGCCGCGCGGCAGTATCCGCAATTGACGTCATAGAACTCTGTCAGCGTGATGCGGCCGTTCGGATTGCCGGCAACCACGGTGTCCGACAACTTGGCGAGCTGCGCCTCGAGCTCGGGCGAAATCGGGTGGTTGGCGATGATTTCGCCGTCGTCGGCGGCGATCGGATAAGTACCTTCGTCGGCCTTCGCGGCGAGCGGCAGCAGCAGACAGAGGACGGCGGCGATCCATTTCAAGCGGGGCATGCGGGCTCCTGGGATTGGCGCAGCCTTCATGCCTCATCGCCGGACATATATCGATTCACGGATGTGTGTCCTGCCCGGTAACCTTACATAGCAGCCCCGCAGGATCCGCCGGTGCGCTGTTGCCGGTCCAGGCGACGAACTGATCCGGCCGCACCAGAATGAGCTTGCAGCCATAGACTTCGCGGCCGCCGGCGCAAGAATCGCGGATGACCGCTAGCGGCACCTTGCGGTCATGCGCCGCCTGCTCCAGCCGCGCGACGTCATCCGGCGCGGCATCGAGCGCGATCAGCGCAAAGCCGTGCCCTAAATGCTCGAACACATTGCGCCCCGAGGACAGCGACTGCGGCGCAAGGTGATGTCCGGCCCGCGCGACAAAGGAATGATCGCCCCGCGCGCTGGTGATGCCGCCTTGCGGTCCGCAGACCACCGGCGAGCCCTCGTAATTCGGCTCGTAACGCCGCGCGCGATTGCCGAGATCGCTTTCGCGAGCGGCCCAGGCGCGCTCGAATTCGGCGCGGTCGCGTTGCGGATTGTAGCGCGCCAGGAAATCGCCCTCCTCGGCGATGCGCTCGGCGATGAAATGCTCGGCGACTTCGCGGAACACCTGCTGGCGCTCGAGTGAATAGGAATCGAGCAGCGCCTCCCCGCCCCAACCCTGAAGCTTCGCGGCGAGCTTCCAGGCGAGATTGACCGCGTCCTCGAGCCCGTTGTTGAGCCCGTATGCGCCATAAGGCGGATGCGTGTGCGCGGCGTCGCCGGCGATGAACACGCGGCCCGTGCGGTAGGTCTCGGCCACCGCGTTGCGCAGCTGCCAGAAGCCCGCATAGTCGATATCGAGAGCAAACTCGAAGCCTGCGGCACGATAGAGCGGCTCGCGGAAATCATAACCGTCGCGCTTACTGTCGCGCGCAATCGGCGCGTGGAAGAAAAAGCTCTCGCCGACATCGATGCGGCCGAAGAACTGCCAGTAGCCCTGCAAATCGGGATGCAGCACGCGATAGATCGAGCGCTGCGGGAAGCGCTTGAGCTTGTCGTGCAGGTCGCGCGAGCGGAATACGAGCAGCACCATCAGCTGATCGAAATCCGTGCCCACACGCATAATGCCGCTCGCCTCGCGCACGAACGAATTGCCGCCATCGCAGCCGACGACGTAATCGCCGACCAGGTCCGCCGTCTCGCCGCGTTCGTTGGCGATGGTGACGCGCGCCGTCTGCGCATCCTGCGCGACGTCCGTCGCGGTCCAGCCAAAGCGCGCGTCGACATTCGACAGCGTCGCCAGCTTCTTCCGCAGCACCATTTCCATCTGGTACTGCGGCATGCGGTCATTGTCCTGGAAGTAATACGGTCGCACCACCTCGCGGCCGCGCGGCGCGTGCCAGTAATCACCGGCAAGATTGCCGTAGACGGTGATCTCGCCGATCGGCGCATCCGTCGGCATCAGGCGGGCGCGGCGCAGCTCCTCGACGATGCCCCAGGAGTAGAAATGCTCGAAGGTCCGCTGAGTGAGATTCTGCCCCTTGGGAATGTTGTGCATCCCGACACGGCTCTCGACCAGCGCGCAGGAAATGCCGCGCAGGCTGAGGCTCACCGCCAGCGCGATGCCGACCGGACCGCCGCCCACGATCACGACCTGGTGGCGCTCGTTCACGCGAATTCCTTGTTGCAGGGGAGAGGCGCCTTGCGGCAAATGGTGGACAACAAGAAGCGCACATAACACAGGGAGGGAAAGCGTGACCATCAGAAGCACGCGACGCACCGCATTGCTGCTCTGCATCGGCGCGTTTCTCGCGATCGCACCGGCCTATGCGCAGGACTATCCGAACCGGCCGATCCGCATCATCGTTCCGTTCCCGCCGGGCGGGCTCAACGACAATGTCACGCGCACGATCCAGCCGCTCTTACAGCAGAAGCTCGGCCAGCCGGTGGTCGTCGAGAACAAGCCGGGCGCCAGCGGCATCATCGGTACCGATGCGGTGGCGAAGGCAGCGCCCGACGGCTACACGCTGCTCGTCGTCGCCTCCTCGCACACGGTGACGCCGGCGACCAATGCGCATCTGCCCTTCGATACCGAGCACGATCTCACCGCAGTGAGCCTCCTCGTGCGCGACCCGTTCCTGTTCGTCGGCGGCGCCAAGGTGCAGGCGAAGACGCTGCGCGACTTCGTGGCGCTGGCGAAAGCGCAGCCGGGCAAGCTCACTTATGCGACGCCGGGCACCGACAGTCAGTCGCATTTCGTGACTGAGCTGTTCGACCAGCGCGCCAGCATCAAGATGCTGGAGGTGCCGTATCGCGGCGGCGCGCCGTCCGTGCTGTCGCTGATTTCCGGCGAGACCGATTTCGCGGTGCTGTCGACGCAGCTCTCCGGCCCGCAGATCAAGGCCGGCAAGATCACCGCGCTCGCCTCCGGCGGCCGTACGCGCAGCCCGCATTTCCCCGACGTGCCGACGCTCGCCGAGCAAGGTTACGATATGGAAGTGCTGCAATGGGTCGGCATGCTGGCGCCGGGCAAGACGCCGAAGCCGATCGTCGCCAAGATCAACGCGGCGCTGCGCGAAGTGCTCAGCGATCCGGAGGTAGTGAAGAAGCTCGAAGCGCAAGGCGTCACTGCATCGGCGAGCACACCGGAGGAGTTTCAGACACTGATCGCCGCGGAGATCAAGCAGTGGAAAGAGGTTGCGCAGGCGATCGGGGTGAAGCCCCGGTAAGCTCGGCGGTCGCTACAACAGCATTCGACAGAGGGCACGTCGATGCCGCTGTGCGGCTGGCAGCGGCGCGGAAGCAGGCATCGCGCGAGGTCCGGAATGGGCCAAAGGCCGACATGCTCTTATTCGATCACCTCGTCGGCGCGGTCCAACAGCTCCGCAGTGAGGCCGCCTCAGTTGGCGGCCTCTGGTGCGTGCTCTTGAGGGTCAAAGCCGCTCGACCTTGAATAACTCGCCAAACCGAGGACGCCAGAGGATGCGACTGTATCGCCTCCGCTCAAGGCAAGGCTGAGCGGCGTTGCTCACGTCGGAAAAGAAAACCTCCGGCCAGCAAAATGTTCGCCGGAGGTCCGAGCTGATGGAAACTCAGAACCGATAATTCACACCGGCCAACAGGTTGGAGATACTGCTTTTTACGTTGACCGTACACCCGGCGGCGCAGCCGACCGCATCAAACCAGCTCCCGCTGGAAACCGGGAAGCGCCATCATCAACACCGCGTCGATCAATGCGGAGAGCTACACCTCGGGCGCGACGATCGCCGTCACCGGAGGCAAACCGATCCTTTAGCCGACGATCTATTTCCGAAATCGTGGCATCGGCGCCGCCACGCTTACTGTCGTGCCGACGCTGGCGGGCGTATGACCCGCATGCAAAACCTCCACAAGCTTCATTCGGCGGGTGCGGGCCCCCGTTGTGGCCGCTGCCGACGTAAACGAAACAGGAGCAATGATCGGCCGGTCACGTTATAAATATGCAGGAATTTCAGGAGGACGGGATCTTCGCTGTCCTCCTCCTCCTCGGGCAAATTGGTGTCGATCAGGCGCTCCCAATCCCGCCCATCTTTGGCCTCGGGCAATGTGAACTCGACGACGTCATGGTGGGCGTTGAGCACGAGCAGGAGCGTGGCTTCGCTGCCCCGGCGCCGGATGCCGCTCGTTTGTGCCCGCCCGTCGAGCAGCAAGCCCAGGCACCGGGTGGACTGGTCCTCCCAATTGTCCGCCGTCATTTCGCGTCCACTCGGCGCCAGCCAGGTCGAATCCTTGAGCCCGAGCTCCTCATTCCATTCTCCGGTGAGAAAACGCGACTGGCGGAGCACGGCGTAGCGTGCCCGCAGGGCCACGAGGCGTTGCACGAAACGATTCAGCTGCGCGCCTTCGTCGGGATATTGCCAGTTCACCCACGAGGTCTCGTTGTCCTGGCAGTAGGCATTGTTGTTGCCGTTCTGGCTGCGGCCGATCTCATCGCCGGCCAGCAACATCGGCGTGCCCTGCGAAAAAAGCAGCGTTGCAAGCATGTTGCGCTTTTGCCGTTCGCGCAAACCCGCGATGTCCGCTGCGTCGGTCGCGCCCTCGACGCCGTGATTCCAGGAGTTGTTGTTCGGGCTGCCGTCGCGATTGTCCTCGCCGTTCGCCTCGTTGTGACGCTCGTTGTATGAGACCAGATCGTTGAGCGTGAAGCCGTCGTGCGCCGTCACGAAATTGACGCTCGCCCACGGCTTGCGGCCGCGGCGATTGAACAGCTCCGCCGAACCGGTCAGCCGCCGCGCAAGCTCGGGGGCGATGCCCTCGTCGCCTTTCCAAAAACGACGTACGGCATCGCGATAACGGTCATTCCACTCCGCCCAGCCAGGCGAAAAGCGTCCGACCTGATAGCCGCCCGGACCACAATCCCAAGGCTCCGTGATCAACTTGACGGAGGAGAGCACAGGATCCTGGCGGCAGGAATCGAGAAAGCCGCCGCCTTCGTCGAACCCGTGGGGCTCGCGTGCGAGAATGGTGCCCAGATCGAAGCGGAAACCGTCGACATGCATCTCCTGCACCCAGTAGCGCAGCGAATCGTTCACCATCTGCAGGACACGCTGATGCGAGAGATTGAGAGTGTTGCCGGTTCCCGTATCGTTGATGTAGTGGCGCAGACGATCCGGAAGGAGCCGGTAATAGGAAGCATTGTCGATGCCCTTGAATGATAGCGTCGGCCCAAGCTCGTTTCCTTCCGCCGTGTGGTTGTAGACGACGTCAAGGATGACCTCGATGCCGGCGTCGTGGAAACGCGCGACCATTTCTTTGAATTCGGAAAAGGCGAAGTCGGGAATGCTGGCATAACGACGCGAGGGCGAGAAGAAGGAGAGGGTATTGTAGCCCCAGTAGTTGCTCAGCCCTTTTTCGGCGAGATAGCTGTCCGTGACGTAGGTATGCACCGGCAGAAGTTCGACCGCGGTGACGCCGAGTGCGCGGATATGGTCGAGAACGCCAGGCTCGGTGAGGCCGCGAAACGTGCCGCGCAGTTCCTCGGCCACCGCCGGATGCAGCTTGGTGTAGCCCCTGACGTGAAGCTCGTAGACGATCGTGCGTTCCCACGGGGTGCGGGGGCGGCGATCCTCGCCCCATGAGAAAGCCGGGTCGACGACGCGGCACTTCGGAACCCACTCTGCGCTGTCGCGGTCGTCGTATGTCAGATCATCGCCCGATTCCATTTTGTATCCGAACAAGGCCGGATTCCATTCGAGCTGGCCGACGATCGACTTGGCGTAAGGATCGAGGAGGAGCTTGTTCGGATTGAACCGATGGCCGCGCTCCGGTTCGTAGGGGCCGTGCACGCGATAGGCGTAAATCGTGCCGGGCCGCGCATCGGGCAAGAACGCATGCCACACTTCATCGGTATATTCCGGAAGTTCAATCCGCTCGAGCTCCTTATCGCCAGCATCGTCGAACAGACAAAGCTCGACTTTGGTCGCGTTTGCGGAAAACAACGCGAAATTGACGCCGAGACCGGTCCAAGTCGCCCCCAATGGAAACGGCAAACCCTCGCGCACGCGAGAGCGCCTGCCTTGCATTTGCGCCGTCTTGACCCGAGGTGTGTGCATTGAAAAAGCCCGTACCAAACAAGCTGATGATCGTTTGTTCGTTCCGTCTCCTCTTCTGGAAGGCAACGGCAGTTGAAGCCTCACGACGGCCTGATGAGGAGTTAGTCTAGATCAAGGTCCTTTCGCTTCTTCGCGTGGCGCCAACAAAAGCCACGATCGACCAGAAGCGGCTGCCTGACGGACTGAAAACGGAAACGTCGTCTGCGGCTCCGGCCGCCGCAGACGACGTGATCTGTATCGGCGAATTTTGCGGATCGACCCGGTCGGGTTCGCTCCAAAGCCGTTCGGGGCCTAGTGTTTCTTCAGTTCATCCGCGGCGTCACGCGCCGAATCTTTCACATCGGCGGCGATCTTGTGGGCTTCCCCTTTGGCCTTGTCGAGCTTGCCTTCCGCCTGAAGTTTTTCGTCGCCCGTCACCTTGCCGGCGGCGTCCTTGATGGCGCCTTTGGCCTTATCCGCAGCGCCCTTTACGTGTTCGCGATCCATGACATTTGCTCCCAGGGTTGAAGTCGGAAGGCCAACGCAAGAGCAGAAGGCCCGTTCCTCGCGCGCATGACGAGGGAACCATCGGCGCTAGCAACAGTATCCCCTTCAAGGAGCCGAACCGATGCCAAGCGAACCCAAAGAGCCGGGGCCGGACATTCCGGCAAAGAAACCCGACATCCAGCCTGAACCGAGACCTCAAGAAATTCCGCCGGACAAAAACTCTCCGGAGAAAGAGACGCCGCCCACGCAGCTTTAGCCAAGTTATCGCGCAAAGAAGCTCGGCCTGCAGCATCGCTTTCGAAGGCCCGATGCAGTTGCGTTCTGCCCGATGGCTTCCAGCAGCTGCAGCCCCAAAAGGGCGTCCGTCTACTTCGGAACAAAACGTAGAAATCGGCGTTATTTTTCTTCGGCTCCTGTGTAACGCCTTGACCTAACGTCAAAATTCCCTTTGGTTCTGTATAAAGGCAGGATTATAACGCGCCCGTCGTCTGCCTTTCCGAGCACGAGCCATGCCGAAATATCCCCCCTACACCACCACTGTCGTTGGCGCTCACAGCGTGCCGCGTTGGTACGAGGCACTCGATCGGCTCGTTGCCCTTGGCCAGCTGGCGGAGGGTGATCTTGCCGACGCCCAGTTGCGCGCCGGTCAGGCCGCGATCCTTGAACAGGAGATCGCGGGCATCGACGTGATCACCGGCGGCGAGATGCACCGCCGCCGGCACAACCGGCACGCGCCACCGCACGCGATGCTCAATTACTTCTGGCAGAAGATTCCAGCCTTCCAGGGCGAGACCAAGCCCAAGCCGATCACCCGTTATGACCCTAATGTCTTTCATCCCGCCGCTGTCTGCCGCGGCCCGATCGGCGACAACATCGACCTTGGCCTGGTCGACGAGTTCAAGACCGTCTCCTCCTTCGCCCGTCAACCGGTGAAGGTGACGATGACGGGGCCGCATCTCCTCGCGGCCGTCGCCTATGACGAGTACTACAACAATCCAAAAACGATGATCGCCGATTTCGGCAAGCTGCTGCACCAGAACTTCAAAAAACTGGCCGCTGCCGGCTGCAAGCACATCCAGATCGACGAGCCTTACTTCACGGTGGCCGACGATGCCGAAGTGCTGGCCGCGGTCGATGCCATCAATGGATCCATCGAAGGATTGCCCGAGGACGTGCATGTGATGGTGCATTATTGCCAGGGCAATTACGCGGTGGGACCTGACTACGATGGGCAAATCGGCCACCGCTACTTCGATCACGGGCGCTACAAGGCCGATCTCGTCTGTCAAATCGAATGCGACGGCTACCTGATCGAGCACGACATGGCGGACCATTACCGGTCGTGCCTCGGTGAGCGCCAGCTCGGCGTAGGTGCCGTCGACGTGCAATCACCGAACGTCGAGCCAGCGGAGGAGCTCGTCGAACGGATTGAGGCGCACAGCTGGCTGGCGCCGGAGCAGACGATCATCACCAGCTCCTGCGGCTTCAATCACCTGCCGCGCCACGTCGCTCTCGGCAAGATGCGTGCCATGGTCGAGGCGAAAGCCATCCTGACCGGCGGCGTCTCCAAGTCGCAATGAGCAAGGAAACGAAAAGCGGCGGGTCTGCCGCCCGTTCAGTACTCGCGAACCAATTGCACCAAGCCATAGCCAACAGCGGCGTCGGCGCTTTCGTGCTCGACCTCGCTGGTTCGGCATGGTCGTTTACTCCGAATGTTGCCGCACTGTTTGGCCTTTCCGCTGAGACGGCGCCCGCAGCCTTCGAGGAATGGCTCAGGGTCGTGTTCGTCGATGACGTCCCCAAGATCCGGCACGCGCTGGATGCGGCACGCGAAGCCGACAGCTTTTATGTGGAATTTCGCGTCAAGTCTGAGGCCGGGCCTTTTCACTGGCTCGCTGCGAAAGCAAAGGCGGTCACCAGCGCTGAAGGCGGCCGGACGTTGCAAGGGACGATCACCGACATCAACGAGCGTAAGCAACTCGAGGCGCGGCTCCTATCGACCAATGAAATCTTGGAAACGCGCGTCGCCGAGCTGCGCGAGGAAGCAAACGCGCTCGACATTCTCAATCGGACCGGTGCCGCTGTCGCTGCCGAGCTCGATAGTGAACGCCTTGTCCAGGCGGTCACCGACGCCGGCGTCGAACTCAGCGGCGCGCAGTTCGGGGCGTTTTTTTACAACGTCGTCGATGCCGCCGGCGAATCGTACACGCTCTACACCCTTTCTGGCGCACCGCGCGAGGCGTTCGAACGCTTCCCGCAGCCGCGCAATACCGAGATCTTCGGGCCGACGTTCAGGGGCGCAGGCGTCGTGCGCTCACCCGACATCCGCGCCGATCCGCGTTATGGAAAGATGGCGCCGTATCACGGCATGCCTCCGGGTCACCTGCCGGTGCGAAGCTATCTGGCGGTGCCGGTCATCGCACGCAGCGGCCAAGTTCTGGGCGGGCTGTTCTTTGGCCACGCGCAGCCTGGCATCTTCACCGCTCGCGCCGAGCGCCTTTTGGTGGGGCTTGCCGGCCAAGCCGCGGTGGCGCTCGACAATGCACGGCTGCATCAAGCCAGCCAGCGCGAACTGACCGCACGCAAGGAGGCCGAAGAAAAGCTGCAGGAGGTCAACCGCAACCTGGAGCAGCGTGCACAGCAGCGCGCCGCAGAGCTTGCATCCAACAGCCTCAAGCTCGAGGAAACCGAGCGCCGGTTCCGGATCCTCATTGAAGGAGTCACCGACTACGCGATCTTCATGCTCGACATCGACGGCAACGTCATCAACTGGAATCCCGGAGCGCAACGCATCAAAGGTTACGCGCGTGAGGAAATCGTCGGTCGGCATTTTTCCGAGTTCTACACCGAGGAGGATCGCAGCGACCGCAAACCCTGGAAGGCACTTGAAACCGCGACAAGAACCGGAAAATTC
>Ga0070734_10005861_pt1 | contig 10612 bp, 10 predicted proteins | sample Coa_R1_8_FD_66444 | JGI IMG/M metagenome (GOLD analysis project Ga0070734, IMG submission 66444) | Surface soil microbial communities from Centralia Pennsylvania, which are recovering from an underground coalmine fire - Coalmine... | ecosystem: Environmental > Terrestrial > Soil > Unclassified ... | reverse complement strand
TTTCCCACTGGGGCGGGCCCAAGGGCCGGCGCAATAATCCGCATGCCGAGGCGAAAATGCTCGCGTTGCTCGCGGCCTGGCGGCAATGGAAGCTGCCCGTCGTATTCACCCAGCATGATTCCAGGGAGGCAGCCTCGCCCTTGAAGCTCTCCGAGCCCGGAGGCCGCATGAAGCCGGGCTTCGAGCCGGGGGCGGGGGAGATCGTCGTCCGCAAGGACGTGAACAGCGCCTTCATCGGCACCAATCTGGAGATCCAGCTGCGCCGCCATCGGATCGCGCGCATCGTCCACGCCGGTTTCTTCACCAATATGTGCGTCGAGACGTCGGTCCGGATGTCCGGCAACCTGGGCTTCGACACCTATCTGGTTCACGATGCCTGCGCCACGACCAATCGCCGGGGATTGGATGGAACCGACCATGAGCCGGAGGCCGTTCATGCCATGACGGTTGCCAATCTCCACGGCGAGTTCTGCACCGCGCTCGACACCAGCGCGGTGATCGAGCTTCTCGGCGCGGATGCCGGCCAGCTTTCGCGCGCGCAGGGCAACGAGTAGGCGAGGGGAGGCCGGCGCCGCCGCCCGGCAGGCCTGCCTGGCTCAACCCCGGTGCCGTCCGAGGAAGTCCTTCAGCACGGCGAAATAGCTCTCCGGCTCCTCGAAGAACGGCGTGTGGGAGCTGTTGGGAAACACCTTGATCTCGGCGTTGGGGAGAACCCGGAACATCTCCGCGGCGACCGGCGGGGCGACTTCGTCGTGAAGCCCTGAGACCAGCAGGACGGGCTGGGTGATCCGCTTCAGCTCCTGGATGAGATTCACGTCCTTGAGCCGGCCGATGCAGGTGAACTCGTTCGGCCCCCACATGGTGTCGTAGATGTCCATGTTGACGCCGACGAAAGACCGATGCAGCGGGGCCGGCCATTCCGCCAGGCGGCAGACATGCCGATAGTTGAGGATATTGACGGCACCCTGGTACTCGGGGTGATCCGTCGTCCCATCGGCCTCGTGTCGCGCCATCATGGCGACGGTTTCCGCGCCCAGCGCGCTCCTGAGGCGTTCCAGATGGGCGAGATGAAGGGGGATGTTGGCGACGCCGTTGGCGGACGTGAAGGTCTTGACCGCTTTCGGGTAGGCGAGCGCGTAGGCGAAGCCGAGGGTGCCGCCCCAGGACTGGCCGAGCATGTGCATGGACTCGAGCCCGAGAGCCCGGCGGACGGTCTCGACCTCCTCCACGAACCTCTCCACGGTCCAGAGCCCGAGATCCTTGGGATGGTCGGACGCGCCGGTGCCCAGTTGGTCGTGGATGACGACACGATAGCCGTCGTCGGCCAGGCGGCTGTGGCTGTCGCGGACGTAGTCGCAGGGCAGGCCCGGCCCGCCGCTCATGCAGAACAGCGTTTCCGGGCCCTTGCCGAAGCTGTAGACCACGACCTCATGCCCATCCACGCGCACGCGCCTGGTTTCATCGGGCTGGCGCTCTTTCGTCATGTCCGTTCCTCTTCCCTGGCTGTGACATCGGCCGCCGTCGGCGGGTGCTATGGGCACCCCCGCGATGCGGACCCCCTGGTCATTCTATACCGCCCCAGAAAGCTGTCGCCTAGGAACGTGCAGACCATGACGGGCCGTGTTCGCAAGCCCTGTCCGAGAATGTGGACGACAGTCTTGGCCGTGTGAGAGCGTGCGGCAATGGAGAAACGCAATCGCTCGCCGGCCGGCGGCAAAGACGGCCCCAGGCGTCTCAGGCGAAACACTGCCTCGCTGGCGCGCTCTGGGGCATCGCTTTGCCGGGAGCTTTACCCTGCCGTCATCAGCCCCAATAGTGATGATGCCAGTCGCCGTGGCCGCCGTAGAAGACACAGCCGGCCAGGGTGGCAAGGACCAGGGAACACAGGATGATTCTGAGGACACGCATGTGATGGACCTCCCGATGGGTGAAGCGTGACCGGTACACGAGCGTGCAGTTGGGTTTCCTGCGCCCATCGGACGGCGCCTGCGGAATACCTTGGCTCGGCCACACTTGCCATGATTCGGGTATCGGCAAGCCGCGGTGTGGGTCGATCGCCCGGGCCGGCGCCTCATGGCCGGCGGTGCTCCGGAGCTCGCCATCCCGGGCGAACAGCCCGCTGGCACCGCGAGAGGGGCGTCGCCATGTACGCTGCGTCAGTCCCGGCGGAGCTGTCCTTTGTCGGCCGGTGGTCTCAGTGTGCCTGCGTGGAGCGGTGCCGGCCCCCGCGTTTCCAAGCCGGTCCGATCCGATGACGTGAGAGCCAAGGAGCCAGGTATGAAGAACAGAACTGTGGCCGCGTCGGTCCCCGCTTTGCGGGCGATCCTGCTGTCCCTGAGTTTGACGGCGGTCTTGGCGGCTTGTTCGACCTCGCCGTCTCCCTGTGAGACTGCTGGAAACTGTTACCAGCCGCCGACCACTTTCTATTCGGGCAGCTACTATGTGTCTCGCGGCGGTTTCGTCTTTGGCGGCGGCAAGTCGCACTGAGGGCCGGAACAAGGGGGAGCCGTTTCAAGTGGGTGGAAGCCTGAGAAGAACGCCGGCGCGTTGGCTTCTGTGGTGGCTGATCGACCAGGCCCAGCTGGAGAGGCAGGTTGTTCAGTACGACGCCTTGGGTTTCTTCACTTCGATACGAGGACAGGCCGTGCTTTGCCTCTTGCTCAGCATCGCCCTGACGGCAGTCTTCGTATCGCTTGGGATAATGCCGCCGTCCGCGTCCCTTGATGCGGTGGTGATGGCCGTTCTTGCCGCATTCATTTATTTCGGTCACCGCTGGGCGATGATCGCCGCGATGGTCCTTTGGACGGCGGACAAGGCTTTCTCTTTGATCGACGTGCTGAACGGTCCCGGCAGCCCGGCCGTCAGGGCCGTGATCCAGGTCATCTGGTGGTGCGTCTTGTGCACGCCTTCTATTTCGCCTTCAGGGTCGAGCAGGAGCGGCGAAACGCGGCTTGAGCTCGCCGTCTCGGTGCGCTGATCGGGCGCCGCGGCCAAGGTTGCCCGGCCGCCGGCAACCCCAGCCAGGGCAGCAGCACGATCTTGCCGCCGAGCATGTGCCGATGGCCTTGAGGCCAAGATGGCGCGAGAGGTCGAGCAGCGCCGTGCCGACCGTGCCCGATGCCCCGATGACGAGGATCGTCTCGCCGGGAGATAAGCGACGATAGCGCGTCAGCATCTGGAAAGCAGTGAGGTAGGCGAGCGGCATGCAAACAGCCTCCGCCGCATCGACGTCATCGGGAACAGGCACGAGAAACCGCGCCGGTCGAATGGCATATTGCGCATAGCCGCCCACCACGCAGAGATCGGCAACCATTTGCCCCTCGCGCGGCGACACGACGTCGGCCCCGGCCTTCTCGACGTCGAGACTTGCAGACTAGAACCTCTTGCAAATCCCCTCGGGCCGAAAGTGTTGCCTATGTCTCCGGTACGCTTTGTTACCTATGTGTCCGGGTCGGACATGATGCTTGCAACAGATGCGGACAGGACTCGAACCATCGCCAACATGATGCTGTTGGCGTCGAAATCGGCCTCCAGAGACCTTTCCGCATGCCAGTCATCGTCAACTTCAGACATCCTTCATCAGGCGCAACGCGTCGTAAATCGCGGCATGAATGTCGCGCGATGCCACCGCATCTCCCACGCGATACATCAGGAAGTCACCCGGTAACGCTAGCAGCTCGGGCTGCGGCTTGGCCCATAGAAGGGCCTCCAGATCCGTGACGCCCTTGTTGCGCGATAAGGGTTTGAGCTCCCGGAACAAGCTATCGTTGGGGCTCGTCCCTCGCTCGGCGATGACCGCATCGACAACGCGCTTTTCGAGGATTTCGCTGTACTCATGGCGCAAGGTGGCACGAAGTTGATTGCCCTCGCGCTCGACGCAGGAGAGCCGTAGGTTTGGCGAAAGCGTAACCCCCGTGCGGGCGAGATTGCCCAAATAGACCGGGTAACTTGACGCCCCGAGTTCGCGACCGATGAGCCGATCGGGGGAAGCGACCTCCACGCACACACCACGTCGCGACAGGAAATCGGCAAGTGCCACTCCTTGATGTGCGCCCATTTCGTCATAGACCAACACAGACCTCCCGGTTTCGGGCGGACTCGTCAGCGCGTCCCATCCTGACAGCACGAACTCACCCCCCGGGATATCGGCCGCTCTTGGAACCCCTCCCGTTGCATCGATGACGATGTCAGGCTTCTCAGCCAGGACATCGCCCGCATCGGCGAGCCTGTTGAAACGCAACTCTACCCCCAGCAGTTCGACCTCGGCGGACAACCAGTCTGTCACGCCGATCAAGTCCTTCCGCCACGCTGCCTTGTGCGCCAATACAACCTGGCCGCCGAGACGATCGGAGGCTTCGAACAGCACTACTTGGTGACCGCGCAGGCGGGCAACACGCGCGGCCTCCAGCCCCGCCGGACCGCCTCCAACGACCACGATCTTGCGCAACGGACCCGAAGACGCCGCGATGACATGGGGCATCTTCACCTCGCGTCCCGCAGCCGGATTGTGCAGACACACGGCGTCCTTGCCCGCGTAAACACGGTCTATGCAATAGGCCGCGCCGACGCAGGGGCGAATGCGGGCCTCTTCTCCGGCCATGACCTTGGCGACCAGATACGGATCGGCGATATGGGCGCGGGTCATTCCCACAAGATCAGCCGCGCCGCTTTCAATCGCGTGGACCGCCGTTGTCACGTCGTTGATCCTCGTCGCATGCAGCACCGGCACACCGATGCCGCGCCTGAACGCGCGAACCTGATCGAGCCAGGGAGCGAGTGGATAGGCCATTCCCGGTATAACCGCGGCGATGCTGGCATTCGTCGCCCCGCCAGGTCCAATCACGTTGACCATGTCTACCAAATCCTCGCTCCGTGCCGCTTGTACAACTGCGAGGCACTCGGTGGCGTCGGGCCCCGCTTCCGACGATTCGTCGAAACTCATCCGCATCGAGACGATGAAATCCCCCGGAACCTCGGCGCGCACGGCTCGCAGGACCTCTATCAGGAATCGCATCCGGTTTTTCAGCGGTCCGCCCCAGGCATCCTGGCGTCGATTGGCGGCGGGTGACAGGAATTGGCCTGGTAAGTGCGAGGTGACCATCAACTCGCAGCCGTCAAGGCCGCCCTCCGCGCAGCGCCGCGCGGCAGCGGCATAGGCAGCGATGACACGGGCGATGTCCTCCTCCTCCATCGCGCGGGGCACAGAATGGTGTGACGGATCACGCTCGTCCGAAGGCGCGATGGGCACGATCCAGTCGCCAGCGTCCCATACGGTACGCCGGCCCATATGACTGATTTGGCACATCAGAAGCGTATCGTGGCGGTGGACGCGCTCGGCGAGTCGCCGAAAGGGTTCGATTACTGCGTCACAGCTCACGTCGATCTGACCGTAAATCGAGGTGACGTCACCAGAGACGATCGAAGAACCGCCGAACATCGTGAGGGCGACGCCGCCTTTCGCCTTCTCCTCGTGATAAGCCTGATACCGTTCGCCCGGCAGGCCATTCTCGGCATAACCGGGCGCATGGGCGGTGCTGACGATTCGATTTTTCATCGTTTTACCGCATATCGTCAGCGGTTGGAAAAGAGGCCTCAAGCTGTCGCGAATCGCCGTCTCACGCATCGCGTGCCCCTCCTTCCGCCTTACGACGCGCGACAAAGTCTCTCATCGCTTCTACACGTTCGGGAGCGAGAGGCGGGGGCTCGTAAGTCGCGAGGATTGTCTGTACCAGTTCGCGCGCCCGCGTAAGCGTGTCGCGCGAACCGGCGGCAGTCCATGCACCGAAATTCGACCAGTCCGACAGGAGGGGCGTGTAGAAGGCGTCTGCGTAGCGAGCCAATGTATGCGCCGCGCCGAAGAAATGGCCTCCTGGACCCACTTCTCGCACGGCTTCGAGCGCGAGTGTCGTGTCTGTCACTTCGATTGCTTGGGTGGAGGCGTCGATTCCCTGAAGAATCTCGGCATCAATCACCATCTTCTCGGGTGAGGCAGAGAGGCCTGCTTCCAGCCAACCCGCCGCGTGCATGACAATATCGGCCTGTGCCAACTTCGCTCCCCATAGCGCGAAAGTCGTCTCATAGATCGCCTGAGCGTCCGGCGCATTGGCCGCGTTGCCGCCGGAGGAGCGATAGGGAATGCGGTAGCGCCGGGCAAGCTGTCCGGAGACGATCGCCGCCTTGAAATACTCGGGCGTACCCATGGCAGGCGATCCCGTCCGCATGTCGACATTCGAGGTATAAGCGCCGTAGAGGACCGGCGCCCCGGGCCGCACCATCTGAGCAAAGGCAATACCTGCAAGCGCCTCGGCATTTTGCTGGGCGATGGCACCCGCGAGGGTAATCGGCGCCATCGCGCCAGCGAGTGTGAAAGGCGTGATACAGACGGCCTGATTCGCCCTAGCCATCTCGATCATGCCCTCAAGCATTGGCTTGTCGAAGCGCAAGGGTGACGATGAGTTGACCGCCGTATAAACGCAGGGCTCGGCTTCCAACTCCCCTGGCTCCATTCCCCGTGAGAGCCGCACCAGCTGCAGTGCATCAAGCACGCGTCTACGACCAAGGCAGTATGGATGGAACACCTTGTCGCTTAGCGTGATGAAATCGTAGATGCAATCGAGGTGCCGGGTAGCAGCAGGCAAATCTAGCGGCTCTACGGGATAGCCGCCGAAGAAGGAAATGACATTGAGCGATTGGCCAAGTTTCAAGAAGCGTTGAAAATCAATTTGCGCGCCGGGCCTTCGGCCTTTTTCGAGGTCGTTGACTTGCGGGGCCGAGGCAACAGCTCCCCAATGCGTCAACCCCTGCCCTATCGCCAAATCGCGCTTAGGGTTGCGTGCGCGGATCGTGAACCGAGGAGGTGCTTTGGCTATCAACTCTTCAATGAGACCGCGGTCGAAGCGCAGTCGTTCCGATTCCGACCCCTGCCGGGCTCCAGCGTCGACTGCGATGGCGCGGGCCTCCGGCGATAGGAAGTCCACCCCAATCTCTTCAAGAATCGTCAGCGCGGCTTGGTGGATGCGCTCCACGGCATCCTCAGAAATTAGCCGTGCGGCTTCCATCGGATTATAGGTAGCACCCCAAGCGACTTGGCTGAAGGATGCCTTAGCCAGCCTTTCGCGGGATTGCGCATCGCGCCCCCGCCTCGCACGAATGGGTGTCTCTGTCACCCGCGAATCTCCCAAACGAGGGCGTCCGGCGATTCGCCGGTCGGGGTAACATCGGCAGGAGCGAAGCTATCGCCTGACTCGCGCCATTTACGTTCCCGACATTCGGATCGTCGATGGCGCCTCAGTGGAACGTACCGCGGGTCGATGAAGATGGCGCTCCCGCCATTGCTTGCAGCGCTTGGCTTGTCGAACGGCTTCACCGGGCGCGACCGTAGAACAGGAACCGAGTGTGCTCCTTCAGGCTGCGACCCGGTTCGGCAGAGTAGCTCAAGACGGCGATGGTGCGCGGCGCACGGCCCTTGCAGGGTGTCACGCGGTGGAGGGAGCGGGCCCCCTTGAACAGTACCAACGCGCCACGGCTCTGCCGCAGCTGGCGTACGTCGCGATGGTCGCCGTCCAGGACGCGGGCTATTGCAGCGTAAGCCTCCGGCGTTTCGCCGCGGTTATTCGGCACGTACTCGAAGACACCGCCCGCCTCGGCGTCGCGCAGCAGCAAGGTGACCGCGAACGGCGAATTGTCGAAATGCCAGCCGAGCTCCTCGCCCTCGCCATAGAAGCTCACATTGATCGGCGCCAGGGGATCCTCGAACGGGTAGAGACCCTTCACATCGAGGACGCGGCAAAGGAAGGCCCGAAAACACTCCGCGCCGTAGATCCGGCGCAATAGGGAATCGGCTGGCAGCTGGTCGTCAGCGAGCACGGATTTCTCGCTGCGAACCAGTCGATTGCGCGCGTGATCGCCGGGAAAGGCCGGATCTACCGGCGCCAGATAAACATTGTGGGGATTGCTGGAGCGAAATGCCGCCTTAGCCATGGCGTCGGCGTCATCAAGCACCGCGGCCAAGGCGGCTGGCCGGACGAAGCCCTCCAGGACAAAGGCTCCGGGATCGGCGAGGCTTTCCTGGGCAATCTCTATGAGCTGCTGGCAGGCGGGAGAGGCTCGTCGGTCGATGGGGTAGCGGCCGAGATCGATGATGTCGCCAATGCCGTCCGGATCCTTCTCCAGCGCTTGCCGCTCAAGCTTTGTGTCGCTCGCCATAAGCCAACCCCGGCCGGTCTCGAATCCCTCAAACTAATCCCGGCCCCTCCATGCAACAATTTCAAAATCATCGATTATATGTTGATGTCTTAGCAACCACCGCCCCGCCGCCTAGCCACGGCCTCGGGCCTACGCGGGCTCTGGCGTTTCCCGGCGAAGAATGTCCGCAAGTGCTCGGCTACCGCGAATGCGACGGAACCCTTGCCGTCCGAGGACCTGAGGAGGGCGGCCCAGGCTATCTTCACGCCCCGCTCGCTCAACGAAAGCCCCACCAACCGGCGGTCGTCCAGATCAGCCTGCACCGCCCATTTGCTCAAGACCGTCAGTCCCTGGCCTCCTCTCGCCGCCGCGGCTGCCGATTCCGGCGCATCGACCATGACATAGTGGCGCGGCTGAGCGCGGGTGGGCCGCAGGAATTCCAGATATTCAAAGCCGGGCTGAACGGCGAGGCTGTATGTATAGAAGTCTTCGGATTCAACGTCTTTCGGCCAAAGGAAGCGGCGCCTGGCAAGCGGGTGAGACGGCGCGACCAGGGCGACGAGCTCGTCGGAGAACAGCTCCACGCGGGACGTCCCCAGGACTTCGTCGATCAAGGGCGTCATCACAATATCGACCACGTGATTCTTCAGGGCCCCGGGATCGCCGCTGTCCGCTCCAGCGGTCAGTTCCAGTCGGACCGTCGGCTGTGCGCTCTTCAGGTAGGCCGCGAAACCGGGAAGCCAGGCGAAATTCGAGTAGACCGCCATGCCAATGCGGATGACATGATGCACGTTGCTGGTCAGCTGCGAGGCAACGCTCTCGGCGCGGTCGAGGTCCGCCAAGATCCGCTCGGCCGCCTGGAGGATATGCTCGCCCGCCGGCGTGAGCTGCACCCGGGTGGCAGCTTTGGCAAATAGAGCGACCCCGAGTCTGGCCTCCGCCTCATCGATCCGCCGCGAGACGGGCGAGGGTGTCAGCTTCAGGAATTCTGCGGTCTTGGTCAGGCTGCCTGTCCGGCGGAAGGCGGCGAGAACTTGAAGATGCTTGATGCTGAGGCGCTGGGTCATTCGGCTATGGTCGACGGACTCTTCCCAGACTGGCGCAATTCTAAGACCGCTTCCCCTGTATGGCCCGCTGCCTTCTCAACGTGTTTAACTCGGATCAGCCAACGGCCCATTGACCGCCCGCCGGCAGCGAGGCGGTCCGGCGAAGCTATCGACGACGCAGCTGGCGTCTTGTGCGCTATCGCAGCGGTGACGAGCCGTCGCGGGGGAGGACATAGTCCCACCAATCCGCTGTCAGGTGGGGGCGGTCCTTGCCGGCGATCTCGAGGACGCAATGGCGGAGCACGAGATAGCCCGGCTCCTTCTTGCGCACCTCGCGGAACGTGAAGGTCGGCGTGACGACCTCCCCGACCGTGAGCGGCTCGACGAAGCGCACGCGGTCGAAACCGTAGTTGAGCGCCCAGCAGCTCGCGGTGTCGAAGGCGAGCGTCATCAACGAGAGCGCATCGAGCAGGCTCAGCGAATGAAAGCCGGCCACGAGGCCCTCCGGATAGTGCTCGGGATCGCCGACCGGGGGAACTCGGTCGAGCCAGGTGGCGACGGCGAAGCGGTCGACGTCTTCCCGGGTGAGGGAGTAGGGCGGACCGACGACGATCGTCCCCACGATCGACGGGATCTCGGAGAAGGGCACGAGGCGGCAAGTCATGCTCGAGCCTCCGCGGGAAGGCTCACGAGCACATCGAGAACGGCTGCGCCACTCGCGCCGACCCCGAGCGGGTTCACCTCGAGCTCGACCGCCTCCGGCAGGTGGTCCGCGAAGATGCTCAGGAGAGCGAGCACGGCTCGCACCGTCGCCTCGGCGGCGCGGTCGCCCGCGGCAAGGACGCGACTGCCTGCGGCCGTCCGCCCGAGCGCACGGACGACATCCGCCGCCGCCGCAGGCCAGCGCCCGATCGCTACGTCCGCATCTGCCTCGACCCGGGCGCCGCCCGCACCGATCGCCCAGCCGTTGCCGGCCCGGGCGTCGCGCCAGAAGCTGACGAGAAGCTCGTGCTCGTGCGGAATGAGCGGGGACTGCCGGATCCGAGGCGGGAGGTCATGCCTTCGGGCGAGCGTGGCCAACCGATCATACTCCGCGTCGAGGTCGGCCGAGGGCACGCCGACCCCAATCGCTCCCGCGCGCGCCTTGTGCGCAATCCCGTCGAGTCGCAAGACCCATCGCCTTCCGGGAGTGCGCGCAAGCTCGGGCTGCGAGGTCACGCGGCCGATCCCTTCGGCCATCCCGCTCGCGGCGAGCCGGTCGAGAACGCGGTCCGTCATCGGCCCGATCGAGGCGTCGATCCCGATTTCATTGCCCGCCGCGGTGGCGGCCGGCAGCCGACGCGAGGGGCGCCCGAGGCCCGCCGCGACGACGATCGCCGCCT
>Ga0070734_10005860_pt1 | contig 10612 bp, 9 predicted proteins | sample Coa_R1_8_FD_66444 | JGI IMG/M metagenome (GOLD analysis project Ga0070734, IMG submission 66444) | Surface soil microbial communities from Centralia Pennsylvania, which are recovering from an underground coalmine fire - Coalmine... | ecosystem: Environmental > Terrestrial > Soil > Unclassified ... | reverse complement strand
CACCGCGGCGTTCCCCTTCCGCTTGCTGGCGTTGCAGGTCCAGTTCCTGACGCAGCCGGAGTTTCATTTCGCCCGCGGCCTTGTGCGTGAAGGTGACGGCAGCGATATTTTCGATTCGTGCGCGGCCCGAGCCGAGAACGGCCACGATGCGGTTGACCAGTTCCGTGGTCTTGCCTGTGCCCGCGGAGGCCTCGACGATCAGACTCTCATCGAGAGAAGTGCGAATTCGTTCGCGAGCTTCAGCGTCTGAAGATGCGCGGGCGGCTCTCACAGGAATCCTCGAATCTCTTGTAGTCCCTCTAATCGTTCATCGCGGCGGTCCTTTTGTTTGGCGGCGCGCAATTCCTCATAGGGACCGCAGACAGTGCGGTAGTCGCAGATACGGCAGGCGTCTTTTTCCGGATTCGGCGGGAGGAATCCAGTGGCGATGGATTCATCGATATTTTGAAGGAGTTTCGCAAGAAACGCACGGGCGCGGGGATTGGCCGGGATGACGATGTGCTGGTACCCTCCGCGTTGCGTCGCGTAGAAAAGACGGCCCGATTCCACGTCTTGGTTCAAGAGCTGAGACGCGGACAGGGCATAGAGAAGCGGCTGCAACACCCGGCCGCCTCCCGTAAAGGCGGGGATTCGTTCGGGCGGCTTTCCGGTTTTGTGATCGGTAACGCGGAGCGCTCCGGTCAGCAAATTCTTCTCCACCAGATCGATCGATCCGCGCAGCCGCACACCTTCCGCGAGCACGGCTTCTTGGGTGGTGCTGGCCGGATCGCGGCCTTCGCGCGCTGCGAGGCCGAAGCCGAACTCGAAGTACAGCGGCTTCCAATCGCTGTCATTCTGGGCCACCTGTTGCAGCCAGCCTCGGAGGTCTGTGCGAAGGTCTTCCACTTCGGTTTTCCAGACGCGCGGAATCGCGGGCGCAAGCTCCTCTTCGTACTGGCGCGCGACTCGCTCCAACGTGCGATCGGCCGCCGCGAGCGCGTCGGGCAGACGCTGATCATTGACCGGTAACAGGTCCGCGGAGCGCAACTCTCCCAGCAGAGCGAACTGCACGGCGTGGAACAGGGCCCCGCGCGTCATCGGATCCAGGTATTGCAGCGGCCCAGCGTCTTCTCTTGGCCGCAGCCGGAGAATTCCGTGCAGCGCGAATTTATAGGGACATGCGGTAAACTGCTCGAGCGAAGAGGGCGACCAGGGCCTTGCCGCCAAGCGGTGCTCGCCCAGGGCAGAAAGTGTGGCCGCGTCGCGGGTGAGCAGTCCGTCGGATTCTTTCCAAGCCGGTCTCCATCGCGTGTACCGCGAGCGGAGGGACCGCGCCAGGTTCTGGTTCGTGTCCATCAAGTAGCGCGCTCCCTCCTGTCGCTTGAGCGCGCTTCCCAGAACGGCCAGATCGTATTCGGCCTGATCAATCGCCTGGGTGGTTTCCTGTGGCGCAGGCCAGTTCAGACGAGCCGGCGCGGCCTCGCGGGCGCTGGTTTCAAATTCCGAGAGTTTGGGAAGGGCGCCTTCCAAGGCGCGGGGCAGTTCCAGCGCATAGAAAGAAGGCACGCGCGGCCTTGCCTCCGCGACGTCCATTCTGGGGTAGGAGGCAATGAAGTGTTCGCGGGCTGCCGCCACGGCCAGATGCAAGCGTTCCCGTTCCTGAATGCCCTTATGCTTGCGGAGAGGCAACGCGCCGGCGACGGCGCTGCGAAAATCGTCCAGCAGGAGCGGGTCCTCAAGCGCCCGCTGCGGAAACAGGCCCTCCGCCATCCCGGGGAGAAACACGACGCGAAACGCGCAACCACGCGCTTCTTCGATGGAGCCCACGAAAACGCGTCCCCAGCGCCGCTGGGGCGGTTCCGAGCGCAGGAAGCGCAGCCGGTCGCTCAAGACTTCAGCCACTTCTTCTAACGTCACCGGACCGACGTCGCCCATCGGCTCAAACTCTGCGAGAACCGCGAGCACGCCGTCGGGACGGCGTAGCGCGGTTTGCGCCAATTGGGAAAGCGCCTCCAGCCAGTCCTTCCAGGGCGCGGACGCGGGCAGCGAATCCAACCGATCGATTAAAGGAAGCGCGAAGTCCGCAAGCGAACGCAGCTTTTCGAGCTGCAACGCGATGGCCTCCTCATTTTCGCCGGGAGATTCGAGGCGTAATAGGAACTCGCGTTCCAGCCCTTTCAGACGGCGTCGCCAGCGGTCTCGGCCGCCGATGACGGCAGCGTCCACTAGCAGCTTTTCCCACCCCCACGGTGCGTGTACCGAGCGTTCGACGCTCAAATCAGTCTCGACGGAGTCCGCCACGCGGGCGGCCAACATTTCATCCTCGGGTGGCACCCACTTCGGGGTGGTCGTTTCGGGGACCTGGCCTAAAGAAAGATATTCCGCGAAACGCGACGCGGGAAGCTTCTCGGCAGCGCAGGCCAACAAGGCAAGAAACGCCCGGCCTGATGGATCGGGCCGGACAGTTCCGCGGCTGAAGTATGCCGGTATGCAGGCGCGTCGTAATGCTTCTTCTACTGCTGCTTGATGCCGTTCCGGGCTCCGCAGCAAAACGGCGACTTGATCGAAGAGGAAGCCTTCCGTAGAAAGCTGCAGAATCCGGCGGGCAATCTCGACTGCTTCCAGCCCTTCGCCGGGCGAAGAAAAAAGCTCGAATCCGATTTTCGTTTCCGAAGGAGGCGGGTTAGGGGAAAACAGATAGCGACGCAGATGTTCTAGCGGAGTCGTGGGGGTTTTCTCATCGAGATCCTGCGCGGCGACTCCAAGAATCGTTTCGACTGATTCTTCGCCGGAGGTCATGAGAGCCAGCACTTCGGAGGCTCGATTGGCCAGTTTTGTGAAGAAGCTTTTATGCGCGTGGGATTCAAGCGGTGTGTCAAACAATAACATGGGCAGTCCGACAACCGGATTGCGGCTGCGGTTCACTTCCTCTCCCGCGAGATCCAATACCATGGCCAGGTCCGCGAGGGACCGGTCTGCAAGTTCTGCACGATAGCCTTTTAACAGGCGTGCCAAATCGGCACGCGGCCCCTCTCCGGCGAGCTGATCCGGCGTAACACCTGCGAGCCTCAATTCCCCTAAGGTTCTGCCCAGCGCGCGTGAAAAACCGGGAAGGCCGGCCACAGGGCCGAAATACTTCAGCTCGCCCGATCCGCGGGCTCCATGCACCACGCGGGCAGCGATGGCTTCCAGGCCCAGCGGACTCAGTGGCGCCAGACTTTTTTCCGCCATGACGGGCCGCGCGAGCAAGGCGGCCCATTGCACCAAAGTATTCCGATGGAGACCTGCCGCGCCGCGCCCGCGTTGCGCCAGCGCCTCCCCTGCCAATCGGCCAGGAAGGATGGCCATCATTTGGGAGTGAGTCTTTATAAATGACTCAGCGGCTGAGAGTAATCGGCCGGTAGATCGGGACTTTAGTAAGCGGCGGGCACTAACAGGCACAAAAAATATTTTGCGATCCGTAACCTTACCTTGGGGAGTGGCGTTTATACATATAACTAATCCCCGTTACGACAGCGGGCGCTCTCACCCCTTTCACCCATAACGAAGCGCCCGCTTTTCCCTCCCTCAGGGAAAAATCACATCACACTATCAAACAAAACCGAGCTCAAGTACCGCTCTCCCGCGTCCGGCAGGATGGTGACGATGGTCTTCCCTTTCATCTCGGGCTCTTTCGCGACGCGGACGGCGGCCGCAACGGCTGCACCGCACGAGATGCCGGAGAGAATTCCCTCTTCTCGCGCGAGACGCCGGGCCATCTCCACGGATTCGTCGTCTCCGGCTTGTTCAATTCGATCCACCATCTTCAAATCCAGCGTGGCCGGAATGAACCCTGCGCCGATCCCTTGTATACCGGTCGGGCCCGGACGGACCGGCTGACCAGCGAGCGTTTGGGTGATCACGGCACTGCTCTCCGGTTCCACACCGATCGAAATGAGCGGCGCCTTCTTCTCCAACTTGAAATAACGCGAAATTCCGGTAATGGTTCCACCGGTTCCAATGCCTGCCACCAAAACGTCCACCTTTCCGTCCGTGTCCTGCCAAATCTCAGGTCCGGTAGTCTTGAAATGTATTTCCGGATTGGCTTGATTTTGAAATTGCTGAAGCAGAACCCAGCGGCCTGGATCCGACGCGACCATTTCCTCGGCCCGCTCGATAGACGCTCGCATGCCTAGGGCGCCGTCGGTGAGAATGACGCGCGCGCCGAGAGCCATGAGAACCTTTCGACGCTCGAGCGACATGGTTTCCGGCATCAGAAGCGTGACTTTGTAGCCGCGCGCTGCCGCGACGAATGCCAGCGCGATCCCGGTGTTGCCGCTGGTCGGCTCGATCAACTCTTTGCCGGGCTTAAGAACGCCTCGGCGCTCCGCGTCCCAGACCATGGATGCACCAATCCTGCATTTCACGGAGTAAGCAGGATTGCGTCCTTCGATCTTCGCCAGAACCGTGGCGTGCGCGCCATCAGTAACGCGGTTCAACTTGATCAGCGGCGTGCGTCCGATGCTGAAGGAATTATCGCTGTAGATCATCTTGCGTCAGATATTCCAGTTGGGGACATAGCGCCTCTGCGATTCCTTCCATTGCCGCACCATCTCGGCGAATGTGGTCTGATCCAGAATCGCAGCGGTGGCGGCGTCCACGCGCTTCCACAAATCCGAAAAGGCGTCCGCGCCCGTGTGTCTGGCCGTTTTTCTCTCTTCCACAAATCGCAGGGCCTGACCGACAGTAATCTGGTCGGCGGGCTTGGCCAATCGATAGCCGCCCTCGGCTCCCCTTCGCGATTCGACAAAGCCACCCTGCTTGAGGCTGGCGAGGATCAATTCCAAAAACTTCTGCGGTATCTTCTGCCGCGTCGCGATGTCGGCGATCTTGACGAGCTCACCCGGGGATTGCATTGCCAGATCGAAGATCGCTAGGAGAGCGTACTCGCTCTTCACGGAGATATTCATTCAGTCCTAACGATTCTAGCGCGTGGGGGAAGGAGGGTGCTTGTGAAGGCGGGTGGGGAAGGAAAATTTATTGCGGGTGTCTTTCGGCGCGCTCGAGTTTACTGACACGCTCTTCGAGAAGGCCAAGGCGTTCGTCTAAAGGCGGGATCGCCTTGAGCTTGATATCGACGGGACGCGCCCAATCGTAGAAGGCCCTGAGCACTTCGGTCTGCATGTCTCGCATCCGTTCCGTGAGGCTCTCGTTGAGGGCGGCGAGGTCGCCTTTCAACTCTTCTCCCAACAGTCGGAGATCTCCCTTAGTGGCTGGTTCATGGTCGTCGTTTGGCATGTTAGTCATATCGACGATTAGTGCGTTGGGCTGACCAATATTCTCCCACGAAGCCGGCTACTTCTTTTTGGGCGGCGGCTTGATCTTGGTGGCGGGGCCGGTGGGCACTGCGAATTCGCTGTCGGTCAGATCCTGATTGATCAACACGGATTCGGCAAAAATCTGGTAAATCTTCTCTCCGTTGCGCTCGCGCGTGATTTGCTCCGGCCACTGGATTCCGTTCACATCCTGATAGCGAGCGAAGCGGGTGATCTCTTCATTGCGCTCCTTCGTCTTCGGATCGCGCCATACCCAGGACTGTCGCACGGGCAGCTTGGTGGTTTCGTGAAAATAGGCCGTGACCACGCGATTCTGCGAATCGGTGATATCGACGATCTCCACCGGTTGATTCTCGATCACATCGGAGCCGCGAGATTCAAAGATCAAACCCGGCTCATTCAGGCGCACGCGCAGGAGATAGAGAATGTCGTGAAGAGTCGTGTCGCGATAGCGGTCAAAGCGGTCGTCTTCAATTTGCTTAAAGCCGTGATAGTTCACTTCCCATCCGCGATCTTCGCGAAACAGAACGTAGCCGGAGTCTTCATTTTTGCCGAACGCCTCACGTTCCTGCACGCCCAGATCGCTGCCCGTTTTTCCCGCCGCGACGGTGACGTAGCGCGTGTAGATGGTCGCGATCGAAAGTCCGCTGAGCTGGTCGCGATAGAACGAGTAAGCGCGCCCGGATTCAATGCGGTCCTCCATGGAGAGGAATTTTCGACCGCCGAGCGCCGCCACGGCGTCATCGATCACGCGCTTGCCGCGCGCTTCGATGCTGGTGAGAGGAGCCGCCGGTTGGGCTGCGGCGAACGCCGCAAACAACAAAAAGACCGGAACCTTCATGGCTTCTTGCTTAAATCTTCCGCCTTCAGACCGGTATTAAACTGATACCCCGAAACGGCGGCTTCGCCGACCTTCTTGCCGTTCTGCTGGAGCGTCGCTTGGAAGGGCATCTTGATACCGCCCGCATCGCGCCAGTCCGCATACGCCTCGACGACTTCGCCGCCTTCCTGATAGGTTTCCTTGGCGGGAAGGCCGGTCGCGGGATCGAAATCGACCTTGACGCTCATCCCGTCGGGCGAAGAGATCTGCGCGGTGTTTTCGCCCACGGCATTTACGGTTCGAGCCGAATCGCGGCTCGAAAGCATCAGACCGATCAGGTCGCGGAACACTTCTCCCTGCGCCTGTTTGAGTACTTCGCCTGGCATATTCATCACGCCTTGCGGGGTCGACATCCAGCCAGTCTTGCCGTCCGTGAATACCACAATGGTTCCAATGGGCAGGATCTGATCCTCACGCAGATTCGAACCGAGAATGCGGACGACCTGCTTGATCTTCATCCCGCCCGCAGCGGCGTCCATGGTCATATCCAGAGTCTGGACGGAGTCCTTAATCGCCGCGAGCGCATTCGCTCCGCCCATGGCTTGCTGCGCGCGTTCCAGCAGCGCCTTGCCGCGAGCCTGGCTCGCAGCGTCTCCCGTGGTCACTTCCTGCTTGATCTCCGGAATGGTGAGGTCGATCGGCGTGACCTTGCCCAGCGTATCGAGCGGTTTGTCGAAGTCCTTCGGATTGCCGACTGCAACAAACGCGAGATTTTGCGGAACGAAGTGTTCCTTGGCCACGCGCAACACATCGGCCCTAGTGACTCCGGCGATGGCCTTCTGATATTGCAGAAGGAAGTCCTTGGGATAACCGAAGTACTCATAACGCAGCGCGCGGCTGAGCGTTTTCGAAGGACTGTCGAAGTTGAACACGAAGGCGTTCAGGACGCCGTCCTTGGCTTCCTTGAGTTCCTGTTCGGTGACCTCTGCGGTGCGAATTTTTTCAAGCTCCGCATTGATCGCCTGCATGGTCGCGACCGTAGAACCCGACTTGGTGCTGCCCACGATACGGAATGTGCCGGGATGATTATAATTCGCCGACCACACTGCCGCGATGTTATAGGCGTACCCCAGTTTGGTCCGGATCTGCGACATCAGACGGCTGCTGAAACCCTGGCCCAAAATGTGCGCAGCCACTTCCAGCGCGGGATAGTCGGGATCGCGCAGGGTGCCGCCCAGCTCTCCAATCGAGAAAAAGGTCTGCGTGACGTCGGACTTTTCAGCCAGGTAGATGCCCGGGGCGGCTTTGGCCGTCAGAGCGGGAAACGCTGGAACAGGCGGCTGCTCCACCTTCCATCCGGACAGCAGATTTTCCAATTTGTCCCGCATTTCACTCGCTTTGAAATCGCCGTACACGGCCAGCATGATGTTCTTGGGGAAGTAATAACGGTGGTAAAAGTTCACCAGATCGTCGCGATGAATCGCCGCAAGATCGGAGTATTCGGTCTGCCATCCATAGGGCGTGTCGCGGCCGTACAAGATGCGCATCAGCTCACGGTCCGGAATTTCGCCCGGGTCATCGTTGCGGCGGGCGATCGCGCTGCGCGCCTGGGATAGAGACAGATCGATTTTGTCCTGCCGGAAGGCGGCGCCGGTCAGCAGATCCTTAAAGACCGCCAGCGGAGTGTCTATTGATTCCTTCAGCCCGCTGAAACTCATAGTGGCGCTGGTTTCATCCATGGAGGATTCCACCGATGCGGCTACGTTCTCCAGCTCTTCATCGATCTGGTCGCCCGTTTTAAAGGATGTGCCGCCGGAGCGGAGCACCTCAGCCATGATTCCCGACAGTCCGCGTTTGTCCGGAGGATCGAACAGGTTTCCCGTGTGGATCATCGCGATTCCGCTGATGAGCGGAAGCTCGTGATCTTCGAGAAGAAAGACTCGGATGCCGTTGGATAACGTCGCCTGCACCGGTTCCGGGATCTGCACGGGAGGAAGCGGCGTGTATTTCAGGTCTTTATAGGAAGGAGGTTTAGCCTGCGCGGCGGCGATCCCGCTGCAAGCGGCTGCTGCAAGTAAGATAGCGGCGAATCGGCGCGTCATTTCGTGGCCCCCTTGGCGTTTTCTTTTTCCGGAGTGTAGGTGTATGCGACGGTTCTGGTATTTTCAACCAGATACTTATTGGCTACTCGCAGGACATCGTCGGCCGTGACTTTGTTGTAGTCGTCGAGTTCCGTGAACAGTTTTCGCCAGTCGCCGAAGGTCGACTCGTATGTCGCGAGTTCGCTGGCTAAGCCCGAGTTGTTCGCCAGCTTGCGGATGAGACCGGCGCGCAGCTTGGTCTTGACCCGCTGCAGCGATTCCGCATCGGGCTTTTCTTTCTTCACCCGCTCCACGATGTCGTAGACGGCTTTCTCGTTTTCATCCACGGAGTGGCCGCTGGTCGGAGCGACGAAGAATAGAAACATGGAGGGGTATTTCCCGCCCGGAAAACTCGCGAGGCTCTCCGCGCCCAGGGCGATCTTCTTGTCGCGAACCATCTCTTTATAAATGATTCCGGTGCGGCCGTCGGAGAGGAGGTCGTTCAGCACGTCAAGCGGCGCGTCATCAGCCGAATATTGATCGGGACGTTTGTAACCAATCAAAAGGAATGGCTGGGCGGGAGAGGCTACGGCCACTCGCTTCTGGCCTTCCTGCGGCGGCTCGACCGTGTGAACGATCGGCGGGTTATTCCCTTTCGGGAGACGCGCGAAATATTTTTCCGCGAGCCGTTTTGCTTCCGCGGGATTCACGTCTCCTGCAATGCCAATGGTGAGGTTGGATGGCACGTAGTAGCGTTTGTAAAATGCTTCCGCCTCGGTCGCGCGCAAGCTCTCAATGTCGCTGGACCAGCCGACAGCGGGGTTCTTATAGGGATGCGCTGAGAAACCGGTAGACAACGCCATTTCCACCAGGTTTCCCACGGGGCTCGATTCCGTGCGCATGCGGCGCTCTTCACGGACTACGTCGCGTTCTTTGTAAAATTCGCGGAAGACAGGGTTGAGAAACCGGTCCGCTTCCAGCAGAAACCAGAGTTCCAGGCGGTTGGACGGGAAGCTGTAGAAGAATTCGGTGTGATCCTCGGCCGTATCAGCGTTCATTCCAACTCCGCCGTTGGATTCCACGATGCGGTCGAATTCGTTCTCTTCCACGAAGGAGTTCGCTTTTTCGATAGCGCCTTTAAGGTCAGCTTCAATGGCTTCAATCTTCTTGGGGTCGGCGCGAAAGGCCTTGTTCTGTTCCGCCTCCAGACGATCGTAGACTTGCTCAATGGCGTCGAGGGCTTTCTTTTCCTCGGGCCAGTTCTTGGTGCCGATGGTGGGCGTGCCCTTGAACGCCATATGTTCGAACATGTGGGCCAAGCCGGTACGCCCGGTAGGATCGTCCACCGAGCCGACATTGGCGTAGGTGTGGAAGGACACCACTGGCGCTTCGTGCCTCTCAATGACGATGAAAGTCAGGCCATTGGGCAGCGTGAACTTAGTGACCTTTTTTTCGAAGTCCTGGAGGGATTGGGCGTTGGTGGATTGAAGCGCGAGCAGACACGGGAGCAGAGGGAGAAACAGTCTCAGTCTCATCCCCTTCAGCTTATCAGTGCCTGTTTCGCGCCGTTCCGATGGGCCGATTGGCCCCTGTAGTAGATTTATGTTGTTCTGCTAATATGCTTTTATGCGGACCATGATCGAAATGCCAGACCCGCTCTTCCGGAAAACCAAGGCTCTCGCCGCTCTTCGCGGATCGAGTTTAAAGGATTTGATCATCCGCGCCGTCGAACGAGAGGTGAATGGTCCGAATCCGGCGGATAGCGCTCCCCGGCGGCGGAAACTTCCCTTGGTGCATTTGCGGAGCGGGCGCAAGCTGGATCTGACTGGTTTCGACTTCGATGACTTACTTACCTGACATCAATGTTTGGATCGCCCTCGCCGTAGCGGAGCACGTCCATCATGCGCCAGCGACTGCATGGGCCGAGGCCGCGGCGTCCGATTTGTTGGCGTTTTGCCGGGTAACTCAGATGGGCTTTCTCCGATTGCTGACGAACCCTCAGATCATGGGCGGGGATGAATTGACCTCGGCGCGTGCGTGGAGCCTCTTGGACTCTTTCTATCTGGATGATGGGATTGTTTTCGTAGAGGAGCCGGCCGGGATTGAATCGAGATGGCGAGCGCTTACGCGACACTCCCGGTTCGGAAGAAACATGTGGACAGACGCTTATTTAGCCGCGTTTGCCGGAACGGGCGGACACACTTTGATCACGTTCGACGCAGGATTCACTCGCTACAAGGACGCGCCCATCCGGGTGCTGCCCACTACTTGAAGTCCAGGATTTCTTTTTCCTTGCCCTTCAAAACGGCGTCGATCTTTCCGATATAACCGTCGGTCATCTTCTGCATCTCTTCGAGCGCGCGGCGTTCTTCGTCTTCGCTGATGGTCTTGTCTTTCATCAGCTTCTTCAAGTGCTC
>Ga0070734_10005859_pt1 | contig 10613 bp, 8 predicted proteins | sample Coa_R1_8_FD_66444 | JGI IMG/M metagenome (GOLD analysis project Ga0070734, IMG submission 66444) | Surface soil microbial communities from Centralia Pennsylvania, which are recovering from an underground coalmine fire - Coalmine... | ecosystem: Environmental > Terrestrial > Soil > Unclassified ... | reverse complement strand
CGATATTCATGGCGCAGGAGCCGCAGACGCCCTCGCGGCAGGAGCGGCGGAAGGTCAGCGTCGGATCGACCTCGTTTTTGAGCTTGATGAGCGCGTCCAGCACCATCGGCCCGCAATCCTCGGTGTCGACGCTGTAAGTATCGAGCCGCGGGTTTTCCTTGGTCTCCGGATCATAGCGGTAGATGCGCAGCCGCTTGGCGCGGCGCGTCGCCTTGCCGTCGGCGCGTTTGCCAATAGGCCAGGACTTGCCGGGCTTGACCCGGGATTCTTTGGGCAATCGGAGCTGAACCATTTAGGGAGGGGCCTTGGAGATACCGACGTGCACCGAGCAATAGCAAGCATGTCCGCCCCTGACAACGTTGCTTAAAGCGCAATCCGGCGAAGTGCCCGGCGCGCTTTGCGCGCCTCATCCATAATTTGCGCGGCAAAGCCGCGCGGGCCGGTTCGCCGTTCGATTGCGCGGCAAACCAAAGAATCTCTAGAGTCCGATCCGATCCATTCCGATCGGATCAGACTCTAGGCGCGGAAAACCGTTAGATTTGCCTTCCCTTGAGGGCGGGAGAGCGATGTTCAGCGACTGGGACAACTTTTATCTGATCGTCGGCTCCGGCGGGGGAGCGCTGATCGGCGTGATGTTCGTGGTCACAACGCTGACGGCAGGGCTCGAGGAAAGCCGCGCCTCGCGCGGCGCGCTTATTTACATAACCCCGATCGTCTTCCACTTCGCGATCGTCCTCATTGTCAGCGCCATTGCTGTTACCCCAGGCCTGTCGGTCGACGCGGTGGGGGTTCTGATCGCCGTCTGCGCCCTGCTGGGCTTGTTGTATGCCGTCGTTACGGCCGTTCGCGTTTTCACGATCAAGATAGACGGCGCACCCGATTGGGAAGACAAGATCTTCTACGGGATCATTCCGGCCACGGCTTATTTTCTACTTGCCTGCGCTGCAGGCGCGATCTGGATTGTGCCGATGAGCGCGCCACTGTTCATCGGCGCCGTCATGATGCTTCTCCTACTCATCGGTATTCGCAACGCCTGGGATCTTGCAACGTTCCTGGTGACTCGGAAATCAGGATCAACCTAGCTTCCGTGACCAGACGACCGGCTCGGATGGAACCTTTTCCTTTGGCGCCGGTGCGTTGATGCGTTGTTGAATATATTCGACGGCTTCGGTCGAATTGGTCACAACGTCAAAGCCCGTAGCCTCCGCAAGAGCAGAAACCGCAGAATCGGAGCTGGACAGACTCCAGCAGCCGAACACGATGTGAGCGCGCGGCAATTTTTGCAGGACCCGCCGGGACAGGAAGCGCGCGCGCGCCGGATTGTTGTCCAGCAAGGAAAGGCAGACGATCGTCTGCCCATCCTCCGACAGCTTGCTGCAATCCATTTTCACGAATTCGGCGCTGGACAGAACAAGCTGCGGGTAGATTTGGGCCTCTTTAAGAGCTTCTTCCAAAAGAAGCGTTGCAGCCACATTCAACGGTCCTCGGTCGGCCAAGCATATGATCGTTGCGGATCGCGCCGTAACGGGCAGCGCGCCGGTTTCCAAGTGCGGCGTTATATTCTCGATCAACTCCTCGACCGTGTTCTTGATTGCGACCTGTTTGTCGTAGTCCAAGCGTCCACGAACAGCATCGGCATTTGCCAGCGCCAACGCTTTCACCGCTATATCGTCAAAATAATTGCCCACCGACTTGTCCGACAGGAATTCCTCCGCTTCCGCAGCGGCTTCCTCCGCTTTGTCGCCCAACAGGCGCAAATAAAGCGCTTCTTCCGTGGATAGCACGGGCCGATCGCCCAGCAATATGTCCAGGAATTGCAGGTGCTTGACGTAACGTCCAACCACCACCAAGCACATCGTCAAGGGCGTGGAGAGAACCAAGCCGACGGGTCCCCACAGGCTGGTCCAGAAGGTTGCAGCTATGACGACTGCCGCAGGAGAAAGGCCGACCTGCCGGCCGTAGAGCCACGGCTCGACGAATTGCCCGATGACAATTTCCGTAACCACAAAAACGCTGATTGTGCCCAAGACCATGCCCCAGCCCGGATCGACCGCAAATGCAACAGCAAGGGGCAAAAGCGCGGCAATAGGAATACCGACATAGGGCGCGAACCGGAGCACCGCCACCATGACGCCCCAGAGCGCGGGGCTCGGCATTCCGATCAGCCACAATACGGTGGCGATCACGCATCCGAACGTGGCGTTCATCAGCGTCTGCATCAGGAGATAGCGGCTAAGCCTTTGCGCGCCATCATCCAGCGCCATCGCCGTTCGCTGCATGTCATCAGGACCGATCAGCCTGACGAAGCGGTCGCGAAGGTCTTCCTTTTGCAGCAAAAGAAATATGACGAATAAAAAGATGATGCCGACAAACACCAAGAGATCGACGACCGGTCCCATCATTTCCATAGGACTTGGTGCGGCCGGCGCGATTTGCACACGCGTCGTCTGTCCCTCTTGGGATGCAACAACAGAAGAACCGCGAGACGTTAGATCGGGACGGCTGCCGACAATCCGCTGACGAAGATCGTCGAGGAGGGCGGATGTGCGCGCAATCAGGCCGCGCTCGAGTGTGTTGCCGCGAATCGTCTCTATTTTTTGGATGATGTTCGTGCGGTATTGGGGCAATTCGCTCGCGACCCCCTCCGCCTGAAGCGTGACGAAGATTGCGATTCCACCGACGACAAGGGTCGCTGCGACCACGGCAATCATGACGGATATTGCGCGATTAAGTCCCACCGTCCGCAATCGCGCGACCAGCGGAGCAAGCACAAACGCAAACAGCGTCGCGAGCGCCAAGGGAACCAGAACCGGACGGCCGAAATAGAGCGCGGCAACGACGATTGCGACCGGCACAAGAGCCATATACCGGACCGGCGCCCGATAAGGCGCTCTTCTCGGCGTGGGCTCAGGTTCGGTTTCCATAGTCGCTCGCTCGGATCACGCTGTAGAGGGCCTCGCGTTAAAACGGCTGAGCTCAGGAAAGGGGTGCATGCGGCTGCCACAACGGGTTCGCGGGTGGGTTCTTTTGCCGCAAGCCCTCACCAGAATGAGGAGCGAAGCGCGCTCTCTAGGCCAAATTGCCGCGCGGGGCCTGCAGAATCCAGGTGACGCCTTGCAGTTCGAATTCGAGCGAGGCGTGGCCGCCCAACGCAGACGGCACGATTTTCGTAATCACAAGCTTGCCGAAACCGTCTCGCTTTGGTGGCGCAACCGGCGGTCCGCCAGCTTCCTTCCATACCAGACGAAAATCCTCGCCGTCGCGTTCGCTCGCAACGAAGCCCCAAACAATCCCAACGGTGCCCTTCTGGGCTGAAAACGCACCATGCTTTGCGGCATTCGTTGCGAGTTCATGCAACGCCATGCCGATCTGCTCAGCTGCTTTCGGTCCGACCCGTATCTGCGGGCCGCCCGCCTGCACGAGGCCGTCGCTCAGCGCGTGAAACGGCGCCAGATGGGTTCGTACCAGATCGTCCATATCGACACCGGTCCACTCTCCGCCGATAAGGAGATCATGCGTATCGGAGAATGCTTTCAGCCGCGTGGTAAAGCCGGCCTTGAAGTCTTCGAAACTTCCGCTCTGGCGCGCCACCTGGTTGGCCATGCTTTGCACGATGGAAAGGAGATTCTTCGAGCGATGGGAGAGCTCATGCATGACGAAGTCTACATGCTCTTCATGCCGCTTGCGTGCCGCGAGGTCGGCGCTCAGCGCCATACTCGGAATGGACACGCTGATCATGAAAGCGGTCAGCAAAAGCAGCGACTCATTGGTGCTGCCGTGCACGAACGGGCCACCACCCGAAATCGCACCCCAGACCGCAAAAGCCGAGAGCACCATCGCCGTGGTGGCGGTGTCGCGCGGACCGCGTCTGAGCGCAGCCCATAACAGCGGTAGAATCGCCAGAAAGGCGAGAGGCGTGCGGATCGCGGTTTGTTCGAAGATGGGGCTGAAGGCAATTGCGCCGACGGCAATCGCCGCCAGATGCACCAAGGCCGATTGCACGAGATCGTTCGAGTCGGTAAACGGCGCACGCTGCGCTCCCCACAGCACAATCGCCGGCGTGATCACGAGCGCCCCCGCGGAATCGCCGATCCACCAGGTAATCCAAATCGAACGAAAATCCTGCAAGCTGGCATAACCGGCGAGCGTCAATGTGGCGACGCCCATCGTAGCGCTTACGAGTGTACCCGTTACGAAACACGTTAGCGCAAATCGCGCAACACCGGCCGGCGTATCGAATGTGCCCCGTCCCTGAGACCAGCGGTCGAGCACCTGGGCACAAATCACGCTTTCCAGCGTGTTGCCCAGCGCGATGCCCATGGATGTCGCAAGTGAGCCCGCGGTCGTCACATTGACGATGAATGCGCCGGCGAAGATCGCTGGAACGATGCGATACCCGCGCAGGAGCACGGCACCCAGCGCAAAGCCCGTCGTCGGCCAAATCGGCGTGGCGCTGGGATTGATGGAGGCGAAACTCAAGCTCAGTTTGGCGACGACAACGTAGAACGCGGCGGCGGCGAGAAGTTCAACGGCGTAACGAATGAGCGCAGGAACATCGGCCGTTTGCCACTTCGCAAGGCGGTTGTCGGTCAAACTCATCGGCGACGCCCCCAAAGGCCGCACCGCGAAAACAGCTACATCTGTTCCGGATGCGCAAACGACTTTAGCAGCTTATGCCGCTGCTTTGGAGATCGACACCGCGATGTTAACGAGGCTTGGTGGCGATGAAGACTTTTTCACCGCGCTGCAAGGCATAAGTCAGCACGTCTTCGCCTTCGGCGGTGAATTCATCGAGCACAAAACCTGCCGCTTTGATGCGATCGCGGACATCGGCGCCGTAATAGCGAATATGATCGGACTGGCCGTAATGGCGCTTGCGTTCCTCGGGCGTGGAAACGCGGGGATTTTCGTAAGTCCTGGCCCAGCCCTCGATGATGGGCAGCATGATCAGCGCAACGCCGCCCGGCTTCAGCACGCGATAGATTTCCTTGAGCGCCTTCGCATCGTCGACATGCTCGAGCACGTGCGAGCAGACGACACCGTCATAGCTTGCGTCAGGAACGGCGATGGCTTCGATGTTGAGCACGCGGTCGGCGCGCCCGGGCATGATATCGGCGGATTCGTAACGTCCAACCCACCGCTTCAAGAGCGCCGTCAATCCCGCTTCCGGCGCGAAGTGCAGCACATTCGCGTCGCGCAAAAAACCGCCATGACGATCGAGCCAGAGCGCCAGCAGCCGATAGCGCTCCGCCGCACCGCATTTCGGACAGCGCGCATCGATGCGCTTGGGCTTACCCGCCGCCTGAAATCGTCCCTGGTAACCGCAAATATTGCAGGTGCGCGGAAACGAGGCGCCCTTCGACCCCGATCCGAACAGCCGTGTCAGCCAATGCATCGCCGCGTTCATGGAGGGTTGATAGCATCATCCGTCCGGCGGTGGGGAAGCTTGTTGCGGCGGCGATGCATCGTGCAGGTCGCGCTGCGGCGACGGCGTATGGATCCCATTCGCCAGGAACGCCTCCCAAACCGCGAGCAGGCAGGCACCGCGCACATTCGAGGTGCCATTCATGGGATCGTTGATCCAGAACCGCAGCTCGAACTGCATTCCCATCTCGACGAAACCGATAAGGAAACAGACCGGCGGCGGCGATTTCAGCACTCGCGGCACGGTGGCAGCCGCCGCCAGCGCCAGCGTGATCACTTGGCGCGGATCGGCATCTTCGGAAGCGCCGAACGGTACCTTCAATCGGACGTTTTGGTCGATGTGGGACCAGTTCTCGACACCGCCACTCAGGAACGTGTCGTTGGGCATGAGGTAGTCGATGCCGTCGCGCGTGTGCAGCGACACAAACAGCGCGCCCACCGAATTGACCCGGCCATAGGTCTTTGCTCCGCCCATATCCTTCACGGCGATCACGTCGCCGGGACGGATGGAACCACCGCTCAGAAGCATCAAGCCGCTGACGAGATTGGCGACGGCGCGCTGCAGGCCAAGACCTGCTCCCACCGCAAACGCACCGCCAAAAACGGTGAGCGTGGTTAGATTGATGCCGACGAGCGGAAGGGCAATCAGCACCGCCAGCGTCGGCAAACCCAATCTGAGCAACTGAATCACCAAGCCCTGGAGAGACGGGGTCAGGCTGTGCGCCAGCATGATGCGGCGCTCGAAGAACCTTTGCACCAGCGTTGCGAACCAGAGCAGCACGCCCAGCACGATCGCTGCGCGCACGATGTTCAGGGCCGAAATGCGCGCATTGCCGTAGGGAAAAGCGAGCCGATCCAGCGCGCTTTCGACCTCAACCAAAATGCCCAAGATATCGAGCGCGGCCAGCGTCCACGCTGTGAAGAAAATCACGCGCGACCACAGCGGGTTGCGCACAACATGCGAAAACAGCTTGATGACGACCCAGGCCGCAAGCAGCGACACGGCATCGTTTATCAACACCAGCCGCACGTCCGCGCTGCGGCCCGTTTCTGCGGCTATCCACAGCAGCAGGAGCCACACACCGGAGCGTGCGACGGAAGCGAGCATCTCCGCGGGGGCTGCAAACACGTGCCCGCCCGCTCTTTGGGCCACCGCGCTGAGGCGGCGCTTCAAGAACGGTCCTACCCATAGGGCGATCAGCCCCGTGACGAGGATGGCGGCCAGCTGCACCAAAAAAAGCGGCGACTGGAACTGCGTCCACAGTTCCACCAGGCTGGCTCGACTGATGGCGACAAAGCGATTGAAATCGACAGCGTTCACGTGGCCGCGAGCTCCCGCTATGCGAGCTGCTCGAAAAGCCAGGCGCATTCCATCAGCTCGCCCGTCCAATTGCCGCTGACGACCAATTGCTCGCAGCGTCTCGGCGTGCCGCCCCCGAAATAGACGCTTTCTTCGATCGACAAAACACCGCTGCCGCTGCGGAAGCGCCATCCTTCGCCCGTCGACAGTTTCAGTATGACCGAGCCTCCTCCTTGGGCGATGGAAAGCCGCACGTCGGGATGCACATGAAAGCGAATGGCGAAGGGCATCTTCCGAACATGCCGGCCGCTGCGTTCCGGTCCTGCCGGTATGAGTCGGTCGGCTCCGGTCAGCGCCGTGCCGCGCGGCGACAACGTCATGCGCCGCTGATGAACGACCCCAAACGGCGCAAGGTAGCCGTCATGATTGGCGTCGACCGTGATTCCGTGCGGATCTTCGCTGCGGCGCGTCTCCACCAAACCCGGCCCCTCGACGAGACGCGGACCCAAAAGCTTTGCGAATCTGCCGGAAAGGAAGCTCGCCGACGACGTGTCGTCTATCGTCAGGGTGGAATGCGCAGCGGTCGAGCGCAATGCGGTCACCCACGCATCGGATTCGCCCATCGCCATGCCGCAATTGACGATCAGCCGATGCGCACCCGTGCTCATCTCGAAACTAAGACAACCCGCGTGAGCGTTGTCGGAGTAGGGCCCCGACGGTGCTGGACCGGCGTCGAGCAATACGACCGTGCGGCCGCAGGCAAGCCGCTGATACCCGGAATAGGGCGCATGCCCCAAGGGCCGCCCCATGACGTCGTCCCCGTCAAGCGTCGCTTCGACCGTGCGGGCATCGCTCTCGTTGCCGCCGTGAAACACCGCGAGCGCACCGTCGCCCAAGCGGAAGAAGCGCAGCATCGGCCCGATCCGGTCGAGCGCGCCCCGCACCGCGGGGTGAACCACGTCACCGGATTCTTGCACCATGGTCAGCAGGCGATAGGCTTCGAGCAGCACGGCCGGTGAGCGGCTGAGATGGCCGCCATCGGGGAGAATGTCGCGATCGATGGCGAGCGCGAGCCGCTTGAAACCGTTCGCGGCAAGCTTGGCGTCGCCGAAGCAAATCCCCGCGAGCGCAACCGCCACCGCGCATTTGAAGCGGGGCAGCCCAGGCGGCGCCTCATCCATCGTGCGGGCAAGAAATTGCGCTTGATCGCGCAGAGACACAAACAGCCGCGAACGCCACACAAGATCGGAATTCGGCAGGAAGAATCGTCCGTGTGCAAAGATATTGAGCAGGCGGTCGGCAACGATATCCGCCCGCCAGGCAAAGGGCGTGAAGCGCGCATAACGCTTCAGCCATTGCTGCGTCAGTTTGAGCGCAAAGGTCTTCGCAAGGTCGCCCCCCGCCGCTTCGATATGACGGAGCCAATCGAAGCCGTGCAGCGCGACGGCAAACGATTCGCCCGGCATTGCCGCGTCGAAAACGGAGCCCTGGCGAACATCGAGCCTCTGGCCGCCAAGCCGGAAGCGGCCGCGAATGAAACCGTCGGCTTCGTCCAGCTTGCGCAGGCGTGTGTCGGTGGGATGGAACAGGATACGGTCCGGCACCGGACCAAGCAGCCGCTGCCGGTAAAGCCACGTCCCGCGGTACCACTCCACCACGGGGCGATAGGCCTCTGCCAGTACGGCGCGCAATGCCTGCGGCCAGAGTACCGGTTGCGACGGCGTGCGCTGACGCATCAGGCGCGGCGCGCCGCGCGGTGCTGCGGCCTCTTGGGCTTCCTCCGGCCTAGCCGCGGAGGCGAGCGATGTTGCCGGCATAGTCATTAGGCCCTTTACCCCTAGGATCCTGCGACCCGAAAACCGCATTACCGGCGACCAGCACATCGGCCCCGGCGGCAATGGCGAGTTTTGCCGTTTCGTGATTGATGCCGCCGTCCACTTCCAGCATCACCTCGCGCCCCGAAGCGGTAATGCGCGTACGGGCGGCTTTGATCTTGGCGAGCTGGCTTGAGAGAAATTGCTGCCCGCCGAATCCCGGATTGACGGTCATGATCAGAATGAGATCGACCATGTCCATTACGGGATCGAGAAACTCGACCGGCGTCCCGGGATTGAGCACGTAACCCGCCTTTTTGCCATGCGAGCGGATGAGCTGAAGCGTCCGATGCGGATGCGGACCAGCCTCAGGATGGATGCTGATGATATCGGCACCGGCATCGGCAAAACCCGCGATGTAAGGATCGGCCGGCGCGATCATCAGATGGCAATCGAACGGCTTCTTCGAATGAGGTCTCAACGCCTTTACGATGGGGGGACCGAGCGTCAGGTTCGGCACGAAATGGCCGTCCATGACATCGATATGGATGAAGTCGGCGCCGGCGGCGTCGACGGCTCTGACTTCCTCACCCAACCGCGCGAAATCCGCGGAAAGGATAGAGGGCGCGATACGAACAGAGCTTGCCATTGAGAAAACTATGAGCCCGATTCGGGGCGAGGCCACAAGGCGAAAACGCCTTTGTTCACGGGCTTACGATTCATCGCAGCCCTGGCAAATGCGCAAATTGCGCTGAGCTTCGGCCGGTGAGCCCCAAAAATGGCTCAACGCTTCTGATAAGAGTGGAAGATGTAGTCCTTGGCCTTCACAATGGTGTGGCAGGTGTAGCCGCAATTGGCGCTGCCGTCCTTATTGGGCGAGAAGGAGTCGGCGCCAGCATTATAATCGAACGCGGCGTAACCCCATCCACTGGTGGTCGGAAACCTTCTGTTGTCCTTCTCAATGAAGAAGACGTCCTGCAGGACGTCGGGCACGTCTACGGCAAAAGGCGCCTCTGTGCTCTTTTTGAATTTCCACTCGAGCTTTGCGATCTTCGAGCCGTCGGGGAAGAGTTTGCCGTTACCCGGAATGCCCGACCGGTAAGCGGCTATCATGGCCGGATTCGCAACCATAACTTTAAGCAGGGCGTCGGTGCGAGAGGTTGAAACGACCTGCCAGTCCTCGTAGCCCCGAAAATCCGAGAACGCGAGCCCGTTCGGTACCCTCACGCTGTATTTGTCCTGAGCCGCAAGAGTAATGCTGCCCAGCGCCGCGAGCATGAAACCAAAGGTGACACCCGACGCGATACGCAAACCGTTGGACAGCTTTTCACGCATGATGACCTCCTGACAAATGTGCTTTGCGATGAGGCCCCCTCAGGAAAGTACATCCTACTTGTCGTATTTTTATGACCCGTCCTGGCGTCAGGAAGTGTCGCGCCTCGGCAATGGCACTCAGAGGCGCGCGGCTGGCCTGAACCTTTTGCACCGAAGGTGTGCGTCGCCTCTACACTCGTCCCAGCGGTGATGGCGCGCGGGAAAAGCGCGAAATGTAATGGGAAAAGGGCGGAAATGCCGCAATTGCGCGGTTGACATGCCCCCTCCCCTTCCTACACTCCGGCCAACTCGAAAATGACCTCTGCTGCTTCAAGGAAATTCAATGGCTGACGCCCCCAACAGTCCTGGGCCAGGTTCCCGGCCCTTTGGGCGGCCCTTATCGCCGCATCTGCAAATCTACCGCTGGCCCATCACGATGGCCGCCTCCATCACCCACCGCGCCACCGGCACGGCCCTTGCCGCAGGAACGCTGTTCCTTTCGTGGTGGCTCATCGCAGCCGCCTCCGGCCCGGATGCCTATGCCGTTTTCGTCCGCGCCGCAGCCAATCCGCTGGGCGAAATCGTGCTGTTCGGCTTCCTCTGGTCGCTCGCCTTTCACCTGCTCAACGGCATTCGCCATCTGGCTTGGGATGTCGGTTATGGCTTCAAGGTGCCCACGGCAAAGCTGACCGCGGCGTTGGTTTATGTGGGATCGCTGTTGCTGGCCGCCGGCGCCTTCGTGCTGGGCCTGATGGTGCGCG
>Ga0070734_10005858_pt1 | contig 10613 bp, 10 predicted proteins | sample Coa_R1_8_FD_66444 | JGI IMG/M metagenome (GOLD analysis project Ga0070734, IMG submission 66444) | Surface soil microbial communities from Centralia Pennsylvania, which are recovering from an underground coalmine fire - Coalmine... | ecosystem: Environmental > Terrestrial > Soil > Unclassified ... | reverse complement strand
GCCCCCTTCCCCTGCAACCCCATCCCCAAAATCAACCCAACCCAACCGGCGAGGGCACAACTTTGAAACCGGACATTTCACTTGCTACAAAAACCGGACATTTTAACTTGCTACCAACAGCATTGCAAACGGGGTAGGTCAGTCCATTTCGCGACGATGACCGGAGCTACCCTGTGCTTCTTCTCCCGGCTCTTTCAGCCACTTCTTGATATCTCGATCCCGCAGATTCACTTCGATGATTTGCGCTTCGGACGGTTCAAGATTCACGATCATCATCCGCATATTTTGGCCGTCTGGGCTGGCGTAGATGAGAGTTGTTTCTCCATCGGCTTGTCCCTTCGAGTGAACTCTCACGAAGGGATACCAGCCCGTCCCTAGAGAACTTTCAATTACGTGGCGGACTTCATCCGAATCCATGGGGGTTTTGAAGCCTTCAAAGACGGCGAGACGCAGGCCGTGCGCTCCGGCCGGGCGAGCAAAAAAGAGCGCGACGCCGAGCAGTGGGATACGCATGTGGTGAACACCATAGGTGGTCTCGATAGAGCGGACCAGGCCATGAAACTCGGGCTCGCCGGCAAAGGCCATGGCAGACGAGCAGAGCACGATGATCAACACGCGGAGAGATCTCATTTGTGGTCTCCTTTTTCGACCTTTGCCACTCGATTGGAGGATGGCTTTGTTTTAAGTCTGGGGATGCCGAACTCGCCCCCGAGATCAGCGAGTTGATCGACCTCGATCGGGCCGACAATATTTACGAACGTGAGTTCTTTGGGCTCGGCGGAAATGATGACGATGCCTGCCATCTTCTCGTTTTCCAGCCTGAAATAGACGTCGACATTTTCTCCATCGCGCTCGCTACGGACGCCGACGACGCGCGACCATTCGGGAGGACTGAACTGCGACCGCAGGGTTTGGACTTCGGCTGAGGAATAGGCGCCCTCTTTGTCGAATTCAAAGTTACGAACATAGATGGACTTGAGACTCTGGACGAGTTTGGCGGCTTTTTGCTCGTCCGGATCCTCGGCCGACAGAAATTTGCTGGCCCAGCGCAACATGGGGCCGTCCATCTTCACCTCGACTGTCTCCTTCGCGGTGGACGAGAGCTTTTCAACGTCGGGGGGCAGTTTGATTTCCTGCGCACGCAAGAACGGAGACGCCAGCAGCAGGAAGACCGACAGCAGCGACTTCTGATTTATGCTCCTCATGACTTGCTCCTTGATCTGTTCGTTTCCCGTTCACGCCGCGGCTGGGATGTTTGAATTCCATTGACTTTGCTTCTGGCCAGTTGCAGCTTGCTACCGGCGATGTGAAGGGCAAGCATCAACTGCTGCTTCGCAGCTTCTCCCTTTGCTTGCTCGCGGCGTACGTTGCGGTAATGCAGGCTGCCTGCGATTAGAGAGGCAGTGACCGCCGTGAATGCTGCCCAACGCACCAGCGGGCGGGAGAAGAAGTGGAACCAGGGAATGCGTTCTGGCTCCAGCGTCACCGCCGGCCGCTGTTCCGCCCGCGCGAGGACTCTCTCGGCGAAGCCTGACGGAACTTCCTCGCGCCGAAGCGCGGTCTTCATGAGTTCATCGATACGTTTCATATCCTCGTTTGGCTGGTTCATATCAGGACCTCTCCGATGGTTCGGGTCATCTTTTCGCGCAATATGGCGAGGGATCTTTGCAGATGGCTTTTTACGGTCGCTAACGGCATTGCGAGCGTCTGTGCGATGTCTTCCGGCGACATGTCTTCCTGGTAACGCAGAATGACAACCATGCGCGGCTTTTCGGGCAGCGTCGCGATGAGTTGACGTACGCGTCTTTCGAGAAAGGGATCGGCCGAGTGCGTGGACGCCACGGGTTCCGGGGCATCCTCGAGGCTAATTTGGGGAGCCCTGCGGCGGCGCTGATAGTCGATGCAACGATGTGCCGTAACTTTTCTCAGCCAGAACTTCATGTGGTCTTCGGACTTCAACGAGGGAAGAGTTCTGTGAAGCTGGAGGAACACATCTTGGGCCAGTTCTTCTGCAGCCGATCGATCCGCCAGGAAATGCAAGGCGATACTGAAGACCATTGACTGGTGATGGCGTACGATCTCCGCAAAGCCGAGTTCCGGACTATCCAGCTGATTGTTTGCGGGACGGCTTGCCATATCCAAGGTCTCTGACTGCTTCACTTTACATATACGGACACGAACCCATCCAAGAATGCAAAAGTTTCGAGATCCTTACAGCAAGGAAGGGAAGTGAACGCGTTCTAGATGATTGCGCCGGAAGCGAAGGAGTGAGTGATTCCGGGTGCCTAGTTCCAGCATCCAAGGGAGGAAGATGACCGCTGAAGGAAATCCAGCCCGCGTACAGGTAATCCATCCAGAAACTCGCCCGCAGGAATCTGCTGAACTAAGACAATGGCTGGCGGAACTGATCTCCCGCGGTGGGAGTGATCTGCTGCTGGTGCCGCAGGCGCCGGCGACGATTCGGATTGAAGGCGCCGTATCTGCTATTGGTGACAGGCCGCTGAGTGGAGAAGAGATCGAAGCCGCCGTTGTTCCTTCGTTGGCAGCGCATGCACGGGAAGAGTACCAGCAGTACGGGATTGCCGACTCGTCGTATCGCGTGGAGGGGCTGGGAAGGTTCCGGATCAATTTGCATCGGGAACGCGGAAGGGCCGCAGCCACTTTGCGCGCACTGCCGTCGAAAATACCGGCGTTGGAGGAACTTCGTTTGCCCGCGGGAGTCGGCGCGCTGGCTGGCTTGCAGCGAGGACTCGTAATCATTGGCGGGGCGACTGGATCAGGCAAGACCACGACACTTGCTGCGCTTGTGAACGAGATCAACCAGCGGGATGCGCGGCACATTGTGACTATTGAAGATCCGATCGAATACGAACACGTGCACAACCGCAGCATCATCGAGCAGGTTGAGATTGGGGTGGATGCTCCGGATTTCCCAACGGCATTGCGGGCGGCGATGCGGCAGGCGCCGGACGTGATTGTTGTCGGTGAGATGCGCGATTCGGAGACGGCGCGGATTGCTTTGTCGGCGGCGGAAACCGGGCACCTTGTCTTTACAACCCTACACACGACCGATGCGGCTTCGACCGTCTCGCGCATCGCGGATTCGTTTCCACAAGAACGGCAGCATACCGTGAGGGCCGAGATGGCGATGGCGCTAGCGGCGATGCTCACCCAGACGCTGCTGCCACGGCGGAATGGCGGGCGTATCCCTGCGGCTGAACTGCTGATGGTGGGGTATGGTGCTCGACAGCATATCCGCAAGAATGCGCTGCAGCATCTGCACCAGGAGATCACGATTACCCGCAAGCAGGGATCATTCAGTATGGAAGAATCCCTGGCACAGCTTGTGTTCCAGCAGGAACTCACGCGTGAAGAGGCCATGACGCGGGCGCTGCATCCGGATGATCTGGATACGATCCTGAAGGCGAAGGGATTCTAAGAGAGTCAAACTCCCCACCACCTCGCAATTGCGCGAGAAGAGTAGGGCCTCCGCTGCCATCAAGAATCTATTGAGGGGTCCGGTCGGAGTGTGTCTAAATCTGGACAGTTTCGTCCGGCAGCGGACGATTTTCTTCCTCTCGCTGCGTCAACCTCATTGCAAATACGGCACTTTTGCTCGCTTCATTGGGAACTCTGGATGCTGTCGGCTGGCTTGGGGGAGGTGTCTACCGATGAAGAAAACGGAGAGGATGCGCCAGTCAGTGTCGGGTCCGATTTCAGAGGCTGACATTAAACAGCAATCTGAGAAAGGCTGGAAGCTGATCGCCGTTGAGTGGGAGCGGGAAGTCGAGACTACGGAGGGACAGATACCAGGGGATGTGCCGTTCGGGTTGCGGATCGCGGCGGACAACCAGAGTTTGGAAGAGGATCCGTTCGAGCGGGAAATACTGGTGGATCTGATGGAACTCCTGGTGCAGGAGGGGTCGTACGCTCGCGTTGCCGACGAAATCAATCGTCGTGGGTACCGCACGCGTCAGGGTACGGCTTGGACGCCGATATCGGTGTTTGAGATGCTGCCGCGGCTAATCGAAGTCGGACCATATTTGTTTCGAAGCTCGGAATGGTCGAAGCGCAGGCAATCCGTAAGAGCTTGAGCGCAAGACGACAAGATCTTAAACCACCAAGGACACTAAGGTTCACTAAGGAAAACCTTTTCGCCTGGCTTCGGGACTGCTCGCAACAACTCGCAAATGCAACTATGCCTGTATGTTGCGTTTGTGGACCTTAGTGCCCTTGGCGGCTTACGCTTTCATGCCCAATATGTGCGATCCAGGCTGCGGTATTGGATCGCTTCGGCGATGTGTTTGGGGTCAAGATTCGCCGAACTGTCAAGATCAGCGATGGTTCGGGCGACTTTGAGGATGCGGTCGTGAGCGCGGGCACTGAGTCCCTGCTGGGTCATGGCACGTTCAAGCAGGCGCTCACAGTCCGCGGAAAGATCGCAGAAGGTGCGGATATGGCGGGAGCTCATCTGGGCGTTACAGTAGAGCTTTTCGCGGCACGACGCGAACCGTTGGAGTTGAGTCTGGCGCGCACGGACGACTCGCTCTCGAATCTTGCCTGATCCTTCCGGCTCGGCACCTGAACGCATTTCCTTATAGTTCACAGCAGGTACGTCGATGTGGATGTCGATGCGGTCCATGAGCGGACCGGAGATTTTTGAGATGTAGCGCTGGATCATTGGCGGAGTGCATTGGCAGTCGCGGGTTCGGTCGTTATGAAATCCGCAGGGGCAGGGATTCATGGCGGCGGCGAGCATGAAGCGCGCTGGGAACGTCAACGACATCGACGCGCGTGCGATCGAGACGGTGCCGTCTTCGAGCGGCTGACGCAGAACTTCCAGAACATTTCGTGGGAACTCCGGGAGTTCATCCAGAAAGAGCAAGCCGTGGTGCGCGAGGGAGACTTCGCCGGGGCGCGGGATCACGCCGCCGCCGATCAGGCCAGCGTCAGAAATCGTGTGGTGGGGCGAGCGATAGGGACGGGTCCCGACCAGGCCCGTTTTCTGATCAAGGACTCCCGCGACGCTATGAATCTTAGTGGTCTCCAGCGCTTCTTCGAAGGTGAAGGGGGGAAGGATGGTCGGCATGCGCTTGGCGAGCATGGTCTTGCCGGAGCCCGGCGGGCCGATCATCAGGATGTTGTGGCCTCCGGCACAGGCAATCTCGATGGCGCGCTTGGCCGTCTGTTGTCCGCGAACATCTTTGAAATCGACGAAGAATTGTTGCGACTCCCGGAGGAGCGAGTCGCTGTCCGCTTTGATGGGGACAATGCCATTTCCCGAGTTCACAAAGTGAATGACGTCGAGCAGTGAGCGGACGGGATAAACCTCGACTCCGCCGACCATGGCCGCTTCTTTGGCGTTGGCCTCGGGGACGACCATGCGTGAGATTTTGCGCCCGCGGGCTTCGATTGCGATCGGCAACGCTCCCCGGACGCCACGTACACCGCCGTCCAATGAGAGTTCGCCCACAAAGAGACAGTCGGGGATTTCCTTTTTGGTCAGGCCGCCATACGCGCCAACGATACCGAGCGCCATGGGGAGATCGAAGCCGGAACCTTCCTTCTTTATGTCGGCGGGAGCCAGGTTGATTGTGATCTGGGTGGGCGGGATATCGTAGCCGCAGTTCTTTAGCGCGGCGCGGACTCGGTCGCGGCTTTCACGCACTGCAGCATCCGGCAGACCTACCGTGTGGAAGTGGTCCTGGTCGGTTTTGATACCAGAGCAGTCGACTTCTACCTGGATGATGTTGGCATCGATGCCGTAAACGGCGGCGCTGAGAGTCTTGTAGAGCATAAAAGCACAGCAGGTCGAATGAACCGAGGGAAGCACTCGGGACAAGCCTCGTCGAGTTCATCCGGCATCACGCTTTGAAACACACGAAAGCCGGGACCCATCCGGTCCTTAAGACGCCACGTTACGCGTGTGGCGGGGGCGTTGGCTGTGACGGATGTCACCCCGGGCTGTGGAAAAGCAATGCTTTAAAGAATGTCATTCCTGAGCCAGTAACATTCCGAGGTTACTGCCGTTCAGGGCCTACTGAGAGCCCGGGTTCCCCTAAGCGTATTGTTTCAGCAGGCTTGCACAAGGTAGGATGAGCGTCTAGCAAAAATTCCGTCTGCATGAGTTTGGACTTCGACACGCCGCCGAAAGCTCCCCGCCAACCTGGGAACCTCGATCAGGAAGAGTCACAACTTTGGCGATGGGTGCTGCTTTTCATGATTTTGCTGGCTTCGGCGCTGGCAGCCCTTCTGTGGGAGCGGCTGGAAAACATCCCATATTCGCTGCGGGCAATTCCGATTGGCGTGCTCGTTCTGTCGATTCTGTTTGCGGTTTACGCCTATGGACGCCGGAGAGAAGTTCACGAGCTGAAAGGGTTACTGCGCGGATTGCAGGAGCATGTGGGCGCGGCGCCATCGGAAGAACAACTCGATCAATTGAGCCAGGTCATCATGCGCTCGCAGCGCAATTTCAAGGAATTGATCGACTCCATGGATGATCCGGCGTGCGCGGTATCGCTCGACGGGACGCTGCGTACGGTGAACCGTCGAGTCACGGAACTGACCGGCCTTCCCTACTCGCAACTGGTAGGCAGTAACGTCTACGACTTGCTGGAGGAACCAGCACGGGAAGAAGTGCAAAGGGGGCTAGGACGGTTCCTGGAAAGAAAGCGTTGGGCAGGTACAGTACGGATACGGCTGAAGAGCAACACGCGGCCTTGGTACTTCGATGCCGTTCTGAACGGCATTGTCAAAGGCGAAGAGGTTGTTGGCGTAAGCGTACTCGGACGGGATGTGACCGAGCAACGCGAAAAGGAATTACGTTTCACGGAACTGTTCGAGACATTGCAGGAGGGCGTTTACTTCAGCACTCCGGAAGGGCAGTTGCAGGATGCCAATCCGGCTCTGGTCAGCATCCTGGGATATACAGATAAAAGAGAATTGTTGGCGGTGGAACCTGCGGCACTGAATTTCGATGCGGGTCCTCCGACTCTTGGCCGGGCCGCGGATGATCGTGGCGGCTTGCGCACACGGGAAATCAAGTTGCGCCGGAAGGATGGCAAGCCGGCGGTGTTTCTCGATTCGTCACGGGCGGTGTGGGACACCTCCGGAAACATCATCCGTTATCAAGGCACGCTGGTCGATATCACCGAAAACCGCAGGATGCAGCGCCAGCTGGCAGAGCAGGAGGAGTTTCGCAGCCGGCTGCTGGAAAGCTTCCCCGACCTGATCCTTGTGTTCGATCTCGAGGAGCGATACACGTTCGTCAGCTCGCGTGTGGTTGAGATTCTCGGCTATCGGCCGGATGAGATGCTTGGCAAGAAGATTTCGGAGGTGGGCGATCATTCGCCGGACTTGCTGTCACTCTATCAGTCCGTTGTTTCGGGCAAGGAAGCGTTTGGAGCCGCGGAATATGGAGCACGGCATCGTGATGGAAGCTGGCGAACCATGCGCGCATCGGGAGGCCAATTGGTCGATGGCGAGGGCCGGATCAGCGGCGTGATCGTTTCGATCCGCGACATCACCATCGAGCGGAAACTCGAACAACAGATCGTCGAAAGCGAGCGGTTCGCCGCTATGGGCGCGATGATCGGCGGCGTTGCGCATGAATTAAATAATCCATTAACCAGCATTCTGGGAGTCAGTGAACTTCTGCAGGATACGGAAACGAACGAGACCTCTCGCAAGCAGCTGGTGATGTTGCAACAGCAGGCACGGCGGGCTGCCGAGATCGTGCAGAACCTGACTTACTTCTCACGCCCACCTGCGCCGGGAAAGAGCCGCATCAATCTGGTCGAGGTGGTTGAGCGCACTTTAAACCTGCATGCGTATTCGTTGCGCAAGAACAACATCACTGTCGACTTCGTGAAAGAACCTGGTGTGCCCTATGCGTTAGGTGATCCGCATCAGCTGATGCAGGTGTTCTTGAACTTGATTGTGAATGCCGAGCAGGCGATTCGGGAGGCGCGCGACCGCGGCACATTGAGGATTCGTCTGGGAAAGGTCGACAAGGCAGTTTGGGTCAGCTTCCAGGACGACGGGCCTGGCATCGCGAAAGAAAATCTGACAAGCATCTTCGACCCGTTCTATACGACGAAGCGTCCCGGCCGCGGTACAGGGCTAGGGTTGAGCATCTGCAAATCCGTGATGAAGGAACATAATGGCACTGTGGAAGCCGCAAATGCTGTGGAGGGTGGAGCGGTGTTCACGGTAACGTTGCCTGCTGGCGGAGTGAATTAGCCTCTGCCAGTTGCGTGTTCGGAACGCCATGGCAAGAAGGCATTCCTAAGTCTGTGCATGTTCCTCTAAGCGTCAGGTCGCAGGCTATTCCAGCAATTTCTTGATATCCCGCCAGCCAATCAGGACTACATGGTTCTCATCGAGAGCCTTGCGAATAGCGGGATTCGAAATGGCGTCGAACTCTCGTTGCCGCCATGCGGCACCCCAATCCGCGTGATTGATCATAATCGCCTGGGTCTCGGGGTCATCATGCGCGAGATGAACGAATATTTCCGTCACACCCGGCTGTAGATTCTTGATGAGGTTCACGTAGTAGTCGACCCAATGGTCGGCGGGAACCTCTGCGCCGGGAGAGTAGATCGCGTCGGGGATGAGAGCTTTGGGATCGTGACGCTGCATCTGTCCGATCTTCGACGAGAACAGTTCATCGTTTCGAGCCATACGGATCGGGAGCCTGTAATCGTGAGCCACTCTCAGAAAGACGTCGAACAGTTCGGGTGTGCGGTAGAGCGCATGCATGTGCGCATCGAGATGAGAGGGGTTTAGTCCCGCAGATTTCGCTCGCTCAATTTGAGCGCGCAGTTCGATTTCAACTTCATCGGGACGCGCATGTTTTGCGACGCTGTCTGTATCGGAATAAAAGAAACCATCCGGCCCGACTAGGCTGGGGACGAGTGCGCGGGGAGCGATTGGGCCCCATCGGTAAGTGTCCCACTCTGATGTCAGGGTGAGGTGCAAGCCCAAGTCTGCCTGTGGATGCGACTTCGCGTAGGCAGCGACCTCAGTAAACCAGGGACAGGGCACCATAACGGTCGCTGAGGAGACTAGCTTCTTGTCGAGAGCGGCGAATGAGGCAACATCCTCAGAGTGGGCGACAGCAAGGTCGTCCGCGTTAATGATGAGCAGTTTGGCGTCGGCAGGATAGCCGAGGCGAACTTGTAATGGGTCGTCAACGCCAGGAGTGGCGGGATGTTTCCGGCAACCAACATTCGCGGCCAAAGAAGTAATGCATAGCACGCCAACTGCACATAGGAGCATCAGCCATGCAGAAACCGAAATCCTCCTCTTGACGCTCTCATCTTTGGCGGGCGGCTCTTCGAACCCAAATCCGTACCTACACGCGACACGCGCATCACGTTTATGGTTTCTGTAGAACGTAAATGGGGTGGGGAATCGTTGAATGTCATAAATGCCGAGACGCATGGACCCTCCGACGGCGGTCAATCGCGGAAGTAAACTTATTCCCTTCTCGCGAAACTCACCACACTACCCGATGATCCAGGCCTTCGCCAACAGGTGTCAACGCACAGCACAGATACGGAGGTCTTAAGGTCCAGATGACCTTTGTCGAGAAAAATAGAGGTAGAGAACGACGCCGACAAAGTTGTCTTGTTTGTTTAGATGTTTGCCGGTGTTGTTCTCGTGCTCGTAATAGGATTCAAACTGAACGTGTTTGCCCACGGGAAATAGACAACCCACATAGAGATCCGTTGTGCTCCACTTGTTGTACTGACTCTCGTAGAAAGGCTCAGCGGCGACGTAGGGGATCAGATGGTAGGAGAACACGGGCAGAGTCCGCTGCAAAGTCAATTTGTTTCGGTAGCGCCATGTGAAATCGCCATTCTGCCACTGAAGATCCGCCCGGTTGCGGTCGGAAAGCAGAATTCCGGCGATGAGTGGAAGGTGAGAAGTCAGAGCTTCCTCCGCCCGGTTTGTGTCCGGCGTATTCGGAGCGGTAATGATTCGGTATCCGGTCTCCGCTACCAACGTTCTTGATTTCGACTCGTCCAGGTCGGATTCGGCGATGCGTCGAAGCCTCACCAGAGGTTTCAGATTAAGCTGAACACTTGGGCCGAAGGTGAACTGCTGCGGATCGCCGCCAGCGCGATCATCCTTGGCTTGCAGGTAGGCGCGGACTTTGGGAGTGAACCTGTAATAGACATCGACCTCGGGCAAGAACTGCGTGTCTTGCGCACGAGCTAGCAGGCAGGCGAAACAAACGAAAGCCATCCACTTCCCAAGTGTCTGGCGAGTTCGCGATATACGCTGAAGATGCAAGCGCCAGCATTGTGTGGGAGTAGATCTGAATCGAAGTTGCAGCCGCGAACGCCTGCGCTTAAGGGATTGCAACGACAATCGATTCCTCGCTAACAGGTCATAGAGGTTCGCTGTACACTCATTTTTGTTGTTATGGCGGAAAGTCGTACCGGCAGAAGCGACAGGGCAGGCGGGAATTATTTCCAGTCTGTCTTAGACGACAGGGAAGCGAATGAGCCAGTGTCGCCGCACTGAGTTGGAGGTCTCTTGAGCAAGGTCGCGACCACATTTTCAACGAAAACTTCCAAAGGTTTGTACGAGCGCACCAAACAAGT
>Ga0070734_10005857_pt1 | contig 10616 bp, 10 predicted proteins | sample Coa_R1_8_FD_66444 | JGI IMG/M metagenome (GOLD analysis project Ga0070734, IMG submission 66444) | Surface soil microbial communities from Centralia Pennsylvania, which are recovering from an underground coalmine fire - Coalmine... | ecosystem: Environmental > Terrestrial > Soil > Unclassified ... | reverse complement strand
GCGGTACGCAGCGGCATGGCCGAATGAATGCCGTACTTGCGCGCCTCGTAGCTCGCGGTGGAGACGATGCCGCGCTGATCGGGCTGCCCGCCGACCACAACGGGCTTGCCGCGCAGCTCGGGCCGCTCCAGCAGCTCGACCGAGACGAAGAAAGCGTCCATGTCCACATGAAGGATGGAAGTTGAGGCCGGCGTTGAGGACCTTGCGGACGCTGCGACTGACTCACTCAGGTCGCGCTTGGCGCGGAATGCGACGAACTTGGGCATGGCGGCTCGGGCGAGTATACACCCGGGCGAATAAGAAGCGAATGGCCAACAGCGTTCCCAACCGCTCGGGATGAATGCCGGTCAGCTGACTTTCTCGCTGTCACTTCCTTGATTTTTGTCCTTGTTGATTCGCCGTGGGAACCTGCTCGTGGTTCGGTTCGAGTGGCGCAGGCTTGCAGCCTGTGGGGTTTGGTTAGGGCGCGATCCATCCAGCCTCAACTAACTGCCACAGGCTGGAAGCCTGCGCCACTTGCGCGCGCGTGCTACCATCACGGCATAAGGAGCAGAGCACTGTGGGGAAAATCTACCCGGCGATCGACGAATCGATTCGCGCGTTCATTGAGGCGCAGCCTGTTTTCTTTGTGGGTTCGGCGCCGCTCGATCGCGCCGGGAGCGTCAATGTGTCTCCCAAGGGGCTCGATACGTTGCGAATCCTTGGTCCGACAACGATCGCTTACCTCGATCTCACCGGCAGCGGCATCGAAACCGTTTCTCACCTGAAAGAAAATGGCCGGATCGTGTTGATGTTTTGCGCGTTTCAAGAACCGCCGAAAATCATGCGCTTGCACGGGCGCGGGAGAGTGGTCGAGCCAGGCGCGCCGGAATTCGCGCAGCTGGCCCCTCGTTTTCCCGAACAGGAGGGGACGCGGACGATCATCGTCATCGAGATTTCGCGCATTTCCGACTCTTGCGGCTTCGGCGTTCCGCTGCTTGAATTCAAGAGCCAGCGCAATCAGCTCCCGGCCTGGTCCAAGAAACTGGGCGCGGAAGGGCTAAAAACGTACCGCAGGCAGAGAAACGAGTTCAGCATCGACGGCCAGCCGGCCCTCGGAAAACCGCTCTAACTGCGATTCTGCCATAATTCGCAGTTTTCGGCACCGAGTCTCAGCCAATTCGACGGCGGCTTGATTTTGAGGGGCTTAGCTTTTGTCTCGCATTTGTAAAATCTCCACCCTGCTGGCAAAAATTCCCGGAAATCAGGTCTTCTCCCGATCCTTCAAGCCCGTTTTTTCAACGCCGAAGCGCGGGCCACGGCCTGTAAGAGGCAGGGGTGACCAAAATGCTAACGATGTATTCGCACTGCCCCGTCCACCAAGTCGCCTATTCCGAGTAAGCGCGGAAATTTTTTCAAAAATTCGCATGGTAAAAATTTCCGACTGTGGAATTCCCCCCTCCTGTGGTCCACGACCTGCTCCTATCGCGGCACGAGTCGGAATTTGGTTCAAATTTGATCTGGGGGCCAGAAACATGTTCAAGAGTTCCTTGTTGCAGTTCCAGGAGCGCGGCACCGCAGAAGAGAAGTTGTGGCGGGCCGTGATCACCAAATCGCTCGAGGAATGGATTTGCGGGCCGCTGGCTTTTAGCCGCAAAGCCGAGCAGTTTCTCTTTGAAGACAAGAATGACTTCCAAGCAGTGTGTTCTTCGGCGGGCATGGATGCGGACCGCCTGAGGAACCGGCTCAAACTCCTGCGCGCGCGCGGCATCCAAAAAGAAAGCATTCCCTTCCGGGCACGAACGCAAAAGCGGCCGGCGCTCGCTCCTTCTACTGCTCTAATTCAAAAAGCATTCGGCGTTTAGTTTAAGGCGAAGTGCTTCGAATTTTGCCTCGTTGCGAATAGAGTTGAGGGATCTGCTTTTTCGCTCCCTGCGAAGGAACAGCAGATCCCTCACGCCGTTCGCAAAGACGCGAACGGGTTCGGGATGACACGCTTCTTTTTTGGGGGTCGCATTTCTTCGCAGGGTCTGTTTTGAGCCGATGGCCTCAGCAGGTTCGCGGGATTTCCCATCACTTCGGAGCGGCAATCACCTTCGCAATTTCTTGCGGCAGGTCTCCTTGTAAGATCATCAGCGCCACGCGGAACAGAGCGGCGACGCTGATCGAATCGCGAACCTCGCCGCGTTTGGCGCGCTCGACGGCGCTCCAGAAGGGCACGCGCGCAACCTGAATCCGTTCTGTCGCCTCCGGCTTTCCATCCGAGGCGGAAAGCCCCCAGGCCAGAAACGCCGTGCCGCGCTCGTCGGATACGCTGTTCGAGAGGTCCATCCACAGAATTTCCTGCCAGTGCTTTGCCACGAGGCCGCACTCCTCATGCAGTTCGCGCTGCGCGGACTCGAGCGCGCTGACCTCGAACTCGCCGCCACCCTCGGGAATTTCCCAGCTATGGGCCCGCAGGGGAAAACGGTACTGCCCGACCAGCACAACGTTTCCGTTTTCGTCGATGGGTACGACGCCGATGGCTTGATTCTTAAAATGAACGGTGCCGTAGACGCCCGGGCCGCCCGAAGGGTCAAGCACTTCATGGTGGTCCACGCGAATCCAGGGATTCTCATAAACGAGGGTTTGTGACAGCACCGTCCAGGGATTTCGGGTTTCGTCCATATTTTCTCCGCAAAACATACTAGCGCATGCGCCCCCCGTGGTAGCCGCCGTCCTCGCCGGCGGTTTTTGGCCGGCGTGAGTTGCCCGTACTCGCAGGAAATCTGGGACGCCGGCGCCAAACTGCGCCCTATGCAATTTAGGCGCTGAGCGATAACTTTTCCGAACGATCGGGCGGCCTCGCTACGGCGACCGTGTGGTAGACTCCGCGACGAGCTCGCATCTCGAATCAGGATTGCGCTTGTGCTCGGTCTTATCTATCTGTTCCTGGCGGGAATGCGTCGCCAACCGTGGACCGCGGACCGCTTCGCCGGTGTGGCGCTCATCTGCGTTGGTCTGGGGCTGGTGCTGACCGCACGTATGCAGCTGGGCGATTCGTTTTCAATCTCTCCAAAAGCCAAGGCCCTTGTAACTCGCGGCCTTTACTCGCGCATACGAAATCCCATGTATGTTTTCGTTGATCTCGTACTCCTTGGAATGATTCTGGCGGCGCGCCTGTATTCCTGGCCGGCGCTCATTGCGTTCGCCGCGATCCTCAGCATTCAGACCTGGCAAGCAAAACGGGAGTCAACGCTCCTGGAGGACAAGTTCGGCGAAGCTTACCGGCAATACCGCAAGCAGACTTGGTTTTGATCGCACGCACGAAACGCGCGCCTCGAGAGAATCCCTCAACGGCGAACCCCTGAAATCACGCGTGGAATCCCCGCCAGGTCTTCCGTACTTAGCGTTTCGGCCCATTCCGAGGGAGCAAGCAGACGCAAGACGCTCTCCGCGGCGCCGAAGCCGATTTCCAGCACCAACAATCCTCCGGGTTTCAGGAGAGCGCGCGCTTGCTCGATGAGCGGTGCGTAAAGCTCCAGTCCCGTTTCGCCTCCAAAAAGCGCGCTTTCGGGCTCATGCTTGCGCACTTCGTGGGGCAGCGTGGAGGCTTCCCGGCGGGCGATGTAGGGCGGGTTGCTGACGACCAGGTCGAAAACAGGTGACTGGTGACCGGTAACCGGTGACCGGTGAAAACCATCCAGCAGGTTGCACTCGAGGAATTCGATTCGTTGGGCTACGCCGTGGTGTTCGGCGTTTCGACGGGCGACTTCGAGGGCAGCGGCGGAGATGTCCGTGGCCATGAGGTTTGCTTGAGGTAGTTCGTGCGCCAGGGCTACGGCGATGCAGCCCGAACCCGTGCCTACGTCTGCGATCCGAAGCTTTTCTGTGCGCCGCGGCGCGTTCGGGTTTGCGGTCACGCCGAGGCGCCCGAGCGCGACTTCGATGACGTGTTCCGTTTCGGGGCGGGGGATCAGCACGTCCGGCGTGACTTCAAAATCCAGGCCCCAGAATTCCTGATGGCCGGTGAGGTGTTGGGTTGGGACGCCGCTCGCGCGACGGGCGACCAGGGCGAAATATTCTTCGCGCTGCGGGGCGCCGAGTTCGTGCTCGGGATGCGCGTAGATCCAGGCGCGATCGCGGCCCAGGACATACATAAGGAGCAGTTCCGCGGCGAGCGCGGCGGAAGGAACGCGGGCGCGCTCGAGTTGCGCGATGGCCTCACGAAGGATTGCCGCGAGTGGCTGGTTACTGGCGACTGGTGGCTGGTGGGGCTGCATGGCAAAGCTTCAGTTTTTCCTGAACGCGCGGCAGCGCTCACCTGGCGCAAGCTTGCAGCCTGTGGGGGTTGGTTACGACGCGATCGATCACGCCGCAACAAAATTCCGCAGGCTGCAAGTGGCTGCTGAAAAAGTATGTTTTTGTCATTCCGAGGCGAGCTTTTCGCCGAGGAATCTCTCGGTGTATTGGACTTAAACCCAGGAGAGATTCCTCGCTTCGCTCGGAATGACAAAAACGTGAGTTTTTCAGCAGCAAATATAAGCCTGGGCCACCTTACGCCTCGACCAGTTCCTGCTTCAGGCGCTCGGCCTCGAAATGCGTTACCAGCGCGTCCACAAACGGACCGAGCTTGCCGTCCATCACCTCGGTGAGCTGGTGCAGCGTCAGGCCGACGCGATGGTCGGTCACGCGATTCTGCGGAAAATTGTAGGTACGAATTTTTTCGGAGCGGTCGCCGGTCTTGATCTGCCCACGGCGCTCGGCGGCGATGGCTTCGTGCTGCTTCTCCTGCTCCATTTCGTAGAGGCGCGAGCGCAGCACGCGCATGGCCTTGGCGCGATTCTTGATCTGAGACTTTTCGTCCTGCTGCGAAACGACCAAGCCCGAGGGAATGTGCGTGATGCGCACAGCCGAGTAGGTCGTGTTCACCGATTGTCCGCCCGGGCCCGAGGAGCAGAACGTATCGATGCGTAAATCCTTGGCCTCGATCTTGATGTCGATTTCGTCCGCCTCGGGCAGCACCGCGACCGTGGCCGCTGAGGTGTGAATGCGGCCCTGCTGCTCGGTGGCGGGAACGCGCTGCACGCGATGCACGCCGCTCTCGTATTTCAGCTTCGAGTAGACTTTTTTCCCGAGGATCGACGCAACGACTTCCTTCAGGCCGCCCAGCGAGCTGGGCGAGCTTTCGAGCACTTCCACCTTCCAGCCCTGCGACTCCGCGTAACGCGAGTACATGCGGAAAAGCTCGCCGGCAAAGAGCGCCGCCTCGTCGCCGCCGGTGCCGGCTCGGATTTCGACGATCACGTTCTTCTCGTCGTTCGGGTCCTTGGGCAGCAGCAGAACTTTCAGCTCCCGCTCGACCGCATCCCGGCGCTCGGCCAACTGCTTTTCTTCGTCTTGCGCGAGCTGCTTCATTTCGGGATCGTCGGCCTCAGCCGCCATCTGCTTCGCTTGCGTGAGCTCCTTGTCGATCTGCTTCCACTCGCGATATTTCTCGACCATCTCGGAGAGATCCGCGTGCGCGCGAGCGAGCTTCTGGTAGCGCGTCGAGTCGTTCAGCACTTCGGGCGAGGAAAGCTCGGCGGTCATTTCCTCGTAGCGCTTTTCAATCTGGTCGAGCTTTTCGTACAGCGTAAGGCCTGCCATGGCTTGCACCTGTCTCCCGGTAAAATTCCAATCGGAGAAAATTGCTGGCTCGGATGAGTGAACTTCAGAGAGGATCCCGCAACTGCGGGATCGTGGACAAGTTGCGGCTAATAGAAGGGGGAAAACATAATTGCTCAACCAAGAATAACTGCTATAGCCGGGCAAAGCAATATCCGGGAGAAGATTGCCAGCGGGTGGCAGCGGTATATGATAGAAATGCGACCCGAAATGATCACCGCAAGCAATTCCCTCGCGGGAGTGAACGCCTCGAACGTGGATGGCGAGTTTCTGTGGGGCTTCTGGTATCCGGCATTGCGCAGCCGTGAGCTCCGTGGCCGCGCCCTGGTAACCTCCACGCGCCTCGAAGTACCGCTCGTCCTCGGGCGGGATGCCGCAGGGAAACCGTTTGCGCTGCGCGACGTGTGCCCGCACCGCGCCTTCCCGCTTTCGGCGGGAAGCTGCGATGGCAACTCGGTCGAGTGCACCTACCACGGCTGGCGCTTTGACGCGCATACGGGCCAGTGCCGCGAGATCCCTTCGCTCACCGCGGACTCGAAGCTGCAGTGCGACCGCATCTACGCGGGCAGTTTCCCCTGCGAAGAGCGCGACGGCTACGTTTGGGTGTACTTCTCGAACCCCGAGGGTCGCGCGGTGGACCGCTCCGCGATTCCGTCCGCGCCGGAGCTGCCGAAATTCAGCGCGCGCTACCGCATCGCGCATCTCACCGCCGATCTCGCCTGCAACGTGGATACGGCCATTACCGGCCTGATGGACCCGGCGCACGGCCCGTTCGTGCACCAATCCTGGTGGTGGCGCAGCCGGCGCAGCATTCGCGAAAAGCAAAAAACCTTCGAGCCGATCCCGCAGGGTTTCCGGATGAGCTCGCACGCACCCTCGGCCAACAGCGGACCTTACAAGCTGCTGCGCTTTTATGGCGATGCGGTGACGACCCAGATCGATTTTGTGCTGCCCAACATGCGCACCGAGATTGTGCGCTGTGGCGATCGCTGGTTCACGAACCGCACCACGGTGACGCCGATCCGCCACGACCTGTGCCGACTGGATTTTGTGGCGGCCTGGAATCTTTTTCGCTGGTTCCCGGTGACGCCGCTCCTGCACTTTTTCGGGAAGCGCTTCATTGCGCAGGATCAGGACGTAATCAATCGCCAGGCGCCGGGATTAAAAGTGCAACCGCGCATGATGCTGATCGACGACGCCGACCGCCAGGCGCGCTGGTACTTTCAGCTGAAGGCGGCGTATCTCGCTTCGCGACAGACGGGCGCGCCGATGGCACATGCCCTCGACGGGCCGGTCACCCTAAAGTGGAGAAGCTAGAAGGAGTAATTTCTGATTTCAGATAATTTCAAATCTCAAATTTCAGATTTGAAATTCTTGAACTACCTGTGTCCCTCCGTGTCCTCTGTGTTAAACGCTTTTGTCTGGGCGGTAAAGGCATTCACCACAAAGGGCACAGAGGGCCGCGGAAAAACCTAACTCCCCCCCCCGACTATTTGTTTCCCACCAGATTGAATTTTTGGATGCGCTTGCCGGTGCCGACTTCGGCTACGTATAGATTGCCCTTCGAGTCGACGGCTATGAAATGCGAATACGTGAACTCCCCGGGTTGGCGGCCTACCCGCCCAAAACTTGAAAGCAGCTGCCCAGTCGCATGATCCAGGACATCGATCTGCTCGTCGTCCTGATTCACGATGTACATATATTTCTGCCCCGGGTCACGCGAGAATGCGACGGCCACCGCCGAGCCCAGCGCGCCCGATTCGTGCCCGGGCCCGGACGGCAGCGGCGAGTGCGCCTCAAACTCGACAGGAATGTTTTTCTGGAAAACGCCCATCTTGTCGAAGACCTGAACGCGATGGCCGCGCCGGTCGCACACGTAGACGAGGCCGTCGCTGCCGAGCGTCACGCAATGCAGCACCGGCACGAAGCCCGAGCCCGTCTCCGATTCCGCGCGGTGCAATTCCCACTGGCGCAGAAATTTTCCTTCGCGATCAAACACCGCAATGCGGTGGTTCCCTCCGGGCGTTTCGCCGTCCGCGACGTAGATGTCGCCGTTTTTCGCATCGATGGCCACGCCCGCCGGTTTGAAAAATCCTTCATGGCTGGCATTAAGGGGCTTGCCTTTGGGCGTGCCGTCGGACGAGTCGACCACGCCTTTCTTGCCGATTTGGAGAAGCAGTTTCGATCCGTCATGCGAATACTTCTGCACGATGCCGTCGCCGTTGCCGGTCATCCAGACGTTGTCGTCCGCGTCCACCGCGCAGCCGTGCGGCGTGTCCGGCGTTGAATCAGGAGCGCCAAAAGAATTGACGACATTGCCGCTGGGATCGAATTCGATCACCACCTGGGCTTGGCGCCCAGCGTCGAGGTCGTTGTCGGTCAGATCGCGGCGGTTCAGGATGAACACGTGGTCGCGGGAATCGATGCACACGCCCCCGATGCCGCCGGTGACCCACAGGTTCGGCAAAGGCTTGGGCCAGTTCGGGTCGACCTCGAATTTCGGAGCCTTTTCTTGCGCGCGCGCAGATACAGCGCAGACCATGGCAAGCGCAGCCGCCGCTGCCAACATTCTTGCGGTTTCGTGCAGAGACTTGGTGTTCATACGATCCTTCGAACGGCTGATTTCGCGGCGAGATGCCGCGACGGCGCAAATCATAACAGCATTTGCTAACCCCGAAGCTAACTCCTTCCGGGCGGGAGCCTTTACCCAGTTCTCTCCTCGTTGATGTTTGGAACGCCTTTAACACAGAGAAAAGCGGGAGATCGGCGAAGGGCCACAGAGAAAAACATTGAGGCGCTTGCGCGCTTCCGGGAATTTGACTTCGCTGGAGACCGAACAGAACAGCTCACCGGGAGCTCGCACGAACGGACGTACTCTTGGGAGCGGCGCGATGGACCGCTTCGCCAAAGGCCTGCCAGATGCGCCAGTTCCCTTCGGCCTCTTCCTGCATGCGTTCGGGGTGAAACTGCAGGCCGACTAAAAAATCCATTTGCGGGTCGTAATAGGCTTCCACCAGGCCGTCCTTGGTGTGGGCCATGGCTTGAAAACGCGGCGCCAGGTCGCGCACGCCCTGGTGATGATAGCTGTTCACTTCCAGCTTCTTCCTCCCGTACCACTTGTGCAGCGGGCTGCCGGCGCGGATCGAAATGGGATGGCGGTAGGTGTGGTAGTGATCGAGGTTGATGTGCTTCAGGTGCGACTTCTTTTCCTTCTGCACGTCGCCGTACAGAGTGCCGCCGCACGCCACATTCAGCAACTGCGATCCGCGGCAGATGCCGAGATAAGGCAAATGATTCTCGAGCGCGTGGCGGATCAGGCGCAGCTCGATTTCATCCTTCAGCGGATGTGTTTTTTCGAGGTGCTCGTAATTTTCGGGCGTGGCTTCGTAATTTTGGGGCTCGATGTCCTCGCCCTCCACGAGCAAAAGTCCGTGCATCTCTGACATGTAATCCGCAAGGCAGTCCGGCACGCCCTCGACCACGGGAACCATGAGCGGGAGCGTGTCGAGGCGGACCAGCAGCTTCAGGTGCGCCTCGGCCACGTAATCGATCCACATCGTCTTGCGAGTGGTTCTGCGCGTAACGACGAGGACCCGCGGGCGCTTCATGGGAGGATCGTCTGGAGGGCACGGACCAGGCGGGCGTCCTTTTCGCGGCCCTGTGACGCTACGCGGATGTGGCGGTTGTCCATGCCGGTCTTGTTCGAACAATCGCGGACGTACAGCTTGTGCTCGCGCAAGAGCTGCATTTGCAGCTCCGCCGCCGTCAGATCCCGGTCGATCTTGAATAAAACGAAGTTCGCGCCGGTGGGATACACGTCGATGCCACGGATGGTCCGCAGGGATTCGTACAGCCAGCGCACGTCGCCGATCAGGCGCTTGCGCGCTTCGTGGTAGTCGGAATCGGTGGCCGGCAGAAGCGACAGAAAATATTGCGCCAGCGTGTTCACGTTCCAGGTGGGAATGAACTGGCGCATGTGATTCAGGATGTAGAGATTCTCGCTGTAGCAGTAGCCCAGGCGCAGTCCCGGCACGCCGCAATGCTTGCTCATGCTGCGCACCAGCAGCAGATTGGAGAAACGCCCCGCCATCTGCAGCAGGCTGGGAATCGCATCGCCGGCAAAGTCGATGAACGACTCGTCGACGATCACCAGTTCCATGTCCCGCGCTTCGTTCAAGAACTCGACCATTTCATCAAGCGAGAAAAGCTGCCCGGTGGGATTTCCGGGGTTGATAACCAGCAGAGATTTGAGGGCGCGCTTGCGCACCCACTCGAGATATTCGGGCAGGCGCAGCGTGTAGCGCTCTTCGGGTTTCAGCGAGAAAAGCTCCGCGTCGCGCTGGTCCTTCAGTTTTTCGATGTACTCGCCGAAGGTCGGCACGGGCACGGCGATGCGGTCGATCAGCGTCGTGTTGATGAGCACGATCAGCTCGGTCGCGCCGTTGCCGATGATCAGGTGCGCCGGATTGACGTGCAGCACGTCCGCCAGATGCTTCTGGCTCATGGCCGGATTGCTCGACGGATAGGACTTGATCAGGTTCGGGAGATTGTCCTGCATGTCCCGCAGCATCGCCGGCGTCGGATAGTAAGGATTGGCGATGAAGCAAAAATCGACGATCTCCTTGGCTTTTTCGTAGCCGACGAGCTCGGCGAGCGAAGGCGAGTGAGAAGTCTCGTAGAAGAGGTGCCGCCGAAACTCGGCGGGAGAAAGAACTGTGGCCGCCTTGTCCATAAAGAATTTCTAACATCCCGCGCCGAAGCTGACAAGGAGACGGCCCACGTAGCGCCGGCGTTGCGCGTGGCCCTGGCGTCCCGCCGGCGGGTTTCCGCTGTGCTGACTCAAAGAAATCACCGGCGAGACGCCGGTGCCACGACCATCTGTGCAGCGGTTCCGTAGGATTATCCAGCGGGCGCCAAATCGCCGCGCCACAAGCGCGCCGAAAACACCAGGATCGCAGCCGCCAGCCAGCCGCCCGCGTACATCGGTTGCG
>Ga0070734_10005856_pt1 | contig 10616 bp, 11 predicted proteins | sample Coa_R1_8_FD_66444 | JGI IMG/M metagenome (GOLD analysis project Ga0070734, IMG submission 66444) | Surface soil microbial communities from Centralia Pennsylvania, which are recovering from an underground coalmine fire - Coalmine... | ecosystem: Environmental > Terrestrial > Soil > Unclassified ... | reverse complement strand
TGCTAACATCGGACGCGACAACCGCCATTTTTTCGACGCTCTCTCATGCCCGCCGTCCGCCTTCCCGATGGATCCACCCGCGCATTCGACCGGCCCGTCACGGTCGCGGACGTCGCGCAGTCGATCGGGCCCGGCCTTGCCCGCGCCGCACTCGCCGGCAAGGTCAACGGCCGGCTGGTCGACACCAGCTTTCGCATCGAGCAGGACGTGGATCTGGCCATCGTCACGGAGAAGGATCCGGAGGCGCTCGACCTCGTCCGCCACTCGACCGCCCACCTGCTCGCCTACGCGGTGAAGGAGCTCTTTCCGGAGGCCCAGGTGACGATCGGGCCGGTGATCGAGAACGGCTTCTACTACGACTTCTCGTACAAGCGGCCGTTCACCCCCGAGGATCTCGCAGCCATCGAGAAAAAGATGGCCGAGCTGGCGCGCCGCGATATCCCGGTGAAGCGTGAAGTCTGGCAGCGCGACGATGCGGTGGCTTTCTTCAAGTCCCTCGGCGAGCACTACAAGGCCGAAATCATCGCCTCCATTCCGGCCGGCGAAGAGATCGGGCTCTACCGTGAAGGCGAATTCGTCGACCTGTGCCGCGGCCCGCACGTTCCTTCCACCGGCCGGCTGAAAGTCTTCAAGCTGATGAAAGTGGCCGGGGCCTACTGGCGCGGCGACTCGCGCAACGAGATGCTGCAGCGGATCTACGGCACCGCCTGGCTGCGCAAGGAGGACCAGGACGGCTACCTCCACATGCTGGAGGAGGCGGAGAAGCGCGACCACCGCAAGCTCGGGCGGCAGCTCGACCTCTTTCACGTGCAGGAGGAAGCGCCCGGCCTGGTGTTCTGGCATCCCCGCGGCTGGACGCTGTGGCAGCAGGTCGAGCAGTACATGCGCCGGGTCTATCGCGACCACGGCTACCAGGAGGTGCGCTGTCCGCAGATCCTCGACCGCAGCCTGTGGGAGAAGACCGGCCACTGGGAAAACTACCGCGAGCACATGTTCACCACCTCGTCGGAAAACCGCGATTACGCGATCAAGCCGATGAACTGCCCGGGGCACATCCTGCTGTACCGGGCGGACCTGCGCAGCTACCGCGACTTGCCCTTGCGCTATGGCGAGTTCGGCGCCTGCCTGCGTAATGAGCCGAGCGGCTCGCTGCACGGCATCATGCGGGTGCGCGGCTTCACCCAGGACGACGGGCACATCTTCTGCACCGAGGACCAGATCGCGGGCGAGGTGGCCCGTTTCATCGGAGAGCTGCAGCGGACCTACGCCGATTTCGGCTTCCGCGACATCATCTACAAGCTGTCGACCCGGCCGCCGAAGCGAGTCGGTTCGGACGAGACCTGGGATGTCGCGGAGAAAGCCCTGGCCGATTCGCTCGACCGGGCGGCGGTGTCGTGGCAGGAGCTGAAAGGCGAGGGCGCCTTTTACGGCCCGAAGATCGAATTTTCCCTGAAGGACTCGCTGGGGCGGGTGTGGCAGTGCGGGACCATCCAGGTCGACTTTTCCATGCCGGGCCGTCTGGGCGCGGAATATGTCGCGGAAGACAACGCCCGTCGGACGCCCGTCATGCTCCATCGGGCGGTGCTGGGATCGATGGAGCGGTTCATCGGCATTCTGATCGAGCACCATGCCGGGGCCATGCCTTTGTGGCTGGCTCCGGTTCAGGTGGCCGTCCTCAACATCTCGGAGGGCCAGGCGGAGTACGCGGAAAGAGTGGCCGCCGGGCTGCGCGGAGCCGGTTTCCGGGTGATTTCAGATTTGCGGAACGAGAAAATAACTTATAAAATTCGAGAACATAGCTTGCAAAAGCTGCCTTACCAGCTGGTGCTGGGCGAGAAAGAAAAGGCGGCTGAAACGGTGGCCGTACGGGCGCGTGGCGGGGACGATCTAGGCCAGATGTCCCTCCAGGCGTTCATTTTGCGTCTTCAAGAACAGGTGCAATCGTTCGGCTGAATTGAAACTGGAAGAGGGGATCAAACATCACTCCTGATCGTCCGCAGCGCATCAACGGTGAAATCACTGCAACCGAAATACGGGTCGTAGGCGACGATGGTGAACAGTTGGGCATCATGGCGGTACGCGACGCGCTACGGCTGGCGGAAGAACGCCAGGTAGACCTGGTGGAAATCGCCCCGCTTGCAAAGCCGCCTGTTTGCAAGCTCATGGACTTCGGCAAGTTCAAGTACCGCGAGCAGAAAAAGGCGCACGAAGCCAAGCTCAAGCAGAAGCAGATTCAGGTCAAAGAGATCAAGTTTCGCCCCGGCACGGACGAAGGCGACTACAGCATCAAGCTGCGCAACCTGATCAAGTTTCTGGAAGAGGGCGACAAGACGAAGGTGACCCTGCGCTTCCGCGGACGGGAGATGGCGCACCAGGAGCTCGGTATGCGGCTCATCGATCGGGTGAAGACGGATCTCGATCCCTACGGAGTGGTGGAGCAGTACCCCAAGATGGAAGGGCGGCAGCTGGTGATGGTGCTGGGGCCCCGCAAGGTGCCCGTGGTGAAGAAGAAGCCGGAGGGATCCGGCAAGCCGGAAGGCAAGGGGGACGGCAAACCCGAAGCCGACGGCAGATCCGAGGCGGAAGGCGGATCGGAGGCGGAAGGCAAATCCGCGGGCAAGCCGGCAGCCGCTCCGGCCCTGGCGACCGCGCAGCAGAAGTAGTCATCCCTGCAGCTTGTCATCGCTGCAGGTTCAGCGACGGTGAACGCTTTGCGTTTGCTTCGCATTAGACAAGTCGATCCGGGTTCCCGAAGCGCGCCGCTCTGCGGCGTCACCTGGTGAGAGGCTATAAGACGGAGTTGTGCCATGCCTAAGATGAAAAGCAAGCGCGCGGCCGCCAAGCGCTTTCGCGTGCAGGGGTCCGGCGGAATCAAGCGCACCAAGGCCTTCCTGCGCCACATCCTCACAAAGAAGTCGACCAAGCGCAAACGCAACATGCGCGGCATGACCCAGGTGCACGACACCAACATGAAGTCGGTGCGTGCCATGCTGCCCTACGCGTAACGGAGGACTTCGCAAATGCCCCGGGTAAAACGCGGCGTCGTCGCGCACGCCAGACACAAGAAAGTACTGAGCCAGTCCAAGGGCTTCCGCGGCCGTCGCGGCAATGTATTCCGCGTGGCGAAGGAAGCGGTGATGAAGGCGGGTCAATACGCCTATCGCGACCGGCGCCAGCGCAAGCGCGATTTCCGGACTTTGTGGATCGCCCGCATCAACGCAGCCGCCCGTGAGCACGGCTTGTCCTACAGCAAGTTCATGAACGGACTGCAGCAGGCCGCCATCGCGATCGACCGCAAGGTGCTCGCCGATCTCGCCGTGCTCGACAAGCCGGCTTTCGCCCGTATCGTAGGCGAGGTCAAGGCCAAGCTGGGGGCGGCGGCCAGCTGAACGGCGGCGCCCGCCGCAGCCTGCGCAGGTTGCTTGTCGCCAGATGTCGACTTCCGATCTCGAGCTGATCGTCGCCGACGCGCTGCGTCAGTTCGCCGGCGCGGGCGATGCCGCCCAGCTCGAGCAGATCAAGGCCCGCTACCTCGGCAAAAGCGGTTCGGTCACCGAGCTTCTCAAGGGCCTCGGCGGTCTGCCCGCCGACGAACGCCGCGCCGCCGGAGCGCGTATCAACGCCGCCAAGGAGCGCATCGAGCTGGCGCTGCAGGAGCGGCGCGAGGCGCTGGCGCAGGCGCGCCTCGAGTCGAAGCTGCACGAAGAAGCCGTCGACGTGACCCTGCCCGGCCGGCGTCGCGGGCAAGGCAGCATCCATCCCGTCATCCGCACCTGGCAGCGCATCGAGACCATCTTCAGGACGATCGGCTTCGACGTGGCGGACGGACCGGAAATCGAAACGGACTGGTACAACTTCACCGCGCTCAACAACCCGGAGAATCATCCTGCGCGCTCGATGCAGGACACTTTCTACGTCGAGATGAACGACGAGCGCGGACTGCCGCTCCTTCTGCGCACCCACACCAGCCCCATCCAGGTTCGCTACGCGCGCCACCACCGTCCGCCCATCAAGGTGATCGCGCCGGGGCGCACCTACCGCGTGGACAGCGACGCGACCCACTCGCCGATGTTTCACCAGGTCGAAGGTCTGTGGCTGGATGCCGATATCAGCTTCGCCGATCTGAAGGGCGTCTACACCGGCTTCCTGCGCCGCTTCTTCGAGACGGACGAGCTCGCAGTGCGCTTCCGCCCGTCATATTTCCCGTTCACCGAGCCGTCCGCGGAGATCGACATGATGTTCTCCTCGGGGCCTCTGAAAGGGCGCTGGCTGGAAATCTCCGGGGCCGGGCAGGTTCATCCTCAGGTCGTGCGCAATTTCGGCTTGGATCCCGAGCGATATATCGGGTTTGCTTTCGGCTCCGGACTGGAGCGGCTCACCATGCTGCGCTATGGCATCGGCGATCTGCGCCTGTTCTTCGAAGGCGATATTCGCTTCCTCGCGCAGTTCAGCTGAAGAGCGCTCCCCATGCAGTTCTCGGAACACTGGCTTCGTTCCATGGTCGATGCGGACATGCAGATCGGTCAGATCGCCGATCTGCTGACGATGGCCGGCTTCGAGGTGGAGGAATGCCGGCCGGTGGCGCCGCCATTCGACAAGGTGGTGGTGGCGTCGGTGACCTCGGTCACGCCGCATCCGCACGCCGACCGCCTGACGCTGTGCGCCGTCGACGCCGGCAGCGGCGCCCCGCTGCACATCGTGTGCGGCGCGCCCAATGTGCGAGCCGGCATGCGCGTCCCCTGCGCGCTGCCCGGGGCCGCTCTGCCGGGGGGCCTCCACATCAAGGCGGCGAAGGTGCGTGGTGTGGACAGCGAGGGCATGCTGTGCTCGGCGCGGGAGCTCGGTTTATCGGATGACCATTCCGGTCTGCTCGAGCTCGGGCCGGACGCGCCGCCGGGCACGGATTTCCGCGCCTGGTATGACCTCGACGATCACGTCTTGACGCTCAAGCTCACACCGAACCGGCCGGACGCGCTGTCGGTGCTGGGAATCGCACGCGAAGTGAGCGCGCTGACCGGTGGAGCGCTGCGCGTGCCGCCGGCCGCAGCGGTCCTCCCTTTGAACGATGCCCGCTTTCCGGTGCGCATCGGCGCGCCGGGCGGCTGCGGCCGTTTCACCGGGCGTGTGCTGCGGGGAGTGAATGCGGCCGCACGCACACCCGACTGGATGCGCCAGCGTCTGGAGCGGGCCGGCCAGCGTCCGATATCGGCGCTGGTCGACGTGACGAACTATGTGATGCTCGAGCTGGGACGGCCGCTGCACGTCTACGATCTCGACAAGCTGCGCGGCGGCATCGATGTTCGCTTCGGGCGCGCGGGCGAGAGCGTGACGCTGCTCAATGGCCAGACGGTCGCCGTCGACCCGGACGTGCTGTGCATTACCGACGACCGCGGTCCCATCGGCCTCGCCGGCATCATGGGCGGGGAGAGCACGAAGGCCGACGCTGACACATGCAACGTCTTCCTGGAGTCGGCGTTCTTCTATCCCGACGCAATCGCCGGACGTGCCCGGCGGTACAACTTCACGTCGGACGCCTCGCATCGCTTCGAGCGGGGCGTCGACTTCGACAACAACGTCGAGGGGATCGAGCGGGCCACCCGGCTCATCGTCGACATCTGCGGCGGCGATCCGGGTCCCACGGTGGACACGGTGGCGAATCTGCCGGAGCGTCCGGCCGTGCGCATGCGCGTGGGGCGTGCGCAGAAGGTCATCGGCCTGCCGATCCCGGCGGCCGAAATGGCGGCGTTGCTCGACAGGCTGGCTCTGCAGCCCCGGCGCGCCGGCGAGGGCGGGGCGGAGTCGATCACCATTCAGCCCCCCAGCTATCGCTTCGACCTGGCCATCGAGGAAGACGTCATCGAAGAGGTGGCGCGGCTGTACGGATTCGACCGCATTCCGGCCGAGCCGCCCCGGACGCCGGCCGTCATGCAACCGGCCCCCGAGCGGCATCGCTCCATGCACGTCCTGCGCGAGCGGGTCGCCGCGGCGGGATACCGCGAGGTCATCAACTACAGCTTCGTCGACGAGCAATGGGAGCGCGAAGCCGGCTCTGCGGATCGCGCCATCCGCCTGCTTAACCCCATTGCCGGCCAGATGTCCGTGATGCGAACGACGCTGATGCCCGGCCTCGTGTCCAACATCCAGTACAACCATAAATACGGCGCCACCCGCGTCCGCGTTTTCGAGGTGGGACGGGTGTTTCTGCGCGACGCTTCGGCGGCCGAGGGCCCCTCTACGCTGACCGGCATCGCGCAGCCTCATCGCATCGCCGGTGCGGCGTTCGGCCCGGTTGACGAGGAGCTGTGGGCGAATCCGAAGCGCAATGTCGACTTCTTCGACGTGAAAGGCGATGTCGAGATGCTGATGTATCCGCTCGCGGGTCGATTCCTGCCCGCGTCGCATCCGATGCTCCATCCGGGCCGCGCGGCGCGGGTCGAGCTGAACGGAATTCCCGTCGGGTGGATCGGCGAGCTCCACCCCCGCTGGGTGCAGAAAGCGGAGCTGCCGTCCGCCCCGGTGCTGTTCGAGCTGGAGGCTGCGGCACTGCAGACCACGCCATTCCCGCATTACGCCGAGGTGTCGAAATATCCGGCGATCGTCCGCGACATGGCGGTGCTGCTGCCTGAATCAGTGTCGGCGCAAGCCGTTCTGGACTTGATCCAGATGCATAAGCCGCCGGTCGTCTCGCACATTTCGCTGTTCGATTTTTACCGCGGCAAGGGTATAGGGGAAGGCCGAAAAAGCCTTGCCTTTCGGGTAGTTATGCAAGATACTGGCCGCACGCTGACGGACGCCGAGGCCGATGCGGCGCGCGATCGAATCGTCGCGCTGCTGCGGGAGAACTTCGGCGGAGAGCTGCGTTAAGCACTCCATCCAGGGACGCTTGCCGGGGACCACCCATGACTCTGACAAAGGCCGAGCTGGCCGATATGCTTTTTGAAAAGGTGGGTCTGAACAAGCGCGAAGCGAAGGACATGGTGGAGGCTTTCTTCGAGGAAATCCGTGGTGCGCTGGAGCGGGGGCACAGCGTCAAGCTGTCCGGGTTCGGCAATTTCCAGCTGCGCAACAAGCCGCAGCGGCCGGGCCGCAATCCTAAGACCGGGGAAGAGATTCCCATTACGGCCCGACGTGTCGTAACCTTCCACGCCAGCCAAAAGCTAAAGATGATGGTCGAAGAAGCGCACCATGGAAAACAGCAGCACGACGTCGAAGCCGCGATCAACGGCTGACCTTCCCTCCATCCCGGCCAAACGCTACTTCACCATCGGTGAGGTGAGCGACCTGTGCGGCGTCAAGCCGCACGTGCTGCGCTACTGGGAGCAGGAGTTCACCCAGCTGAAGCCGGTCAAGCGCCGCGGCAACCGGCGCTACTACCAGCATCACGAGGTTCTTCTCATCCGGCGTATCCGCGAGCTGCTGTACGAAGAGGGCTTCACCATCAGCGGCGCACGCAACCGCCTGGAGAGCGACGCCACCGCTTCCTCGCGATCGAGCCGCGCCGCCGACAGCGCCGGCACGCGCATGGCGGGCGAGCTGCGAGGCGAGCTCATGGCCATTCTGGAGCTGCTGCGCGGCTGAGCCGCACGAGCGCCGCCGTTCCGGCGCGCGCTGCGCACCTGTTGTCCCCAAGCGTGATCGCATCGCAGGTCAGGCCGTCGTGCGTGCCTGCATGAAATGGGCCTCCGCATCGCACGCTTAGCGTAGTCCCCTGGCGCGGCGCGCCCGCGCAATCAGTCGGATCGCGCAAACAGCCGCGCCGCTTCGATGACCGTGCGTCATGACCGCGCGTCATGACCGTGCGTCATTCGTGCAGATTGCCCGCAGGCAGACGAGCGGATCACGCCGGCAGACGGGCGGTGGAGGGGTGTCGAAAACTCACACACGCCCTCGAAAAGCGCGCTTTGCGCAGATCAAATACGTCACGAACCGCGTGCCATCGGCATTGCGCGCGCCGTCGCTTTGTCTCGAAATAACGCCATCGAACGCACATCGTATTGCACCAACCGATACGGAAATCGAAATGCGACATATGCACACGAACGCCGAATCACCCCGCCGCGCGGCCGGCCGGGCCATGCGCAACGCGCGCGGCTTCACCATGATCGAGATGCTGGTGGTCGTGGCGATCGTCGCCCTCCTCGCCCGGATCGCGATGCCCTACTACAGCTACTACGTGCAGCGCGCGCATTTGAGCGAGGCGGTCGCCACTCTGTCCGGCCAGCGGGTGAAGATGGAGCAGTACTACCAGGACAACGGCAACTACGGCAACAACGGCGGCTGCGGCGTGGTCATGCCGACCGTCGCCTCCGGCGCGGTGACCTACTTCACCTACGTGTGCGCCGCCACCAGCTCCTCCGGCGGTGCGATCGACGACGGCTACACCATCACCGCGACCGGCAACGCCGCGCAGAACATGACCGGGTTCGTCTATACGATCGATCAGCTGAACAACCGGACGTCGAACATCACCGCGTCGGGATGGCACAACCCGGCGCCGAACGTGTGCTGGGCGATGCGCAAGGACGGATCGTGCTGATCGCTGCGGAAGCACGGATGGCGCCGGTCGCTGCGGAAGCGCGGATCGGGCGCCGCAGCCACCGGCGGTCCGCGGCGCGCGGCGTCAGCTTGATCGAGACCCTGACCTGTCTCGGCCTGGTCGCCATCCTTCTTTTCATCGGCATTCCGGACTTCACGCTGTGGGTCGCCAACTCGCGGTTGCGCACGGCGGCGGAATCGATCCAGGACGGGCTGCGCTTCGCGCGGGGTGAAGCGGTGCGTCTCAACACGCAGGTGCGCTTCCAGCTCACGTCGGGATCGAGCGACTGGACGGTGTGCGTGCCGGTCAACCCGGCCGCCGTGGATTGCGGCGGGGCGACGGTGCTGCAGCAGCACAGCGGGGCCGACAGCGTCAGCGGCATCGTAGTGGGCGGCTGGACGATCACCGGCTACACCTACGCCAATCCGTCCACCACCGGCACGCCGAACGGCGTCACCTTCAGCACGCTGGGCGGGGCGGGCGGGGCCGGCGATCTCACCCGCATCGACGTGACCAATCCCAACATTCCGAACGCCGCCGACATGCGCTGGATGGCCGTGACCATTTCGGCGAGCGGCCAGGTGGCGATGTGCGATCCGAGCCCGCTGCTGGCGACCGACAACCCTCTGCACTGCAACTGAGGCGCTCATGACACTTCACATGAACAACGTCCGCGGCATGATGCTGCTCGAGGCGCTCATCGGGATCCTGGTGTTCTCCTGCGGCGTGCTCGGTCTGGTCGCCATGCACGCCGCCTCCATCGCGCAGGTCACCGGGGCGCGCGAGCGGGCCCAGGCCAGCTACTTCACCAACCAGATCATCGCGCAGATGTGGTCCGATGATCGCGCCAACCTCGCCCGCTACAGCCATTTCGGGACGGGCGGCGCGAACTGCGCCTTCGGCGGCGCCGCCACCGCGTATCAGAACGCGATCAACTGGCTCAACGCGCTGCGCGCTCCCGGCACCGGGCTGCCCGGGGCGACCGCACTGGACAATCACGCGCAGATCGCGGTGGCGGCGAACACGCCGAACGCCGGCAACACCCAGGTGACGGTGACAGTGTGCTGGAGAGCTCCGGAAGAGACGACCTGGCACACCTTCACGTCGATGGCCAACATCAACAACTCCTGACGTCGCCGCGATCATGAACGCACACCGTGACATGAAGACCGGCCGGCGGCGCCAGCGCGGATTCACCATCATCGAAGCGCTGGTGGGGCTGGTGATCGGCCTGCTGGGCGTGCTCATCATCACCCAGGTGTTCGCGGCCTTCGAAGGCCAGAAGCGCACCACCACCAGCGGCACCGATTCGGTGGAGAGCGGCAACATCGCGCTGTACCTGCTGGAGCGCGAGATCCGCATGGCGGGCTACGGGCTCAACTCGGCGGCCTTCTTCGGCTGCACCGTGGAAGCGAACGATGCCACCCACGGCGGCACTGTCCCCAATATCTCGTTTCCGCTGCTGCCCGTCCAGATCACTCAGGGCGCCGCCGGCGCGGCGGACAGCATCTCGCTCATCTACGGCAGCTCCGACGGCTACGGCACCGGCTCCAGCTTCTCGCCGGCCTCCCCGACCAGCTTCCTCGCCCTCAACCGTGCCGCCATCTTCGCCGGCGACCTGCTGATCGCCGCCGGCGCCGGCACCGACGCGCACGTCGCCCATCCGCTGGGCGGCAATGTATGCGAGCTGGTGGAGGTGACGCAGCTGCCGACGGCAAGCGGGCAGACCGACATCATCATCTTCGACAACTCGCTGTACACCAACGCGGCCGGCATGACCGTGGCGCCGACGCACAATCCGGCGGGCGGCCTCGGCGTGACCTTCGCCGGCTCCGGCACGCTGCTGGACCTCGGCGCTGCGCCGCGCCGGGTCACCTACTCGATTGCGGTGTCTGCCGACGGCAATCACTACCAGCTGCAATCCGCCGACGTATTCGTCAACCAGACGGCCGCCCTGGCGGACGATGTCATCGACCTGCAGGCTCAGTACGGCCTGGACAACGGCGTCGGCAACGGAACGGTGAGCCACGCCGTCTACGTTCCGGACGACGGCATCGTCGATGAGTTCGTCGACAACATG
>Ga0070734_10005855_pt1 | contig 10617 bp, 8 predicted proteins | sample Coa_R1_8_FD_66444 | JGI IMG/M metagenome (GOLD analysis project Ga0070734, IMG submission 66444) | Surface soil microbial communities from Centralia Pennsylvania, which are recovering from an underground coalmine fire - Coalmine... | ecosystem: Environmental > Terrestrial > Soil > Unclassified ... | reverse complement strand
CCTGGAATCGCGCGCAGGGCTTTCTCGAACGTGATCCGTTCATATTTCGCCAATATCGGCTCTCCCAGCCCGATCAGGCGATCCCGTTGTCGGATTAACGCAGGTACGTGCGTAATCTCGTAACGGCGTGGCTCACGCTCCTTGATTGACCCGCCCAAAATCTTGAACGCCTCAAGGAAGAAGGTTTCAACGAAGTGCGGCTGGAGGCGTCGAGCATCAGCCCGATCCATGTCCTCCCGAATCCTTTGCACTTCGGTGGCATCCATGCTGTCTTTGGCAAGAGCTCGTTCCTCAAGAAGCTCCTGACAATGCTTCCGGTCGGTCAAATTATCAACGGTCTGATCCAGCCGAGCTTTGACATCCGGCTGATCTCCATAGCGGATCGCTTGAATCAGCAGGTCGCGGAGCCGCTGTTCACGGAAAAGTTGGCCCAGGATGTCGAACACGCCGCCACCAAGGGCCTCACGCTCCTGCTCGATCTTCTCCAATAATCGGTGATAAACAGCTCCTTCACGTGTCTCCTCTGACAACAGATTCCAAAGATGACAAACCTCGGTCTGCCCAATGCGGTGGATTCGCCCGAAGCGCTGTTCAAGCCGGTTCGGGTTCCAAGGCAGGTCGTAGTTGACCATCAGATGTGCTCGTTGAAGATTGATACCCTCACCGGCAGCATCGGTGGCCAACAAGATAAGTACATCCTTGTCCTGTTTAAAAGCCTCCTGCGCTTTTGTCCTTTCTTCGCGCCCCATGCCACCGTGAATCGTCACCAGCGCTTCCGGCGTGCCAAGTAAACCGCGGAGCCGCTCAGCGAGATAGTTCAACGTGTCGCGATGCTCACTAAAGATCACCATCTTCCGGCGATGGCCTTGCGCATCGAACATTTCGCCTTTGTGTTGAAGGAGAGATGAAAGCTCCTCCCATTTTTTGTCCGTGCCGCTCCGTCGAACCTTCTGGGCGAGCGCTTCAAGATCCCTAAGTATCGCAATCTCAGCTTCGAACTCCGCAATCGTCTGCGCTGCCGTCGCTTGATCGACGACCTTCTCTTCGGTATCTTCAACCTCTTCGTCAGGCGCATCATCGAGCTCATCGATGTCATCATCCGTGAGGCTCGGTAACGCCTGGAATACATCGTCCTGAACTGAAGCCCCCCGCTTCAGGATGTGTTCGTCACGCAAACGCCGTTCTAACCGTTCTCGCCTCCTCTTCAGGGACTGGTAGATTGCTTCAGGCGACGACGCGAGGCGGCGTTGCAAAATCGTGAGAGCGAAACCAACAGTGCCCTTTCGGCCTTCGTTTTCGAGTGTCTCGGCCCGGTTGAATTCGTCCCGGACGTAGTCAGTGACGCTCTTATAAAGCGCAGCCTCGGCATCGGACAGCTTGTAACTGACCGTGTATGCTCGCCGTTCCGGAAACAAAGGCTTGCCGTCGAACTTAAGAAGTTGTTCCTTTACGAGGCGGCGCATCAGGTCGGAGGTGTCCGTCGTATGCACACCATCGCGAACCCGCCCTTCAAAGCGATCTCCGTCCAAGAGCGCCATGAAGAGCTCGAAGTCATGCGGCTTGCCGTTGTGGGGAGTAGCGGTCATCAGCAAGAAATGGCGCGTGATTTGACCCAAAAGCTGACCAAGCCGATAGCGCTTGGTGTACTTGGCTTCGTTGCCATAGAACGTAGCGGACATCTTGTGAGCCTCATCGCATACAATGAGATCCCAATCGGTGCCTGACAGCTTGGCTTGCACATCTTCGTTACGACTCAGTTTGTCGAGACGGCAGATTACGAGCGAATTTTCCGCGAACCAGTTACCTGTGCGAGCCGCCTCTAATTTGTCGTTTGTGAGGATTTCAAAGGGGAGCTGGAAACGCTGGTAGAGCTCATCTTGCCACTGTTCAACGAGGTTGCCGGGGCAGACGATCATACACCGATGCAAATCTCCTCGAATCAGCAGCTCCTTGATGAGAAGGCCAGCCATGATCGTTTTCCCAGCGCCGGGATCATCGGCCAATAGGAATCTCAGGGGCTGGCGGGGCAGCATTTCTCCATAGACTGCCGTGATCTGGTGCGGCAGCGGATCGACCATTGACGTATGAATCGCTAGCAGTGGATCAAAAAGATGCGCCAGATGAATACGGTGAGCCTCAGAAACAAGGCGGAACAATTGTCCGTCTCCGTCGAAGCTCCATGGGCGACCCACTTCGACGACCTCAAGGCTGGGTTCACGATCCCGAAAAAGCAGCTCGATGTTTGGCTTCCCGGAAGGATCTTTATAGGTCAGCTCAATGGCAGCCGTACCATGCCATTTGACGTCAACGACCGTGACGAGGCAGTTGGGGAGAACTCCCCTGACAGCAGCGCCTCTTGTAAGATCCTCGAACCTTGCCATTCATTTCCCCGGAAACCGCATACTGTGGGTTCTCATTCGCCAAACAACAGGCAAAGGACAACATCGTGGAAGCCCAGGCGAATAAGAAGCCCACGCGTTCAAACTCTTGCCCGTGAACCCAACATTATCTCTCCGATACGTTTTCCTTGCAGAAGGTCATTTATTCGCAAAATGTTCAGCGATTCGGATCGCTCCGTTAAGTTCCTTGGACCGAGACCTGGGCTCTGAGCCAGAATGCAACCAAATGTAGGGTCCTCATTGGCGTGCCTAGCTCTCATTGCAGTAATATACGGGGTTTAATCCAACTAGTCGCCCTGAACAACGAAGTGATCGGCCCAGCGGGCATCGTCTACAGCACCGCGCCGAAAACAGCAAAACTGCCCCTTAGCGGGTTTGAACCACTTTTCTACAGTAGGATCATCTTCCAAAATCACCGCGAACCGCCGTTCCGGGTCGGAATCGAGCTTCTGGACCTGATATCCGAGTTCCTTAACGCCTACGTCGTCACGTCAACTCGCGGACAATCATTACAGTTGGCCACCGATATCGGTGCTTCCGCGCAACATTGACCTGATTGTGGAGGATTTCTAAGTTATGGAAATGCAAGAGCAGAAATCGCAAAAGGCCTCGGCAGCTGCATTCAAGGCGAATGAAACCAGCGGCCCGAAAGAAAGGAGCAGGAAAGCGAAGATGGCAAACTGGACCAGAACTCATGGAAAGGACGATGACAAGAACCCGTTTTCGTTCCAGAACTATTACTCCGCAGCTGATCAGGTGGCGGTTCGGGCTGGACTCGCGGAGCGTAGCTCCGGCTGACGCTCGAACGAGACGGTACTCCAGTTACATCGAGTAGAACGGCGTGGAGTTCTTTCGGTTGACGTGCGGCCAGGACTTAGAAGGAATCGTGGCAAAGTACCCGAAGTCTGGAGCAACCGGAGTGGGCACGACATTTCTTGCTCGCATGCGTTTGGCTTTTGGACTGAACTGGCTGAATAACTTTACCACGCAGACCGGGTTTTTGTCGAAGGTGGTGAGTTGTACGCTTTGGATCTGAGACTTGCCCAACACTTGTGGGTGCAGTGGCATGGCGCGAAAAAAGGGATTGATTTGGAGCCGTTCAAAGAACAGCGTATCTAGCAGGGGCAATGCCATTGGTGGAACCAGACCAGGCCGGGGCGATATCAAGAACAGTGGGCTAGTATTCCCACAGTGCTGAGAGTTCAGCGATCATCTTCATAGTCTCCACCGGGCCAGCGCCCTAATCCGAGCTGGACATTACTTACCGCCAGGGGAGGTAAATTTATATATCAAATCTCCGCTCCCTTGCGTCGATTGCAAGACTCGCAAAGCAGTTGAATATTACGAACGGTGTTTGAGCCACCTTTTGAAACCGGAATCACATGGTCGAGCTCCAAACGCTCACTGGAGCCGCAGATGGTACACTTCCCCTGATCTCGACGCCACACTTCTCGCCGAACTTCAACTGTGATTAACCTGCTTGAACCAGGTGTCTGCGTCTGACTGGCGGGGACAAGGCGACTCACGTGTTCCAACCAGGCCCTCGGTGGGAGCCACTCATCTGAGGACCAGATATGCCTCTCGCAAAAGACGTAGAAGGTTTTGGCGTCTCCGTTTTTCCGCTGTAGGGTACAAAACCGAGCCGACGGATGAAGGGACATCATCTGCTTTGCCATGGCACGGTCAGCAGCAGTGTACGAACGATAGGCTTGATGCAACTTCGCGGTCCCATCCGGGGATGCCGCAAGTGGGCCTTGCGATTCCGAGGATTTTGCCCAAGCAAAGTAGGAATCAATGGTCTGTCTGTCGTTGCACATCCCCACCTGATCGAAGAAGGCACGTCGACACGCAGTAAATTCTTTGAGGAGGAATGGGTCCAGGCCGTGCGCTTCAGATACGGCATGCCAATCTGAAAGATACTCTGCGTCCGCATCGTCCCAGAAACGCCATCGGAGCACCAACTGCGACTTTTGCAGCTCGAAGTTCCAGTGGAAGTCTGGATCGGCTTTGACAAGCGTGATCATTTTAATGGTTCCTTGGCTGAGTTTTATTCGCAACATTTATCGTTTAAACACCCGCTCGGTTTCTAAAAGGGGTGTGAGGCTTCCCGTTGCGCCCGTGAGGGATCCGGGGCGAACTAGCGCAGGCCGACTGTTACTTATAGTCCACAGAAAGTGCGGCGATGTCAATCCCATGATGAGGATTGCAGTCTGAGACCGCAGTCCTGCAGGCCATTGGGAAACGCATACGTGAGCTGCGCCTTGCGAAGGGATGGTCTCAGGAAGAGTTCGCTGAGAAGGCTTACCTGGACCGTTCCTATGTGGCTGGGATTGAGCGCGGATTGCGGAATCCTTCCGTGAGAAGCCTTATCAAGGTGGCGGGCGCCTTGAAGACGGACGTTCGGGACTTGTTCTCTTAGAGACTGTTTTGGCAACGTGCTTGGGTCTTTGGATTTCTGATACCCCGAGGCATTGAGACGTTTGCACTCGCGGACCTCACAGGGTGCATCTACCTTTGGACTGCCTGCTGATCTTGAATGCCTGACGGAATCCCTTCAGCGAATTGCTGACCACCATCCGTATTACGGTCAAGGTACATTGCTCTACGCAATGGAACCGCCTATTCCAGTCACACAAGAGCCTACAATTCTCACGGACTTCTGTTAGCTCCCTGCCAGCCGTTCACTCTGGCTCATCGAATTGTCAAAGATCGTATCGCCGCTGAACCCCAGTGCAAAATCGCGGCCCGGCTAAAGGCCCAGTTTCCCGGCGCTGTTGTCGCGAAAGAGGCTGCCATCGCGGATATAACGCCGCACCATCTGAACCGAGCGGTGCCCGGTCTGGTTCATGATTGCGCGCTCTGAGGCTCCCGCAATGGCGGCAGTCGTGGCATGCCCGGCGCGTAGTGAGTGCCCCGCGTACTTCGAAGCGTCAAGCCCTGCGCGCTCTGCCAGCTTCTTCACTATGCGTGCGACATCGGTGCCAGATAACCCAGCCGCCCTAACTTGTCCGTGGCGACTGATCGCACGGAACAGAGGTCCGCACGTAATCCCCGACTGTTCGATCCAGTGTTGAACGACGCGAACGGGGCACGTTTCAGGATTTGCTCCGTAGGGGATTCCGATTTTGCGGCCTGCTCCGTCTTGATCCGTTTTGGACCGGCGCGATGTGATCGTTAGGCCGTCACTGCACCAGATGCAGTCGGCGACCTCAAGCCCCACAAGCTCAGAACGACGGAACGCTCCAGCAAACCCAAGAAGGATCAAGGCTCGATCTCGAATACCGATTACGCCCGCGTCGGCGACTTCAATCATGGCACGCATATCACGAGTCAACGCAGGGGCCTTTTGTGAGGCTGCCGTTCCGAGCGTGCGGCGGATGCCCTTAAGTGTGGCGCGCACGATCCCGGCAGTCGTAGGCGAGTCTACGCCCATTGCTTTGTGTGCCTCTGTGATAGCGTTCAATCGCCGCTGAATGCTCCCTACCTTCAGGCGTCCGGCGCACTCAGCGATATAGGAGGCAACGACATCAGCCGATGCAGGGAGGGGACATACGCTAAGCGACTCGCACCACGCGAGGAAGTCTCGCCAATCCGCCCTATAGCCGCGGAGCGTGTTCTCTGCCTTGCTCCGACGTGCAAATTCGCGGGCATGCTCTAGTGCAGAGGGCGGACATTGTTCCGCCTTCTTGCTGCCTTGAATCGGACCTATGACGGCATTGTTTTCCGTCATGCCGCCGCCTTGAACGCTTCGGTTGCTTGGCACTTGAACTCTGGCGTCACGTCGTCCTTGGTGCGGACTAGAGCCCATTCAGACCATTGGGCAACCTTGCGCGCAACCTGCAACGCGTCCCTAAACGTTGATGCCGTGCCCGCGGCCAAGCCCGTCACAACATGCGTTACGGTCCAGTAGCCATCAACGCGATTGATGGCCAGATGTTCGGACACCGTGACGGCCCACGTCTCCTTCCTTTGCTCGGTGTTCCAGCCTGTGCGGACCTGGATTCTCGCGACAGGCATGGATTCACGCTCCGCGGTGAGCCGAACCATTTCGTCCCAATACTCGACATCATCCGTGGCGCAAATGAATCGCGACTTGAGGGCCTTCTCCAGCGTGACGGGTGGCGGCAAGGGAAGCCTTCGCGCCAGGGCCCGCGGGCGTGCGGGCTTGGGTACGCCTCGCCAGGTGATTGTGATCCGAGATTCCTCGATTTCTTCAAACCATTCGAGCCCCGACTCGCGAAGTGAATCGAGCAGGAACTCGCGGCGCTTAATGCTATCGGGCCGCGACGGATTGAGTATGATTGCGCGTCCGGTATTCATGCGGCCACCTCCGCAGCCGATTCTCCGGCCCGCCCGACTAGCCAATCACATGCTTGTTGCGCCTTTGATGCCGCGGCAAAGATCGCCCGCGAGTCTGCTTTGAGCACTCGCAGCCACGATGCCAAGTACTGCGCGTGATCCTCGCGCGGTTCGGTGCTCAGTCCCAGGTGCGCGCAGGTGAAAGCGGCACCGAGTTCGGCTATCAGCTCTTCAGCCGCATAGGCGTTATCGCCGAAGCGCTTGCCTAGCTCTCGATGGCAGCGGGCCGCGGGTGCGGTCCAATGCGTATGCTCGTGTGCGAGCGTGGAATAGTACGCGATGCCTTCCCGGAATGCTCCGAACGGCGGCATCTGAATGTAATCCGATTCAGGCGCATAGAAGGCTTGGTTTCCTTCATGTCGCAGGTCGGCACCGATCGCATAAAAGAAGGCTTCAGCGTGTGCGATTCGTTCCGGCATGGGCATGTCGGGGTCCGGCTTAGGTGTATAGCCATCCACCTGGGCCGCATTGAAGACGCTGTAGCCGCGGGTGAACAGCAAGCGAGAACCGGACTTGCTCGACTCTCCGTCATCGGTTTCGGTGGCATCGTGGGCGAATTTCCAAAACACTACCGTGGTAGCCTTCTCACCCTTGCGGATGTGGGCCGCGCGGTCCTGCCATTGCTGGTATGTGGCCCATTCGCCACGCTCGTAGCCTTTGGCTTGCGCCGCGGCCCATAGGCACACGGTATTGATGCCACGATATGGCTTCCTGCTCGTTATATTGATCGGCGAAAAGGCATAGCGTCCGCTGGTGTGCCACGGCATACGCCAGTTTCCTACGCCTTGCTCGATTGCGTTGATGATTTGGGCCGTCACTCGTGAGTAAACGTCCCGTTTGTCGGTTGCGGTATGGTCGATGTTAGACATCGTGAAAGTAGCCCTTTCGCGCTGTTTAGGGGCCGTGCCAGATTGGCGTCTGTCGCGGTCCCGTTTTCGCTCTAGTGTTCGATTCGGTTTAGGAATCGCACATTAGAAACATAGCTAGACTACACCTAAGCGCTTAGCCTGTCAATAGACAAATGCAAGCACACCTAAGCGCTGAGTTACGATGAATGAATGGCGAGGTTGACCAAGGATCTCATTCGGCAAGCGATGGCAACAATGGGCGCCAAAGGCGGGAAACGGAGCTTAGAGACTATGACCTCTGAGGAACGCACGGCCCGCGCTAAGAAGGCCGCCCTCGCAGCGTCAAAGAAGCGGACAGCTCAGCGTCTAGCGAGAGAAGCCTCCACCAAGAAGCCACACATAAAGGGATGAGCCCGCAAGCCCCAAAGCGAAACCGTACCCATCCCAAGATCATGGTAGGGGGCAACAACAAATACAAACCCCGCGTAAGGTCCTCGTACAATTTTTTCTTCTTCAAACCACGCCGAACTGAGCGGTTATCTTTGGGACACTCTTGAGTAGTTTCTCGATTCGATTTCTGTGAGGCCGCGCTCGTTCACGCCCGCACGGACAGCGTTAACTCGGAAAGAGGCTGGGCAACACGTTCTACGATTTGGGGCGGCCTAGTGGCTGTTGCCACGCCCCGACCGGTAAGTCTAGCAAAATGGCGAGCCGCTAAGAGGCGAAGAATCTTACGGTTCAGCCACCAGATGCTTCAACCGCCGGTTCTCGTCTTCCAACCCTCTCAGCTCTGCGCATCGCTGAGCTCCATGCCACCGTACTTGGACTTCCATGTCTAGATCGTCGCTGCGCTCACTCCGACCTTCCGCCCTGCCTCGTGCTGCTTTAGGACGCCGATGATCTGCTCCTCTGTGACCGCCCTTTTTTCATATCCGATCTCCTTTCGTCGCTTCTTTCCTACCGCGCCGAACCTGAGATGCTCAAGTTTATCTGGATTAAATTACCGAGGGCAGGTCAGGCTCTTATGAATGCGAAGGACGTTATCATCAATGCCATTGCCGGCGCAAGCCTCGCGTTTGTAGGATCGATCATCATAAGTCTGTTTCATGCGCCGAAACTTCTAGATGACGATAGACAAAAGGAAATTGATCGAAGAGACGAGACCATTGAATCACTGGGCAGGAAGCCATACGATGAGAAATTCCAAAGGATGGTTAGGGAGAAGATGCGGAATGCGAGTCCGTCCGCCCAGGAGTTGCTTAAGTTTATGCTTGACCATGGCGAGATGGACATCAACTTCGTGACGATCTCCACTGGCAATCATCATGCCGCGGGCCATGAATGCTACTGTTTGGGTTTTTTAGACAAACGGGAGTTTCGGCCTGGAAATGGGTTGGTGGCGAGGGAGACTTATTACAAGCTGAAAGATAACTTTCATGATGTCCTTAAGGATATTTTTTATCCTGGCTCCTGAAGTTTGCGGAGTCCATCGCTGGTTAATTGGAACGCTGACTCGGAGACGTAGCGCGACTAATCTTCGGGCAGAGTTCAAAAGCCTTGTCGATGGTTCGCTTGCCAACTGCGAACGTCCGCCAGAACGAGCTTCGTGTTGCGTTCAATTACCCAGCGCGACTGCTGCCAGGTTCTTGTGAACCTACTCGGAACCGGAAACTGCACTACGTTCGCCGCATTAGATTCCGGCGCCGCCACGGCAATGCTTGGGCGACTAGGAATGATAGGATTATCGCATGAATCCAACGCCTGAGTCGATACCAGAGCGAAATCTGCTATCAGAGATTGACGAAATTACAGCGACGGTCAGAGTCCTTCTGCAGGCAGTAGCTAACATCGGTAAAGAGTTGACCGAGTACAAGGGATTATGGTCAGAATTGGCACAGCAAGCTACAAGGGCTATAGAGGCAATGGGCACGCATGCCGATCAACAGAACACATTAAACCAACGATTCGCGGACCAGTTAGTCACCACATCCGAACTTTTTGAGGCGTTGGAGAAGAGACTAGCGGCAGTCGAAAACGGATATCGGATTATCATTCCGTAGCAAAATATTGCCACCGTTGATCCCCTCAGCAATCTTGCCAGCGCCAACGCCGCTTTGAGGTTTTCGCAGGCGCTTTTCTGACCGTCCGGCGTCATTGGATCACTGGAAAAGAGTAAGTATGCGTGCTCGATCAAATTGACCAAGGCTTACATGTCAGAATGCTTTCCCATGTCTTCGGTGTGTCCGAGAACTTTTTCGTTGACAAGTGCGGATGATTTGATCTCGCTCCTGTAATTCTCTGAATCCATTGACGGGTTATTTACTCATCGAGGCCCGCAACGCACATCAGGACACTACAGAATGATTGCCTCGATTGACAAATCCCGGCGCCCGATCCTTTTGGACGCTAAGAAGTACATGGTGGGATGTTTAACGAACAGCGGCCCTACGTGATCTCTCGCGACGCGGGTCGGTCCTTAATTGTTGTTTCGCCGCCTGGAGCTCGCCGATGCCCAGAATATCACTCAGGAATTCGATTACCTCCAGTCGCGTATGCCGCTTTACCTCCTGAATAGCCGCGAGTAATCGCTCCTGGAACTCATGCTCTCGATTAGGTGGGGATTCCGCCGAAGATGATCAGCGATTCCGAAGGAAACGCGGTCACTATTCCGGGATGATCCGGTCAGCCGTCGGAGCGAAGCGACGCAGGTTCTCTGATTGTGGAAGAAGTGATCGGATTCGTCAAGAGCAATCGGGAGCGCAGCGGAGGAAGAACGCCGAAAGCGGGCAAAGGGGCGAAAGGCGGCAGGACCTTGCCCCGCTCAGCGTTGAAAGACGGTGGCGCGGAAACGCCCCAGATCGAACGGATGAAACTTAAGTTGGGTTACTCTAAATTCGTTGCGGAGTTCGTCAGGCGAGCGAGTAAACGTGGAAGTGGAACAGCGTATCAAGAGTTCATCTCGAAAGCGGGTTGCGACTACGAGCGTAATTGCTGTTTCAGCACTGTTGTTC
>Ga0070734_10005854_pt1 | contig 10619 bp, 10 predicted proteins | sample Coa_R1_8_FD_66444 | JGI IMG/M metagenome (GOLD analysis project Ga0070734, IMG submission 66444) | Surface soil microbial communities from Centralia Pennsylvania, which are recovering from an underground coalmine fire - Coalmine... | ecosystem: Environmental > Terrestrial > Soil > Unclassified ... | reverse complement strand
GACGCTCAGGGCCTACCGTTCAAGAGCGCGGAAGCGGTGTTAGGGAGCTGAGGCTCAGTCGTTGCCGCCTGCGTGAAGTTCCTGCGTGCGCTGTTTCGTCAACCGCGTGAGACAAATGGAATAGTCCATCGGCAGGATGCTGCCGCCTTCGTCGCCCGCGGTCTCGTAGCTGCACTCGGCGTCGCGAAACGCGATCCAGGCGCGCTGGGCCTTGCGCAGCAGCTCGAGCGCGTGCGCGTCCATGCCGTTGGTCGCATCCTTGTACGCCTTGTTCAGTATTGCATCGGCCTTCTGGAAGTCGCGGTCGGCGCAGGCATTCAAGTCCATCTGCGCCACCGCGTTCTTGCAGTCGACGCTATCGGTATCGGCGGCGTGCGCATCAAGTGCCGCCAGGCAAAGCACGACGGCTAGGGCTACCGATCTCATTGTCGCACCTTTCCCACCTACGCCAGCGAGCCGCCATCGACGACGATCGACTGGCCCGTCATCCACGATCCCGCCTTCGAGGCAAGGAACACGGCGGCGCCCGCGATATCGTCGGGCTCGCCGAGGCGACGCAGCGGCGTGGCGAAGCTGGAGCGCTTCTCCGCTTCCGGCGTGTCCCACAAGGCGCGCGCGAAGTCTGTCTTCACCAGTCCGGGCGCGATGCAATTGATGCGGATATTGTGCGGGCCGTTCTCGACGGCGAGGTTCCTGGCCAGCTGCAGGTCGGCGGCCTTGGAGATGCAGTATGTGCCGATGACCGGACTGCCGCGATAGCCGCCGATGGAGGAAACGATGATGATCGCACCGTCCTTCTTCTCGATCATGTCCGGCAGAACCATCTGCGCCAGCCAGTGGTTCGACTTGATGTTGGCGCCGAGGATCTTGTCGAACGCATCGTCGCCGATCTTCGACATCGGGCCGTAGGCGGGATTGAGCGCCGCGTTGCAGACCAGTATGTCGATCTTGCCGAGCTGCCTGTGGGTTTCGTCCACCAGCATCTGCAGCTGTTCCTTGTAGTTGATGTTGCAGGGAATCGGGACGGCAACCTTCGCGCCGCGTTCCTTGTTGATGTCGGCGGCGACCTTGTCGCAGGCATCCGCCTTGCGGCTGGAGACCACGACCTTGGCGCCGTGCTCGGCCATGCGGTGGGCGATGGCTTCGCCGATGCCCTTGGTCGAGCCGGTGATCAGCGCCACTTTTCCGGTCAGATCGAACAGATTCATTTCCCCACCTCGTGCGTTTTGGCCTGCGTTCAGGCATCTTTAGCAGGGGCGCGGGGAACGGCCAAACATCCGCCGCCATTTTGGCGCGCGATCCTGACGGGTGCTTCATGATCAAGTCTTCCTCCATCGCGAATTTTGCGGTTCCGCTGCTGGCGCTGTTTCTGGCTTCCTGCGGCGGGCCGCCGAGCGTCGCCGAACTGCCGCCCCAGCCTTCCGCGCGTCCGTCATTGCCAAAGCCCGCAGCACCCGCCCGCCCCGTGGCGCCGGTCGCGCCTGCGGGTCCGCTGACCGTCGCGCGCATCGGCTCCTACATGGACGGGCTGGAGACGGAATTGCGCCAGCACGTGCACGGCGACGGCATCATCATCACGCGAATGGGCGATGACGTAACCGTCGTGCTGCGCAACGACATCCTGTTCGGGCGTGGCGGTGTCATGAATGCGGACGATGTGCTCGAACCGCTCGGCGCCGTGCTCGGCGCCTATGTCCACACCTCGGTCGCGGTCGGCGGCTATACCGACACCGTCGGCACACCTGAGCAGAACATGGCGATCTCGGCGAAGCGCGCCAAGCTGATTGCCGACGGGCTCGCGCACGAAGGCGTCGCGCCGCAGCGCATCACCTCGCAGGGCTACGGCGCAACCCATCTTCGGGTGGCAACCGGCGACGGCAAGGCCGAACCGCGCAACCGCCGGATCGAGATTCTGCTGAAGGCGAAACCGGGTTAGCCCGCGAACACGGTAAACTGATGGCGCCTATCCTTGCGCGGGCGCGCGAACTGTTGTGCATTGCCGCCACACGATATTCTCGAGCGAGGAAACGACCATGACATTCCGATCTTTGATGCTTGGTGCGGCTTTGACGATCTGCACCGGCTCGGCGTTCGCCGCAGACGCGCCGCCGGCGATGCCGATGCTGATCCGCGGCACCATCGCCAGCATCGACACCAAGTCGGTTACGATCAAAAAGACGGACGGCACGACGGTGACCGGCGCGATCGCGCCAACGACCAACTTCTCCGCTGTCGAGCCGCGCCGCCTCGACCAGATCAAGCCGACGGACTTTGTCGGCATCACTTCGGTGCCGGCGCCGAACGGCGATCTGATGGCGGAAGAGATCCACATCATTCCGCTCAAGGGTCTGGGCGAAGGCTCCTATCCCTGGAACCATCATCCCGACGGTGCCAAGCCTTCGGCAATGGGCAGCATGACCAATGCGACCGTCGCCATGGTGCATGACAACTCGACGAGCGCGGGCAGCATGACCAATGCCACCGTCACCGGCGGCGCCAACAACCAGCTTCAGGTCACCTATCACGGTTCGGCGATGGTCAACGGCAAGTGCGTCGGACTCGCCATGCTGGCCAAGGACAAGCCCTGCACCGGCCTGGCGAATGTCGACGTCACGCCGTCGACGGCGATCGTGGCGATCGTTCCCGCCAAGGGCACGGACGCCAAGGCCGGCCTCGCCGTCTTCGCCAACATGATGAAGGATCCGGACGGCAATCCCGTGGTCGGCTCGCTGGTGCTGGAAAAGAACGGCGTGAAACCGGAGTTTTGATTGTCATCCCCGGCGAGCTTCGTGCGCGAAGGCGCGCGAAGCGGGGGAAGGGGACCCAGGCGGTTGGACCTGCATCGATCCGTCCACCTGGGTTCCCTTCCCCTCGCAATCCTGACGGATCGCTCGGCCGGGAATGACAGCGATTACTTCGCCAAGGCCTTGTCGATCTCGGCATTCATCGCCGCATCGTCGGGCGGTGTGCGCGGGCCGAAAGTGCCGGCGATCGTGCCGTCCTTGTTGATCAAATATTTGTGGAAGTTCCACTTGGGAGCGGCGTCCTCGCCGAGCTCGCCGGCGAGCCACTTGTACATCGGATGCGCGCCGACGCCGATCACGTCTTCCTTCGCCGTCAGTGGAAAGTCGACGTTGAAGCGCGTCTCGCAGAACGTTTTAATTTCCTTTTCCGTGCCCGGTTCCTGCGCGCCGAAATTGTTGGCGGGCACGCCGAGGACGACCAGGCCTTTGCCGCCCTTTTCTTTCCACAGCGCCTCGAGGCCGGAATATTGCGGAGTGAGGCCGCACTGACTGGCGACGTTCACCACCAGCACCGCCTTGCCCTTGAACTTCGACATGGGCAACGGCCCGCCATCGATCGATTTGAAACTGAAATCGTGCGCCGTCGTCATGGATATCTCCGTGTCTGTGGGGTGGAACAGTAAAGCCAAGATCGCCCGGCGATACCAGATGCTCGAAGCGACGCCGATCGGCTGTTTTCCCAATGACACAAGCTGATCGCAGTAAGCGAAGGGCGAATGACCATTGTCAGCGTGGGGAAACGGTTCGCTGCGGAAACGCGGTCACGCGGCGGCTTGGATCAACTTGGCCCTCGCCCTTCATCCTTCGACAGGCTCAGGATGAAGGGCTCGGAATACACCTCATCCTGAGCTTGTCGAAGGATGAGCTTGTCGAAGGATGAGCTTGTCGAAGGACGAATGAATCACACAGCGATCGTTTCCACCGGCCGGCGGCCCGCGTTTACTTCTTGTTAAGCGCGGCATAGAGGAAGCGCCGCGCCGTTCATGGTTAAGCAATTGGAAACACCGGCTCGGCAATGCTTGTCGGGCAAGCGCCGGAAGCCGCCATGACCCGCACCCTGATCGTCGCCACCTATCTGCTGGCCTGCGCCACCGTCGGCACGACCGTGTTCATCTTCGGCGGCGCCATGAGCGGTGCGCTCACCGCAAGCGTGCTTGCCCTGGCCTGCACGCAGATCGACTCGGCGCTTCGACGTCGCAGGGAGTCCCAGATCACCGAGCGCGAGATCGCCGGGCTCAAGCGCGTCACGTTCCAGTTCGAACAGGCACTCGCCGAAACTCGCACCAAGATGGAAGACGTCAGCAAGGCGCTCGAGGCCAAGACGTCGGCGCAAAGTCGCAAGATCGTCGCCGAGCTTCAGGTTCTCGAAAGCCTGATGCGCGATTTCGCCAGCAAGGTTTCCAACAGCGCCAAGAACGAGCCGGCCGGCACGCGGCTCGCCGAACCGCAGAAGACCGGTCCCGCGCGCGCCTATCTGAACTCCCTGGCCGAGCCCGATCTGCTCGAAACGATCCGCGCCTCGCTCGAGCAGAACCGCGTCGATCTCTATCTGCAGCCGATCGTCAGCCTGCCGCAGCGCAAGCTGCGCTTCTACGAGGCGCTGTCGCGCCTGCGCGCCGAGGACGGCACGGTCATCATGCCCGAGCAGTACATCAAGGTCGCAGCGCCTGCGGGTCTGATGTCTGTGGTCGACAATCTCCTGCTGTTCCGCTGCGTGCAGATCGTCCGCCGCCTGACGCAGAAGCAGCGCGACATCGGCGTGTTCTGCAATATATCCGGCGATACTTTGGCGGATGCGGAGTTCTTCCCGCAGTTCCTGGAATTCATGCATCAGCACCGCGATCTTGCGAACCAGATCATCTTCGAGTTCGCGCAGGACGCCGTGCTCAAGGCCGGCCCGCAGGGCGAGTCCAATCTCAGCTATCTCTCAAGCATCGGCTTTGCGCTCTCGATGGATCATGTCCATTCGCTCGCACTCGATTACGCCAGGCTCAAGAGCCTGGGCTTCCGCCATATCAAGGTGCGCGCCCACACCTTGACCAGCGGCATGAGCGGCGCCAACGCGGCGGTGGCGGCGGAAGATCTGAAGAAGCTGCTGGAGCGGCACGGGCTGAACCTGATTGCCGAGCGGGTCGAGGACGAACGCACCGTGGTGCAGCTGCTAGATTATAACGTCGACTTCGCGCAGGGCTTTTTGCTCGGCGAACCGCGCGCCGTGCGCGACGACTCGATCAAGGCGATGGACAAGGAACCGGCGGCCGCGCCGATCGTTCCGTTTCGGAAGAGTGCATAGGTCCCCAAGCTCAGTTGTCATCCCCGGCGAGCGTGAACGGCGTTGCCGTTCGCGCGAGGGAAGGGGACCCAGCTGGCTTGTCCGCGCTTGACCCATCCGGCTGGGTTCCCTTCCCCTCATGATGCGTCCTTCGCTGTCGCTCAGGACGATCATTCGGCCGGGAATGACAGTCGAATTGACGGAGCCTCAACCCCGTGCCACCGCTAGCCGATGACGCGCGAACCGCAACTACTCACGCACCTGGCCGACATTGCGCCGGACTATGACGCGCTCATTTGCGACATCTGGGGCGTGTTGCACAATGGCGCAACGGCCCACCTCGCCGCCTGCGATGCGCTCAAGCTGTTCCGGCAAAAGCACGGCCCGGTGGTTCTGCTCTCCAACGCGCCCCGTCCGGCGAAGGATCTGGAGGAACAGTTCCGCCGCTTCGGCGTGCCGTCCGACTGCTTCGATGCCATCGTGACTTCGGGTGCCGCCACGCGGGACGATCTGGCGCGGCGCGCCGCGACGTCGAAGCTTGCCATGCTCCATCTTGGACCACCGCGCGATCGCAACGTGTTCGAGGGCTTGAACGTCGAACCGGCCGACATCGCGCATGCCAAGATCGTCCTGTGCACCGGTCCCTACCACGACGAGACCGAGACTCCCGACGACTACAAGGACATGTTGGCGGAACTGCGCGCGCGCGGTCTCACCATGCTCTGCGCCAATCCCGACCTCGTCGTGCAACGCGGCGGCAAGCTCGTCTACTGCGCCGGCGCGCTGGCACAGGCCTATGAGAAGATCGGCGGCGCGGTCGTGTATTACGGCAAGCCGCATCTGCCGATCTACGACGCCGTCCGGGTCGAGCTGAAGGGCGCCCGCCGCCCGCTCGCCATCGGCGACGGTCTCGGCACGGACATCAAGGGCGCCAACGCCGCTGGCATCGACGCGCTCTTCATCGCCGACGGCATCCATGGCGAGGATGTTTCCGAGTTTACCGGGCGGCATCTGGCCGAGCTGTTCGCCAAAGCCGCCGTTCATGCCCGCGCCGCCATGCGGACGCTTGTGTGGTAACGGCCCGAGCCGATAGAAACGGCCTCTGCCAAAGGACGACGCATGACCTATTACATTGAAGACCTGAAGCCCGGCATGTCGGAGAGCTTCACCAAGACCGTGACCGAACGCGACATCGCGCTGTTCGGCGAAGTATCCGGCGACGTCAATCCGGTGCATTTCGACGAAGCGTTCGCCAAAGGCACGATCTTCAAGGGCCGCATCGCGCACGGCGTGCTCAGCGCGAGCTACATCTCCACCGTACTCGGCATGAAGATGCCCGGGCCGGGCACGATCTTCATGTCGCTGACCACGCGCTTCAAGGCGCCGGTCCGCATCGGCGATACGGTGACGGCCACCTGCACGGTGCGCGAGGTCAACGCGGAAAAGCGCCGCGTGCTGTTCGACTGCGTTTGCAAGGTCGGCGACACGACGGTGGTCGACGGCGAAGCGATGGTGATGGCGCCGTCACGGCCAAAGGGGTAGGGGGCGGAACGCGATGTTGCCTTTTTCACCGCTTAAATCGTCATTGCCCGGCTTGTCCGGGCAACCCATTTGATCGAGAAGGCAAATTGGGTCGCCCGCATAAAGCGGGCGATGACGAACGATTTGAATTGTTTGGCGAACGTTTTGCACCAAGTTAGGTCATGAAGATCTTCCGCCACTATCGCGATGTGCCCGAAGCCTGCAAAGGCGCGGTGGTGGCGGTCGGCAATTTCGACGGCGTGCATCTGGGACACCAGGCGCTGATCGCCGAAGCGGGGCGGCTGGCGCGCGAGCGCGGCGCGCCTCTCGGCGTGCTGGCGTTCGAGCCGCATCCGCAGGAGTTCTTCCGTCCCTCGCCGGAGTCCTTCCGCCTCACGCCATTCCGCACCAAGGCGCGCCTGATCGCCGAACTCGGAACCGACATTCTCTACGCTCTCGCGTTCGACGCCGAGATGGCCGCCAAGAGCGCGCAGGAGTTCATCATGGACGTCCTGGTGAACGGACTTGGCATCGGCGCGGTTCTGGTCGGTGAGGATTTCCAGTTCGGCAAGGGCCGCGCCGGCAACACGGCGGTTCTGTCCTATATGGGCGAACAGGAAGGTTTCGGCGTCGAGATCTTCAAGCCGGTCGGCACGAAAGGGTACGCCAAGATTTCCTCGACCCAGATTCGCGATGCGCTCAAGCAGGGCAGGCCGGACGAAGCGGCGCGGCTGCTCGGCCATTATTGGAGCGTCGAGGGGCGCGTCGAGCATGGCGACAAGCGCGGCCGCACGATCGGATTTCCCACGGCGAACATGAAGCTGGTCGATTGCCTCAAGCCCGCCTTCGGCGTCTATGCCGTGCGCGCGCGGATTCTCGACGAGGAGATCGCGTATTCCACGCATGACGGCGTCGCGAGTTTCGGCATCCGCCCGATGTATGAAGTCGACACGCCGCTGCTCGAGACATTCCTGTTCGATTTCGCCGGCGATCTCTACGGCAAGCACTTATCCGTCGAGTTCGTTGCGTACCTCCGCCCCGAGGCGAAGCTCGAAGGCCTCGACGCGCTCAAGGCTCAAATCGCCAAGGACAGCGACGACGCGCGCAAAGTTCTGCGACAAATTTGAGCGATATTGGCCTCCCCCCTTGAGGGGGAGGCAGATCATTCACGCGAACCGCGTGAATGATCGGTGGGGGGAGCATGGCCAACGAGTTTGCCCGGCAGCTGCGCAAAAATATGACGGACGCAGAGCGTAAACTCTGGTGGCTGCTGCTTTACAGGCAGCTTTCGGGTTATCGCTTTCGCAGACAGCAGCCGATCGGTCCTTACGTCGCGGATTTTTTCTGTGCTTCAGAAAGGCTGATCGTTGAGCTGGACGGCGGTCAGCACTTCGAACCCGATCAAATTCGTCACGACGCGCTTCGCACCGCGTGGTTCGCGGAGCGTGGCTATCGTGTAATCCGGTTTGTGAATTCCGATGTGTTCAAGAGTCCTGCGTCTGTGGTTGAAGGTATTTGGCGGGCATTAACCGCACCCCCCACCGAACCATCCGTGCGCTGACGCGCCCGAATGGCTCTGCCTCCCCCTCAAGGGGGGAGGCCAACCTGCGCTGGACCGTCGGGGTTTGCGCTGTTAGAACCCCATAGTGATTTGCAGGCAGGCCGCAATGGGTTTTCGGGGATTTTCGCGAATTTGCCGCCCGGCTTCGCGCCGGGGGTGATGCACCTTCGTTCGCGTAAGACCGGGTTGAAGCGTCCCCAACCGAACTTTGCGAAAGCCTGAATCGAATGTCCGACGAAACCCAGACCAAGCCGCGCGACTACCGCGCCACGCTGTTCCTGCCCGCCACCGACTTTCCTATGAAGGCGGGCCTGCCGGAGTCCGAGCCGAAATGGCTGGCGCGCTGGGAGGCGATGGACCTCTACGGCCGCATCCGCAAAGCCGCCAAAGGCCGGCAGCTGTTCGTGCTGCACGACGGGCCGCCCTACGCCAATGGCGAGATCCACATGGGCACCGGCATGAACAAGGTGCTGAAGGATTTCGTCGTGCGCTCGCGCGGCATGCTCGGGTTCGATGCGCCTTACGTGCCGGGTTGGGACTGCCACGGCCTGCCGATCGAATGGAAGATCGAGGAGAAGTACCGCAAGGAAGGCAAGTCCAAGGACTCCGTTTCCATCGAGCAGCTGCGCCAGGACTGTCGCGAGTTCGCCAATCACTGGATCGACGTGCAGCGCGAGCAGTTCAAGCGGCTTGGCTGCATCGGCCAGTGGGACAAGCCGTACCTGACGATGGATTTCCGCGCCGAGGCGACCATCGCGCGCGAGCTGCACAAGTTCGTCGACAATGATCTCTTGTACCGCGGCTTCCGTCCGGTGATGTGGTCGCCGGTGGAGAAGACCGCGCTCGCCGAAGCCGAGGTCGAGTATCACGAGAAAACTTCGCCGACGATCTATGTGAAGTTTCCGATTGTGCAGGGAACGGGTGAGTCAAAAGGCGCCAGCATCGTGATCTGGACGACAACGCCATGGACAATCCCGGGCAATCGCGCGATCGCGTTCTCCGAAGCGATGGAGTACAGCGTCTTTGAAGTTGTCGGTGCAGACGACAATGCTCTGGCGAAAATCGGCGAGAAAATTCTCCTGGCCGATGCTCTGGCTGAGCAAGTTGCCAAGCACGCAAAAATCTCATTGAAGAATTTAGGTCATGTCGATCCGACGGGGCTGATCTGCGCTCACCCATTCCGCGGACACGGCTATGACTTCGACGTTCCGCTGCTCGCAGCCGAGCACGTCACCGCCGACACGGGAACCGGCTTCGTGCACACCGCGCCGGGCCATGGCGAGGAAGACTTCGAGCTGCTGTTGAAAACCTTTCCCGGTTACACGGTCGATCATCCCGAAGCGTTCAACGTCGTCGGCGAGGACGGCTCGTTCAATCCGCAGGTGCCGCTCTTCGCCGGCAAGCGCATCCTCACGTCCGAAGGCAAGGACGGCGACGCCAACGGCGCGGTGATCAAGGAACTGATCGCGCAGCACAAGCTTTTGGCCAAAGGCACGTTGCGCCATTCCTATCCGCATTCGTGGCGCTCCAAGGCGCCGGTGATCTTCCGCGCCACGCCGCAATGGTTCATCGGCATGGACAAGCCGATCACCAAGGATCCGAGCGACACCTTGCGCGCGCGCGCCATGAAGGCGATCCACGACACCAAATGGTATCCCAAATCCGGCGAGAACCGGCTCGGCGGCATGGTCAAGGATCGGCCCGACTGGGTGATGTCGCGCCAGCGCGCCTGGGGCGTGCCGATCGCTATTTTCGTGAACAAGAAATCCGGCAAGGTGCTGAACGATCGCGCGGTGAACGAGCGCATCGGCCAGGCGTTCGAGGCAGAAGGCGCCGATGCCTGGTTCAACTCGCCGCCGTCGCGCTTCCTCGGCAACGATCACGATCCCAACGAATACGAGCAGGTGAGGGACATTCTTGACGTCTGGTTCGACTCCGGCTCGACCCACGTTTTCACGCTCGAAAATCCGATCGAGCCGAGCTGGCCGAAAAAGGATCACGCCGATCTCTATCTCGAAGGCTCGGACCAGCACCGCGGCTGGTTCCAGTCGTCGTTGCTGGAAAGCTGCGGTACGCGCGGCCGCGCGCCCTACGATGCGGTTTTGACTCACGGCTTCGTGCTCGACCGCGAAGGCGACAAGATGTCCAAGTCGGTGGGCAACACGATCCTGCCGCAGACCATCGCCGAAAAGAACGGCGCCGACATCCTGCGTCTGTTCGTGGCCTCGGCCGATTTCACCGAAGACACGCGCATGGCCAGCGACATCATCCAGTCGAATGTCGATTCCTATCGCCGGCTGCGCAACACGGTGCGCTTCATGCTCGCCAACCTCGCCGGATTCGACGACGCCGAGCGCATCGCGCCGGAGAAAATGCCCGAGCTGGAACGCTACATCCTGGCCCGGCTTGCCGGGCTCGATGAAACCGTGCGCGCCGGTTACATGGAGTACGACTTCAATCG
>Ga0070734_10005851_pt1 | contig 10621 bp, 10 predicted proteins | sample Coa_R1_8_FD_66444 | JGI IMG/M metagenome (GOLD analysis project Ga0070734, IMG submission 66444) | Surface soil microbial communities from Centralia Pennsylvania, which are recovering from an underground coalmine fire - Coalmine... | ecosystem: Environmental > Terrestrial > Soil > Unclassified ... | reverse complement strand
TAAACCGTACTTCTGCCCCAAAATGAAAAACGCCACGCCTTGTATTTTTCTTTTGGATCACCCCAATAGAGTGTGGTTTACGCTGTTGATTCCTGGCTCGGGCGGATTGCGAATCCCGTTTTGAATCAGGGAAATGGCGGAAAGCTGTGGAAAAGGCCGCGCGAGCTTTCCAAGGCGCACACCGCCGATTGTGGCGCGGCGGGACGGCTGAATGCGGTTTGTGGCGGCGACGCACTGCTCCATTAGCTCGGCTCGCAGCCGAGACCATCTGAACGGTTGATCTGCCGCGGGCGCCCTCGCCCGCCACGCCGCACTGAAGCGCTGCTCTGATTCACGGAGACGGGTCTCGACAGAGGCACAGGGGGGCTTCAGCCCGAAATTTGTTTCGGAAGGGCGCAGCTTTAGCTGCGCCGTAAAGATGGGAAATACTGCGGCTTCAGCCGCTGAGGGTCGCGGCGCGCTTATTCATCCTGTGAGATCACTGCCTCAAGCTTCCGCCACCCTGAGGATCAGCTTGCCGAAATTCTCTCCTGTGAATAGTTTGTTCAGGGCCTCGGGAAAATTCTGCAGGCCGTCCACAAGGTCCTCGCGCGACTTGAGCTTCCCTGCCGCCATCCAGCCGGCCATTTCGCGCGCGGCCTGGGGATAGTTATCCATAAAATCAGTGACCAGCATGCCGCGCATGGTGGCCCGATTGATCAGCAGCGACAGGTAGTTGCTCGGGCCTTTCACCGGGGTGGTGTTGTTGTACTGGGATATGCCCCCGCAGATAACGATCCGCGCGCCTAAATTGATTTGCGTCAGAACCGTATCCAGAATCTCGCCGCCGACGTTGTCGAAATAAATGTCAATGCCCTGCGGGCAGCTCTTGCGCAGCGCCACCCCCACGTCTTCGCCCTTGTAATCAACCGCCGCATCAAAGCCCAGTTCGCGAGTGATGTACTGGCACTTCTGCGGTCCGCCGGCGATCCCTACCGCGCGGCAGCCTTTGATCTTTGCGATCTGGCCCACCACGGAACCGACCGCCCCGGATGCGGCGGAAATCACTACCGTGTTGCCGGGCTGGGGCGCACCCGTATCGAGCAGCCCGAAATAGGCGGTCATGCCCGGCATGCCCAGCACACTCAAATATTTCTGCAAAGGCGCCAGCCGCGGGTCGACCTTGCCCACGCCCTGGCCATTCGAAAGCGCGTATTCCTGCACGCCAAGCATGCCGTAGACGTGGTCGCCCACCGCAAAGTTCGGGTTCTTCGATTCGATTACGCGCCCCGCGCCCAGGGCGCGCATTACTTCCCCGATTCCGACTGGTGGAACGTAAGAGCGCGTTGCGTTCATCCAGCCACGCATGGCGGGATCGAGCGAAATCTGCAGCACCTTGACCAGCAATTCTCCGTTGCCGGGCTCGCGCACCGGCTCTTCGGCGTAGTTCCAGTCGCTGCGTTTGGGCATGCCCATGGGACGGGCGGCCAGGCGGAACTGGTGATTCGTGAGATTCATAAGACCTTCTCTACAACTGTTCCTCATGAATTGGGAGCCTACCTGAATTGCCACATCAGTTTGTCGGGAGCAGCCTCGACCTTGCCGTCTCCGGTGAGCAGCAGACCTTCAGCATACATCCGGCCGACATCCCCGATGGAAAAGAACGTCGGTCGGTCCCAGGTATGTACCAGCGCTTGACAAATTACTTAGGCTCTCGACGGCTCGGCTGAAGCCGAGCCCTTCCGAAACCAAATTGTCTATCCCTTACTTCTGGGTCACGCTTCCCTGATTCCTGTGTGCTGACTACCGACTCCTGACTACCGACTCCCGCTCAATGCACCTTCTCCACCACCACCGCCGTCCCGTAGGCCAGCACTTCGGTGACGCCCTGCATGATGTCGGTGGCATCATAACGCGCGCCCACCACCGCATTGGCGCCCAGCTGGGCGGCGTGTTCCAGCATCAGGTCGAAGGATTCGGCGCGCGTCTTCTCGCAGAGCTTGGTCAACAAGGTGATATTGCCGCCGACCAGCGTCTGCAAGCCGGCACCGATCGTACCAAAAAGAGAACGGGAACGCACCACAATCCCCCGCACTACGCCCAGGTTGCGCACGATTCGGTAACCATCCAGCTCAAACGAAGTTGTCACCATGCGGTGATCAATCACCGTGGATGCCGGCATGCCCGTGGTCGCCATTAGCCCTCCGATTTGTAATTTGGTAATTTGTGATTTCTAATCTGCTTGGTTTGTAGCCAGTACCAATTACCAATTGCTAAATTACCAATTGCAATGCTAATCGCAAAAATACGCCGAGCTATCCTGCCTGCGTTCCCAATCTTATTCTCCATCTTGCTCGCCGCCCAGCAACTGCCGCCCGCGCCCGGCGCGCGCGTCACCAGTTTGACGCCGGACCCCGGCTACTTCAACGAGCCTTCCATCGCGGTGAACCCACGCAACCCGCAGCAGGTGGTAGCCGCCTACCAGGTGCCGGCGCATATCTCCTACTCACACGACGGAGGCGCTACCTGGAATCACGTCTCCGCCATAGCTCCCAAGGACTACAAAATTTCCGGCGATGTATCCGTCACCTTCGATGCCCACGGCCACGCCATCCTCTGCTATATCGCTTTTGACAAACTGGGCACCGCCAACTACTGGGGGCACAATGCCACGCGCAATGGAATCTTCATCAAGCGCTCGCTGGATGGCGGCAAGACCTGGGAACCGAACGCCATTACCGTCTTCGCCCACCCCACCCAGCCCGGCATTCCTTTTGAAGACAAGCCCTACATCGTGGCCGACAACACCGCCAGCCGTTATTCCGGCAACCTCTACGTGGGCTGGACGCAGTTCACGCTCACCAAATCAGTGATCCTGTTCTCCCGCTCCACGGACGGCGGCAAGACCTGGTCGGTGCCTAGCGAGATCAGCACCCATGAAGGCTTGCCCCGCGATGACAATGGCGCGGTCGAAGGTTTTACTGGCGCGGTGGGAGCGGACGGAACCCTCTACGTGGTTTGGGCGGATGGCAACAGCATTGTGCTGGCGGAATCGCGCGATGGCGGCCGCAGTTTCACGCGCAGCCGCACAATCCTGGATACCGCTCCTTCGTACTTCGACGTGGAAGATGTTTCCCGCTCCAATGGCTTCCCCGAAATTGGCATCGATCCCCGCGGCGCCAAAGCCGGCATCCTCTATGTGACCTGGAGCGACTACCGCAACGGCGATGTGGACGTGTTCTGCTCCTCGTCGCGTGATCGCGGGCGCAGGTGGAGCCCGGCCGTGCGCGTCAACTCAGATTCCAGGCACAATGGCGCGGACCAGTTTTTCCAGTGGCTGGCGGTTGATCCGCAAACTGGCGCAGCCAACATCATTTTTTATGATCGCCGCGATGACCCGGCAAACCGGAAGACGCAAGTCACGCTGGCGCGCTCTACCGACGGCGGCAATTCTTTCACCAACTACGCCTGGACCGAGGAGCCCTTCGCCAGCCACCGGCAATTCATTGGCGACTACCTGGGCATCACCGCCTGGGCGGGGCGGGTATATGGCGTCTGGACGCAAGTCGTTCCGATCCAGTCGGAGAAGGAGAGCTCCACCAAGGGCGCATCCGCAGCGCAACACCGCACTACCGTGAGGATTGCCACCGCCCAGTTTTAAGCAGGAAGTTGCGAGCACAACGGAGCGCGCGAAAGCCCCCCAGACTCAACGCGCTGGGGTCTGGCCATCACACCACTTTACAATTCTTGCCGACGCGGAAATTTTGCTGCATCCCATTTGCAAGCCCGCTGAATAGTGCTATCACTAGTTATTCGGATTTATCAGGGGGATGGCACCTGATCACCAGCCCGCGGCTGCACCCTCAGCCGAGCAGCGCTATCGCACGCTGCTGGAAGTAACTGACTCCGTTGCCCTGCACGATAACCTCGACCGCCTGCTGCACGACCTTGCCGACCGCCTGCGCAAGGTGGTTCGCTTCGATTCCGTCAGCTTCGTGCTCCACGATCCCGATGCCAATCTCATGCGCGTCGCCCATGCGGAAGCTTTTGGAGAAGAGCTCCAACTGCCGGAGACCATGTCTATTCAGGAGTCGGCCTCGGGAAGGGTATGGCAGACTGGCCAGCCGCTGGTCATCGCGGACCTGCAACGAGGGCAGCACCCGGGACCGGCGCTGCAGTTGCTGCGCGCCGCCGGCTTCCGCTCTTGCTGCATGCTGCCCATGACCGTGGCCGAGCACCGTTTGGGAGCCTTGGGCCTGGCCAGCCGGGCAGAAGATGCCTATGGCACTGCCGATCTGGAGTTTCTTCAGCGGGTAGCCATGCAGGTAGCAATGTCGGTGGAAAACGTTGCCCAGCGGCAGCGGGCGCTGGCTTACCAGCAGCAGGTGTCCAGCGAACGCGATCGCCTGCGGCTACTGCTGGACGTCAACAATGTCCTGGTTTCCAACCGCGCGATTCACGATCTGTTTCCTGCCATCTCCGGCTGCCTGCGGCGGGTGATGGCCCACGATTATGCCAGTCTGGCCTTGCTGGAGCCCGGCGGCATCCGCCTGCGACTCTATGCCCTGGTTTTTCCCGAAGGTAAGGGCCTGGTGCATGAAGAATTTGTGTTTCCCGTGGCAGGGGCGCCGGGAGCAGAGGCTCTGGCCCGCCGCCGCCCCCTCCTCGCCGACCCGCTGACTCTGGCGGAATTCCCGGCAGAAATAACCCAACGTATGACTTCCGAAGGGGTGCGCTGCGCTTGCTGGCTGCCCCTGATTACCCGTAACACGGTGCTGGGCACCTTGAGTGTCGCCAGCCTCCATGAGCATGCTTTTCGCCCGGAGGACGTGGAGCTGCTGACCCAGGTGGCCAGCCAGGTGGCCATAGCTCTGGAGAATGCGCTTGCCTTCCGTGAGATCGCCGACCTCAAAGACAAGCTGGCCCAGGAAAAACTTTACTTGGAAGAGGAAATCCACTCCGAATACAACTTTGAGGAGATTGTCGGCGAAAGCCAGGCCTTGCAGACCGTCCTGCAGCAGGTGGAAACAGTCGCTCCCACCCCCGCCACGGTGCTGATTCTAGGAGAGACGGGCACGGGCAAGGAACTGATAGCCCGCGCCCTCCACAATCTCAGTGAGCGCCGCGAGCAGACCTTCGTCAAGATGAGCTGCGCCGCCATTCCCACCGGCCTGCTGGAAAGCGAGCTCTTCGGCCACGAGAAAGGGGCTTTTACTGGCGCTATTGTGCAGAAAATTGGCCGTTTGGAACTGGCCCACAAGGGCACCCTGTTCCTCGACGAAGTCGGCGATATTCCCCTGGAACTGCAGCCCAAGCTGCTGCGGGCGCTGCAGGAAAAAGAATTTGAGCGCCTGGGCAGCACGCGCACCCAGCAGGTGGACACCAGAGTGGTGGCTGCTACCAATCGCGACCTGGCCAAGATGGTCGAAGAAGGCACTTTCCGCCGCGACCTTTACTATCGCCTCAACGTTTTTCCGCTGCGCATTCCGCCCCTGCGCGAGCGCCGCGAAGACATTCCTCTGCTCGTCCGTTATTTCGCCCAGAAGTTCTCCCGCACCATGAACCGCCACATCACCACCATTCCGGCGGAAACCATGCAGTCCCTGGTCCGATGGGACTGGCCGGGCAATGTACGCGAGCTGGAACACATGGTGGAGCGAGCCGTCATTCTCTCCTCCGGTAGCGTGCTGAATGTCCCGATCGGGGAGTTGCGGCCGACTAATGGCGAAAGCAGCGCCCTGGAACGTCTCGACGCGGCTGAGCGGGAGCATATTCTCCGCGTCTTGCGGGAAGCGGGAGGCGTGATTGGTGGACCAACGGGCGCCGCCGCCCGCCTCGGCCTGAAACGCACCACGCTCCATTTCAAGATGAAGAAACTAGGGATCAGCCGCGCCGACCTGTGATCACACCTCTGTCAGTCGGCTGACAGCGTGACTGCCCGCTGTCACCATCACTACTGACACTCTTCTCAATCTCCCCTTCCTTTTGCCCTAAGTAGCTGTGATTGCTCGGTGTCCATGGTCACAAGCGTGTGTGATTAGTGGCCCGTGGCGTGCCTTAGTAGAGGCAAGTCAGGGAAGGCAAGTGCAATGTTCCGGGCAACACAAGAAAGAAACGGCCAGGTAGTGACGCTACGAATCGAGGGTCGGCTTAGCGGTCCCTGCCTCTCGGAATTGGATCAGTGCTGGTCCGAGATAGTGGCGGGCAACGGCTGCCGGAAGGTGATCGTGGATCTGAAGGAGGTCACCTTTGTCAGCTCGCAGGGCAAGCAACTACTGCAAAAGCTCTGCCGAGCCGGCGCCGAACTCAGGGGAGATGGCCTGATGACCGGGGCGCTGGTGGAACAAATCCTGAATTCTGTGGGCCAGGTGGAAAAACACACTTAGGGGGCGATGATGTCCACCGTACATGCACCATATAACCTAGAAATGCCGGAAAACTGCGTGAATTGCCGGATGCGGAACAACGGCTATTTTTGCGCCCTGGCCAGCGCTGCACTGCAGGATCTGGCGGCCATTTCTTATCCCACCGTCTACCCGGAAGGTTCTGTGCTCTTCGTGGAAGGTCAAGTGCCGCGCGGCGTGTACATCCTGTGCCGCGGCCGGGCCAAACTGTCCATGGTGTCCAGCGAGGGCCGAACCCTGATACTGCGCATCTCCGAACCGGGAGACATCCTGGGCTTGAGTTCCTGCCTGCTCAGCCAGCCCTATCAGGCTACCGTGGAAACCCTTAGTCCGTGCCAGCTGAACTTTATCCGGCGCGAGGATTTCTTGCGTTACATCCGCAATCACGGCGACGCGATGTTCCGTGTAGCCGAGTTCCTGAGCCGCGAGTATCGCTCCGCCTGTGTCGAGATCGGATCGCTGGGTCTGGCGCATTCGGCGGCGGAAAAGATGGCACGCCTGCTAGTGGAGTGGAAGGAAACCCGAGTCAATGGCAACGGCCCGGCCACTCTCAAACTGACGCTCACACACGAGGAGATGGCGCAGATGATCGGCGCCAGCCGCGAAACTGTCACCCGCATGCTGGCCCGTTTCCGCGCCAAGAATTACATCGAAATACACGGGTCCACCTTGGTTATCCGCAATCGCCCGGCGCTAGAATCCATCGCCGGCAATGGCGGCGGTGAAGGCGAGGCCTTGGTCTCTGCGCCCGGGCGCGCGGAGGCCACGTCCAGGGCTCCCCGGTCCAATCACGGGAGCACCAGCGCTTCAGCGCCTCGGTCGCGCTCCGCCAAGGTGCAGTTTGCCGCTTTGCAGTGATCGGCCGGTCAGGTAAGCGCATCTAGATTGGGGAGGATAAGTCCATGAAACCCGCCTCCAAGTTCCGTTGTGAGGTATGTGGCAGGGACCAGAACAGGGAGGGATGGTTCCTGGTCAGAGAAGATCGCAACCGAGATACGCTGCAGATCCTGAAGTGGAACAGCCGGCTGGCCGAAGAACCCGAAATCCGCCATCTATGTTCGGCCGCCCACGTGGAAGAGCTTGTCTCTCGCTGGATGCTGACGGGCAGCCTTGACTACGGCTGCTTTCGATTGGCTGATACTTCCCAACCAGCCGCCCGCGCCCATCATGTGGACGAATCCTACCGGTTGGGCGAACTCACGCTGGACCGCGCCAGTTTCGCCGCTCTCGGCGAGCGCCCCGATATGCTCAATTCCATTCTCGAGGCCATCGATGGCGCGCTGCAGACCGTAGACGCCGATTCCCTCCTGCCCGAAGAGGAGGACGCCGTGCTGATTTATGATGCCTAGGTAAAATTCAGGCCGCTGAGAGCGCGGGCGCCAGATCACTGGCGAAGCGCAACACCTGTTCGTAGAGCGAGTCCCGCCCCAGGATCTCCAATTCACTACTGACCAGCCGGCTGGGAGACTCGTCGCCGGTTCGCACCAGGCGCCGCATGGGAGCTATGCCCGGCAGTTCAGCCCGGGTCGCCAAGCTTTTTCCATCTTGCGTTCGCGACACCACGAAGCTGGCCGGCGCTTCCTGACGGCAGCTGAGAAGAACAGCGGTCACGCCGTGGGCGATATGCTTGGCCTTGCGCAATTCAATCCGCAGGCCGGAACCGCTGCCGCTGAGTTCCCAGGCGAAAGCGCGGTGGCCGGCGGCCTCCACAGGCGCTGCCGGGCGCGGGTGCTGAAATCCTAGCTGCCGTGCTAGCCAGGCCGCCAGGAGCAAGGCATCGGCAGGAACCCTGTCGCGCTTGTTCTCCTCCCCATATTCCACGATGATCCGAGACAGGTGAGGCAGGTACTGCGCCCGTGCCGGGCCATCGAACAGCTGGGCGATCAACTGGCGCCACGACGTCAGACGCGACCACGCCAGGTCGCTGATGGCGATCTTGGGCCGCTGGAAAAGGGAGTGAATTCGCGGCCAATCCGCCTGCAAATCCTCCAGGCCGGCCGAATCCAGGATGATGCGCGCGGCCACTTCGCTGAGCTGCTGAAACAGCTCGCTGCCCAGGGTTTGGGCGTCGCGCCACCACAAGAATACCGGCAGGTCCGGCAAGACCAGGGCGCGAACGATGCTGGCCAGCTGCTTCTGAGCCGCGGGTTGGGCGGTAATGCTGATCAGCTCTCTTCCAATGTAGCGATTGCCGCTATGGGAAGTCAGGCAGGAGGCGGAAACCTCTGTCTGAATGGCCTGCTCGGCATCGGCGGCCGCCGGCGAGATCAGGATGGCGCGGCAGGGGTGCTGGGTAACAATTGGATCCAGCAATTCGGCAGCTTGCTGCAGATCGGAAGCGGCGCGGCAGTAGATGATCAGGTTCAGCGTGCGTGAGCACAATACCGGTCCGGCGCTGGACTTCTCCGCCTCCTCGCGCCAAAGATGGCGCAGTTCCTGTTCCACCCGGCTGGCATCGGCAATCATGCTGCTATGAGACATTGCCTCACTTCCCCTTCTTTTACGGTGTACGCCAGCATCCCCCGCCTTGTAACAACGCGTCCGCTTCCGCCGGACCCCACGTCCCGGCCGCATAATTGGGGAACGAGGGTGCGGGCTGGCTGGCCCAGCTCTCCAGGATGGGGGTGATGATCGTCCACGCCGCTTCCACCGCATCGCGGTGCGCAAACAGCGTGGGATCTCCCAGCATGCAATCCAACAGCAGACGCTCGTAAGCACTGGCCGAGGCCACGCCAAAGGAGCTGGAGTAGCGGAAATCCATGTTGACCGGACGCACATGCATCGCCGGCCCCGGCTGCTTGGCAGTGAACTTCAGCGAAATCCCTTCATCGGGTTGGATGCGGACGACCAGCAGGTTGGGCGACATCTGCTCGGTGGGGGTGTGATTGAACAACAACAGCGGCGCTTGCCGGAATTGGATAGTGATCTCGGTCACGCGCTTGGGCAAGCGCTTGCCCGTGCGCAGATAAAAAGGAACGCCCGCCCAGCGCCAGTTTTCGACAAAAAGCTTGAGCGCAACGAAGGTTTCGGTAGTGGAATTCGGGTTGACTCCCGGTTCGGAGCGGTAGCCGGGTACCTGTTTGCCGTCCACCCATCCCGGTCCGTACTGCCCGCGCACTACGCAGGAGTTTACGCGATCCCCCGTCACCGGCTGAATAGCGCGCAGCACCTTGAGTTTTTCTCCGCGTACTTCGTCCGCTCCCATGGAGGTGGGTGGTTCCATGGCCGTGATCGCCATTACCTGGGACAGGTGGTTCTGCACCATGTCGCGCAAGGCGCCCGACTCTTCGTAATAAGCGGCGCGGTTTTCCACGCCCACCGTCTCCGCAGCCGTAATCTGCACGTAATTCACATAACGGCGATTCCAGATTGGTTCGAAAATGCCGTTGGCAAAGCGGAACACCAACAGGTTCTGCACCGTCTCTTTTCCCAGGTAGTGATCTATACGATAGATCTGGTCCTCGTGAAAGACCTTGGAAATGGACTGGTTCAGTTCGCGGGCGCTCTGCAGGTCGTGGCCGAAGGGCTTTTCGATGATAAGCCGCCGCCAGCCCTTTTCGCCCGCCGCTAATCCGGCCGCGTCCAGTTGCTGCACGATGCCGGCAAAGGAACTCGGCGGCACGGCCAGGTAATACACGCGGTTCCCATTGGTGCCGCGCTGGCGATCGATATCCTCCAGCAGCGAGGCGAGGCTGGCATAGTCTTCCGGATGACCGGGATGGGCAGAGAGATAAAAAAGCCCCTCCGCGAAACTTCCCCAAGCTTCCCGATCCACCCCGCCCTGCTCGCCAAATTGCTCCACCGCGTCCTTCATGGAGTCGCGGAACTGCTGGTCATTCATGTCGGTGCGGGAGAAGCCAACTACCGAAAAGCCGGCGGGCAGCAGGCGCTCGCGCCACAGATTGTAGAGCGCAGGCATCAGCTTGCGCCGCGTCAGGTCGCCCGAAGCTCCAAAAATGACCATGACGCAGGGATCGGGGGTGCGTTCCAGGCGCAGGCCTTCGCGCAACGGATTTTCCATTGTCAGGACAGCCACATTCGCTCCTCGAGTGACGCCATGCTCGCTTCTTTTATCTACCGGAAGTTACGCCGCGCGGTGGCCGGAAGCCAAATCCGAATGCAGCTCCCCCGCCACCTCCAGCACCTGCCGCAATCCGCTTTGCGCGTCGGCGCCCAACTGCACCCGAATCACGCGCCGGCCACGCTGCGTGAGCGCTTGCCAATCACCCTGGGCCTGC
>Ga0070734_10005849_pt1 | contig 10622 bp, 9 predicted proteins | sample Coa_R1_8_FD_66444 | JGI IMG/M metagenome (GOLD analysis project Ga0070734, IMG submission 66444) | Surface soil microbial communities from Centralia Pennsylvania, which are recovering from an underground coalmine fire - Coalmine... | ecosystem: Environmental > Terrestrial > Soil > Unclassified ... | reverse complement strand
CATGGAATGCGTCTCGCCGCCGGACCCGCTGAGAAGAAAGCTGCTCAAGGGATCGATGACGACCGCGCCGGGGTTGATCTGCTCGACCAGACGATGGATGGTCGCCAGGTGCAGCTCGAGCCCGTACATGGAGGGACGGGTGGCGTGGATACGCAGCAGACCGCGCCGGCTCCAGCGCTCCAGGTCGAGGCCGAGCGAGCCCATGTTGCGCGCGATCTGCGGCTCCGATTCCTCGAAGGCGAGATACAGACAGCGTTCACCGCGCCCGCATGCGGCATCGACGAAATGGGCGGCGATGCTCGTCTTGCCCGTCCCCGCCGTGCCGCTGATCAGGATCGACGCCCCGCGGTAGTAGCCGGCACCGCCCAGCATCTCGTCCAGCGCCGGTATTCCGGAAGAGATCCGCTCGCTGCTCACGCGATGCTCCAGCAGCGCCGAAGTGACGGGCAGTATCGAGATGCCGTCGCGATCGATGAGGAACGGGTACTCGTTGGTTCCGTGCGATGATCCGCGATACTTCACGACGCGCAGCCGCCGTGTCGACAAGTGCTCGCGGACACTGTGATCGAGAAAGATGACACAGTCCGATATGTACTCTTCCAGACCTTGCCGGGTGAGGCTCTTTTCGCCCTTCTCGCCGGTGATCACGGCGGTGACGCCGCGCTCCTTGAGCCAGCGGAACAGGCGGCGCAGCTCCGAGCGGAGAATCTGCTCATTGGACCACCCCCCGAACAGGGTTTCGATGGTGTCGAGCGCAACTCGCGTCGCGCCGACAGTGTCGATGGCGTGCCCGAGACGAAGGAACAATCCCTCGAAATCGTACTCACCGGCCTGGTGAATTTCGCTGGCCTCGACCCGCACGTCGTCCACGTACATCAGCCCGCGCGCCTGCAGGTCGGCCAGGTCGAACCCGAGCGAGTGGACGTTCTTCGCGAGGTCTTCCGCGCTTTCCTCGAACGAGATGAAAGCACCGGCTTCCCCGTACTGCAGGGCGCCGCGAGTGAGGAACTCCAGCGCGAAGAGGGTCTTGCCGCAGCCGGGGCCGCCGCACACGAGCGTCGGCCGCCCGCGCGGCAGCCCGCCGCCGGTGATCGCATCGAGGCCGCTGATGCCTGTAGGGGCCTTGTCGAGCCTGGTTTCAGGCATCGGCGCAGGAAGCAGACCGGTCCGGTGCTTCGCCTCGGTTCAGGCTCGCGAATGCTGAAAGCCCGCGCTGTTTGATGATCGTGCTCAAGATAGAATCGCTTCCTTATTTTACATGCCACTCCATTGAACTCCGGCCGCCGCGTTGCAGATTCACCGCAGGCCTGGCTGCGGCTTGCAGTGGCCTTGCTGCTTTCGACGATTGGCGGGGTCGGGATGTGGGCAGCGGTCGTCCTGCTGCCGGCCATACAGTCGGAATTCGCGGTGGCCCGCGGCGCCGCCTCCCTGCCCTACACACTGACCATGCTGGGCTTTGGCGCCGGCGGCGTCCTGTTCGGCCGTCTGGCCGACCGCCGGGGCATCGTCATACCCGTCATTCTGGGCGTTGTGGTGCTCGCCGCCGGTTTCACCGTGTCCGCGCTGTCGAAGAGTCTGTGGCAGTACACGATCGCGCAGGGCCTGCTGGTGGGGGCAGGCAGCTCGGTGTCCTTCGGCCCTCTGCTTGCCTACGTGACCTTCTGGTTCGTGCGCCGTCGCGGAGTGGCGGTTGCCATATGCGCCAGCGGCAACTATCTGGCGGGAGCGGTATGGCCCCCGGTCGTCCAGCATTTCATTGAAGCCGCGGGGTGGCGCAGCACGTCGCTCGGCATCGCAGCCTTCTGTCTTGCTTCCATGCTGCCTCTTGCGCTTCTGCTCCGCGGCCGACCGCCGGCGGCCCCGGCTGAACCGGCCGCGCCACGCGATCGCGCGGCGGCCCCGCGGGCTTTCGCTGCCGCTCCGGCTCCCGCCATTTCGGGCGGGAGCCTGCAGATTCTCCTCAGCATCGCGGGTTTTGCCTGCTGCGTCGCCATGTCGATGCCGCAGGTTCATATGGTGGCCTACTGCGGCGACCTCGGCTACGGCCCGGCGCGGGGCGCGCAGATGCTCTCTCTCATGCTCGCCTGCGGCATCGTCAGCCGCCTCACTTTCGGGGTGGTGTGCGACCGCATCGGCGGCCTGCGCACCCTGCTGCTCGGATCCTGCCTGCAGTGCGTGGCCTTGCTGCTGTTTCTGCCGTTCGACGGGCTGGCGTCTCTGTTCGTCGTTTCTGCCCTGTTCGGCCTGTTCCAGGGCGGCCTCGTGCCCTCTTACGCCATCATCGTGCGCGAATATTTCCCGGCGCGCGAAGCCGGCGCCCGCGTGGCGACCGTGATCACGGCGACGCTGTTCGGCATGGCGGCCGGCGGCTGGATGTCCGGCGCCGTGTTCGACCTGACCGGCTCGTACAAGGCCGCCTTCGTCAACGGCATCCTGTGGAACCTGGTCAACCTGTCCATCACCACCTGGCTGCTCCGCCGTGCGCCGCCACGACGGGCGATGGCGCTGCCCTAGCTGTTGATTCGCCGCGGCGCCCTGCTCTGCGACCGACGGACGGCGCGTTCAAGACGGATGTCGTTCAAATAAGCGTGCGCCGCCGTGGCAGTGATAGGCCTTCCGCTGCGGTGGTGGCGGCGGGCGCCGACCCGGCGGGAACGCATATTGCCGCTCCCCGGCTGCGGGCTTTTTCCGTGCGCTCTCTGCACGATGTGCGTGAACTCTTCTTTGGGGACGGCGTGAGCAAGATCTGGCGGCTTATCAAGGACACGATCTCCGCCTGGGTAGCCGACTACGCTCCCAGCATGGGGGCTGCGCTGTCGTACTACACCATCTTTTCGATCGCGCCCCTGCTGATCATCGTGATTGCGGTAGCCGGGATCGTGTTCGGGCAGGACGCCGCGCACGGGGCGATCATGGACCAGCTGAGCGGGCTGCTGGGACAGAACGGCGCCCAGGCCATCGAGAGCCTCCTGCGCAGCACCAGCTCGCCCAAGGGAAGCCTTATCTCTACGATCATCGGCGTGGTCACCCTGCTCATCGGCGCCACCACCGTCTTCGGCGAGCTGCAGGACGACCTGAACCGCATATGGAAGGCCCCGGCAAAGCAGGGCAGCTCCGGCTTGTGGTCCCTGCTGAGGACGCGGATTCTGTCCTTCGGGATGATTCTCGCCATCGGCTTCCTGCTGCTGGTGTCCCTGGTCCTCAGTGCCGCGATCGCCGGCGTCGCCAAGGTGTGGGGCGGCTGGTTCGGCAGCCAGGAGCTGCTGCTGCACGCCTTCAATTTCGTCATCAGCCTCGCGCTGGTCACCGTGTTCTTCGCGCTGATCTACAAGATCATGCCGAACGTGCGGGTGGCGTGGCGCGATGTCTGGATCGGCTCCCTCGTGACAGCCGTGCTGTTCACCGTGGGCAAGACGCTGATCGGGTTGTATCTCGGGAAGGCCGGGGTTGCCGGCGGGTACGGCGCCGCCGGCTCTCTCATCGTCGCCCTCCTGTGGACCTACTACGCCGCTCAGATTTTTCTGTTGGGCGCCGAGTTCTCGTCTCTCTACGCCCGCCGCTACGGCTCGCTGAAGGGCGCGGCCGAGCACACGGGCAGACAGGCGGGCGAGCTGGCCGGGGGTGAGCGCGCTGCACGGCCGTCCGACGCCGTCCGGACGGAGCCGTCCGCCGCGCTGGACGAGCGGGCGCCTGACACGGCGAGCACGCTGTCGCCCGCCGCTCCGGGCGAGCGGGCGCCGGCGGCGCCGTCGCGGCCTGCGGTCCGCCCGGTGGCGGGCGTCGCAGCGGCGCGCCCCCTCTCGGCCGTGGGAGCTGCGGGGGTGCGGCAAGCCGCTCCGCTGCCACGACCGGCGATACTGTCCGTATTGAGCCTGCTGGCCACCGTCGGCATCGCCGTGACGGCGACGGTCAGAACTCTCCGCCGCAACTAAGGACCAAAGGAGCGACAGATGAACAGCGAAACCGTCCGCGACTGGCAGGAGCTCCCCGGCAGCGCGGACCCTCCCGGCAGCACCGTCATCCCCACCATGGGCGGCGATCAGGTCATCGCCGCCGGCATCGTCGAAGCGTGGGACGATCCGGCGCCAGAACCCGCGACCAGCGGCCGGAGGCTCACGCAAAATCTGCGCAACACCGTCGAGACTGCCTTGCGCTATTACGATGCGGCGATCAAGGCGGTGTCACGGCAGGCCGAAATGGTCACCCAGCGCTACCAGGAGGAACCCAGCTCGGTGGTCGGCATCGCCATCGGAATCGGATTCGTCATCGGCCTGGTGCTGAGCAGCGGACGGCGCGGCAAAACGAAGGTACAGCTGGACTTGTAAGGGCGCCGCGCTGCGGCGCGACTTGTAACCGCGCCGCGTTGCGGTGCGGTTAGCGGGACGCTGCTACGGACGCCGCGGACGGCGTCATCGGCACCGCAGGCCCGGTCACGCGGCGGCCGACGTTGCCGTCGCCTGCGTCTGCGGCCCGCTGGCGCGCTGGTCGAAGACCAGGCAAGTGGTCGTCGCATGGGCGTACAGCCTGCCGTTCGCATCGGACAGGCGGCCCTCCGCCGTCACGATCTGGCGGCCCGCATGCACGACCACGCCTTCGGCGCGCACCCGCGGCACTTCGGCGCTGAGGGCGCGCACGAAGTTGACCTTCAGCTCGAGCGAGGTGTACCCCTTGCCCGGCGGCAGTATGGAATGCACGGCGCATCCGACGGCAGAATCAAGCAGGGTGGCGAACCAGCCGCCGTGGACGATTCCCATCGGGTTGTAATGCCGATGGGCCGGCGCGCCCTGGAACACGACCCGTCCGTGCTCGGCATGGACCAGCAGAAAGTCGAGCGCTTCGGTGATGGGCGGACGCGGCAGATCGCCGGCGATCATGGCGCGCAGCGTCTCCAGCCCGGACCGCGCAGCGAGCTGCTCGGTCGTCAGGCAGCCGGGCGGCGCCTTCCAGTTCGCCCGCACAGCCCGCTCGTCGGCATACCAGCCGGCGCCGGCTTCATCACCGTTCATCATCGCCTTTGCATGGACGTTCGCCTGCATGGAGAGAGCACTTGCATATACATTATTTGCGGGTACAATAATATTTCATGAGCCCCGCTGTCAAGCCCGAAGGCTGCACCAATTTCAAGTTGCGCCAGCTCGGCCGCATCGTCGGCCGGCACTACGACGGATTTCTCGCCGGCACAGGGTTGAAGACGACGCAGTACTCGCTGCTGTCGCATGTTGTGCTGCTGGGACCGATCCGGCCGTCCGATCTCGCTGCGCGCATGCGCATGGATGCATCGACGCTCACCCGCAACCTGCAGCCGCTGCTCGCCCAGGGGTGGCTGCAGTCCGGCCCCGGTGCGGACGGTCGTTCGCGGCTGATCGAAGCGACCCCGGCGGGCCGGTCCAAGCGGGTGGAAGGGCAGCGGGCATGGAAGCAGGCGCAGCTGGCGATCAACGCCAGGCTGGGCGACCGCCGCGTCGCCGCCCTCCATGCGGTCATCGACGATTGCATCGGACGCCTGTCCGATGAAGAAGCGGAAACGGAGCATTCCGCGGCGGAGTAACACGACACGGTGTCACGACACGGTGTCGTGCGGCTACAGGACCCGGCCATGGAGGCCGTGGAACGGAGTCGCCGCCGCCGGAAGCGGCGTGAGCTCGAGACGTTTCTCCTCGAAACGTTTCTCGTCCTTGCAAGGAGCGACGGCAAGCGCGGTCACAGAGCTGATGTCCCGTATCCTCATTTGATGCTATACTGCGCCTCAATTGAGGAGCGCCTATGTCAGCGTCCAGCACTGCCCGGGCACGAAAACCCAACGCGCCGAGATCGCCCTCCGTGGCTGCCGCCCCGGGGACCTCGCGCTCGGGGGGCACCAGCGTGAAAACGGCCCGGCGCTCCCGATCTGTTGTCGAAGGATTCGTCGGCAAAGTCCGCAAAGCCAGGCCCCTGGACCTCGTGGAAATTGAACGAGCCGGCGTTGAAGGACGTCTCCTGAAGGACCTCGCGACGGTTCTGCAATTGCCGGCTGCTCGATTCTTCGAGGTCATTGGCATCCCCAAAGCAACGGCAGAGAGAAAGGTTGCAGCGGGCGACCAGCTCGTGGCCGGATCTGCCGGAGTCGCGGCCATTGGCGTGGCACGGCTGTTGGGCATCGCGCAGTCCATGCTTCACGAGAGTACAGCCGATGAGGCGAAAGGCTTCGACGCCGGGCGCTGGCTTGGCCGCTGGCTTGAGCAGCCGCAACCGGCCCTTGGCGGAAAGAAGCCTTCTGAGCTTCTCGACACGCCTACGGGCATCGATATTGTCGCGCGCGTGCTGGGCGCTATTGGAAGTGGCGCCTACCAGTGAGCGTTCTGTGGCGAATAGCCGCAGAGACCAGGGCATACGGTGCGGACGACCGCTCAGGACTTGGAGCGGCCGGTTCCCCGGGACGATGGAACGATCTGGGGGAACGCGTTATCTACTGCGCCTGCTCCATTTCTCTCGCGGTTCTGGAGACCGCAGCGCATATTGACGACGGCGGCTTTCCGCTGAATCGCTTCGTTGTGCGGATCGATGTTCCCGACGACATCTGGGCCGCACGCCACGTTCTGGCGGTGGACGAGCTCGATCCAGCCTGGGCCGCCATTCCGTCGGGTGTCGCGAGTATTCGTGCGGGCTCCAGCTGGTACAAGTCCTCTCGGAGCCTCGTACTCGAGCTTCCGTCCGTCATCGTTCCGGAGGAATCGGTCGTTTTGCTCAATGCCACGCACGCGGACATTTCGAAAGTTGCGTTTCGAACGATCCGGCGGTTCGACTATCGCGGGTTATTTCGCTGATCCTGAGCAACGCGCCAAGAATAGAGGTGTTACGTTCCCCTTGGGAGTAGCCTGGTAACAGAACCGATCGGGCCGTATTTCCTTTATTCCACCGTGACCGACTTGGCCAGATTGCGCGGCTTGTCGACGTCGGTTCCCCGCACCAGCGCCGTGTGGTACGCCAGGAGCTGCAGGGGAATCACGTGCAGGATCGGCGACACCAGGCCGGCGTGATCGGTCAGCCGGATGACGTGCACGCCCTCGGCCGGCGCGATGCCGACGTCTTCGTCGGCGAACACGTAAAGCTCGCCGCCGCGGGCGCGCACTTCGTGCAGATTCGATTCCAGCTTTTCCAGCAGTGCGTCGTTCGGCGCCACCGCCACCACCGGCATGTTGCGGTCGACCAGCGCGAGCGGGCCGTGCTTGAGCTCGCCGGCGGCGTAGGCTTCGGCGTGAATATAGGTGATCTCCTTCAGCTTCAGCGCCCCTTCCATGGCGATCGGATAGTGCACGCCGCGGCCGAGGAACAAGGCGTGCGATTTTTCCGCGAAGGCCTTCGCCCAGGTTCGCACGGCCGGCTCCACCGACAGCACTTGGTTGAGTGCGGCCGGCAGGTGGCGAAGCTGCTCCAGCAGCTGGCGCTCGCGGTCATCCCCCAGACGTCCGTTCATCTTGGCCAGCACCAGAACCAGCACGAACAACGAAGCGAGCTGTGTGGTGAAGGCTTTGGTCGACGCCACCCCGATCTCCGGTCCGGCGCGGGTGAGAAAGCGCAGCCGGCAATGCCGGATGAGCGAGGATTCGGGCACGTTGCAGATCGCCAGGCTGTGGCGCAGACCGCGGGAACGCGCGTATTCGACAGCGGCCAGCGTATCGGCCGTTTCGCCTGACTGCGAGACGGCGATGACCAGCGTGTGCGGCACCGCGATGCTGTCGCGGTAGCGGTATTCGCTGGCGATCTCCACCGTGCACGGCACGCCGGCCACGGATTCCATCCAGTAGCGCGCCACGAGGCCGGCGTGATAGCTGGTGCCGCACGCCAGGATGAGGACCTGCCGGGTGCCGCGCAGGATCTCCTCCGCCTCGGCGCCGAACAGGTTGGCGCTGATGGACTGGCCGTTCGACACCATCTCCAGCGTCGCCGACACCGCACCGGGCTGCTCGAAGATCTCCTTCTGCATGAAATGAGCATAGGGTCCGAGATCGACCGCATCGCGGGACACTTGCGACACGTGAACGGGCCGCTCCACCGGCGCGCCGCGCGCGTCGCGGATGCGGTAGCCGGCCCGGCTCAGCTCGACGCAGTCGCCTTCCTCCAGATAGACCACGCGCGAGGTGATCTCGACCAGGGCGGAGGCATCCGATGCAAGAAAATTCTCGCCGTCTGCAACGCCGAGCAGCAGCGGCGCCCCGCGACGGACGCCGGCGACCGTGGCGGGCTCCCGCTCCGACAATGCCGCAATGGCGAAAGCACCGCGCAGCTCCGCAGTGGCGGCGGTGATCGCATCGAACAGTCCGCGGCCCTCTTCCATCAGCGCGTGCAGAAGATGGGCGATCACCTCCGTGTCGGTTTCCGAAGAGAACTCGTAGCCGCGCGACGTCAGCCGCGCACGGATGGATTCGTGATTCTCGATGATGCCGTTATGCACCACCGCCACGTGGCCGCTGGCATGCGGGTGCGCGTTGCGCTCGGCCGGCCGGCCATGCGTGGCCCAGCGCGTGTGCGCGATGCCGGTGGTTCCGCGGATATCGCCCGCGTGCTGCTCCAGCTCGGCGACGCGGCCGACACTGCGCACGCGGACGAGGTGCGGCGCCAGAACCGCGAGCCCGGCCGAATCGTACCCGCGGTACTCCAGGCGCTTCAAACCGGCGATGAGAGCCGGCACGATGTTGCGCGGGGAAACGCCACCTATGATGCCGCACACGTCGCTACTCCTTTCTGGCGTTGCCGGGATCGCGCGCCCACTGCGCCGCTGCCTCAGCTGGCCGTGCGCCCCTTCTTGACCGGGCGTTTCCATCCTTCGAGAGTCCGCTGCGGCGCGCGGCTCAAAGTGAGCTTCCCTGCCGCCGCATCCCGCGTCAGCGTCGTGCCCGCCCCAAGGGTGGCGCCGCGTCCCACCCGGACCGGCGCCACCAGCTGGCAATCCGAGCCGATGAACGCGTCGTCCTCGATGACGCTGCGATGCTTGTTGGCGCCGTCGTAATTGCACACGATGGTGCCGGCCCCGATGTTGACGTTGCTGCCGACGGTGGTGTCGCCGATGTAGGCATGGTGGTTGGCTTTCGAGCCGGTGCCGAGCTCGGAAGCTTTGATTTCCACGAAGTTGCCGACATGCACGTGGTCGGCCAGTCGGCTGGCGGGCCGCATGCGCGCAAAAGGACCGACCCGCGCACCTCCGCCGATCGCCGCGCCATCGATGTGGCAGAACGCTTCGATGCGCGTTCCCGCGGCCACCGTCACATCGCGCAGCACGCAGTGCGGGCCCACGCTGACGCCGTCGGCGAGCTCCACCGTGCCCTCGAACACGCAATTCACGTCGATGGAGACGTCGCGGCCGCAGCGCAGCGCCCCGCGTACGTCCACACGGGCGGGGTCGGCGAGGGTGACGCCGCCTTCCATCAGCTCGGCGGCGATGCGCTGCTGCAGGATCCGCTCCAGCGCCGCGAGCTGGCCTTTGCTGTTCACACCGAGTATTTCGAACACATGCCGCGGCTGGGTCGTCGCCACGGCAGCGCCGTCGCGCACGGCGAAGCCGATGACGTCGGTCAGATAGTATTCGCCTTGAGCGTTCTGATTGCGCAGCTCGCCGAGCCAGCGCCGCAGATCGCCGGTGGGGGCAACCAGAATGCCGGTGTTGACTTCCCGTATCGCGCGCTCCGCCGGCGACGCGTCGCGCTCTTCGACTATGCGCACCAGCGCGCCATCCGCGCGGACGATGCGGCCGTAACCGGCCGGCTCATCGAGCACGACGGTGAGAACGCCGACGGAGCGTCCCGCCGCACGCACCAGCGCTTCGATGGTGTCGCGGCCGATCAGCGGCACGTCGCCGTACAGCACCACTGTCGGCTGGCCGTCATCGAGATGCGGCGCCGCCTGCAGCAGCGCATGCCCGGTGCCGAGCTGCGGCACCTGTTCCACCCACTGCACCGGCTCCGCGCCGAACGCGGCCCGCACCTGCGCGGCGCCGTGGCCGCACACCACGATCAATCGCGACGGATCGAGCTGCCGGGCGGTGGTCAGCACGTGACCGAGCAGGGGACGCCCGCCCAGCAGGTGCAGCACCTTGGGCAGATCGGAATGCATCCGCCTGCCCTGCCCGGCTGCCAGAATCACGACGTTCACGTCACGCCTTTCGCGACGGCCGGCGAAGCGGAGCGACGCGGCCTGAATGTGTTAAATAATTTTAGCATCCGCTGTTCATTCTCCAGCCGGAACACTGTCGCATCCGCGACGAATGGACGCAACAGCGATGAAACATTTTTGCGGACGCAGTGTGCAAGGAAGCATGACCGCGCGCGCCGCGCCGTACGCGCTTCTTCAGGGGACATTTCGTGGCAAAGTTCCTATACACTGAAGGCATAGTCGTTCAGGACAGAGGAAACGCCATGCGATACGCCGCGATGTTAGTGATGGCCGTGCTGGGACTGGGCTGCAGTGCCGCCGGCGCAGAAGTCTACAAATGGGTCGACGAGAAAGGCACCGTCAACTACTCGAATACGGCTCCCCCCGCCAACAGCGGCGCCACCATGCTGGATCCGAACAATCCGCGCGTGACGTTCTACAAGCCCGTTCATCCGAGCGAAGAAGAGCTGGCGCGGCTGGACGAGTACATGCGCTTC
>Ga0070734_10005848_pt1 | contig 10623 bp, 9 predicted proteins | sample Coa_R1_8_FD_66444 | JGI IMG/M metagenome (GOLD analysis project Ga0070734, IMG submission 66444) | Surface soil microbial communities from Centralia Pennsylvania, which are recovering from an underground coalmine fire - Coalmine... | ecosystem: Environmental > Terrestrial > Soil > Unclassified ... | reverse complement strand
CCCGCGCGATGCTCCATACCTTCAATGCGTCCGCGGCGCGAACTCAAGTCGCCCATGATCGTTCCGGCGTAATCTTCCGGGGTCACCACCTCGACCGCCATCACCGGCTCGAGCAACACCGGAGATGCTTTACGGGCAGCCTCTTTGAAAGCCATCGAACCGGCAATCTTAAAGGCCATTTCGTTCGAGTCCACGTCGTGATAGCTGCCGTCATAAAGAATCGCTTTGACGTCCACCATCGGATAGCCGGCGAGAATGCCGCCTTCCATAGCTTCACGAATGCCCTGATCGATCGGCTTAATGAATTCCTTCGGCACCGAACCGCCTACAACCTCATTCACAAACTCGTAACCCGTGCCCGGCTCTTGCGGTTCAAGACGAATCTTGGCGTGGCCGTATTGACCCTTACCGCCAGTCTGTCGGATGTACTTGCCTTCCGCTTCGGACTTCTTGCGAATAGTCTCGCGATACGCAACCTGCGGCTTGCCCACACCCGCTTCGACTTTGTACTCGCGCATCATGCGGTCAACAATGATTTCAAGGTGCAACTCACCCATGCCGCTGATGATGGTCTGTCCGCTATCGGGATCGGTGTGAACCTTGAAAGTAGGATCTTCCTGGGCCAGACGGCTTAGCGCCATGCCCATTTTTTCCTGATCGGCTTTCGTCTTCGGCTCTACTGCCACTGAAATAACCGGAACTGCGAACTGAATCGATTCCAGCAGAATCGGATGCTTTTCGTCGCAGATGGTGTCGCCCGTACCCACGTTCTTCAATCCCACCGCTGCACAAATGTCGCCAGCAAGAATTTCCTGAATGTCTTCGCGCTTATTGGCGTGCATCTTCAGCAAGCGGCCAATGCGCTCGTCTTTGCCAGTTCGCGGATTCAGAACCGAATCACCCGACTTGAGCTGTCCGGAGTACACACGGATAAACGTCAACTGACCAACAAACGGATCGGCCATGATTTTGAAAGCCAGCGCCGAAAACGGCTCTTTGTCATCCGGCTTGCGGGTTAATTCCTGATCCGTTCCGGGAGTAGTTCCTTTGGTAAGACCAATATCGAGAGGGGAGGGCAGATAATCCACCACCGCATCGAGCAAAGGCTGAACGCCTTTATTCTTGAACGAAGTTCCAACCACTACAGGGAATACCTTCAACGCAATGGTTGACCGGCGAAGCGAAGCCCGCAACTCTTCGGGCTTTATGGTTTCGCCTTCAAGGAATTTATGCAGCAGATCATCGTCGTTTTCAGCGACCGTTTCGACCAGCTGCGCATGGAAGGCTTCCGCCTTCTTTTGCAATTCGGCGGGAATTTCCTCAACCACATACTCGGCGCCCATCGTCTCATCTTTCCAGATGATGGCCTTCATGGTGAGTAAATCAACAACGCCCTTAAATTTATCTTCTTGCCCGATTGGGATTTGAATCGCGACCGGCTTGGCATTCAGGCGCTTGCGGAGAGTGTCAACGGCATGCTCAAAATCCGCGCCCATCTTGTCAATTTTATTGATGAAGCAAATGCGGGGGACGCCGTACTTGTCGGCCTGGCGCCAGACTTTTTCCGACTGCGGCTGTACGCCGTGAACGGCGTCAAACACCGCGACTGCGCCGTCAAGCACGCGTAGCGACCGCTCCACTTCCGCGGTAAAGTCCACGTGACCGGGAGTATCAATAATGTTGATGCGGATATCGCGCCAAGTGCAAGTAGTGGCGGCCGATGTAATCGTAATGCCGCGCTCCTGCTCCTGCTCCATCCAGTCCATGGTCGCAGTGCCTTCGTGGACCTCTCCGATACGGTGCGTGCGTCCGGTATAAAACAGGATGCGCTCCGTCGTAGTGGTCTTGCCGGCGTCAATGTGCGCCATGATCCCGATATTTCTGCAACGCTCTAATGGAACTGTTCTGGCCACGATCTCTCTGCTTCCTTCTGGGGCTCTCTTTTAACTACCTGTCATCCTGAGGCGACTTGCTTTTCGTCGCCGAAGGACCTGAGCGCGCCGCGCGCAAAATCGCGCGATTGGCGCGCATCTCTGTCTACCAGCGGTAATGCGCGAACGCTTTGTTGGCATCGGCCATGCGATGCACATCTTCTTTCTTCTTGATGGCCGCGCCTTTTCCGTTGGCCGCGTCCAGTAATTCATTGGTCAACTTGTCCACCATGCCCTTTTCGCCACGAGCGCGGGCATAAGTCAACAACCAGCGAATCGCCAGCGAAGTACGGCGGTCGGCGTTGACCTCCACCGGAACCTGATAGTTCGCGCCACCCACGCGGCGGCTCTTCACTTCAAGCAGCGGCTTGGTGTTCTCGACGGCCTTGGTAAACAGCTTCATCGCCTCGTCGCCGCCCTTTTCCTGCAACTTCGTCAGTGACTCATAGAAGATGGATTGGGCAGTACTCTTCTTGCCCTGAAACATCATGCAGTTGACGAACTTCGTCACCAGGTCGGAGTTATAAATTCCATCCGGATCAACCGTGCGCTTCGCAATGTGTCCTTTTCTCGGCATAGTCGCTATTCCTTACTTCGTCGCTTCTTTTGGGCGCTTGGCGCCATATTTCGAACGGCTCTGCTTCCGGCCAGCCACGCCGACCGAGTCGAGCGTGCCCCGAACCACGTGATAACGAACTCCGGGCAGGTCCTTCACGCGGCCGCCGCGGATGAGCACAATCGAGTGCTCCTGCAAATTGTGACCGACGCCGGGGATGTACGTCGTAACTTCAATCCCATTGGTCAGGCGAACGCGGGCGACTTTGCGCAGCGCCGAGTTCGGCTTCTTCGGCGTTTGGGTGTAAACACGAGTGCAGACGCCGCGCTTTTGCGGGCATCCCTGCAATGCCGGGCTCGCCGTTTTGTACCGTGGCCGCTTGCGGCCGTCACGCACTAACTGATTGAAAGTAGGCATGTTTTCTTAATTCCTCAACCACCACAACTATTCCGGGGACGACATTATTCATCGTCCACATTCGGACATCCCTGATTTCAGGGGCTGACGGGCGATTTGCCCAGCCATACTTCCTCACGCGAAAGCGCGAGGAAAAATTCAATTTCCCGTTCGACTAACGCTGCCGACGGTGGCTCCAAGCCCGGTTTGAACTAATGGCGACCGGGAGTCGCTCCGTTTCGTCAGCTTGCTCCACATAGCCTTCCAACGGGAGGAAGGTGTGCGCGGAGCCTTTCAGCGAGGGCGTTTTAGCATTGCTACGTCGCTAAAACTTGGTGTTTCGTGCTTTTACTGCTCTGTACCGGGGAGACTCGCAGTTGGCTGCGATCAAAACCCTGCATCTACAGGCAAGCCAGAATGAACTCGCGGAACCTTATGAATATATCAAGTGGATCGAAACGCCGTCAAGCATCATTGCAAAAAGCCAGTTAAGGCGTGATTTCGAAAACTACGCCGTAACCATTCGCGCCGCCATTTTCCGCAGTGCCATACAAATTGCCTGAAGCATCTTCGATTAGTGCTCCAAGCGGATTCGTTCCATCTGTACACCCAGCCTGCGAACAGAAGTTATACAGGACTGTCAACTGCCGCGATGGATTTACAGTATAAATAGTGCCGCCGCCGTTCTTTCCGCACATGGACGCCGTACCGTACATTACATTTGCTTGAAAATCTAAGGTCACTCCTGCCGCCGGAATACAACCTTCGAGGCCGCTTTGGAAAAACACACCCGCACCACTGCCCCCGCCCGGAGACAGCCGGAATATTCCTCCGGTCGCGCCATTCGGGCCGCTTAGTGATGTTGTTCCATATAAATAGCCCAAACTGTCAATTTTTACGTCGCTTAGAGGCGCACTCCCCCTTGTCGAGCCGCCGCGCGAAGAAACCAAAACTATATGCGACCATTGGCCGGACCCCGGCGACAGCTTGTACACAGTTCCGCCCCCAGCGTAATTCGGAGCGCCACCGTTCCGCGTCGTCCCATAAAGATTGCCGGCCGCATCGAAAGTGACACCCGCAGAGGGTGCGGCACCGTCGAGACAATAAGTGCCCTGTGCCGAACAAAAGTTATAGAGAATGGTTTCGCTCCAACCATTAGATCCCGGTGATAGTTCGAAAACGACCCCGCCATTTTTTCCTGAACCACCGGAGACAGTTGTGCCGTACAGGTTGCCGTGGGAGTCGAACGTTAAACCAGAAATCGGTTGATAGCCGTCAATGCATGCACCTCCGCTGACTACCGAACAGAAGTTGTACAACACCGTCTCTGTCCAAGCCCCGCCGGAAACCGTCGGCGGCGACAACTCGAACACCGTGCCGCAACCAGCAAGTAATTCGCAAGAATTTGATCCACCGCCCGCAGTTGTGCCGTATAAATTTCCTTCTGAGTCGATGATCAGACTAGTCTCCGGGTAAGCTCCATCCAAGCAAAGCCCTTCGTTGTTGGAGCTAGAGCAAAAAGCGTGAAGGACATATTCGCTCCAACTTCCGTCTGAATTCGGTGACAACTCAAAGACTGTACCGCACCCTGGGCAGGCGGGATAACCATAGGGCCCGCCTAATCTCGTCGTGCCGTATAAGTTTCCAAATCCATCTGCAACCAACCCAGCAACGGGGAATTCGCCGTCGGACAGGTGGGGCCCCTGAAAACTATAAAGAACCTTATATTGCTGTCCGAACGCGCTTGCACATAGCAAAAGAAGGGTTGTAATCGAGAGGGCGGATTTCATGTTTTTCTCCAGATAACTGCGCGAAAAGTCTACCGTGAGTCGTTCGCGTTGTATAGAGTCTAACGGCCTACGCGCCCTACGGCGAGATACAGAATCGCGCGATACTCGGCACCGCTGAAGCCGTGCCCTCCCACGAAATTTACGCGGCATTGCTGTAAACTTCACGCCATAAAATACTGGCGGAGGACTGATCATGACCGACACATGGGGCAGCCGGTTTTACACCGCGGGGGCGATTTTGTTGCTGCTTTGTGGATGCGTCCATTCTATTTCACTCTTCGAAAAGCCCGTGCCGCGGAACGCGACCGAGGCGCAGTTACAGGATTTAATGACGAACTACAAGTTCGACGTAATGGGTTCCGCGCGCAGTATGGATAATTTTCTCCGCGGCTTTAGTATTTCGTTCATGCTGGCTGCGCTGGCTATCGGAGCTTTGGCGTTGGTTCTCCGCAGGGAACGCGCCGCGCTGTTGAAGCGGATTGCGCTGGTGATTTCCATGTGGCTGGCGCTGATGACGGCGGTTTCGCTGACCTACTTTTTTGCGGCGCCTACGTCGTTTCTCGCCGCGACGTTGATTCTTTTTGCGCTGGCATGGATGAAATTGCCAGCACAGGGATAGTCATGCAGCCTTTCCACAAGGCATCCTCTATTGCTGAAAGCGATTCTTACCCTCTACACTAGAAATTCTGCGATTAATGCAATCACTCGCTCTCGACGAGAGCGGGGAGGGTGAATGAGCAGGTCGGCTTCTTATTTAGCAATACTTACGGCAATTCTTTCGATTCTTACGCTTTCCGGCTGCCACAGCGGCAACGCCGTGGCCACGGCCAACTATCCCGTGCCCAACAGCGTTAGTCTTGCCCCAACACCTTCCATCTCACTCGAACTGGGCGCCAGCGGACAATTCTCTGCCAGCGCCAGCAACGCCAGCAATCAAGCCATCACCGAACCCATCTCTTATGCGTCCAGCAATCAGGCGGTGGTGACGGTTGCCGCTAACGGCCTGGCCTGCGCCGGAAGCTGGGATTCATTGACGGCCCCGCAGATATGCACGCCCGGGCAAGTCGGCACAGCAATTGTGACCGCGACGGCGCAAGGCGTGACCAGCCCTTCGACCACGGTGTATGTGCACCAGCATATTGACCACATCACGATCAGCGCGGTTGCGGCCCAGCCTCCGCCGCTCTCGACGTCATGTTTTTCTGCAGGCCAAACGCAAAACAACACCAAAGGCGAGGTCTATAACTTTCAGGCCAATGCATTCAGCGGCAACGGAAGTGACATCACATCAAGTGTAGGGATTTTTAGCTGGCAGTCGGCGAATGCCGCTGTGGCCACACTGAAAACAGCAACGATAAGCAGTCCCATCCAAGGATTGCTCCCGGGGCAGTTGCAGACCACCGCAAACGTACCCGGCACAACGACGATTTATGCCACGGTGGACAACGTCAACAGCGAGCCTCTGACCTATACAACCTGCCCGGTGCAGTCTATTTCAACCGAAATTCAGGGTGGGCTGGGAACATCGTTGACTGTGCCCGCTGGGACGAAAGCTCTGACTCTCACGGCCACGGCAATTGACAGTCTGGGGATGAAACTCTACGGCATTCCACTGACTTGGTGCACTTCGGCTCCAACATCCATCACCGTTGGCGCCACGGCTTGCACGACTAATGCATCGTCAACGACAGCGCAATATAGCGGAACCGTGAACGTTAATCCGTCACAAATTGGAGACGCTGCGATCATAGCCGCCTGCACGCCGCCCAACTGCAACATCGGATTTCTGCCCACGCAACCGGTCTATCCACAAAACGTGGTCAATATCGTGGCGACGGCAGTATCCGGCGGCGGAAGCACATCGGAAACCGGGACATTTTACGTCTCCAGCAGCGATTGCGGGACTACCAGCGGTTGCATCAGTGAGATATATTCCATTACCGCGTCGAATAATCAACTCGGCGACAGCCCAGCCATTCTCTCTTCCACCCCGAATGGGCTCACATTCAACCCGAGTGGTTCTCAAATTTTGATTGGCACCAATTACAGTTACAACAACAGTCAGGGATTCATGCTTTACACCCCCGGTGGCGGCTTGTCGCGAGATCAGGGTGCAACCGGAAAAGTGATCGCCGTGTCACCGGACGGCAATACCGTCCTAGTGTCGGACACGCTCAATACACCCAGCCAGATTTTTGTCATTAACGTTGCCACGCAAAGCTCGACGGCGCTTCCGATTTCCGGCGCGACCGCGGCAGCATTTTCACCCGACAGTTTGAAGGCGTTTATTGTGGCCGGCAATACACTGTACGTTTATTCCAAGCTGGATGCTTTGCAGACGATTCCTTTGCCAAATGCGGCAACAGCAGCAGCTTTTTCTCCGGAAGGCGGGTTTGCTTTTCTCTCCGGCGGCGGTATTGCAAGCGGCCTCTCGACATTTACAACCTGCACAGCTGCCCCTGGCCCGACAATCGCCACGAACAGCGCTCCCCGCTTTGTGCTTCCCCTGCCGGACGCCTCGCAGGTGCTGGTGCTCGATCCGCCGAATATGGATATCATCACGGTGAATGCGGGATCGATTCCCCCTTTCACTTTTTCCAGCTGCATGCCGCCAGTGACTCTTGCGGACACATCTTCGATAAATTTGGGGCTGGGCGACTTTACGCCAACCCAGATGCTGCTTTCGCCGGATGGAACGAAGGCTTACATCATTTCCAGCCAACTAAGCAGCATTGTAGTGTTTGACATTATCGGACAGACGACCTCGGCGTTTGCGCTTGCAGGAAATGCGAGCCCCGTGCAGGCGGCTATTTCCGCCGACGGTGACATTCTGGCCGTGGCCGCAACCGACGGCACAGTGCATATGATCAATACCATTGCCGGCGGAGACATTACCCAGATTACGTTTCCGCAGAATTTATGTGTGAATACCGCAGGGCAGCCTTATTCCTCTACCTGTAAACCCAACTTGATTGTCGGCAAACCGTAACTAATTGCTGTTTAGGAATTTTTTAAGGTTTCCTGCTGGGTGAGACTCTTGCCGATGCTATCGAGTACACCGTTAATGAATTGCACGGATTCGGGCGCGGAGTACTTGCGCGCAATTTCGAGGGCCTCATTGATGACAACGGCGCGCGGCGTGTCCGAATAAGCCAGCAGTTCCGCGACAGCCGCGCGCAGGACGTTGCGGTCCACGGCAGCCATGCGCTCCATGCGCCAGTGCTCGGCATGCTGTTCGATGAGCTTGTCGATTTCTTCGGATCGATCAGTGGCGACGCGGAAGAGATCGTCGGCGAATCCCTGAACATCTTTTCCTACTGTGTCGCGCTCTTTCCAGAATGTTTGCCTGACATTCTGAGCAGTTTGCTTGCCCATGTCGGCTTGAAACAACATTTGCAGCGCGAGTTCGCGGGATTTGCGGCGAGTGCCCATAAAAAGTTGTCAGTGATCAGTAGCTGGTTGTAAGTGTACTTGAGAGGGAGACTATTTGCGCTTTTTCGATGCGCTCGCACGAACTGATTTGGCTTTTCGTGCTTTAGCACCCTTGTCATTTCGAGCGGAGCGAGAAACCTGCTTTTCACTGACTGCTTGCTTCAAATTCGCCATCTCAATTGCGGCCAGCGCGGCTTCGAAGCCTTTGTTGCCCATTTTCAATCCGGCACGGTCAATGGCTTGTTCGAGCGTGTCGCAGGTGAGAACACCGAAGGCATGAGGCACGCCAGTTTCCTGCGCCGATTGTCCGATGCCTCGCGTGACTTCATTGACGATGACGTCGTAGTGCGCAGTGTCGCCGCGGATGAGACATCCGAGGCAAATGATGGCGTCGTATTTTTTGGTTTCTGCGAGCGTGCGCGCCGCCGAGGGAATTTCGAAGGCGCCGGGGACACGGACCAGAGCGATATCTTTTTTATTCGCGCCGGAGCGCAGGAGACCATCGAGGGTGCTTTGAAAAAGACGTTCAGTAATGAATGCGTTGAAACGGGAAACAACCACAGCAAAGCGCTTTCCAGCAGCATTCAGGTCGCCCTCAATTGCAGGGAACTTTGCCTTCAGCTCCGTATCGACGCTCCCGAATTTGATTTTGCTCTCCGTGACGCTGTGTCTCCGTGGTGAAAAATTACTTGCCTTTGAACTGCGCTGGGCGTTTCTCTAGAAACGCCGTCGTGCCTTCTTTTTTGTCTTCGGTCGCGCAGGCCACGCCGAACAAGGCCGTCTCCAGATAGAGTCCTTCGGCGAGAGGCATCTCCATGCCCCGGTTGACCGCTTCGAGCGTGTATTGCACGGCCAGCGGCGCGTTGGCGATGATCTTCGCGGCAATGGCCTCGGCTCGCGGAATCAATTCAGCAGGCGCGGTGACTTCGTTGACCAAGCGGATGCGATGCGCTTCCTGGGCGGTAATCATTTCTCCAGTCAGAAGAATCTGATTGGCGAGGCCTTTGCCCACCAGGCGCGGCAGGCGCTGCGAGCCACCGTAGCCGGGGATGATCCCGAGCTTCACTTCGGGCTGGCCAAGCTTGGCGTTTTCACTGGCGAGACGCATGGTGCAGGCGAGGGCGATTTCGCATCCGCCGCCGAGGGCGAATCCGTTGATGCAGGCAATCACCGGCTTGCCCAGATTTTCGATGAGGTCGAGCACGGACTGGCCGCGCGCGGCATACTCTTTGCCGCTGACTGCGTCGCGCTGCGCCAGTTCGTTGATGTCGGCCCCTGCGATGAAGGCTTTTTCGCCCGCGCCGGTGAAAATGACCACGCGGATTTCGCGGTCTGCCTTGATGTCAGTAAACGCGGCGCGCAGTTCTTCCAGCGTCGCGGAGTTGAGCGCGTTGAGCACCTTCGGCCGGTTGACGGTTACGTAAGCGATGGAGTTTTTCTTTTCGAGAAGTATGTTTTCGTAGGTCATAAGAATCTCATTCACCACGGAGTCACAGAGACACAGAGAAATTCATCTTTGGGCCCTACGCTTGCGTAGTGGATTTTACAGCTTATTCGCTTTCGGGTTATTCGGGTCGGCGTAATCGTAGAAACCCTTGCCTGTCTTTCGTCCGTACCATCCCGCCATCACAAGGCGCTTCAGCAACGGCGGTGAGGCGAAGCGGCGTTCTTTGAATTCGTCATACATCACATGCGTAATGTAATAGGTCGTGTCGAGTCCGACGAAATCGAGCAGCGTAAACGGCCCCATGGGATAGCCACAGCCGAGGCGCATGGCGTTGTCAATGTCGTCAATTGAGCCGACGCCTTCTTCGTAGGCGCGAATCGCGTCCAGCAAATAAGGGACGAGCAGGCGGTTGACGATGAATCCGGTCTTGTCGCTGGTGCGGACGGGAACCTTGCCCAGCTTCTTGCCAAAATCATAAGCGGTTTCGTAAACATCGTCGGCGGTGGCGATGGTGCGGACGACTTCCACCAACTTCATCAGCGGCACTGGATTAAAGAAGTGTAGTCCGATGAAACGTTCGGGGCGCTTGACCGCGGTGAGCAGTTCGGTGACGGAGATGGACGAAGTGTTCGAGGCGAAGATGGCATCTTTTTTCACGATGCCGTCTAAAGACGCGTACATCTTTTTCTTTTCTTCGACATTTTCGATGATGGCTTCGATGATGATGTCGCAATCGGCGAGGTCGGCTTTGTGGGTGGTGCCTTTGAGCCGTCCGCGGATGGCGTTTTTCTGCTCTGCCGTGATGCCGCCTTTTTCGACCGGCCGCTCGGCAAACTTCGCCAGAGATTTCTCGATTCCGGCGAAGCCTTTGTCGAGGTATTTCTGGTCGACTTCGAGAACGGTGACGTCGAATCCTGCAGTGGCGCAGACCTGCGCTATTCCTGACCCCATTAGTCCACACCCTAAAACTCCTACTTTACTAATTGTCATTGATCACTCCTGAGATCCCTCGCTCTGCTCGGGATTTCGCCTGCGGGCTCCCGCTTCGCTCACGCCCGCAAAACGGCTCAA
>Ga0070734_10005847_pt1 | contig 10623 bp, 10 predicted proteins | sample Coa_R1_8_FD_66444 | JGI IMG/M metagenome (GOLD analysis project Ga0070734, IMG submission 66444) | Surface soil microbial communities from Centralia Pennsylvania, which are recovering from an underground coalmine fire - Coalmine... | ecosystem: Environmental > Terrestrial > Soil > Unclassified ... | reverse complement strand
TTGGCGCGCACCAGGCGCTGCGCGATAGCCGGCTCGGCGGCCAGAAACGCCCGCGCGATCTCCTTGACACTCAAACCTCCGACGGTTTTGAGGCTTAACGCCACGCTCGCTTCGCGTGGGATCTCGGGATGACAACACATGAAGATCATGCGCAGCTCGTCATCGCGAAGCTGGGCGTCGAGATCGGGATCGTCCGGCTCGGCGGCGACGAGGATCGATCGCTCGATCTCGCCGCGCTTTTCGTCGAAGAGCCGGTTGCGCCGCATCGCGTCCATGGCGGCATTGCGCGCCACGCGATACAGCCAGCCTTCCGGATTCTCCGGTACGCCCTGAGAGGGCCAGGTCTGGAGCGCGCGCAGCATGGCTTCCTGCACCACTTCCTGCGCGAGCTCGAGATGGGCCGGACCGAGGAGGCGCGTGAGGTGCGCCACCATGCGGCCCGCCTGGCGACGGAACAGATGGTCCAGCAGGGCTTCGGTTGGCGTGGTCGGGATCACCGCCGCCACACCTCGCGAACTTCGATGGTGCCGCCGAACTCGACGTGCGGGTGAGTGAGCGCGAGCTTGACGGCTTCGTCGTAATCGGCCGCTTCAATGGCGTAGAAGCCGCCCATCACTTCCTTAGTTTCGCTGTAAGGGCCGTCCGTGACTTTCGGTTTGCCGCCGTTCGCGCGAATGACTTTCCCGACATCCATCGCGAGTCCTTTGCTGTCCTTGGTGAAGGGTTGGCGGGCCCAGGCCATGTATTTCTCGGTGGCCTTCTGCATTTCTTCGGGGCTCAGGGATTGGAGGCGACTGGGATCGCGGTAGAGCAACAGTAAAAATAGTGACATTTCGTACTCCTATGCTAGGTGATTTGAAGGCATCGGCTTTCGGGCTTCGCCTTGTTCGATTCCATGACGAACGACGAGGCTTCGAATCGACAGGCACAGTTTGGATATCGGCGCGATATATCGTAAGATGCTATCGGAAGAGCTATCGTAAGGAGGTTCGTATGCCAAGTCATCCGTTTGGATGGAACGATCCAGGACATTGGGGAAACTGGACTTATCCGCCCTGGAGCCGAAAGTCCCGGTTCTTCGGCCCTGGCGAAGTACGGCTGGCGATTCTGTCGCTGTTGGCAGATGGTCCTAAGAACGGGTACGAGCTGATGAAGGAGTTGGAGGCGCGTTCGGGCGGCAGTTATCGGATGAGCGCCGGAACTTTGTACCCCACATTACAGCAGCTTGAAGACGAGGGGCTGATCGTGCCCGAGCCGCGAGATGGTAAGAAGCTGTATCAGCTCACCGATCTGGGACGGCAAGAGGTGGAGCACGAAAAAGAAACTATCGATGAGATCTGGCGACGTGCTTCGCATTGGGGAGACTGGGCGCAGTGGATGGGCCCGGGAACGGCAATGATCGCGGGGCCCATCGCCGGTCTGTTGAAGGCAGCGTTCCTGGCGGTACGAAAGGGCGATGCCAAGAGTGTTGCGAAGGTGGAAGAGGTCCTCAATCGGGCGCGCCAGGAACTGAGTGCGCTATAAACATGGATCTTTCGGCGCCAGCCGCCCGTATGAGGTGAATATGAAATGGATCATCCGCAGTTTGCCCGTTTTCCTAGCCGTGGCGCTCGCTGCCCAACAGCGGGCGGAATTCGAAGTTGCTTCGGTCAAATTAGCCGATCCGGCCATTCAGCACGGCGTGAAGCTCGGCCTACAGGTGGACGGAGCCCAAGTCCGTTTCCGCGGCATGGCGTTTGACGATCTTGTCCGCTCGGCGTATCGCTTGAAGCTTTATCAGATCGCCGGCCCGGACTGGATGTTGGGTCAGCGGTTCGATATCGTGGCGAAGGTTCCGGAGGGCGCGAATGGCGATCAGGTACCCGACATGTTGAAGGCCTTGCTCGAGGATCGGTTCCAGCTCAAGACGCATCGGGAGCAAAGGGATCTGGCGGTGTGGGCGCTTCGGGTGCTTCCCGGCGGCGCGAAGCTGCACGAAGTGCCGGACGATCCCGCGGATGCGGCCGCTCCCGGCGCGCGAGAAGTGGCCGCTGAAGGCGGGCCGGGCGGCGTGAACGTCAGTTACGGTCCCGGCTCTTATTTCCGCTTTGCGAACCACAAGATCGAAGGCCGGAAGTTGAGCATGCGAAACTTCGTGGAGATCTTGGGGCGGTTTGTCGACAGGCCCCTGATCGACGAAACGGGGCTGACCGGCAGATATGACCTGGACGTCGACCTCACCGACGAAGACTACAACGCGATGATGATTCGGGCGGCGATTTCGGCGGGCATGCAGTTACCGCCACAGGCCTTGCAGGCGCTCGATGCGGGCAGCGGATCGTTGTCGCCGGCACTCAAGCCGCTGGGATTGAAGATGGAATCGCGCAAGGCGCCGGTGGACATGCTGGTGGTGGATTCGGCGCTGAAGACGCCGGCGGAAAACTAAGCAGCATCCACTTGTGCGGTGGCTGGGAGCGCGGCTGAGGGAGGAGCGGGAGCACGCTTGCAGTGAAGGAGTGCCATAAATCTCGGGGAGAGAATCGAGAAAATCTTGGCGAATCGCGTTGGAGTTCGACTGAGCGTCGTGAAGGAAGTCGCCCTGGTGGTGGTTGGAGCGGCGGCGCTGACGGCACCGACGGTGGTGGGCATTCTGAATCCGTCCGCTGTGCGGGCTCAATCGCCACAGGGCGCGCCGGCGTCCGCGGCTGTTGCCACCGCGAAATTCGAAGTGACCTCCGTCAAGCCTTGTGGGGCCGACGTCGCACTTGGCCGAGAAGGCGAACGCAAGGGCGGAAATGGGCAAGGAGGCTCATCTCCCGACCGGCTGCATCTGAGTTGCCAGACCGTAATGAGCCTCGTGCAGTGGGCCTACGTTAATTTCTCTAACGATCGGTTCAACCCTTTAGCGGCCACTCCAATTTCAGGAGGCCCGGCGTGGATCAATTCCGACCTATATGAAATCGACGCAAAGGCGGAGGGTCGGCAAACCCGGGGAACAATGAATGGCTTCATGCTTCGGGCGCTTCTCGAAGACCGTTTCAAATTGAAAACGCATCGCGAGACGCGGCAGGTACCGGTCTACGCGCTTACCGTGGCAAAGGGAGGCCCCAAGCTTCAACGGTTTAGGGAAGGAAGCTGCGTTCCTTTTGACCGCGACCATCCGCTGCCGCCGCCGGAACCAGGGAAGCCCTTCCCCCGGACGTGCGGAATGTCCCAGCTAACAAGCAAAGGCTTTGACGCCTATGGTGTGACGATGCCTGATTTTTGCAGGCTCCTCTCAGACAGTTTGGATCGAACCGCCGTCGACAAAACCGGAGTTGCGGGAAAATTCGACATCCACCTGGATCTGTTCCCTGCTGACCTCGGACACCCTGTTCCCGGCGTAAGTGACCCCGGTGCACCAGCGACTCTCCCTGACGCAGGCGACATCTCGTTCGCTGTTCGGACCGCATTGCAAAAGCTCGGGCTAAAGCTCCAAGCGGTCAAGGGACCTGGTGAGTTCCTTGTTATCGACGGCGTGAGCAGGCCCTCTCAGAACTAATCGCCTCTGGTGCCTTGGCGTCCGTATCCTGGACGACCAGCTTTCCAAACGCGATTCTTTCGGACTCGACGTTGGTGGGGCGCAAATTCGTGGACTGACCGCTAGCGCGGATATCGCTCGACTGAGACGCTGACGACTGCACTCTTGGGCCACTGCGCGTCGCCGATGGTCATTTTGGTGGCGCGCGAATCGGCAATGCCCATCGTCACAAGCGGAATGCGGATGTCATAGTCTCGCCCCGCCACTTGGAGCAGCGGGCTCGGACTTAAATCGGCTGATGCCGAGAAGACTTCCTGATGGTCTCGCTCCATGCGGATCATATACGCTGCGTAAGCACGATGGCTGTTCGCCTGGCCATGGCTGTCAAAGGTCGCCTGATCGCCGACATTGACCGCGTCGTAGAGGACGAACTCCCCTGCGTCTGAGGTATCGATCTTCAGGACAGGCCAACCGCCAGGCGGCCGTACGACGGTACTTCCCGGCGCGGGCAGCGGGCTGTTGGATTCGATCCGGATGTATAGGTACGAGTCGTCAAAGATGGCCTTCATCTGCCATCCCTGGCGGGCTGCGTGGCTCGCGTCGAGCGCCGGGGCTACCTGCTCCCAGTGCGATCCGGCGCGCGCGAACGCGCCGGGCTCGGGAGGCAACAGCGCGTAGACCGAGTTTGGGTTGGGCGCGGTATCTCTGAACGCCTCCTCTTGGAGCTTCCAATCGGCGCCCTGTTTTCGCAGCTTGAACACGATAAAGGAGTTCGAGACGCCCTGTGCCAGGAGCACCGCCTCATCGCCCCGAACCAAAGCTTTGAGGGCGCGGTACTGAGCGTCTGGACGCGCTCTGGCGTAGGATCGCATCTTTTCAAGCTCGGCTGACTTTTCTCGAGTCCAAAGACCGATCCACGCGTCGAAATTGCCGGTTTGCTCGGCGCGCTCCAGGTTTTTGAGTACAGCCTCTACCTGTCCTTGATTGGATTGCGCGCAGCAAGCCAGGGTCAACAGCAGAATCAGGAGAATCCGCATATCTGTCTATCGGCTTAATCCCTGTATGACTTAAGAGGTGCCTGTCTTGCCTCCACGGGGCGACACGGCGCCCGCTTATTTCGAAGCGGTGTGGGGCGAGAACTGCTCGCCGTCGGTGGGAAACTCGAAGACTTCGCCCGCGGCATGCAGGAAAATCGTGCCTGGACCCATGGGCTTGGCGTTATCCATAAAGAAAACTGCGCCGTCTGTGGATTGACCGGGCAACAGCTTGGTCGGAATCAAGGCGATGGCTGAGGCCGCTGCTCCGGCCTTGATGCGTGTCGAGACGCCGTCAGCGAGCGCGGCTTCGCGGCGCGACTCGAAACCGTTGGTGGTCTGCATGTTGACGTTGCCGAAGACGCTGTTCTCGTAGGTTGTTACTAACTTGATGACGTCATGCCGGCTGGCCTTGTTCAGCAGGGATATAACCACCGTGAGTGCCGGCGAGGCCTGGAGAGTTTCGCCATCTTGCTTGCGATACCCGAAATCCTCGGCCTTCATGACCCAAGGCACCGGAGAGCCGTTGGAAATGGAGACCTGGATGATGGCGTAGTCCTTCAAGCGGGCCGGCAGGGCGGCGTACATCACGGTGACGCCTCCCTTGGTAAGGGCCTGGTAGCGCAGTCCGTTTGATTCGAAGGGAATGATCTGCGCTTGGAGTCCGGAAGACAGCAAGAGCGCGAGCGGCAAAAATGCCCTCATCATTTCATGATAAACGGCGCACGCCCGACAAGTTGCGTTACATGTTGTTTCAACGGGCGGCGACAACCCGCGAAAACAATTTCGCATGGAATTGATGGTTCGCAGATGGATATGTTACGCTTTGGATGGACTGCAGGACCTCCCGCTATACCATTGAAATGCCGATAAATGGGGTGTAAGGAATCCCCGCAAGGGGCGCGGAAGCCCAAAGAGTATCCAAGATGAACGTTCGTTCCCTGTTCAGTTTATTTTCGTCCGATCTCGCGATCGATCTCGGCACGGCGAACACGCTGGTTTACGCGAAGGGAAAAGGCATCGTGGTGAACGAGCCATCGATTGTCGCCATCAACAAAACCAACGGTGAAGTGGAGGCGGTAGGCAAGGAAGCGAAAGAAATGCTTGGCCGGACGCCGGGCAATATCGTTGCGATTCGTCCGATGAAGGACGGCGTGATCGCCGACTTCAAAGTCACCGAGCGCATGCTGAATTACTTCATCCTGAAGGCGCATGGCCGGAAGGTGTTGGTGCATCCGCGCATCGTCATCGGGGTTCCGAGCGAGATTACGCAGGTAGAAAAGCGCGCAGTGATCGATTCGGCGTATCGCGCCAAAGCGAGCGAAGTGCACCTGGTGGAGCAGGCCATGGTGGCGGCTATCGGTGCGGGCCTGCCGGTGACCGAGCCGTCCGGCAATATGGTGGTGGACATCGGAGGCGGTACAACCGACGTTGCCGTGATTTCGCTGTCCGGGATCGTGTATTCGCGTTCGGTCCGCGTGGCGGGCAACGAGATGGACAACGCGATCATGCAGTACTTGAAGCGGAAATATAATCTGCTGATTGGCGAGCGGACGGGGGAAGCGATCAAGATTCAAATTGGATCGGCTTATCCGCTGGACAAGCCTTTGACCATGGAGATCAAGGGCCGCAACCTTATCGAGGGCGTGCCGAAGACTTTGACGATCGACGACGCCGAGATCCGTGAGGCACTGTCGGAGTCGGTGGCGACCATCATGAATGCGATCCGCGTGGCGCTGGAACGCACGCCGCCCGAGCTGAGCGCCGACATCAGCGATCGCGGCATTGTTTTGACCGGCGGCGGTGCGATGTTGAAGAATTTAGATAAGAGGATTCGCGAAGAGACGGGGTTGCCCGTGTCTATCGCAGAGGATCCGTTGGCGAGCGTGGTTCTGGGCACCGGCAAGATGCTGACGGATTTCAAGCTGCTGCGCAGAGTGGCGATCGAGTAGCTGCACGCCGCGCGTGTCGAGATGATGGCGACGTAGGTTGTAGGAGCTATGGACTTCTTCCTCAGCCGCTACCGCAATCTCACGGTTCTGGTGATCGTGATTGTGGCGCAGCTGGTTTTGATCGCCTACCAGGTCAAGACCAACCACGACGTGCCGCTGATCCGTGTGTGGGCTGTCACCGCGGTAACCCCCGTCGAGCAGGTCCTTGAAGTGGTCCGCCGCTACACCTGGGGCTTCGTCGAAGACTACTTCGTGCTGCTGAACGTGAAGGGCCAGAACGATCGCCTGAAACGTGAGAACGGCGACCTCAAGCTGGAAAATCATTACTTGAAATCGGAGCTGTCGACCGCGGATCGCGCGCGATCGCTGGCCGTGTTTCAGACCCATTCGCAATCGAAGACCGTGGCCGCGCGCGTAATCGGCAACGGTACCGGAGCAAATTCCAAGGTGGTCTTCGTGGACCGCGGTTCGGCCAGCGGAGTGGAGAGCGGCATGGCGGTGATCACGCCGGACGGCATCGTCGGCAAGGTGGTAGATGCGTATCCGACGGCGTCCTTAGTGATGCTGGTGGCCGATCCGACGTTCGCCGCGGGCGTTATCTCGCAAAAGAATCACGTGCACGGAACGCTGAAAGGCCAGGGTCACGCCGAGTGCCTGGTGGACTACGTGCAGAACGAGGAGCCGGTGGACGTAGGCGAGTGGTTCTACACCTCCGGCGACGATCGCATTTTTCCGCGCGGTTTTCCCGTGGGGCAGGTGCGCGCGGTGCGCAACGGCAAAGTCTTCAAGGAGATTTACATTACTCCCAGCGGCATGCAGGGCGGCGTGGACGAAGTGCTGGTTGTGCTGGACGGCGTCCACCAGGAGATTCCCGACGGTCAAGCGCCTTCGCCCGATTACAAGATCCTGGCGCTGCCGTCTAATCCGACCGCGGGCGCGCCAGCGCAGCCTGAGCCCAGCACTCCGCCGTCCTTTCTGGCGACGGACGCCGATCGTTTACGGCAGCAGTATAAGCAAGCCGGCACCGAGCAGAACCACGTGTTTGGCGAAGGAGTGCCGGGTTCGAAGCCGCCGGACTTCACCAAGATTCCGGGTATCCGCGGGTCGAACACGAACGGCAGCCCCAGCGCGTCGGCCACTGCTCCCAACCCTGGCGCAACGGCAGGGACACCTCCCTCGCAGCAGGTGCCGCCGAAACCGCCGGTCGCCAAGCCTGCGGACGCCGCGACTGCTCCGGCGAAGCCGAAGGCTGCGCCGCCGCGCGTCCAACCTCCGCCAGCACCGGTCGAATCTGATGACGCCGGCTCGGAAGAGCCCAAGCCACCGGCCGCTACAAATCCATGACCGAGTACAGCGAGCAGATCCTCACCAGTCCGCCCACCAAAGAAAAGGCCGAGCGCATCCGCCTGGTCTGGCTGATTCTCATACCGCTGCTTGCGGTGTTGTCGCAGGTATACGTCCCGCGCTTTGTTCCGTTTCTGTCGTATCTCGAACTTCCGCTGCTGATCACGCTGCATTTTGCACTGAGCCGGCGCGGGCCGACGGCGGCGGTGTTTTACGGCATGACGATCGGCCTGGTGCAGGACTCGCTATCGCACCAACCGATCGGGATGTTCGGGATCGTGAAAACGCTGGTGGGCTATTTCGCGGCCTCCGTCAGCCTGCGATTCGATGTCGAGAATCCGGTGGTTACGTTCATCCTGGCGTATTTTTTCTACTTCTTTCACCAGTTTTTCTACTGGGTGCTGGCGCGGGCGCTGCTGGGCGAGGCCATGCTGTTCGATGTGCAGCAAACACTGATTTTCGGGCTGCTGAACGCCATCGTCGCGCTGGCGTTGTTTCGCGTTTTAGATAAACTGAAGGTGGCGTAGCAGCGTGGCCCCTTTCTCTCAATTCCGGCCGAATCGCGAGCATCAGGACACCACCGCGAGCCTGCTGCGCGACGACAGCAAATTCGCTTCCGGGAAGATCGCGTTTTTTCAATACATAGCGGTTGCGATCTTCCTGTTTCTCATCACCGGATTCTGGGATCTGCAGGTGCGCAATCCGGGCGTCTACCAGGAGCGTGCGCTCCAGAACAGCATCAAGTCCATACCGGTCCTGGCGCCGCGCGGCAAGATTCTCGACCGCGATGGGCGTGTGATCGTGGACAATCACTCCTCGTTCAGCCTGTATCTTTCCCGCGAGAACCTGAAGATGGAGCACCTCCGGCCGATCGCCGAGGGCCTGAATCTGGATTACGACAGCCTGGTGGCGCGCGTCCGGCGGTTTCAGTCGCGCGGCGCGCCGACCTATCAGCCCATTCCGATCAAAGAAGAGCTGACGCCGGCGGAGCTGGCTTTCGTTGAGTCGCATAAGGACGCGAACACTTTCCCCGAACTCGAAGTCATTCGGGTGCAGCATCGCTTGTATCCGCGCGACGGGCTGGCCGCGCATGTGGTCGGGTATGTGGGTGAAATCAGCGAGACGGAGCTGAACACGCCCGAGTTCGCGCGTTTCCACCAGGGCGACGTCATCGGCAAGGACGGACTGGAGCGCGAGTATAACGACGTGCTGATGGGCGTCGACGGCGAGCGCCAGGTCGAAGTGGACAGCTACGGCAATGAGCGGCGCCTGCTGTCGGAAGAAAAGGAAGCGGTTCCCGGCAAGACGCTGATTACGACCCTGGACCTGGACTTACAGGCTGTGGCAGAACTCACCATGGAAAACCGGCGCGGCGCGGTGGTGGCGCTCGATCCGCGCAGCGGCGAAGTGCTGGCCATGGTCAGCCGGCCGGCTTTCGATCCGAATCTGTTCGCCGGGCGCATCCGCTCGAAGGACTGGAAAGATCTCATCGACAATCCGGAGCACCCGCTGCTGAATCGCGCAATTCAGGCACAGCAGGCGCCGGGCTCGACCTTCAAGCCGATCGTGCTGCTGGCGGGACTCGAGACCGGCGCGATCGACGATAATTTTCGCGTGAATTGCCCGGGCGGCGCGTCGTTCTATGGCCGCTTTTTCAAATGCTGGGGCCGTCACGGCGGTGTGGACTTGCACACCGGCCTGGTGCATTCCTGCGACACATTCTTCTATAACGTGGGCAATCGGGTCGGCATTGACGGGATTGCGCAATATGCCGAGATGGTCGGCTACGGGCGCAAAACCGGGATCGACCTGCCTCACGAAGCGGAAGGCGTAGTGCCGTCGAGCAAATGGAAGATCCGCAATTTCCGCGAGAAGTGGTATCCCGGCGAGACGATTTCCGTAGCGATCGGGCAGGGCGCTACGACAGTCACGCCGCTGCAGATGGCCTCGGCCATAGGCGGAATCGCTGTCGGCGGAATGTGGTTCCAACCTCACATGCTCAAGGACGCGGTGCACATCATGCCGGCTCGCCGCGGCGACGTGAATCAGGACAATATCCACAAAGTCATTTCGGGGATGTACGGTGTGGTGAACGAGGGCGGCACGGGCGTGCGCGCGCGGATCCCGGGGATCAACGTCTGCGGCAAGACGGGGACAGCGCAGCTTGCGTCGAACGAAGTGCTGAAAGGCACCAAGCTCGGCCAGACGATGAAAGACAATGCGTGGTTCGTGGGCTTCGCGCCGATGGAAGATCCCCAGATCGTGGTAGCGGTGCTCTTTGAAGGCGGCGAACATGGCCAGCTAGCGGCGCCCATCGCGCGCGATGTCATCAAGGCGTACTTCGATAAGAAAGCCCGCCTCGCTCAGCCGCAGCGGCAAATCGCCGCACTGCCGCCGCAAATCCTCCAGCCGCCCGCACCCGTGGCAGGACTCGCGCAGGCGCCGGCCGATTCGGTGAGCCGCTAAACATGGCCGGCTACCGCTCGATCCGCGATCTGGACTGGGTGATGCTAACGCTGGTGGTCGCGATTTGCGGCCTGGGCGTGCTTCAGATTTTCAGCGCCACCTATGACACTCGCTACTCCGATGCGTGGTGGAAGCAGGTGGTCTGGATTCTGGCCGGCTTCTTCGCCATGTGGATTGCGACCATGATCGATTACCACACGCTGCTGGGGCAGGTGCCCGGCCTGTACGTTCTGTCGGTGGTCACGCTGGCGGCGACGTTTGTGCTCGGAATGACGGCCTTCGGGTCGCGCCGGTGGATCGGGACCACGAGCTATCATCTCCAGGTTTC
>Ga0070734_10005845_pt1 | contig 10625 bp, 4 predicted proteins | sample Coa_R1_8_FD_66444 | JGI IMG/M metagenome (GOLD analysis project Ga0070734, IMG submission 66444) | Surface soil microbial communities from Centralia Pennsylvania, which are recovering from an underground coalmine fire - Coalmine... | ecosystem: Environmental > Terrestrial > Soil > Unclassified ... | reverse complement strand
TCGCTGCGTTTGCCTTCCGCCGCTTTGAGCGTGCCGAGGGCGTTCAACGGCTCGGCGGAGTTCGGAGCGAGCCCGGAGGCCTTCCGATAGGACGTTTCGGCGTCCTTGCGGCGATTCAGCCGTTGATACACGAGCCCCAGGTTGTATGGCAGGTAGCTATAGGTAGGAGAGAGGCGAATCGCTTCCTGGTATGCGCGAATGGCAGACCGGTAATCGCCCGTCTCCACGTAGGCCAGCGCAACATTGTGCAGGGGATAGGACCAATGCGGCGCTCGACGCGCAGCATCGCGAAACGCGGGAATGGCTTCGGTGTAACGAGCCTGTTCCAGGTACGAAATTCCGAGCGCATTGTAACCATACGCGCCGGTCGGGTCGATCCGAACGGACTGTTCCAGCAACTGGGAAGCTTCCGGGAATTTCTTGTCGAACAGCAACGCGCGGCCCTGGAAAAAGTCCTCGCGGCCTTCCAGAAAAAGCGACTCCTGCGTCAACGAGCGGGCCGCCTCCATGTAACTTGCCCCCTCCAGAAACTCGCGCTGCGACTGTGGGGTCTCTTCGCCTGTAAGATATCGCAGCAGTACTTGTTGGGCCTTGTTCTCCAGCGCAATTTGAAGTTGGTTCCGGCGTTGCTGATACGCCTCGGGATCCACCGCGCCCTTTAACCTTTGCAAGGCATCGAAGGCATTGTCCTGCTGACCCGGAAGCAGCCTGTCGCCGGCGATCGCACTGCTGAACTGATCGCTAGCGGCTGTGGCTTGCCCCTGGAACGGGCTGTCAAACGGAGATGCCGCAGCGAAATATAGAGTCTCGCCGGTGCGGGCATCTTCCATCATGGGCCATCGCGCCAGATTGATGCCCGGTTTGTGAATGTCGGAGATCTTGACATCGACGTTTCCGGGACTGATATCGGTGGGGTGCTGCTTGTCTTCGGTCGCACGGGGAACGTTGCTGGCAACATACCGAATCAGCTCGTTTCCATCCACGACGCCGTCGCCGTTGTCGTCGGCGGCGCCCTCAAGGCCCTTCAGCACGAAATAGCTGAATACGCCGTGCCCGCCGCCGAATTGAGGTCCCTCGAGAGAAAGCTCCTTGCGCCGGCCAGACATCATCGCGAGCAGCTCGCCATCGACGTTCTTTAGATTTTCGACTAGAGAATTTACGGAATTGCTCTTGATGGTGCCGATGGTGCCGGACTTGCAGACGTCGACGAACATGAGGACGCGTCCCACCTTGGAAACCTGATCCTCAAACAGCGACTGGAGTTCATCCATGGGGAGTGCTGTACTTTGAAGATCCTGTGGATCCGAATCATAGGTCAGAACGAAAGCATTCTTACCGTCAACGGTGCCGTGGCTAGCCACCAGAATTACAACCGTGTCGCTCTTGGTGGCGCGGCGCTTCAAAAAATCCTGAAAGCCGTTGCGCACGGCGGCGGTGGTTGCCTTTTCGTCCGCCAGGAGAAGGACGTTCTCGGGCGGAAGCGATCCACCGCGCGGGCTTTGCAGGAATTGAGCGAAGACGCTCGCATCGGCGTTGGCAAACTGCAATGAAAGATCCGGCTTCGCAAACTTGGAGATACCCACCAGCAGCGCATAGGTTTTGCCGTTCGCAGTGGCCGCCGCCGTCGCTGCCGCGGCCTGATTCGATAAGTCCTGTTCCAGATCGAAAATCTTGCTTTTCACCCAGATCGCTTCGGGCCACTGTTGACGCAGCTTGTCATAAGCCTGCAGAGCATTAGCGGGCATCTTGCGCTTCTCGAAAACGGTAGCTTCGCCGACCAGTGCAGTCTCGTCCTTGGGATTTGCCACGAGCGCGGCTTCATAGGGCGCGAGCTCGGTCTTCAAGTCTGCGGGCATCTGCTCGAGCGGCGTAGGCGGGACGTCCGGCCGGTTGATGCCGCGCGTCATACTGACTCCGTAGTGCTGCTGGCTCGCCGCCGCAACACGCAGGGTCTGGGGCAGCGTGCAGGCGCGAGCCGGCGTCTCGGAGATCTTGCCGGTCTTCACTTTGGGTTGCTTGTTGTCGAGCCGCACTTCGCCCGATGGGCTCAGGGTATCGAGAACTTTGGAAGGGCAAAACAGAAACGAAGCCGGACCCGCTTCCGTTCTCAGCCCATCGCCGCTGAAAAGGAGATCTCCCGGACGAGCGGCCAGTGGAGTCTCAGTGTCCGCGCGCAGCAGCTTGGCACCGGTGGCATTCAGGATGAGACCAACGGGTTCCTCCTTGGTATCCGCCAAAAGAGGCGCCGTCACCAGGAGGAGGACCGCGGGGAATCCGAAAATGTCTTTACGCATTGACAGCAGCCTTGGGCACGAGCGACGCGACTGTGAAAAGGTCGATGGGAAGAACCTTGCCGCGCACTGGCACCTGGCCGAGATGCGCTGTTTCTACGCCGTTTCCTAACCGGCTTTGGGTGGCCCCACTCATCAGTAACTTCGTGTGGTGCTCCTTATTGAGGCTCTCCAGCCGTGAAGCCAGATTCACGGTGTCGCCTAGAACCGTATATTCCATTTTATCGGCTGACCCGACATTGCCGACAACCGCAGGCCCGGTGTGGATGCCCGCTCCGGTTTGAAAGGGGCTGGTAGCTGTTACGATGCGCGTCGCGCATTGGACCGCCCGTAACGCGTGATCGCCCGGCTTCGCGTCTTCGTCGTCATCGCAGAAAATCGCCAGGATGCCATCGCCGATGAACTTGTTCGCGTGTCCGCGGTACATGACGATGATGGCCACCATCGTGGCCATGTATTCGTTCAGGAGCCTGACCACTTCCTCCGGTCCCTGCTTGTCGCAGACGTCCTCGGTAAACGCTGTGAAGCCGCGGATATCGGTAAACAGGATCGTGACGTCCAAGCGCTTTCCCGTGAGCCCGATCGACTGCGTTTCCGCGAGCGATGTCGCCACCTGCTTGCCCACGAACAGCGAGACTGCTTTCTGGAATAAATTTCTGCCCTTCTCTTCCGTCCAAAAACGGTAGACAACCGAGGCGAACAGGCAAAGCAGGGTCGGCAACAGCACTTCCGAAGTGGAAAGAATCAGCCCGGATTCGAACAGCAGGTGCGTGCCGGCAACCATGGAGACGACGGTCACGATCATCCACAGCACGGCGCGGGACGCGGCCAGCGTGCTGGTGACCGACACGGTCACGATGGCTGCAAGAATCATCGCGAGCAGCGTGACCCAAGGCTTTACCGGCGTCAAATACCGGCGCTCGAGCAGCGTGCGGACCGTGTTGGCATGGATCTCCACTCCGGGCGTGCTCCACTTATCCCCGCTGAACAGCGTGAAGAACGGGGTGGCGCGCCGATCGTCGCGCGAGTCCGTGCCGAGCAGCACAATTTTTCCGCCCACCCATTTGCGGAGTTGCGCCATGTTGCCGGCTTTGGCGGCAGCCTCGAAATCGGCAAGAGAAATCCCGGGCACAGTGGCCGGGGGGCCGGCGAAGTCGATGTACATCGAGCGATCCTGGGTCAACGGCACCTCGGTCCCGTTGAAGATGAGCTTGCCGTTTTGAAACCGCGCTTCCGAACCAGCTGCCTTTTCCGCGATGCGCATCGCGAGCGACCGGTGCGGAGGCGGATCGTCAGGGTTCGCCGACGGCGCTTCGATCAACTCCTGCCGCCTCACGAAATCGTCGGCGTCGGAGGTGAGATTCGCAAAACCATCCAGCCCGAGCGCCGCTGAAATCATGTTGATCGGGATGCGCTGCGCATCGGCGTTGCTGTTCAGTTCCGACGCGTAACCGCAGACCACCGGCACCGGCGACGTGCTGACCACTTCGCCGAGCATGCGGTCGAAGTCCGGCTCCCACTTGTCGACCGGAATGCCGAAAGCTAGATCTAAGCCGATCACCTTAGCACCTGCGGCCCCGGCGGCCCGGATCGCCGTGGCATAGTGTTCGTGCCAGAACAGTCGAAGCTCCGGAAAGGCATCCAGAGCCTTCTGATCCGCCAGCAAAAGGACGATGTTAGAGATCACAGGCCGGCCGCGCAGGAAGTCGCGCGCAGCGAAATGGGCGTCGTAGGCCTTGAGGTTGAGAATTTGAAAGAAACGAAGGCCGCTCAGCAACCAGGCCCCCAGCACGCTGCCTCCGGCGAGAATGCCGCAGAGGACCCAATGCCTCCACTTCCGCTTCATGTTAACCTGCATCTTACTACGGCAGTGCGCCCAAGACGCTTTAGGGTGTTGAATTCAATTTCCACATTTCGCGCCGTGGCTCTCATCGCAATCTGCGCGGCGTGTGCCGTGGCGCAAACCACACAGGGGCTCATTTCGGGCCGGCTTCTAAACTCCGTGAACGGGCATCCCATCTCGGGCGCAACCGTCTTGTATGTGAGCGCCACGAGCAATCTCAGCGGCTCGGCCACAAGCGACGCGAATGGTTACTACTACCTGCCGCTGCTCTCGCCGGGATTCTATGAAGTTCGCGTGTCTTCGGCGGCGTACCAGTCCCAGGAAGTGCAGGAGCTGGAACTGACGGTCGCTGCGCGCATCGAGCTGGATTTCCGTCTTCGCCCGCTCAACGACGTCTGGGAGTCGGGCGAATATAAGAGCGTCTTTCTGCCCGGAGCCAAAACCATCGTGACGTTTTATGGGCCGGACGTCGATTCCAGCAAATCCGGTTCGTTTGAAGCGCAAAAGGGGCGTCAAACCGCTCTTGAGTCTACGGTCTCGGAAGTCATCGATTCGAACGAAATCAACAATCTTCCGCTCGCGGGCCGCGACGTCTATACGATGTTGATCACGCTGCCGGGCGTCACCTCCGATGCCGCCATCGGCCGCGGCCTCGGCCTCTCCATCAATGGTCAGCGTCCCTCGGCTTCGAACTATCTGCTCGACGGTGTCGAGAACAATAACTACCTGGTCACGGGACCGCTCACCGTGGTGGCGCCCGAGGCGATTCAGGAATATCGCGTCTCGACGAATAACTTCTCGGCCGAGTATGGACGGACGTCCGGATTCGTGGCCAATGCCGTCACGCGATCCGGCGGGAACGCGTTTCACGGCGTCGGATATTTCTACCTGGAGAACGACGTACTGAATGCCAACGCATTCCAGGAGAATCTCGCGGGCCGCCCCCGGACGCCGTTCAAGCAGGATCAGCCGGGCTTTGTCGTCGGCGGGCCGGTCTGGAAGAACAAGCTTTTCTTTTCGAGCGCCTACGATTATTTCCGCAGCCGCAGCAAGAGCGATCCCGTCACTTATCTGCTGCCTTCGCCGAACTTCGTGACCAACTTCACCACAGCTACCGCCCTCTCGCGCCAACTGCTCACTCTCTACCCCACGCCCGCAACTGCGCCCGGGAACGGTGTGGACACCGAAGCGACTTTCTCGGCGCCGGTAGCCGTCAATCGCTCCAACTGGATCGAGCGCCTGGACTACAATCCTGCTTCTGGCAAAGATCGCGCGATGGCGCGCGTCATGCTGAACCATCTGGAGCAGCCTGATTTCATCTGGACGCCTTATAAAGGCTTCATCTCGTCGCTGAATGATTACACCCTGGCCCTCGGCGCGAGCGAGACACACACGTTCCGGCCGAGCCTGACCAACGAGGCCCGCTTCAGCGCGAGCGACGACAATCTGCATTGGAACCGCCCGCATCCTGAAATCCCCTCGTTGAGCACGAGCGATGTGTATTTCGTCAAGGGCCAGGCACAGGTGGGTGTCACATTGCCGGGGAGCCCGGCGTTTTACGCCTACAAGAACGCCAACCAGAGCTGGGAATTGCTCGACAACCTGATCTGGACGCGCGGCCGGCATCTGGTGACCGCGGGCGCCGGTCTGCTGCTGCGATCGTCCAACGGCTTCCTCACGGCAGGGCAATCGGGTGAATATCTTTTCAACACGATCGTTTCGTTCGCGATCGATTCACCGGCTTTTTTCAGCGCGCCAGTCGACCGGACCGCGCTGCCCCACGTCCAGGAACCCGCTTTTAACCGGACCTACGGATACAAACAATACTTCCTCTTTGCCCAGGACACGTTCAAGCTGACGCGCCGGCTGACCGTCAACTATGGCCTGCGTTACGAGTTCTATGGCGGCGCGCAGAATACGGGACCAGCGAAGGACGACATCCTCGCGCTCGGCTCAGGCTCGACGCTCGCGCAGCAGCTCGTCGGTGCCGCTCTTGCCCCGCCGTCTTCCAGCGGCAATGAGCAGCTCTTTGGCTCGGATAAGAAAGATGTCGGCGTGCGGGTGGGCGTGGCCTACGACCTGTTCGGTACCGGCCGCACGATTTTGCGGGGAGCTTTCGGCACCTTCTACGACCGTCCGTTCGACAACCTCTGGGAAAACTTGCGCAATAACAATCTCGTTCTGCCTCTGATTACTCTTCCCGCCGGACGGGTAAACTACCTCGCTCCGGTGTCGAACGAGCTTGCGACCTTCCAGAGCCAGAGCTTCCCCAGCAACTTCCCCGACCTGACGCTGGTCGCGCCCAATCTGAAAAACGGCAGCGTGAAAAGCTACTTCGCCGGCATTCAGCACCGTGTCTCCGACAATTTCTTCGTGGAAGTGAACGGCCTGGGAAGCTATGGCCGCAGCCTGATTACCACCGACATCGTCAACCGGGACTTTACTACTCCCACCGGACGGCTCAACCCGAATCTCGCCGACATCGCCTATCGCGGGAACCAGGGCTTCTCCGATTACAACGCGCTTACGGCCATCGCGCGCTACCGCCTGGGACCATGGATGGTTCAGGGTTCGTACACCTGGAGCCACACTATCGACAATCAGAGCGATCCGTTGACGGGTGATTTTTTCAACCTCAATTTCACCAGCATTTCAAGCGCGGGCGGATCGAACGGTCGCGCCACCTTCACCCAACAGTTCAACCCGCAGGTCGATCGCGGGAGTTCGGACTTCGATCAGCGGCAGAACTTCGTAATCTTTTCCTATTGGAATCTGCCGGAACCTCGCGCGGAGTCGCGCTGGCGGGCGACGCTGGGCGGCTGGACGCTCTCTGAAATCGTTGCGTTTCGTTCCGGATTTCCGTATACGGTGATCGGAACGTCGCAAGCCGTGATCGGAGGCGGATTGCTGCTCAATAACCGGCCGAATATTCTCAACCCCGGCCAAACGGTCTTTGCCAGCCCAGCGCCGGTCGCCGGCGGCGAACAGATTCTGAATCCGTCGGGATTCGCGGAAGCCGCGCCAAGCACCATCGGCAATGAAGGGCGGAACGCGTTCACCGGCTCGGGCTTTTACAGCGTTGACTTATCTCTGGCGAAGTTTTTCCCGCTGCGCTGGATCGGTGAAACCGGCCGGGTCGGTGTTCGGGCCGATTTTTTCAACGCCTTCAATCACGCCAACCTGGGAAATCCCAATGTGTTGTTCACTTCTCCACTTACCTCCGCATTCGGGATCGCGACCTTCGGCAGGCAGGGCCAGGCATCGGGATTCCCGGCCGTAAGCCCGCTCAACGAGACGCCGCGCCAGATCCAGCTCAGCGTGCGCGTAGAGTTCTAGCCGATGGCCTGCTGAACGGGGTGCGAGGAAGCCTCCGCAGCCACAGTAAGGGCCACACGCCCTGCTCCCAGCAGTGCCGTCTTATCGTTGGTGATGACGCGAACGGGAATGTCCTTCATCACCCAGCTCACACGCCCCTTTGCCTGGAAAGCTTTCATAAAGGCCGAGCTGCTGAGCTTACGAAGGATCTTGGGAGCAATACCGCCTCCGACGAAAGTGCCGCCGGTCGCCATAAACTTCAAGGCGAGATTCCCCGCTTCGGCGCCATAGACCGCGACGAACAAGTCCAGCGCCTGGACGCTGATTTCCGCTGTTCCTTCCAGCGCCGACTTGGCGATGGCCGCCGATGGATCGCTCTGATTCAGTTCGTCCGCCAGCCAGGCAGGCTCTTCGGCCCGTCCGGTGTCTCGCAGGAATTGGTAGATGTTGAATAATCCGGGACCGGAAAGAACGCGCTCGTAGCTCACGTGCTCGAACCGCCCGCTCAAGTAGCGGAGGAGTTCCAGCTCAAGATCGTTGCGCGGCGCAAAGTCCACATGACCGCCCTCGGACGGGACCGGACGATACGTACCATCGTCGCCGACTACGAGTCCGGCTTCGCCAAGACCGGTGCCGGCTGAAATCAGCGCGCGGTTTCCGCGCTCCACCGGCACTCCCGCGTTCAGCGTCACCAGGTCCGATTCGGACAACATGGCGATGCCGTGGGCGTTCGCTTCCAGATCGTTAATCACTCGCAGTGGAAAACCGAGGTCGCTCGTCAGCGCACGCGCGCTCACCAGCCAGGGCAAGTTCGTCGCCTCGACGACTTCGTTGCGAACCGCCCCGGGGACTCCCAGCGCTCCGGCCACCGGCGTCTGGTTATGCTTTGACAGAAAATCGCGGACAATCACTTCCAGCCCGCTGTGCTCCTTGCTGGCATAGACTTCGACCGCGATCGGCGTCAGGCGTTGCGGCGTGCCGTCCATGATGGCGAGCCGCGTATTGGTGCCACCGATGTCGCCGGCCAGGATCATTCATTTCTCCAGTGGCGATTATCCTTGGACAGCAGGTCGTCGGCCTCGGGAGGACCCCAGGAACCCGCCGGGTAATTCGGGAAACGCCGCGGCGGCAGAGCCTCCCACACATCCAGAACCGGCGCGACGACACGCCAGCCAGTCTCCACCATATCGGACCGTTGAAACAGGGTCGCGTCGCCGAACATGCAATCGTACAGCAGCCGTTCGTAGCCGGTTTGCGGCGTGGCGTTGAAATAGTCCGTGTAGTTGAAGTTCATGTCGACGGCGCCGATTTGCACGATCGGGCCGGGGATCTTGGCGCCAAAGCTGAGCGAAATTCCTTCGTCCGGTTGCAGGTGAAGGATCAGGCGATTCGGCTCCAGCCGGTTGACTGCGGTTGTCTGAAACAGAATTAACGGCGCGCGCTTGAACTGAATGACGATCTCGGTGGTTCGCTTGGGGAGCGCCTTGCCGGTGCGCAAGTAAAAGGGCACATCCGCCCAGCGCCAGTTATCGATAAAAAGCTTCATCGCGACAAACGTTTCGGTGCGCGAGTCCGGCGCCACCATCGGCTCGGAACGGTAGGCCGGCGTCTTCACGCCTTTGACGATCCCTTCGCCGTACTGGCCGCGCACGGTTCGAGTCAGCACTTCTTCGTCGTTCATGGGCTGGATGGCGCGCAGGATCTTGGCCTGTTCGTCACGCACCACGTCGGCTTCGAAGGAGACCGGCGGCTCCATCGCGGTCAGCGAGATGAGCTGGAAAATGTGGTTGGGCACCATATCGCGGAGCGTACCCGCTTTGTCGTAGTAGCCGCCGCGCTGTTCGACGCCCACCGTCTCGGCCACCGTGATCTGAATGTGATCGATGTAGCGGCGGTTCCAAATGGGCTCGAAGATTCCGTTTGCGAAACGGAACACCATGATGTTCTGAACCGTTTCTTTGCCGAGATAGTGATCGATGCGGTAAATCTGCTTTTCGTCGAGAACCTGGCGGATCTCCTTGTTCAGGTTGCGCGCCGATTCGTAGTCCCGCCCGAAGGGCTTCTCAATGATGACGCGCCGCCAACCGTGCTCCTCGGTCACCAGGCCCGCGGCGCCCAGCTGTTTCACAACCGTCGCAAAATAGACCGGCGATGTAGCCAGATAGTAGAAATAGTTTCCGCGAGTGCCGTGTTCTTTGTCGACTTCACCGAGCACCTTACTCAACTCCTGATACGACTCCGGTTTCTCGATGTCGCCCGATACGTAGTAAATCCGGCGCGCGAACCAATGCCACAGGTCGGGATCGATCTTCGTCGTCGCGTATTCGCCGATCTCCTTCGAGATCATGTCGCGGAATTGCTCGCTTGTCATTTCGTTTCGCGCCATACCCACCAGCGCGAACTCCTTGGACAGGAGATTTTCCTTGGCGAGATTGTAAAGAGCGGGAATGAGCTTGCGTTTGGTGAGATCTCCGGAAGCGCCGAAGATCACCATCACACATGGATCGGCCGGTCGGCCCGGTCCCGACGGCGTTTGAGTAGTCGAAGGCTCTTCGGCCAGTTGCATTTTGGCTGATCTCCTCTTTAAACCAAGACCGGCGCGTCGCTAACCGCCCGACGCTCGCTCTACGTGGCCGCCGAATTTATTGCGCATCCCCGAAAGCATCTTCTCGGCGAAGGTATGGTCCTGCCTGGATCGAAACCGCGTAAACAAGGAAGCGGACAGCACGTCGCACGGAACCGCTTCTTCGATCGCCGCCATGATGGTCCAGCGGCCTTCGCCGGAATCCTGCACGGTCCCCGTAAAACGCGACAGGTTGGGATCCTCGGTAAGTGCCATGGCTGTCAGATCGAGCAGCCAGGATCCCACCACGCTGCCGCGCCGCCACAATTCCGCGATATCGGTGAGATCCAGTGAATAGCGATGATCTTCCGGGATCTCTTGCGACGTCGCGTTCCGCATGATGTCAAAGCCCTCAGCGTAGGCCTGCATCAGGCCATACTCGATGCCGTTGTGAACCATCTTGACGAAGTGGCCCGCGCCGGACGGCCCGCAATAGAGATAGCCGTCCTGCGCAGTGCTCTTCTTGCTTTCACGGCCGGGCGTGGGAGGCACGTCCCCGACTCCCGGCGCGAGCGTCTTGAAAATCGGGTCCAGACGATCTGCGGAATCCTTC
>Ga0070734_10005844_pt1 | contig 10625 bp, 11 predicted proteins | sample Coa_R1_8_FD_66444 | JGI IMG/M metagenome (GOLD analysis project Ga0070734, IMG submission 66444) | Surface soil microbial communities from Centralia Pennsylvania, which are recovering from an underground coalmine fire - Coalmine... | ecosystem: Environmental > Terrestrial > Soil > Unclassified ... | reverse complement strand
GTGCTGGCCCAGCCATGGCAACTTTATCCTCTGCCGTTTTGGCGAAGAGAAAAAATCCATCCTTGAGGCTTTGCGGGCGCGCGGCATTTCGCTGCGCGACCGCCCAGATTGCGAAGGTTGCGTGCGCATCACCGTTGGCAAGCAACAAGAGATGGAACGGCTGATGGCCGAACTCAAGCAGGTATTGTCTCAACTTCCCACGTCGAATCAGGCAGCGCGATGAGAAAGGCATCCATTCAGAGGGTCACTACGGAGACCCAGATCAAGCTTGCGTTGACCATTGAGGGCGGCGGACGTTATGAGGTTTCCACCGGCATCCGCTTTCTTGATCACATGCTGGAGCTTTTTGCCCGCCATGGCGCATTCGACCTGAAGTTGAAAGCCACTGGAGACCTTGACGTAGACCAGCACCACACTGTGGAAGACGTGGGCATCGCGTTGGGTGAAGCGTTCAACAAGGCGCTGGGCGACAAGCGCGGCATCATGCGCGCCGGATATTTTCTCATGCCGATGGACGAAACACTGGGGCTCGCTGCAATCGACTTCAGCGGTCGCGCCACCGCAGTAGTAGATACTCGTGTAAAAACGCGGGTGGTGGGCGACCTGCAGTCGGAACTGGTATACGACTTTTTTGAAGGCTTTGCTCGCGGCGCGCGCGCCAATGTCCACCTGAAAACCGTTTATGGACGCTCAAACCATCACAAAATTGAAGCGCTCTTCAAGGCCTTTGCCAGAGCGTTGCGTGTGGCCTGTTCGCGCGACAAGCAGTTAGCCAAAATGCTCCCCAGCACCAAGGGCCTTCTATGATCGCGATTGTGGATTACGGCGCGGGAAACATAAGCTCGGTAAAAAAAGCGCTGGAGCATCTTGGCGCGGACGCGCAAGTCACCTCCGATCCTTCCGTCATCGCAGCCGCACAGAAAATCGTTATGCCGGGCGTCGGTCATTTCAGCCGCTGCCAATCGCTCAATGAACACCTGCGTGAGCCGGTGCTCGATGCCATCAAGAGCGGCAAGCCATTTCTTGGCATCTGCGTCGGCATGCAGTGGCTCTTTGCAGGTAGCACAGAAGCGCCGGAGACCCCCGGGGCCGCGCTCTTCGCGGGCGAGTGTTCGCGCTTCCCTGCGTCAGTAAAATCGCCGCATGTCGGCTGGAACCAATTAGAGGTCCGTCCCGGATCGCGCCTGCTCAAGGGCGTGAACAGCGGAGCGTTTGTGTACTACACCCATTCTTATCGTGCTCCCGTGATAGCTGATACTACGGCGTGCGCAAATTATGGCGAAGCTTTTTCAGCGGCGGTGGAGCGTGAGAACGTTTACGGCGTGCAGTTTCATCCAGAAAAATCCGCCGACGCAGGTTTGAAAATTCTGGAGAATTTCTGTGCCTTGTAATGAACGTCTGGCCAAGCGCATCATCGCCTGCCTTGACGTGGATGCTGGACGCGTCGTGAAGGGCATACAGTTTCAACAGCTGCGGGATGCGGGCGATCCCGCTGAACTGGCAGTCGCCCATGCCTCAGCAGGAGCCGATGAGATTGTGCTGCTCGACATCACTGCGACGTCCGAAGGCCGCAAAACGCTAGTGGGAACCGTTCGTCGGACGGCCCGCGATCTTTTTGTGCCGTTCACTGTTGGCGGCGGCATCCGCACGCTGGAAGATGCTGCACAAGTGTTTGATGCCGGTGCTGACAAAGTCAGCATTAACTCCGCTGCGCTTGCCAACCCCGAACTTATCGGCGAAATCGCCGGGCGCTTTGGCTCGCAAGCGGTGATTGTTGCCATTGACGCGCGGCGCGGAAGTTCCGCCGCCGACACCGCTGAGGTCTATGTCTCCGGCGGACGTACGGCCACCGGCAAGAAAGCGCTCCAGTGGGTCCGCGAAGCCGAAGAGCGTGGCGCGGGCGAAATCTTGCTGACCTCAATGGACCGCGACGGCACTGGACTGGGTTTTGACTGCGAGCTTACGTCGGCGGTCGCTTCATCGGTTTCGATTCCGGTGATTGCTTCCGGTGGCGCGGGAAATGCACAGCATTTCGTCGATGTCTTTTCCGCCGGCCACGCAGACGCAGCGCTGGCTGCCTCCATTTTTCATTTCGCCACACACGGCATCGGTGAACTCAAAAAGACGCTTCTTCGCTCAGGCATTCCCATGAGGTGGCCATGCTGATCCCTTCCATTGATCTTATGGGCGGCAAGATCGTGCAGCTTGTCCAGGGAGAAAAGGAAGCCCTGGAGTTTGACGACTTTGAATATTGGATTGAGCGCTTCTCCAATTTTCCTCTCGTCCAGTTGATTGATCTTGATGCGGCCATGGGTCACGGCAGCAATCGCGAGTTGATTGCCGCAATCTGCAGGCGGCTTCCCTGCCAGACCGGCGGCGGCATTCGCGATGTTGCGCGTGCCAGTGAACTGCTTGCAGTTGGTGCGAAGCGTGTGATTTTTGGATCGGCGCTATTGAAGGATGGCGACCTCAACACGGCGCTCGCGGCTGCCGCGGCTGAAACCCTGGGCGCGCAACATCTCACTTTTGCCATCGACTCACGCAAAGGCAGAGTCGCTATACAAGGATGGAAGGAGAGCACGACTATCGATCCGAAAGATATGGTCCGCGGTCTGGAGCAGTATTGCAGCGCCTTTCTTTATACCCACATTGATACCGAAGGGATGATGACCGGCTTTCCAATTGAAATAGCGCGAGAATTAGCGGCTCTCACCAAAAAGAAAATAGTTGTGGCCGGCGGCATCCGTTCACGCGCTGAGATAGACCAACTGGATGCCATCGGCGTGGACGCCGTGGTAGGCATGGCGATTTACACAGGACAAATGCAATAATTCGTACCTGCTCCCTCAGGATATTATTGCCAGTCGGTCATGAAATAGAACATGCCAGAACCGCTTACGCCGGAATCCAGCAAAGTCGCCTTTGACACTATGTGGACTTGCATGACATGCGGGCAGGAGGCCCACGAAACTTTTTGCGCCCACTGCGGAGAAAAGCGGCACGACGACCATGACTTTTCTTTGAAGCATGTTCTGGCTGAAGCGGCGGAGGCCTTCTTCCATGTCGATTCCAAGATATTTCTTACGCTGAAGACGCTGGTGAAAAAACCCGGCAAGCTGACCTCGGATTTCTTTCTTGGACGCAGAAAGCCTTTCATGTCGCCCCTGCAGACATTTTTTGTCTGCAACCTGCTCTTCTTTATATTGCAGCCGCTGACCGGATTGGAAATATTGGCGCCTCCGCTGAGGGTCTTTGAGGCCAATGACTTCATGGGAAAAACGGCCACCCGCTTGGTTGATCGTCGCCTGGCCAAGCAACATCTTTCGCGGACCAATCCGGAACAGTTTAAGGAATTCACGGATCGTTTTGAGCGCGTAGGGCACTTGCAAGCAAAGAGCTTGATTCTTGTCCTGGCGCCGATGCTGGCGGTCGTATTGGCAATTCTCAACTTTGGCCGAAAGCGTTATTTTTCAGAACACATCATCTTTTCATTGCATGCGTACGCATGGTGGCTGCTTTGGCTGCTGGCGAACCTGGTGATTCTGGCGTTAGTCGTCGTGCTCCCTCTCCTTGCCGGACGGCATATTAACCTCGAATATTTTGATTATGCAGCTACGTCCCTGGAGTTTGGCGGCTTCGGCGTGTATCTCTTTTTTGCCGGCAGGCGGTTCTATCAAGACAAGATGCTGGCGGCGGTGGCTAAAGCTGTGGTATTGACCTTCTGCGCGTACCGGCTATTCCAGGTCTACCGGCTGATGCTGTTCTTCACCGTGCTGTACTCAGCCTAGATCTTCTTACCGCGATAAAGACCCGCAATGGCGAAGGTGTAGGGTATCCAACTCACGTCGCTGAAGCCGACGGATTCCATGCGCTTGACCATCTCCTGCGGGGCTGGAAACTTTTGGACTGAAGCCGGCAGATATTCATACGGGCCGCGCACACCGGAAATCATTGTTCCGATTTTCGGCAGAACTTTGCGGAAGTAGAACCCATAAAGTTTGCCCAGCAGGCCGCCGGGCTCGCTAAAATCCAATATGCCGACTTCACCTTGCGGCTTAAGGACGCGGAAGATCTCGCGCAGACCGGCGTCATAATTGGCCAGGTTGCGGAAGCCGAAAGAAGAAACGACCACATCTACACTGTTATCGGCCAGTGGAAGATGGAGGGCATCGGCCTCTACCGGCTGGATTTTTTTTGCGTTGAATTTGGCCAGGCCGTGTTGCAGCATCTGGTGAGAGAAATCGAGTGCGAGGATGGCTGCGCTGCTTTTCTGCCGCGATGCCACAGCGCGCATCGCCACGGACATGTCGCCCGTTCCCGCGCAGAGATCGAGTACGCGGGCATCGCTGCGAGAGAGAATGTGGTTGAAAGTGCGGGCTGTGCGACGCCACCAGAGGCGATCAACGTTCATGGAAAGAACGTGGTTGAGAAGGTCATAGCGCGGCGCTATTTCATCAAACATCTGCCGTACGGCTTGCGCGGCGGACTGCTCATCGGATGTCCCCGCGGGCGTGGTTCCACGCACGCCGCTGGAGAGATTCGCGGCCGGCTTGTTGGGATCAACAACGGAGGTGTTGGCCTGCTCAGGCATGATTTCTGATCAACTCCACGGCATTGCGCACGATGCTGGGCGGCACGTCACTTGAGATTTTTACTTTGCCGATTTTTTGCGGAAGAACAAAATGTACCGCGCCCGCGACGGTCTTTTTGTCTGCGCCGAGACGGCCCAGAACGCTCTGGACCTCGCATGACACTGGGGGTAAAGGTCCATACAGCCGCGTGGCATTAGTGATCCTCTCTGCCGTTTCGGCGTTGCATGCTCCCGAATCACGCGCGATGGCAGCAGCGGCGATCATGCCCCAGGCCACTGCTTCGCCATGCAGGAATTGCGAATAATCCGTTGCGGCTTCCAGGGCGTGGCCTATGGTATGGCCGAAATTCAGGATGCGGCGCAGGCCTGACTCTTTTTCATCGGCGGAAACAACATCGGCTTTCACGCGAATGGAATCGCCGATCACGCGCTGCAATGTCCGCGAATCACGGCCAAGAATTTTGTTGGGATTGCGCTCCATAAGATCAAACAGATGGCTATCGCGAATCACGCCGCACTTGAGCGATTCGAAGAGGCCAGAGCGGAATTCGCGATCATCGAGCGTCGCCAGAATATCCGGGTCAACCAGAACGGCGCTGGGCTGATGGAAGGAGCCGACCAGATTTTTGCCGCCGCGCAAATTTACTCCGGTCTTGCCGCCGATGCTGGCATCCACCTGCGCCACTACTGTGGAGGGAATCTGAACGACCGGGATGCCGCGCATAAAAATTGCGGCGAGAAAACCGGCGCTGTCACCCACAACACCGCCGCCAAAGGCCACCAGCAGCGATTTGCGATCGGCTTTGGCATCCACCAGACTTTCCGCCAGTTGTTCCACTGTGTGCAGCCGCTTGGCCGGTTCGCCATCATGCATTTCCAGGACTTCATAGGGCAGGTGGGCATCGCGCAACGATTTTTCCAGCGCCTCGCCCCAGTGGCGACGCACGTTGGGCGACGTGATGACGAACACGCGGCTGCCGGATGACGGCAATACGCGCCGCACCTCGCGTCCGGCACGGCGCAGCAGGCCAGCACCCACCTGGACGATATACGCATTCGGTTTGGTTCTTACACGGATCTTTTGCACGTGATTTGATGATAAATGATCGTGGCGAATCTCCGTTGAACTGGCGCGAGATTCGGATTTTTTCAAATTCAGCGCGCGAACGACGCGGACAGCCAAGGGCTCCTTTCCTTCTGATACCATTTCCGCTACATGAAAAAACCTCCTTCACAGGTGGACTTCATAGTTGTCGGAGCCGGCGTCGCAGGATTGCGCGCGGCCATTGCTTTGGCTGAAGCCGGCAAGGTGCTGGTGCTGGCCAAGCAGGAACTGACTGAATCCGCCACGCAATATGCCCAGGGCGGAATCGCGGTCGCCCTGAGCGACGAAGACGAAATCAGCCTGCACCTGCAAGACACAATCAACGCCGGTGACGGGCTTGTGAACGTGGAGGCAGCGCACGTTTTGGTGGAAGAAGGGCCGGAGCGCATCCAGGAGTTGATCGACTGGGGAACGCAGTTTGATCGCAAAGGAACAAAGCTGACGTTCACGCGCGAGGCGGCGCACAGCCGGGACCGCATCCTGCATGCCCATGGCGACTCTACAGGCCGCGAGATTGGGCGGGCCCTGTATGCCAAAGCCTCTACGCTCAAAAATATTTCATTCTACGAATTTGAATTTACAGCCATGCTCTGCATGGATTCAGGCAGGGTGACTGGCGTGGGCCTGATCTCCGACGCCGGAGAAATGCACACCGTAACCAGCGGAGCAGTATTGCTGGCCACGGGCGGGGCAGGCCACGTTTACAGCAACACCACGAATCCCGCTGTCGCCACCGCGGACGGGGTTGCCATGGCGTATCGCGCGGGAGCGGAAATCAGTGATATGGAGTTTGTGCAGTTCCATCCCACGGCGCTCTACGTAAAAAACGCGCCGCGGTTTCTGCTGTCAGAAGCTCTGCGCGGCGAGGGCGCAGTACTGCGCAATTCTGAACTGCATCGATTCATGGGTAAATATCATGAGGCGGGAGAACTTGCGCCGCGCGACGTGGTGGCGCGGGCCATCGCGCATGAACTGGAGGTCTGCCGGCTGAATGAGCCGGTGGTTTATCTGGATTTGACCCATATGAAGGCGGACCACATCAGGGCGCGCTTTCCGCGGATTTATGAGACGTGCCTTAAATACAATGTGGACCTCACGGTTGACCAAGTCCCGGTGCGGCCAGCGGCACATTACCTGATGGGCGGAATCCGCACAGATCTTGATGGACGCAGTAGCCTGCCTGGGCTCTATGCCGCGGGCGAAGCTGCCTGCACAGGCGTCCATGGGGCCAACCGGCTGGCTAGCAATTCACTGCTGGAAGGCCTGGTTTTTGGCGCACGCGCGTCAGCCATAATGATCAAGGAAGCGAAGCACGCTCACCATTCATCGGGGGCACACGCGGAACCGGTAAAAGATGGCGGCGCCACAACCGACGCGGAACCTTTCATCCAAAGTGTTCAGCAGCTTATGTGGAACAAGGTTGGAATCGTGCGTTCACGCCAGAGCTTGACGGAGGCGATACAACAACTTCAAGCATCAGCCCAGCAGTTGCCGCCACGGACCTCGCGGCGCAATTGCGAAGCCAGAAATATCCATACCGCAGCGCTGCTGATTGCACGGTCTGCGCTGGCCCGCCTGGAGAGCCGGGGAGCGCATTACCGCATCGACTATCCAGAGCATGATGACTCAAGGTTTAAAAAGCATTCCCTTGTGGGCGAAAAAGGCGTCCGGTTCGTCTAGGCGGAGAAGCCTTCCCCAAAAACCAAAGGGCCATGGTTTCCCATGGCCCCCAGCAGATTTGGAGAGTAGCGCTAATGATGAACATATCGTCTCACGATGAATCAAGGCGCTTCAAGTTACTTTTTGTCAAAGACCCAGTGGTCTCCGTGGTTCCCACTTCCGAACCATAAATTTCGCTGGAGGGCGCTCAAGAATCTAATTAAATAAAACCAAAAATAAATTTTTTTTCAGAAACCTCTATTTTTAGCCACCAGACATACCCTTAATTGAGTAAGGCCAAATCCTTTGGGGATTTGGAGAATCTGCCGGGCAAGTGTTTGTTCCGAATGGCTCCGCGCAAACTGTTGAAAAGGAAGAACATGCCCTATTCATCGCAGACGGCTGACCGCTGGTACATAGCTGAACTCACAGAAGAAGTCACCCTTGAAGGGGACCCCCAGAACCTGGTCCATAAAAAGACGCGTGTAATTTTTGCCGATTCTCCGCAGGACGCCTATGAAAAGGCGCTCTCCATGATTACTGAGCACGAAATCAGCTACATCAATGAGCACCATAAGGCCATTCGCACGCGCTTCTGGGGACTGCGCGAACTAAACCTTTCAAATGAAGACATGGACCGGGCCGGCATGCTGCCGAAAGACCGTATTGGCACGGCGCGGCGCAGAAATTCAACCGGGCTCTCACCAGAACAGCAGTTTGCGCTGTTGATGTCGCTTAAGCCCGGGGCTCTTCCAAATTAAGGCTCCGCTGGCGAATCAGATTCTTCAGGCTTTGGGAACAGAACTGAAGCCAGCACTGAGAGTCCCAGTACGCCCGCCACCACCGCCAATGCTGCCCACGTAGGGACGTGATACCTTTCCGGCAACAGCATCTTTGCGCCAATAAACATTAAGACCACTGATAACCCGTAGTTCAGGTAGTGGAAAAGCTTCATCATCCCCGCCAGAGCAAAATACATGGAACGAAGACCGAGTATGGCGAACACGTTGGACGTGTAAACGATAAATGGATCGCGAGTGATGGCCAGAATGGCTGGAATGGAGTCTGTGGCAAAGAGAATGTCAGTGGTTTCCACCACCAGAAGAACCACAAAGAGCGGCGTAAACAGAACCCTGCCCTGACGCCGGACAAAAAAGCTCTTTCCCTCGTAGCTCTCAGTGAGCGGCAGGAAGCGCCGGGAAAATTTCAAGACGATATTGCGGGAGGGATCCTGCTCCTCATCGCCGCCACGCATTAATTGAAAACCCGTCCAGATCAAGAAGACGCCGAAGGCATAAAGAATCCAGTGGAAGCGCTGCACAAGAGCCACGCCGGCCCCGATGAAAAGCCCGCGCATGACCAGTGCCCCGATAATCCCCCAGAACAGCACCGTCTTTTCTTCTTCAGGCGGGACTTTAAAGTAAGCAAACAGAAGAATGAAAACAAATAAATTATCGACGCTGAGAGCTTCCTCCAGCAGGTAGCCTGTCACAAACTCAAGTGACTTGGTCGCGCCCAGCCATTGGTGGACGAACACGGCAAACGCCATGGCCAAACCGATCCAAAAGGCGCTCATAAGCAAGGCCTGTTTGAATGGAACGGTGCGGCGCTTGCGGCTTACGACCGTGAGGTCGAGAACCAGCAGAAGTAGAATTGCGGCGTTAAAGACGACCCAGAACCAGATGTGCATGGATGATTTAGCCGCTGGTCGCGAACACTACGGGATTTTCCACGCACCGATTATATCGGTTCAAAGCCATGTGTCAGAAAAGCTAACCGGCAGAAAGTGTGGACATCCTTCGTGTGGGGCCAGAGGATCCCATTAGCAGGGGGTAAGTACGATGCGATCTAAAGCGTCCATTCAAAATCATCCAATCCATCCAATGCTTGTGGGATTTCCGATCGCGCTATGGGTCGCCGGGTTCATCTTCGATTTGCTAGGCAGCCGAGGTTCAAATGCGGCGCTTTGGGCCGCGGGATTTTACTCAGTGATCGGCGGCTGCGTGGGAGCAGTGCTTTCCGCAGCGGCGGGAGTAATTGATTTTCTTTACACCGTTCCGCCTGAATCCAGCGCGAAGAACCGCGGACTGCTGCATGGCGGCCTGAATAGTCTTGTCCTGCTGCTCTTTATTTATGTGGCATACCGGCTGGCTTCGCCTTCAGCAGCGCCGGATGGCGCAACCCTGCTGATGATGGGAATCGGCGTGGTGATACTGGCAATCTCCGGCTGGCTGGGCGGCACGCTGGTTTATCGCAACCAGATTGGGATTGACCGGCGATATGCGAGCGCAGGTAAATTGAAGACACGCACTATTGAATCCTGGAGCAAGCCAGTCTGCAACCAAAGCGAGTTGGGCGATGGCCAGGTGCTGCTGGCAACCGTGGGCACGGAACGCGTGGTTGTCGGGCGATGCTCAGAAGGGCTGTTTGCTTTTAGCGATCATTGCACTCACAAAGGCGGCCCGCTCTCTGATGGAGCGCTGGTGGGCTGTACTGTACAGTGTCCGTGGCATGGCTCGCAGTTTGACGTTCGCACCGGAAGAGTGGTCGCCGGGCCGGCACAGGAAAAGATCAAGGTTTACTCGGTCAAGATTTCCAATGGCGAAGTGTATGTGCAGCCACCGGAGCCGGTGGAAATTAAACCGCGGAAGGTAGCGTAGTTCTCTGAAATTATGCAGGCGTCTTTTGCGGCGGCGCGGGCGGTGGATTGTCACCCATGCCGTTGATCAGCCGGATTGTTTCCAGAATTACGTCGCCGCTGATCTTTAAACTTTCAACACTCAATTTATCCACCGTGTCCTGGACCGTGTGGTGGAAGCTGTTGTTGTAGCCATAGTCGATATCAATGACATCGAGAACAGGCATGCCAGCGCGGGCGAACGGGATGTGATCATCTTCCACTTCGGTTGTCGAAGCGAAAAAATGGGATTGATAGCCAAGGCGGGTCGCAGCCTGAAGCAGGAGATCCTCAAGCCACGGAGTTGAGTTTTCATCGCGACAGATATCAAGATCGGCGTCACCGATCATGTCCGCCAAGACAAAGGCTTTTACCTTTTTGCTGGTTCCATCGTCCTGTAGCTTCTTAGCCAAGTGGCGGCTGCCCCAGAGGGCGTCATTGGTGTGCCACTGCCGGGTGAAAGATTCTTCACCGTCAAGGAACGCAATCCAGATGCTGTAACCTTCCAGCTTTTTGCCGCGAAGCTGGTCAGCAATGGCCAGCAGAAGCGCGCTGGTTGCTGCGCCGTCATTCGCTCCGACGAACGGCGTATT
>Ga0070734_10005841_pt1 | contig 10627 bp, 8 predicted proteins | sample Coa_R1_8_FD_66444 | JGI IMG/M metagenome (GOLD analysis project Ga0070734, IMG submission 66444) | Surface soil microbial communities from Centralia Pennsylvania, which are recovering from an underground coalmine fire - Coalmine... | ecosystem: Environmental > Terrestrial > Soil > Unclassified ... | reverse complement strand
CTAGTCGTTCGCCCGACCTTTTCCAATAGTTTTTTACGGGTCCAGCGATGGGCCAAAGATGAGGCAGCGCGGCCGGTTGGCCAGGTCGCATCGGCGGCCCATCGGCCGCAAACCGCCCGCAGCGAGAATCGTCTCCACCGCGTCGGCCTGGCCCGCGCCGACCTCGAGGAAAGCGCGTCCGTCGCGGGCGAGCGCTTGCGGCAGGTCGACCGCCAGGCGCCGATAAGCAGCCAACCCGTCTGGCCCGCCCGCCAAGGACAACAGGGGATCGAACCGGGCGACCTCGGGTTCCAGGTCGGCGATCTCACCCGCCGGTATGTAGGGTGGGTTGCAGAACACAAGGTCGAATTGGCCGGCCAAGCCCCGGCCCCAGTCGCCGCGAGCGAACCTCGCGCGGCCGGCCAGCCCCAGCGATCGGGCGTTGGCCTCCGCCGCGGCCACGGCGCCCTCGCTGATGTCTATGCCGAGCCCGGTCGCCAACGGAAGTTCGCTGAGCAGGGCCAGCAGCAGGCAGCCGCTGCCGGTTCCTAGGTCGAGAACGGAAAGCGGGCGATCCCGTCCGCCGGTCTCCCGAGCCGTTTCGAGGGCGGCCGCCACGAGCGTCTCGCTGTCGGGACGCGGGTCCAGAGTGTCGGCCGTCAGGGCAAAGCGCAGGCTCCAGAATTCCCGCCAGCCGACCACCCGGGAGAGCGGTTCACGCGCCGCACGCCGGGCAACCAAAGCCGCCAATCGGTCGGCTTGCGCGCCCGCGACAGAACGTCGCGGCTCGGCGATCAGGGTCGTGGGCGCAAAGCCCGTCGCCTCGATCGCCAGCAGCCGCGCCTCGTGGCGCGCGTCGGGAATCCCGGCCTCGGCCAGTCTCGTGGCCGCGGCGGCAACAGCGCCCGCCAGATCGCTCATTCAGCCTCTGCCAGGCGCGTTGCCTGGTCGTCGGCGGCGAGCGCATCGATGATCTCGTCCAGGGCTTCGCCGGACATCACCTTGTCGATCTTGTAAAGGGTCAGGTTGATCCGATGATCGGTCACGCGCCCTTGCGGAAAGTTATAGGTCCGGATGCGCTCGGACCGGTCGCCGCTGCCGACCTGATTCTTTCGCGACGCGGCACGCTCGGCGTCGCGCCGGTTGCGCTCCTGTTCGTAGAGCCTCGCCCGCAGCACTTTCAGAGCCTTGGCCTTGTTCTTGTGCTGGGACTTTTCGTCCTGCTGCTGCACGACCAGGCCGGTCGGCAGATGGGTGATGCGCACGGCACTGTCGGTCGTGTTGACCGACTGGCCGCCCGGCCCGCTGGAGCGAAAGACGTCGATGCGCAGGTCCTTGTCGTCGATGTGGACGTCCACCTCCTCGGCCTCGGGCAGCACGGCGACGGTCGCGGCCGAGGTGTGGATGCGCCCGCTCGTTTCCGTCGCCGGCACGCGCTGAACGCGATGGACGCCCGACTCGTATTTGAGTCGCGCGAACACGCCCCGGCCGCTCACTTCCATGGAAGCTTCGCGGTAGCCGCCGAGGCCGCTGTCGCTGATGCCCAGCACGTCGACCCGCCAGCCATGCCCCTCGGCATAGCGCGTATACATGCGAAAGAGCTCGGCCGCGAAGAGGGCTGCTTCCTCGCCCCCGGTCCCCGCACGAACCTCGAGGATCGCATTGCGCTCGTCGGCCTCATCCTTGGGCAGAAGGGCCAGCTGCACTTCCTGCTCGAGGATCGGGATCCGCTGCTTCAGGGTCCTGAACTCCTCCTCGGCCATGGACCGCATCTCTGCGTCGGCGCCGGCCTCCTTGACCAGCTGGGCGAGATCGCCGAGCTCCTGCCTCGCCCGCTGCAGGGCGAGAATCCGCTCGACCGTGGGGCTGAGTTCCGCGTACTCGCGCGAAAGCCGGGCGATCTCCTGGGCTTCCTTGCGCCCTTCGCTCGCCATTTGCGCGCCCAGCTCAGCGTGGCGCTTCACGACCCTTGCCAGCCTGTGATCGAGACTCATGGGCCCTCTTTAGGGTCATCCGGCGCCAAGTGGAAGAGCCGCGTGAGCAATCGTTCCGTCGCCCGGCGCTCGGCCGGATCCGCCCCTAAACTGCGCAATTCGGCCGAAGGTTCGTGGAGCAGCCGGTTGACCAGCAGGCGCGTTGCCGTCGCCGCATCGCCCGGCCCCTCGGCCAGGACCGCGTCCCTGGTTGCCTCGAAGCGCTGGCGGAGCGCGACGATGAGCGGATCGGCCGTCCGAGCCGCCTGGCGCCCCAGGAAGGCCGCCACGGCCTCGTCGACCAGGGCCCAGGCGGCCGTCGCAGCCGAGGCGCGGGTCGATCGCCCCCGCATGGCGGCGCGTTCCAGGTCGTCGAGCTCGTAGCGGAACACGTCGTCCAGCCGGTCGACCGCCGGATCGATGTCGGCGGGGATCGCCACGTCGATGAGCAGGACCGGCCGGCGCCGGCGGGCCCGAATCGCCCGATCCATCGCCGGCGCCGTCACCACGGGCTGCCCTGAACCGAGCGCGCCTACGACCACGTCCGCCGCAGTAAGCCCATCGTCGAGCTGGTCCAGGGTCAAATGATGGCCGCCATACCGACGCGCGGCCAATTCGGCGCGACGCGCCGAAGGATGCGCGACCGCCACGCCGCCGAGGCCCGCCCGCCGCAATTGCTCGACGACCAGATCGCCCATTTCGCCGGTGCCGATCAGAAGCCCGCGGGCACGCGCGAGATCGCCGTGAAGCTGGCGTGCAAGGCCGACCACGACCGCGGCGATGGATATCGGCTGTTCGGCAAGCCCGGTCTCGCTGCGCACCCGCTTGGCCGTGGCGTAGGCCGCCTGGAGGGCCTCTTCGAGGCGCCCGCCGGCCAGCCCCGCCGCCTGGGCCAGGCGGTGGGCCTCCTTGACCTGGCCAAGGACCTGCGGTTCGCCGATCACCTGGCTGTCGAGGGAGGCCGCGACCGCGAAGACATGGCGCAGCGCCTCGGCGCCGGCGAACATGTAGGACTGCGCGGCCACCTCTTGCTCGGGCACGCGGGCCTGGCCGGCGAAGGCCTGGCGCACCGCGGCCGCCGCGGCTTCGGGATCGGCGGCAATGGCCTGAACCTCGCTGCGGTCGCAGGTCGAGAGAAAGATCGCCTGGGAGAGGCCGGCTGCCTTCAGACGGGCGAGCAGCTCCGGCTGCCGGGATTCTTCGACGTAAAGCGCCTCGCGCAGCGCCGCGGTGCCGCTGCGATGATTGACCCCGATGACGAGGAAGTCGGCCATGCCGGCTGAATAAACGAGGCCGCTAACGGTAGCGGGCGAGGCGCTCCTCGAGATCGGCCAGCGGCACCGTCGTCTGCTCGCCGCTGTCGAGGTCGCGCAGGCTGGCCACGCCCTTGGCCAGCTCGTCGTCTCCCAGGATGATCGCCGCCGCGGCGCCGAGCTTGTCGGCACGCTTCAAACGTTTGCCGAGATTGCCGCCATAACCAAGCTCAACCGCGTAGCCGGCGCGTCGCAGGCGCTCGGCCATTTCCGCCGCCGGCCGCTCGGCCGCAGGGCCGACGGGAACGACCGCGAGAGGCCGGCGCGCTGCCGGCGCCTCGGCCAGCATCATGGCGATGCGCTCGATGCCCGCCGCCCAACCGATGCCGGCCGTCGCCGGGCCTCCCATGATTGCCACCAACCCGTCATAGCGCCCGCCGCCCATCACCGTGCCTTGCGAACCCAGCTCCGTGGTGACGAACTCGAAAGCCGTATGGCAATAGTAGTCGAGGCCCCGCACCAGAAGCGGATTGCGCTGATAGGCGATGCCGAGCGAATCCAGTCCCTCGGTGACCGCGCCGAAGTAATCCTGGCTCTGCTGGTTGAGGTATTCGCCAAACCGCGGCGCGTCCATGATCACGGCGCGGTCGGCGGGATCCTTGGAATCGAGGATGCGCAGCGGATTGCGCTCCAGGCGTTCGATGCTTTCGGCCGAAAGCCGGTCGCGATGGGCGGTGAAATAGGCGACGAGGGCGGTGCGGTATGCGGCCCGGCTTTCGCTGTCGCCCAAAGTATTGAGCTCGAGGGAGGTGCGCTCTAGCACGCCGAGCTCCCTGAGGATCGCGGCGCCGCAGGCGATGACCTCGACATCGCCGGCCGGCTGGGCAACGCCCAGGAGCTCGATGTCGATCTGATGGAATTGGCGCAGCCGGCCTTTCTGCGGCCGCTCGTAGCGGAACATCGGTCCGGCGCAGAAATACTTCAGCGGCAGGTGCTGGCTCAAACCGCCGGAAATGAGGGCGCGTGCAATGCCTGCGGTCGCTTCAGGCCGGAGCGTCAGCGCCTCGCCGCCCTTGTCGGTGAAGCTGTACATTTCCTTCGTGACGATATCGGAGGTGTCGCCCAGCGTGCGCTTGAAGACCTCGGAGAACTCGAAGATCGGCGTCGCCACCTCGAGATAGCCATAGCGCTCGGCGACCGCGCGCGCAGTCTCGACGACGCGCCGGTGCCGGCGCATCTCCTCAGGCAATAGATCGTGGGTGCCGCGAACCGGCTGCAAGTCCGACAATGTCAGAGGCTCCCGATCAGGCGGCGCTGGTCTCGGCGGCCTTGGCAGCCTCGATCTCGGCGGCCTTCTTCTCGATCATCGCGACGAGATGGTCGACGATATTGGCGTCCTTCAGACGGTGATCCGGCAGGCCGTTGAGATAGACCTGATGGGTTCCGTTGCCGCCGCCGGTGAAGCCGATGTCGGTCTCCCGCGCTTCGCCCGGGCCGTTCACCACGCAGCCGATCACCGAGACGGTCATGGGCGTCGAGATATGAGCGAGGCGCTGCTCCAGCACGGCGACGGTGCTGATCACGTCGAACTGCTGGCGGGCGCAGGACGGGCAGGAGATGACGTTGACCCCGCGGTGGCGCAAGCCCAGGGACTTCAGTATGTCGAAACCGACCTTGATCTCTTCCACCGGGTCGGCGGAGAGCGAGACCCGGATCGTATCGCCGATCCCGGCCCACAGGAGGGAGCCCATGCCAATGGCCGACTTGACCGAGCCGCTGCGCATGCCGCCCGCCTCGGTGATGCCGAGATGAAGCGGATAGTCGCAGGCCTCGGCCAGGCCCTGATAAGCGGCGACGGCAAGAAAGACGTCGGATGCCTTGACGCTGATCTTGAACTCGCGGAAGTCGTTGTCCTCGAGGATGCGCGCATGATCCAACGCGCTCTCCACCATGGCCTCGGGGCAGGGCTCACCGTATTTCTCGAGAAGATCGCGCTCCAGGCTGCCGGCATTGACCCCGATGCGCATGGAGCAGCCGTGGTCCTTGGCCGCCTTGATCACCTCGCGCACGCGCTCGGCCGATCCGATATTGCCCGGGTTGATGCGCAGGCAGGCCGCGCCCGCCTTGGCCGCTTCGATCGCGCGTTTGTAATGGAAATGGATGTCGGCAACGATCGGCACGTTTGCGGCCTTGACGATGGTCGAGAGAGCAGCGGTCGACGCCTCGTCCGGGCAGGAGACGCGCACGATGTCGGCCCCGGCTTCCTCGAGGGCGCGGATCTGGGCGATCGTCGCCGCCGCGTCGTCGGTGCGGGTGTTGGTCATCGACTGGACCGTGATCGGCGCATCGCCGCCGACCGGAACCTTGCCGACATGGATCTGCCGGCTCTTCCGGCGCTGGATGTCGCGATAGGGGCGGATGCTCATCGGACTTTCTTTCCTCGCAGTATACTTGGTGGCCGGGCTCTAACCTATTGGGCGGCAGCCGTCTTCAATCCGGCCGGATCGAGGGGCAAATCCCGCTTCACCAGTCCCACCGGGCCCATGGCCGGCAAAGCGTGGCCGTCGACCAGGATCTCGATCCCGCCGATATTGCCGGTGGAGAGCGTCAGACCCGGCTGGTTGGGCACTTCGATCGCCTGGTTGGTACGCAGGATCGCCGCATAGTAGCTCTTGCCAGCCTTATCGTTGATCTGGACCCAGCTGTCCATATGGGCCACCAGCCGGATCCGGGCGCCGGGATTGGCCACAACCACTTGCGGCTGGGGCGCGGACGGCGTTGCCGGGCCTGGGGCCGAAACGGTCTCGATGAAGGCGGCAAGTTCCGACGGCAACGGCGCCAGGTCGCCCGGCTCCACCAGCACGCTGGTGGCCGGCGGGGGTGGCGGTGGCGGCGGAGCAGCCGGCGCGCTTGCTGCCGGAGTCACGGTGCCGGCGGTTGTCCCGGCAGCCGGGGCAGCGCCCGATGCCGCCGGCGCGCTCGAGCCAACCGTCGAGGCAGTCTGCGTGGCCGTCTTCGGGACCTGCACGCTGTGAATGGGTGCCCCCGGCGGCGGCGCCTCCTTGCCCAGCAAAGCACGAAGCTGGGACGGCACTTCAGGCACAAGGTCGAGGAAGTTCTTCTGGCGGTCGGCCAGGTAGTACCAGACGCCGTAGGCCATCAAGGCGAGCAGGGCCGAAAGCATCAGCACCGCGCCGCCCGGGATCCGCCCCTCCGCCGCGAGGGACGGGAAATTAAGCTGCACCTGGCGTTTGACGCCCGCCACTTCCTCATGGAACAGCCTGACCATCTCCTCGCCATCGAGGCCGAGATAGTCGGCATAGCTGCGCACGAACCCCGAGGCGTAAGTCATGCCGGGAAGATCCTTGAACCGGCCCTCCTCTATTGCCTTCAGGTAGGCGAGGCGGATGTGCAGCTGGGCCGCAACCGTCGGCAGATCCTGGCGAAAGGCTTCGCGCTTCTGGCGCAGGATCTCACCCACGCCAAGCCGCGCGGCCGGCAGCTCATCTTGCGCGGACTCGCTCTCACCCAAGGACGGTTCGACCTTGTATTGCGGTTCCATCTAGATCACGCCTGGACCCTGCGCGGGCGTTCCCTTTCCAGCGCCCACGGGGCAGCTGCCAGGGCCTGTCACCCAGCGCCCGATTTCGGGCGCCTTGGGGTGGGATGTGCACAGGCCGAGTTCTACCAAATCGTGGTCGGCTAGAGCAATCGCAAGATGGAAAAATCGCGCTTTCAGATCACCACGCCATGATCGCGGGCGTAGGCCGCGAGCTCGTGGCGGATGCTCGTCCGCGGCAGGGTCATGAGCCCGCCGACATAGGACGACAGGCGCCCGATGTCGAGGCTGCGCAACATGGATTTCACCCCGCCCACGGCCGAGGGGGCCATGGAGAGCCGGTTGAGGCCAATCCCCAGCAGCGCCATAGCCTCGAGCGGGTGGCCGGCCATCTCACCGCAGACCGACAGGGGCCGGTCGGCCGCCCGGCAGTGGCGGCAGACCTCGGCCAGCGCCGTCAGCATGGCCGGAGACAGGGCGTCGTAGCGCCCCGCCATCCGGGGATTGCCCCGATCGCTGGCGAACATGAACTGGGCCAGGTCATTGCTGCCGACGGAGACGAAGTCGGCCTCGCGGAGCAAGGCAGGCAGCTGCCAGATCAGCGAGGGGACCTCCAGCATGGCGCCCACGCGGAACGGCTCGGGCAGGGGCTGGCCGCGCGCCCTGGCGCGCTCGAGCTCGAGCAACGCGATGCCCTTGGCATCGGCGAACTCTGCGGGCGTGGCGATCATGGGAAACATGACCTCGAGCGGCCGTCCGGCAGCCGCCACGATCAGGGCGCGCAGCTGATGGCGGAGCAGGTTCGGCAGGTCGAGCCCGATGCGCAGCGCCCGCCAGCCGATCGCCGGGTTCTCCTCGCCCGAGCGCGGCCAATAGGGCAATACCTTGTCGCCGCCCACGTCCAGGGTGCGGAAGACCACCGGCCTGCCGGCCGCCTGCTCGTAGATGCGGCGATAGAACTCGGTCTGCTGGCCCACGTCGGGGAAGCGGTCGCGGACCATGAAGGCGATTTCGGTTCGGTAGAGGCCGACGCCGTCGGCCCCGCTCATGACCAATTGCTGCATATCGATGAGCAGACCGGCATTGATCGACAGGGAGACTTCGACGCCGTCCCGGCTCACCGAGGGCAGGCCCCTGATGGCCGCCACCGCCTGGCGGCGCTGGGCCTTGAACGACATGCTGGCGGCGACCTGGGCCTCGACATCCTCGCCTGGCCGCACGAACACCTGGCCGTTGTCGGCATCGACCACCAGCCGGTCGCCGGTTTCGATCCGGGTCAGGGCGCCTTCGACCCTTCCGATCACCGGCAGGTCCAGGGCACGGGCGACGATGGCCACATGGGCCGTGGGGGAACCCTCCTCAAGCACCAGCGCGCGCAGGCGCTTGCGATCGAATTCGAGCAGCTCGGCCGGCCCCAGGATGCGCGCCACCAGCACGGCCTTTTCCGGCAGGTCGGTTGCCGGGGTGCCGCCGGCGAGATGGCGCAGCAACCGGTCGGCCAGATGGTCGAAATCCGCCAGCCGCTCGCGCAAATAGGGATCCAGCACCTGGGCCATATGGGCCCTGGCATCGTTCTGGACCTTGAGCACCGCGCCTTCGGCCGAGAGGCCGGTGGAGATCGCCTCGTCCAGACGCTGGCGCCAGCCCCGGTCGCGGGCGAACATGCGATAGGCCTCGAGGATGTCGCGATGTTCGCCGCCGTCGGCGAACTCCGCCCGGGCCAACAGATCGTCGAGGTCGCGGTTGAGCCCTGCCAATGCCTTGCCCAGGCGGCTGCGCTCGGCCACGGGGTTTTCGGCCATGATCTGGGCAAGGCCCGGGCGAGGCTTGTGGAGGAAGGCCCGCCCGATGGCGAGCCCGGAGCAGAGGCTCAAGCCCTCCAGACGGGTCGGCAGCAGGCCGATGCCCTCGGCCGGCCGGGTTTCCGCGCGGGGCACCAGTTCGCCGCTCGCCACCAGCTCCGCCACCACCATGGCGGTGGTCTGCAGCGCCTCGACCTCCTCCTCGGTATATTGCCGCGCGGTTCGGTTCTGGACCGCCAGCACGCCCAGCACGCGACCGCTGCGCAGCATCGGCACGCCCATCAGCGACTTGTAGATTTCTTCGCCGGTTTCCGGACGGTAGGCGAAGTTGGGATGGGACTGGGCATCGGCGAGCGCCAAGGGCCTGGCATGGCTGGCGATGTCGCCGACCAGACCCTCGCCGACCCGGAGCCGCGTGTGGTGCACGGCCTCGGCCTTCAGGCCCTCGGTCGCGAACAGCTCGAGCACCTCGCCCGGCCGCATGACGTAGACCGAGCAGACCTCCGCCACCATGCCGGCGGCAATGGCGCGCACGATCTGATTGAGCCGGTGCTCGGCCGTGCCGCCTTCGGCCATCAGGACCCTGAGACGGCGCAGCAGCAGCCGGGCACCGGTCGCGCCGCCGGCGCCCGCGCTCATCAGTCGGCCGCTCCTGCCGGCGGGTGGCTGCGCGCGGCGAGTGCGCGCACTGCCTGGCCGGCCAGCTCTTCCAGGATCTCGGCCGTCGGCTGTTCGCAGGTGACCATGCCCACGCTCTGGCCGGCCATCAGGGAGCCCTGCTCCACGTCGCCGTCGATCACGGCGCGGCGCAGAGCGCCGGCCCAGAAATGCTCGATCTCCAGCATTGCCGCCTTCTGGTCGACCTCGCCCCGGTTGAACTTGTCGATAACCGCGCGCTGGGTTTCGGCAAAGCGCTTGGTGGCGGCGTTGGCGAGCGCGCGTACGGGGATGACGGGAAAGCGCGCATCGAGCTGCACCGACGGCACCGCATCCCTGGCCGAGGCGCGGATGAAGGCCTGCTTGAAGCGGGGATGGGCGATCGATTCCGTGGCGCAGACGAACCGCGTGCCCAGCTGCACGCCGGAGGCGCCCATCTCCAGGTATCCCACGATCGCCTCGCCCCGGCCGATGCCGCCGGCGACGAAGACCGGCACGTCGCGGATCTCGGGCAGGATCTCCTGTGCCAGCACCGACGTGGCGACCGGCCCGATATGGCCGCCCGCCTCCATGCCCTCGATGATCAGGGCATCGGCGCCCGAGCGGACGAGTTTCCTCGCCAGGACCAGGGCGGGAGCGAAGCAGATCAGCTTGGCCCCGCCCTGCTTCACCCGCTGGATCGCGCCGCCGGGCGGCAGGCCGCCGGCGAGCACGATATGCCCGACCTTGTGGTCAAGGCATACGTCGATCAGCTCCATGAGCTGCGGATGCATGGTGATCAGGTTGACGCCGAAGGGACGGTCGGTCAGCCCCGCCGTGCCGGCGATCTCGGCCGACAGGAGCGCCGGCGTCATCGAGCCGTTGGCGATGACGCCGAATCCCCCGCCGTTGGAAATCGCGGCTACGAGATGGCGCTCCGACACCCAGGTCATGGCGCCGCCCATGATGGCGTAGGAGCAGCCGAGGAAGGCCGCGCCGCGGCGCCATAGCTTGTCGAGATGCGCTCGCGCCGCGCGCTCCCGCAGCGATTCCTTACTGTGCGTCAAGGCCGTACGCGGTATGCAGGCTGCGAACGGCCAGCTCGGTGTACTCCTCGGCGATCAGGACGCTGATCTTGATTTCCGAGGTCGAGATCACCTGGATGTTGATCCCCTTTTCGGCGAGCGTGCTGAACATGCGCTGTGCGATGCCCACGTGGCTGCGCATGCCGACTCCGATCACCGACACCTTGACCACGGCGGAATCGGGCTGGAGGGCATCGAAGCGCAGCTCGGCGTGGCGATCGTTGAGCACCTTGATCGCCCGATCGAGATCGGTCTTGGCCACGGTGAAGGTCAGATCGGTGAAGTTGCCGCCGCCCGAGACGTTCTGCACGATCATGTCGACGTTGATGTGGGCATCGGC
>Ga0070734_10005840_pt1 | contig 10627 bp, 9 predicted proteins | sample Coa_R1_8_FD_66444 | JGI IMG/M metagenome (GOLD analysis project Ga0070734, IMG submission 66444) | Surface soil microbial communities from Centralia Pennsylvania, which are recovering from an underground coalmine fire - Coalmine... | ecosystem: Environmental > Terrestrial > Soil > Unclassified ... | reverse complement strand
CAGGAAGTGATGACCGATTTCTGGCTCAATCACTTCAACATCTTCGACGGCAAAGGCGCGGACCGCTACCTGCTCACCAGCTATGAGCGCGATGTGATTCGCTCCCATGCCCTGGGAAAATTCAAGGACCTACTGCTGGCTACGGCGCAAAGTCCGGCCATGCTGTTCTACCTCGATAACTGGCTAAGTGTAGGGCCGGATTCCGATGTCGCGCGCGGCATTCCCCCGCGGCGTCCCTATGTCCGCCCTCGCCCGCGTATGGGCCCGTTTGGTCCGCGCATTGGCATGCCTTACCCGCGCCCCCAGCGGCCTACCCGGCAAAATAAGAAAAACAGTTCCGGGCTGAATGAAAACTACGCCCGCGAGTTGATGGAATTGCACACCCTCAGCGTCAATGGCGGCTATACCCAGCAGGATGTCATCGAGGTGGCCAAGGTCTTCACCGGCTGGACCATTCAGCAGCCCGCGCTGGGCGGAGGCTTCCATTTTGACGAACGCATGCACGAGCCCGGCGACAAGCTGGTGCTCGGCCATCGCATCAAGTCCGGTGGCCAAAATGAAGGGCTGAAGGTTCTGGATTTGTTCGCCCACAGTCCGGCAACCGCAAAGTTCGTTTCCACCAAGCTCGCGCAGCGCTTCGTCTCCGATAATCCTCCCCCCGCGCTGGTCGCCCGTATGCAGCGCACGTTCCTGAAAAAAGACGGCGATATCCGCGAAGTCTTGCGCACTATGTTCCACTCCCCCGAGTTCTGGGCGCCCCAGGCTTATCGTGCCAAGGTTAAGACTCCGCTGGAATTTGTTGCCTCCGCCGTGCGCGCCACCGGCGCCGATGTTCAGGATCCAGTCCCCTTGCTGCAGTTTCTGAATCGTATGGGCGAGCCTCTTTACGGCTGCCAGCCGCCCAACGGCTACTCGATGATGGCGGAGGCCTGGGTCAACTCGTCCGCCCTGCTCAATCGCATGAATTTCGCGCTGGCGCTGGCTACCGGCCGCATGCCTGGTCTGCAGGTGAGCCCGCAACAGCTGCTGGGCGAATCCCAGGTCCCGGCGGATTCGCAGCAAGTGCTCGCCCAGTTGGAAAACGATTTGCTCGACGGCGATGTCTCCGTGCAGACGCACGACACCATCAGCAAGCAGTTGGACGATCCGCGCATCACCCAGCGGCGCCTCGACGATCCCCCGCGTCCCCCCAACGTCGGGGTGATCGCCGGACTCTTGCTGGGCTCGCCGGAATTTCAGAGGAGGTAATTCGCTGCCTGGCTGTCTCCGTGAGTTAGCCGGCTGAAGCCCAGTCAGCGGGAAGCTTATGACCATTACTCGCCGCGCGTTTCTCAAGTCGGGCGCTCTTGCGGTCGTCGGTACTGCCGCCATTCCCGCCTTCTTGCGCCGTGCGGCATTTGGCGCGGAAGTGCCCGGCTCCCGCACTCGCCGCCTGGTTGTCATTTTTCAGCGTGGCGCCGCCGACGGCCTCAACATTGTGATTCCCCACGCCGAGCCTTCCTATTACGCCATGCGCCCCAGCATCGCCATTCCGCGCGGCTCGGAACTGGACCTCGACGGCTTCTTCGGCCTGCATCCCGCCATGAATTCTCTGCTGCCGCTGTTTCGCCAGCAGCGCTTGGCGATCGTCCATGCCGCCGGTTCTCCCGATAAAACCCGCTCTCATTTCGATGCCCAGGACTATATGGAGTCGGGCACCCCGGGAGTGAAATCCACGGAAGACGGCTGGCTCAACCGCAGTCTTCGCGGGTTACCGGACGATCCCGATAAACCGGCTCCGTTTCGCGCTCTCGCCCTCGGGCCCACCATGCCGCGCATTCTGTCCGGCAGCGAGCCTGCGGTGGCTATCAACAACATTAATGATTTCGGTGTTGGCGGACGCGGCCCTGCCGCGGCGCCTCTCAGCAACACTTTCGAGGCCATGTATGCGCAGTCGGTGGACGCGGTGCTGCACGGCACGGGCGAGGAAACTTTCGATGCCGTGAAAATGCTCAAAGCTGCCGACCCGCAGCGCTACGCTCCAGCCCCCGGCGCCGCCTATCCGCGGGGCCGTTTCGGCAACAGCCTGCGTCAACTGGCTCAGCTCATCGAGGCCAACATGGGCGTGCAAATCGCCTTCGCCGATATCAGCGGCTGGGACCACCACGTCAACGAAGGTTCCACCCAGGGACAACTGGCCAATGTCTTGCGCGATTTCTCCCAGTCCTTAGCAGCTTTTTGGACCGACCTGGGCGATCTCGGCGAGGATACGGTGGTCGTCACCATGTCTGAATTCGGCCGCACCGCGCGCGAAAATGGCAATCGCGGCACCGACCACGGTCATGCCAACGTGATGTTTGTGTTAGGCGGTCCGGTGCGCGGCGGGAAAGTATACGGACGATGGCCGGGCCTCCAGCCGGAGCAGCTTAACGAAGGCCGCGACCTGGCCCTGACCACCGACTTTCGCCGCGTGCTCGGAGAAATGCTCTACCGCCACTTGGGCAATCAGCAACTGGCCAGCGTATTCCCTGGTTTCGATAACCAGCCACGCGCGTTCCTCAGCCTGCTGGGCTGAAAGCCGCAAGGGCATCGTGAACTTCGAAGGTCAAGGCTGTGTAACTCGAAACTTGAAACTCGAAACTTTCTTTATGCCGCCCGCCTCCGATCCTCGTATTCCGCATACCAGGCATCCTGAATACCTTGCAGCTGCTCTTCGTTGGTGGCGTTGGGATCATCAGCAAAGGTCGGCAGGCCGGCCACAAACGTGCACAAGTCGCGCAGGCGCACCTCGCGTGGATTGATCTGCGGGTATTTATCTGCCAGGGACAGCGCAATTTCGTCTTCATCCGTCCACCACAACTGGTCCGCCATGATTGCCTCCACAATGCTTGGATGATGAAAAAGCTTCCCCCGTCGGCCGCGGCAAACTTGGCCTGCATGCTCCTGCCCGAGACTTCAACCTGCGCGAACCTGCATTGCTACTATGCTGGCCCTGTTCACTCGGGTCATGCTGTGGCAACGCCACTCAACTGAATACCCCAGGAACTAATCTGATCGGAGGTAGCAGTGTTGAAATCCATTTTTGCAGCCGCGCTTATCTGGTGTTTTGTCGGTGTGGGCAGCGCTCTCGCCGCTGACAATCAGGTACTCGCCGAAGTCAGGTTCTCCGGCGCCAGCAGCGTCGAGAAAAATGCGGGCGTCTGGGTTGACGGCCAGTACGTCGGTTATCTCAACGAACTTAAGGGAGACAAGCAGATCCTGCTCCTTCCCGGCAAGCACGATTTCGCCGTGCGCCAGGCCGGTTACAAAGACTTTAGTCAGCAAACCGTGCTTGAGCCCGGCCAGATCGTGCTCATGAAAGTCAGGCTGATGAAGGATACGACTCTCCCCCTTCCCAAAGAGACGGCTGAGTTGAAAATTTCCGTGAGGCCCAGCCGCGCCGCGGTCTTTATCGACGGCCGCTTTATCGGACATGCTGATGAATTCGACGGGCTCGGACGCGGTTTGCTGGTTACGCCGGAGAAGCACCGGGTGCGCATCGCTCTGCCCGGTTACCAGACGTTTGAAACCGATGTCATGGTTCGTCCTCACCAGAAGCTCAAGATCGAGACCGAACTTGTAAAGGGCAGCATCACGCAGGCGGGGCCACTGATCAGCGAGAAGTAGCGCAACCCACCAACGCAGAACAGCGCGGCGCTTCCCGGCGCCGCGTTTGTTTTTCCCGCCTGGTTGTCCGTCCATCACGAATTCCCCGTCCAGTCCTCACCGCGTTCCGTGACTCCCATCACAGCGGCGTGCTGCATAAAGGCTTGTAATCAAAACGCCGTCGGGCGCTGCAAAGCGCTGCCGGGCGGCGTAAATGAGGCCATTGCATGCCGCCAACCGAATCCAAACTGCCCTGTCCCTTCTGTCACGGGCAGGGAAAGTTGTCGCGGACTGAAATTGTTGCCCGCCTGGAAGATCCGGAACTGCCGGAAAAGATTGTGGCTGAACTCAATCGCTCCACGGCCGACAAAGATGAACAGGTTGTGCTGGCCGGTGGCCCCCCGAAGGGTTCCCCGGAATCGGGCGATTTTGCTGCCAAGGTCCACGGCTGGAACCGGCACGTGCTCTGGCGCCGCAGTTCCAAGGAGTAGGGCGCGGCTCTTTTACGCCCATCCAGAACAGACGAAAGGCTGCTGCCATGCCGGAAACGGAAGCGCAGGACATCAAACCGCTGCTGGAGCAGTTCAGCGATCAGCGCGCTAACCTCATCCCCATTCTGCAGGAGATTCAGGCTACCTTTTCTTACTTGCCCGAAGAAGTCTTGCGCCGCGTCGCGCGCAAACTGCGCATCCCTGTGGTCGAGGTCTATCAGGTTGCCACCTTTTATCGCTGCTTCAGCCTGACGCCGCGCGGGCGTCATTTGGTGCAGGTCTGCCTGGGAACCGCCTGCCACGTGCGCGGCGGCGATTTGGTTTTGGAACGCGCGCAGACCGAAACCGGCGCTGGTCTCACCGGCACCAGCCCCGACCTGGAATTCACGGTCGAACCGGTGCGCTGCCTGGGTTGCTGCGGTCTGGCTCCCGTCATGCGCGTCGATCGCGACACTTTCGCGCATCTGGAGCAGGCCAAAGTTCGCGGCATTCTCAACCGCTACCGCCCGCGTAAGAAGCCCGGCACTGCCGCCGCCGCTCAACCCATCGCCGCCGCGGAGAGAGGCGCTGCTCATGATTAGCGCTCCCCATCGCTTCGCCACCCTCGACGACTTGCATGATGCCCTGCGCCGGGGCCGCGATCTGCTCTACCCGGGCGAGCCCAAAATCATGGTCGGTATGGCCACTTGCGGCCAGGCCGCCGGCGCTGAAGAGGTTCTGCAGGCGGTGCGCGACGAAGTTTCCAAGGCCGGGCTGCCCTACATCGTTACCGAGACTGGCTGTATCGGCTGGTGCTCCCAGGAGCCGCTGCTTGATGTCTGTATTCCCGGCCGTCCGAGAGTAACCTACGGCCGCGTCAAGCCTGGCAGGGCGCGCGAAATTGTGCGCGCCATTCCCGAGGTCAAACGCGAGTGGGCGCTGGCCATAATGCCGGGCGACGAAAATGCCCTCAATGGGGCGCACGTCAATTATTGTGTCCCCCACGACGGTCACCTCGATGGCCTGACCGCCTACCGGGACCTGCCATTGTTCAAGCGCCAGCTGCGCATTGTGCTGCGTAATTGCGGCTTGATCAATCCTGACAGTTTGGAAGAGTACATCGCTCGCGGCGGGTACCACGCGCTCTGGCACGCGCTCCGCAAACACACGCCCGAGGAAATCCTGGCCGAGGTGAAACGCAGCGGCCTGCGGGGCCGCGGTGGCGCTGGTTTCCCGACCGGCGTGAAGTGGCAAGCGGTGCGCGACGCGCAAGGCGAGCCCAAGTACATCATCTGCAATGCCGATGAAGGTGATCCTGGCGCCTATATGGATCGCGGCGTCCTTGAGGGCGATCCTCACAATGTGCTCGAAGGCATGATCATCGGCGGCTACGCCATGGGTGCGCCGGAAGGCGTCGTTTATGTGCGCGAGGAGTATCCGCTTGCTGTGATGCGCATGAAGCAGGCCATTCGCCAGGCAGAGGACGCGGGCTTGCTGGGCCAAAACATCTTTGATTCCGGGTTCAGTTTTCAGATTCGGGTTGTAAAAGGGGCGGGCGCGTTCGTATGCGGGGAGGAAACAGCGCTCATCCGGTCGATTGAAGGGAAAGTCGGGGAGCCGCAACAGCGCCCGCCCTATCCTGCCCAGCACGGCTTGTGGGGCAAGCCCACTTGCATCAACAATGTGGAAACCTGGGCCAACATCCCGGTCATCGTGCAGCGTGGCGGTGAGTGGTTTTCAAAAATCGGCACCGAGAAGAGCAAAGGGACCAAGGTCTTCAGCCTGGTCGGCAATATCGAGAACACGGCCCTCATTGAAGTGCCCATGGGCACTACTCTGGCGGAAATTGTTTACGAAATCGGCGGGGGCATTCCGAACAGTCGCGCCTGTAAGGCCGTGCAAACCGGCGGGCCTTCAGGGGGATGTATCCCCGCCGACAAGTTCGATCTTCCCGTGGATTATGACAGCCTCACCCAGGCCGGCTCCATCATGGGTTCCGGCGGCATGATCGTCATGGACGATCACACCTGCATGGTGGACATCGCCCGCTACTTCCTCGATTTTCTGGAAGACGAGTCCTGTGGCAAATGCTTCACCTGCCGCGTGGGCACCCAGCGCTTGAAAGAGCTTGTGACCCGCATCTCCGAGGGCGAGGGCAGGGAAGAGGACTTGGAGCTGTTGCAGGACCTGGGCTGGCTGGTGCGCGAAGGCTCGCTCTGCGGCCTGGGCCAGACTGCTCCCAACCCGGTGCTCTCCACCCTGCGCTATTTCCGCAGCGAGTACCTGTCCCACATCCGCGATCACAGCTGTCCGGCGCACCGCTGCCGCGAGCTGATCACCTTTGAGATCGATCCCGTGTTGTGCAACGGTTGTGGCGCTTGTGTGCAGATTTGCAGTGGCAAGGCGATTTTGGGCGAGAAGAATAAACCGCACATTATCACCCAGGCGCAATGCACCAAGTGCGGCGCCTGTCTGGAGATGTGCAAGTTTGATGCGGTATTGGTTCACTGACACGACGATGCGGCCTTCGGTCGCGTCCGGCGTCATCCTGAGGGGTTTAGCCCCAAAAGATATCGCGTGTCGTGCCGCGCAGTTGGAATAAAGAGCTGATTATGGTCCACATCACGATCAACGGACTCCCGGTGGAAGTGGAGCGCGGAATCACGCTGCTGGACGCGGCGCGTTTCTACAATTTTCCTGTTCCCACTCTTTGCCACGAAGACGGCCTGAGTCCCTACGGAGCTTGCCGCTTGTGCCTGGTCGAAATCGGCGAAGCGCCCAGGAGCAAGCTGGTGGCCGCTTGCGGCTACCGCGTGGATGAGGGGCTGAAGGTGCGCACCAACTCGGAGCGCGTCCAGCGCGCGCGCCGTCTGCTGCTCGAGCTCTATGTGGCCACCTGCCCGCAATCGAAGCGCATTCAGGACCTCGCTTCCGAATATGGCGTTCGTCAGTGCCGTTACCAGCCCATGGACGGCCAGCCGGGCGCGCCTTGGGATCCCAAGGCTAACTGCATTCAGTGCGGCTTGTGCGTGCGCATCTGCGCCGAGCAGATGATGTCCGGCGCCATCGGCTTTGCCGGCCGCGGCAAGAGCCGCCACGTGGCTCGTCCTTTTGGCATGACCAGCGAGCAGTGCCGCCAGTGTGGCGCTTGCCTCTACGCCTGCCCCGTGTGCGAACTGCGTTGCCAGGCCTCCACCGCCGAGACCCTGCTGTGCAACGGGTGTCTGAATTTTTCCCCGGTCTGTTTCCAGAGCTACAACGATGCCATGTGCTTCCTGGAACCGTGTCACGCCTGTGAGCTGAGCGGACCCTTCCGCCACGATGTCGGAATGAAGGCCCGCGCGCCCCAGGTGCCGGCTCCGAAAGCTGCGCCATCCACAGGAGAACTGAAATGACTTATACGCGACTCAATTCATCCGCCGCCACCCTGACCAAGAACCGCACCGAGGATTCGGTCAGCCCCTTCAGCGGCATGTGCACTACTTGTGTGGACGGATGCATTGGCATGTGCGAAATCGGCAAGTCCGCCTACCGCGGTGCGGAAATGATCTACCCCCAGCCTTTCGGCATTATCACCACCGCCTCGCAGAAGGATTACCCGGTCGATTTGTCGCATTTCACCATCCTCGGCCGCGCCACCGGCGCCTGGGGCATGGAAGCCGATTCCAATCGCGCCCTTTTCCCCAACGTCGACCTCGAAGTCACTATCGGTAAGGCGCCTGGTATCCGCTACAAGCTGCCGTTCACTCTCGGCGCTATGGGCTCCACCAATGTTGCCAAGAACAACTGGCCCGGCTTGGCCGCCGGTGCTGCCATTACCGGTACCGTTATCTCCATCGGCGAAAACGTGGTGGGGATGGATATGGAGTCACGTTTCGACAACGGAAAAGTGATTTCCAGCGCCGACCTCGAGTGGCGTGTCAAATGCTTCCGCGAATGGCAGCAGGATGGCTACGGCGATGTCGCCGTGCAGGGCAACGTCGAAGACACCATGCTCGGCGTGCAGGAGTACGCCATCTCCAAGCTGGGCGTCGAGACCGTCGAGCTCAAGTGGGGACAGGGCGCCAAGGACATCGGCGGCGAAGTGAAAATCCGCGACCTGGCCAAGGCTCAGGAACTGCAGAAGCGCGGCTATGTGGTGCTGCCCAATCCCTCCAACCATGTAGTGACTGACGCCTTCAAGCGCGGCAGCTTCCATGAATTCGAGCGCCACTCCCGCGTCGGCATGGTCAGCAAGGAATCCTTCCTCGCCCGCGTGGAGCAGTTGCGCAAGGTGGGCGCCAGGCACATTTTCCTTAAGACCGGCGCTTATCGTCCCGCCGATCTCGCCCGCGCCGTGAAGTTCGCCTCCTTGGCCGAACTTGACCTGCTCACCGTGGACGCCGCCGGCGGCGGCACCGGCATGAGTCCCTGGCGCATGATGAACGAGTGGGGCGTCCCCGGCATCGAACTGCATTCTCTGCTGCGTCAGTACCTGCAGCAGCTGCAAAAAAAGGGCGCTTACATTCCCAGCGTTGCGGTGGCCGGCGGCTTCACCATGGAAGATCAGATCTTCAAGGGCTTCGCCCTGGGCGCACCCTATGTCAGCCTGATTGCCATGGCGCGCGCGCCCTTGGCCGCGGCCATGGTGGCCAAGACTATCGGCAAGGCCATGGAGCAGCAAAGCCTGCCGATCTACATCGAGCGCTTCGGCACCACGGTGGACGAGGTCTTTGTCACCGCGCCTGAATTGCGCCAGAAATTCGGTGACCGCTTCAGCAAGCTGCCCGTGGGCGCAATCGGCTTCTATACCTACTACCAGCGCCTGGCGCAGGGCTTGCGGCAATTGATGGCGGGCGCGCGCAAGTTTGGCGTCAAGTACATCGATCGCAGCGACATCGCCGCTCTTACCCCCGAGGCCAGCTCCATCAGCGGCGTGCCTCTGGTCAGTGACGTGGACCGCGAAGAAGCGGAAGCCATCCTGGCTGAATAGGAAGATCGAAGTTCACCACGGAGACACCGAGACACTGAGAGGACCAACCGCTAGCTTCTATGGTCTTTAACTCGCAAAACTGATTCGGAAATTTGCTGATCCTTTGCGCTCTCCATTAATTCGTCGATCAACATTCACATGCAGAAATCGGTTTTCTCTGTGTCTCCGTATCTCCGTGGTGGGTTGTGGTTCTCCTGACTACTGGCTTCCCGCCGCCATTCCCGGTACCGCCTCTCCTGGTGCCGCCACGGCCACCGTGGGGCTGCCCACCGGTATCTGCGTGCGCTGATACCACGCCGTCTCGCCCGCCCGCTGCCACAACCGCGTGCCCAGCCACACCAGCATCCAGATCTCCAGCACAATGAAAGCTAGGCCTGTGTCGCCGGACGGAACTTTGGTCCAGATCCACAGCAGCACTGCCATGCCCACAAACGCCGCCAGGCTGGGCACCAGGTAGAGCGGAAACACGCCGTTAAAATTGCCGAACGTCATTCCCCAGGCGCGCTTCAGCGCCCGTCGCATGGCGCGTTCGCCGGTGGCCACGGCGTGCACCTGCGCCACGTCAAACCACAGCCGCAGGCACATGGCGATAAACCAAATCACCACCGCGCCCGCTACATCTACCCAGAAGCCCAGCTTTTCGGGAGCGGCATTGTCGGAAAGATTGCGCGACCAGTTCCGAATCGCGCTCGCCGCGATGGCCACCGGGATGAGCACGATGACGAACATGATCAGCAGCCGCACAAAGCGCCAGAAATACGCCCCGCTGGCCTGGAAAAAGTCGGCCGTGGAGATTTTGTAAGGCGAGCGATACGCCTCGAGGATCCCTCCGGTCACAAACAGCACGAACAGGAAGAATAGGATTGCGAAAGCGGCAATTCCCGGGCTGGCGCTGCCGAACCCGACCCCCGGCTGCATGCCCAGCTCGATGTAACGCCCTAGGTTGAAGCCGTGGTAGAGCTGGTCGGCGGCCAGGCTGTGGTCGAGCACCCCCGCCCAGCGCCCCACTACCGGAAAAACGGACAGGTGCCCAAGCGCCAGGTTGACTACGAACAGCCACCATAAAATGCGCTGGTGCCGCCATACCCGCGAACAACCGTCAGAAAGAAATCCTTTTTCCATGGAAAACACCCAAACCAGCTCACTAGCTTTCTAGCTGTCTGGCTCCTAGCCATGAGCCTTGGTACTCGGTACCCGGTACTTACACTAGCCACGCCAGCAGCTGCGCGCACCACTGCGCAACGATCGTCCAATACGCCGCCAGCTTGTGGTGCGCCACGTCATTCGCTTCCCGCGTCTTGCTGTTGTTGAAGAAATCCTTGTCCAGCCAGGCCTGATGCTCGGGATCGATCTCCGCCGAAACAATGCGCGCCTTCTTGTCGTATTGATATCGCACCCAGCGATCGCGCCCATCCCAGTGCTCGGTCACTGACTCGCCGTTGTCGAACTTCACTTGCACATTCACCGGGAAGATGAAATCTCCTTTGCGGTGCACCAGCACCGTGCTGTGATAAAGCGTCTCGCCCTTTTTGGCCTTAGGCGGCTTTTTCTGATACCAGTC
>Ga0070734_10005839_pt1 | contig 10628 bp, 10 predicted proteins | sample Coa_R1_8_FD_66444 | JGI IMG/M metagenome (GOLD analysis project Ga0070734, IMG submission 66444) | Surface soil microbial communities from Centralia Pennsylvania, which are recovering from an underground coalmine fire - Coalmine... | ecosystem: Environmental > Terrestrial > Soil > Unclassified ... | reverse complement strand
AGCGCGAGCCCGGCGATCTCGACGGCCAACACCGGATCCGACGGCGCCATGCGCGGGCCGAAGCCGCAGCGGAGCAGGGCGATCGTAAGCCCGTGTGCGGTCTCCGCGTCGAACAGGCGCAGCGCGCCGACGCCGGCGTCGCGCCAGGCGCTCAAGCGGGCCTCTCGCTCAAGCGCGCTCGCCGCGGGCGGGCGTCAGGAACCGGTCAAGCTTCAGGCGGCCCTGCCGGTTCTTCTCGAAGACCGCCGCCGCGGCGGTCGGGAACGCCTCGGCGAGGCGGCGGCCGGCGCGGGTGCGGGGATTGAACCCGAGCGAGACCGCAAGCTCGTGCAGGCCCGGATTGTGCCCCACGATCATGAGGCTGGCGACCGCGCGCCCGGCGCTGTCGATGGCTTCCTTAAGCGCGCCGGGGCTGGCGTGGTACAGCTCGCGCGCGGGCGCGAACTTGGCGTTCGGGAACGCCGCGCGCGCCGCTTCCCAGGTCTCCATGGCCCGTCGCGCGGTCGAGACGAGCACGAGATCGGGCGTGATGCCCGCGCGCGCCAACGCCTCGCCGGTGGTGGCCGACTCGCGCCTTCCGCGATCGGTCAGGCCGCGCTCGAAGTCTCCGCCCGCGCCAGAGGTCGCCTCGGCCTTGCCATGGCGCAGCAGGATCAGTCGTTGCATCTGGAGACGCAGTCGGCCCACGTAGGTTCGTCCCCGGCTTCTTAGACCGAAGCCGCGCGGCAGCGGAAGCGACGGTTGACACGCCACGCTCCGGCGCGGTCCAAGGCGCGCGATGGGCAAAGAGCTTGGCTTGCAGCAGATGGTGGGTGTCGACGGCGGACTGATGCGGTTCGGCCGCGAGCGTCCGCTGGTGCTCGATTCCGGCGCGCGGCTGCCCGAGATCGAGATCGCCTACCGCACGTACGGCCGCCTCAACGCCGACCGCAGCAACGCGATACTGATCTGCCACCCGCTGACCCACGATCAGCACGTCGCTTCGGCCCACCCGCTGACCGGCAAGCCCGGCTGGTGGACGCAGGTCGTCGGCGAGGGCCGGCCGCTGGACCCCGCCCGCCACTTCATCATCTGCTCGAACGTCGTCGGCGGCTGCATGGGCACGACGGGACCGGCGTCGGTCGACCCGGAGACCGGGCGACCCTACGCGCTCAGCTTTCCCATGATCACCATCGCCGACATGGTGCGCGCGCAGGCGATGCTGATCGACGCGCTGGGGATCGAGACGCTGTTCGCGGTGATCGGCGGCTCGATGGGCGGCATGCAGGCGCTCCAGTGGGCGGCGGACTACCCGGAGCGCATCTTTTCCGCCGTCGCGATCGGCGCATCGCCCAGGCATTCGGCGCAGAACATCGCCTTCCACGAGGTGGGCCGCCAGGCGATCATGGCGGATCCGGACTGGCGCGGCGGCGACTACGCGCTGGCGGGCGTGCGGCCGGAGAAGGGGCTCGCCGTCGCCCGCATGGCGGCCCACATCACCTACCTCTCGGAGGCCGCGCTGCAGCGCAAGTTCGGCCGCGAGCTGCAGCGGGACGGGCTGTCCTGGGGCTTCGACGCCGACTTCCAGGTGGAGAGCTACCTGCGTCACCAGGGCGCCAGCTTCGTCGACCGGTTCGACGCCAACAGCTACCTCTACATCACCCGCGCGATCGACTACTTCGACCTCGCCGCCAGCCGCGGCGGCGTCCTGGCGGACGCCTTCACCGGCGCGCGGAATGTGCGCTTCTGCGTGCTCTCGTTCACGTCCGACTGGCTCTATCCCACGGCCGAGAGCCGGGCGATCGTGCGGGCGCTGACCGCCGCCGGCGCGCGCGCGAGCTTCGTCGAGATCGATACCGACAAGGGCCACGACGCCTTCTTCCTCGACGAGCCGGTGATGCACCGGGCGCTGAACGGGTTCCTGGAGGGCGCGGGCCAGGCCCGGGGTCTTCGAGCGGCGTGACCGAGCCGTCCGAGAGCTTCCGCGAGATCGCTCGCCTGGTGCGGCCAGGCGCGCGGGTGCTCGACATCGGCTGCGGCGAGGGGGATCTGCTCGAGCTCTTGGGCAAGGAGAAGGATGTCGACGGCCGCGGGCTCGAGATCAGCCCGCGCGGCGTGCAAGCCTGCCTGACGCGCGGGCTGGCCGTCGTGCAAGGCGACGCCGACCGAGACCTGGCCGACTTTCCGAGCGGAACCTTCGACTACGCCATCCTGTCGCAGACGCTGCAACAGGTGCGGGAGCCGCGCCAGGTGCTTGTCGAGCTGCTTCGCATCGCCCGGCGAGCGATCGTATCGCTGCCGAACTTCGCGCATTGGCGCGTGCGCTTTTCGCTGTTGCTCAAGGGCCGCATGCCGATGACGGCCTGCCTCGCCGAGCCGTGGTGGTCGACCGACAACATCCACCTCTGCACGCTGCGCGACTTCACACTGCTTTGCCGGGACCTCGACCTCAGGATCGAGCAGGCGGTGGCGTTGGCGGACGGCCGCGGCGCACGCTCGATCAATCCAGCCAGCCCGGTCGAGAACTGGCGCGCCGAACAGGCGATCTTTCTCCTCGGGCGCGCGTCCTAGAACAGGAAGCGGGCGACCGCGCGGGCGTTGTAGGTCTGATAGCCGGTGGCGAACTCGCCGCCGGCGTCGGCGCTGAAATCGGCGTACTGGCCGGTCGCCCGCACGCCCAGGCGGGCCAGGAACCCGCTCTTGTTGATGAACTGCGGCTTCAGCGTGAAGGTCTGCCCGCCGGCGAAGCTGGCGGTGGTCGAGGCCGGCCCTCCCGCCGCGACCACGCGATAGCCGAACATCGCCTCGGGGCGCCAGATCGTGGTGTGGCCGAAGTTGAAGCCCAGCACCACGTCCGCCTGCACGTCGGCCTGGCTGGCGCTGCCCGGGTTCACGCTCAGATCGAAGGCCGTCCCGCCGCCGTGCTCGTGGTAGGCCGACTGGAACAGCGCGACATAGTCGGCCGCCACCTCCGGCCGGATGTAGAAGCGGCCGGCCGTGACCTGATAGGCGAGGCCGACGTTGGCGGAGACGACGCCGCCAAGCCAGCTGGCTTTCGACTCGCGCGAAACGATCTGCCCGGTCGCGGTCGCCAGCACGTCGCTGGTGTTGGCCTGGTCGATCAGGAAGCGGCGGCTGCCCAGCACCGCAACCCCGCCGGTGACCGCCGCGTAGGCGCTGAGGCCGGTCATCGGGCGCCCGTAGCGCCAGTAGAGGCCGCCTTCGAACGCCGTCGCCGACAGGGCCTGATCGTTCGGCTGGGTCTTGTCCTGCACGCCGGTGGTGAGGAAGACGCCGGTGACGCCCACGACGTTGGCGCCGCGCGCGCGCTCCAGCCCGGTGGCGAACCCGTAGCCCAGGCCCTCGTAGCCGTTTACCTGCGCCGTGTTCGCCTGGTTGTTGATGTAGCCGATCTCCTGCACCCAGCCGCGGGTGCCGTCGGTCGCCAGCTTGCCGGGCGGATCGGCGATCGCGCGGGCGACCTCCTCCTGGCCGATCACGATGTTCTCGAACGGGCCGCCGGCATAGTCGGGCAGGAACTGGTCGTAGACCTGGATGAAGCTCCCGCGGTTCAGCTTCGACAGCACGTCGGCCGAGACATCGGTATCCGTCGCCAGGGCTTTGATGAAGGCCGGGAACTCCGCCGCCTCGGCCGGATTCAGGCCGAGCTCGGCCACGCTCTTGGGCGTCGCCGTGATGCTCACGGAGTTGTTGGTGACGTTGATCACGCCGCTCTCGAGGAACGGCAGCTGGCCGATCAGCGAGGTCGAAACGTTGCCGACCGTCAGGTTGCCGGCGCCGGTCTGGATCAGCGTGAAGGTTTCGGAGCCGCTCAGCGGCGTCTCGAGGTTCAGGCCGAGGCTCGCGCCGGAATCGATCGTGGCGTTGCCGGCGACGTTGAAAACGCCGCTGTCCGGGGCGGCCGCGTTGCCGGTGAAGATGATCGCGCCGGCCGATCCGACGTGCAGGGTCGAGATCGAGACGTTGCCCGGCACGGTGTCGAACAGCTGGCCGTTGTTCACGTCAAGGGCCAGCGCGCCGCCGCCCGCGACGGTGAGAGGTCCCTTCGCGTGCCCGCCGTTTTCGATGTCGAGCGCGTTGCCGGCCGAGGAGCCGAAGGCGATGCCGCCGGTCACGTTGCCGCCCCACAGGTCGAAGGTGACCGCGCCGGTGCCCTGGCTGAAGTCGACCTCTCCGGTCATGTTCGGCGACGCCGTCGCGTTGCCGGTCGGGGTGCAAGCGCCGGTCGAATCGACCGCCACGCATTGCATCACCAGCAGCGGCGCGGTGTTGGCCGCGAAGATCGAGCGGGTCTGTCCCTGGGTCGCCGCACCGGTGATGGCCGGGACGATCGAGGCGCTGATGTTGCCGGTGTTGACGATCTTGGCGAGCGCGCCGCCCGCGTCGAAGACGGCGATGGCCTGTCCGACCTGCCCGCCCTTCGACTCGGTGACGCCCGCCACGCCGGCAACCCCGGTGACGGCGGCCGAGACGCTGCCTGAGACATCGAGCACGACGCCGCCCGCCGCTCCCGGTGCGATCAGGATGCCGCTGACCGGCCCCGGCGCGCCATCCGACGGCGTCAGCGTGTTGGAGCCGATGGCGCTGACGCCGCCGCTGACGTTGATGACCGGCACGTCAGCCCCGCGGCCGATCAGGATTGCGGTCGTGGTTCCGGTGCCGCCGGCGGCGTTCTCCGCCACCGCTGTGGCCGTGACCGTGCCGGTGATGTCGAGCCCGCCGCTCAGCACGACCGTGGCGAAGTTGCCGCCCGGCGCCACGCCGTCCGGGGTCGCGACCTGCAGCGGATTCACGCCGCCGATCTGGATGGCGGTGCCGCTCACGTCCGGGTAGTCGCCGGTGCCAGCCACCGAACCGCCGACGGTGACGGCGAAGCCATTGGCGCCGGAGCCGATCGTGATCGGCGACGCGCCGCCGATCAGCAACGCCGGCGCGGACCCGATGCTGTTCAGCGAGCCGCCCGTGGTCGCGGCGACGTTGCCGCTGGCGGCGACGGGCGCGTCGATGGTGATGCCGTGCGCCACGCTGGCGCCGACTTCCAGCGCCGGTCCGCCGATCAACAGCTGGTCGGGGTTCAGCTTCGCCAGCACGCTGGGCGCAACCGGCGGGGTGGTGCTGCGGAAGCCGGTCGCCGTGATCCCCGCATTGACGTCGATCGAGCCGCCGATGTTGCCGTCGGCGGCGACGCCGGTGGCGTTCTGGCCGGTGACCGTGATGGTTCCCCCGATCGAGAGGTTCCCCGTCACGGGCGCGCCGGGCGCGATGATGATGCCGTAGCTGACGTCTGTGGTGTTGGCGTTGCCGCCGGTGACCGTGATCGTCCCGTTGTCGACGACCGCCCCGTTCAGGCCGGTGTCGACCGCGATGCCCGCCGAGTTCTCGCCGATCACGCTGATCGATCCGCTCGTGTCGATCGTGATCGTGCCGGTGAACGGCCCGCTGCCGGCCACCTGGATGCCGAATCGATCCGACCCGTTCGCGAACGGCCCGGTGTCGATCCCTTGGTTGGTCGTAACGCCGGTCGTCTTCTCGGTCACGTCGATCGCGCCGTCGACGGTGACGCTGTTGTTGCTGTTCAAGAGGATCGCGACGGTGCCGGACGAGGTCGAGGTCGGCGGCGTCACCGAGGCGCCGCTGGCGACGGTGATGTCGCCTTCGGCGGCGGTGGAGTGGGTGTTCTTGTCGGCGCCGGTGATCGTCCCGGCGCGCGCCTGGGCCGCGAAGACCAGGGGCGCCAGCGCCGCGGCGACCAAAAGACGCTTCATCCCCATGAACTCCCCTCGCGACTGGCCGACGTTCTCTGGTGTGAAAATGTCAGCTTAATGTCGAAACTCGTGCACCTCGGCGCTGGAGGCAAGAGGCTCCCTTAACCGAAGCGGCGGCGGCTGGCGATGCCAGAAACGTTCAGCCGGCGATGGCGTCCGCGTCGCGTTCGCCGGTGCGGATGCGAAGCGCCGCATCGAGGTCCTGGACGAACACCTTGCCGTCGCCGATCTTGCCCGTGTTGGCGGCGGCCTGGATGGCGGCGACCACCGGCTCCCAGCGGTCGTCGGGGACGGCGATCTCGAGCTTGACCTTCGGCAACAGTTTCACCTCGTACTCGGCGCCGCGATAGATTTCCGTCTTCCCCTTCTGCCGGCCATAACCGCGCACCTCGGTGACGGTCAGGCCGGACGCCCCGGCCTCGGTGACCGCGTCGATGACTGCGTCGAGCCGGCTCGGCTTCACGATGGCGGTGATCATCTTCATCGGCAAAAGGCGCCCTTCGTCGGCTGGCGCGCCAAGCTAGGCGTTCGTTGGCGGGGCTCCAAGCGCCGATGCGCGCTCGCGCGCCGCCAGCGACCCCGGCGACCGCCGCGCCGGCTGCGGCGCGAGCACGCCGGGCGCGAACACCCTGACCGGCGCGCGGCGGCCGCGCGGCTTGACGGCGAAGGTCTGTTTGACCGCCTCCAGCAGGATCAGGCCCGAGAAGGTCGGCCAGAGCCGCTGGCCGGCCTGTTCCAGGCCCTCCGCCCAGCCGGCCGTCCATTTGATCGGCGGGGTGAACAGCGCCCTGGACCAGGCGACCGGCTCCAGCTGGGCGTCGCGCACCAGCGTCTCCAGCTGACCGCGGGTGAACGGCTGGCCGTGGCCCAGCGGCGTCGACTCCGCATTGCACCAGACCCCGCGTCGGTTGGCCGCGGCGACGATCACGCGACCCGCCGGCGCCAGCACCCTCCAGACCTCGCGCATGAGGTCCAGCGCGTCATCCGCCTCTTCGAGCGCGTGGATCACGAGGATGCGGTCGAACAGCGCGTTGGGGAACGGAAGCTGCGCCTCGTCGACGAGGCACGATTGCACCCGGTCGGGATCGGGCCAGACTTCCACCCCCTGCGCGGCTGGCATCGCCGCGACGGCGCGGCGGGAGGGCGCGAGGAAGGCCTCCAGATACGGGGTCGCGTAGCCTAGCCCCAGGACATCGAGCGCCCCGGCATCGCCCCAGGCCTCGGCAAGCTTGCGCGCGACGGCGGCGCGCGCCGCCTGGCCAAGGCGGCTGGCATAGAAGTCCCGAAGCTCCAGTACGTCGCGGCGCATGCCTGTTGGTGATTTGCGTTATGGTCGTTACGGACGGCGGCGTTCCGAGCCCCCGCCCGCGAAAGCACGAAGGTAAGGACTTAGAGATGCCGCTGACCGTTCGCCAGTTTCCCTGCCTATCGGACAACTACGGATTCCTCGCGCGCGACGAGGCGAGCGGCAAGACCGCCTGCATCGACACGCCGGACGCCGAGGCGATCCTGCGCGAGCTCGATCAGCTCGGCTGGCGCCTCGACCTGATCATGAACACCCACTGGCACCCGGACCACGCCGGCGGGAACGCCCGGGTGAAGGCCTCGACGGGCGCGGTGATCGTCGGACCGGGCGAGGTCGAGCGCATCTCGCCAGTCGATCGCATGGTCGGGCACGGCGATATGGTCGAGCTCGGCGACACGCGCTTTTCGGTGATCGACACCGGCGGGCACACGCTGGGCCACATCACCTATTACGACGCCGACGACCAGATCGCCTTCGTCGGCGACACGCTGTTCGCGCTGGGGTGCGGGCGGCTGTTCGAAGGCACGCCCGAGCAGATGTGGGCCTCGCTCTCCCGGCTCGCCGCGCTGCCGGCGGAGACAGCGGTCTATTGCGCGCACGAGTACACGGCGTCGAACGCGCGCTTCGCGCTCTCCATCGACGACGACCCTCTGCTGAAGGCCCGCGCGGCCGAGGTGTTCGCCGCCCGCGAGCGCGGCGAGCCCACGGTGCCGACGACGATCGGGCGGGAGACGGCCACCAACCCGTTCCTGAAGGCAGGCAGCGCCAGACGATTCGGCGAGGTGCGGGCGGCCAAGGACGCGTTCCGCGGCTAGGGACGTTGGGGGGCCTGGCCACCTATCTGTGGATCGCCGCCGGCAGCGCCATCGGCGGCGTCGCGCGCTATGCGCTGTCGAATCTCATCGCCAATGTGCTGGGCGGCACGTTCCCGCTCGGCACGCTGATCGTGAACATCACCGGATCGTTCGTCATCGGCTTCTTCGCCACCCTCGCCGGCCCGGATGGTCGCCTGTTGGCGCCGGCCGACATCCGCCAGTTCGTCATCGTCGGCCTCTGCGGCGGCTACACCACCTTCTCGGCGTTCAGCCTGCAGACGCTGGCGCTGGCGCAGGACGGCGACTTCGCCCGCGCCGGGCTGAACGTGGGCGCCTCGGTCGCGCTCTGCCTTGCGGCGGTCTGGCTCGGCTACGTGGCGGCGGCGGCGTTCAACCGCGTTCGGCCCGCCTAGCTACTGTTCGAGCGCCAGCTCGATGCGCCGCGACGAGGGTCGTCCGGCGATGATCGCGACAAGCGAGTTCCCCTTGCCGGACACGACGATCTCGAGGACGCCGTTCGCCATCGTCGCCGAAGGGCGCCGGCCGGGTGAGAAGCTGACGCGGACCAGGCGGGCGAGAGCGTGCCTCCCCTCGGCGCGCTTGGCCAGGACCACGACGGCTTCGGCCGTCACGTTCGCCGCGTCGACCACGACCGGCAGCACGTCGGCGGTGACGTCGTGGTAGTCGAAGACGATGCCGCGCTGCAGTGCGCGGGACGTTCGCGTGGTGGCGACCGTCATGCGCAGCAGAAAGGCGGTCGAGTTGGGCGTCGCCGGCAGGCGCATCGGCGCCGCGTCGGCGACGAAGGCGGCAGGCATCCCGTCAGGGCGAGCCGGCGTGAAGACGGTCAGGCCGCCAAGCCGGGTCGCGCGCAGCATGGGCTCGCCGACGTCGTTCTTGTAGATCATGTCGCCGCGCGACGCCGGATGCGGGGTGAGCAGCCAGATCTCCTGGCTGTCCTCGAAGCGAAGCAGCATGAGAGCCGGAGACGAGCGGTCGAGGATGAAGGGCGGATCGCCGTCGTCGGAGTCGCGATAAAGGCCGACCGGCGGCGGCTTCGCAGGGCGGTGACCGAACAACTCGTCGCCGAGATTGAACGGCCCCGCGTGGGCGACGCCTCCCGCGATCAGCGCTGCCGCCACCCCGCCGGCCAACGCCATGTTCGCCGAATTCCAGCCTCGCATGAGCCCCCGGATGCGCTGCGACTAGGGCGCTTTTTGGACGCGCCGCGTGGCCGAAACGGCGGGGTCAGGGCATGTATTGACCGCCGTTTACGGTCAAGCACGCGCCGGTGATGAAGGAGGCGTCCTCCCGCGCCAGGAAGGAGACGCAGGCCGCGATCTCCTCCGCCCTGCCGAGGCGGCCGACCGGGATCGCGGCGACGATGCGCTCCATCACCTGCTCAGGCACGGCGCGCACCATGTCGGTATCGGTGTACCCCGGCGCGACGGCGTTGACGGTGATCCCCTTGTTCGCCGTCTCCTGGGCGAGCGCCTTGGTAAAGCCGATGGCGCCTGCTTTAGCGGCCGAGTAGTTCGTCTGGCCGATCTGGCCCTTCTGACCGTTTATCGAGGTGATGTTGATGATTCGGCCGTAGCTGCGTTCGCGCATTCCATCGATTACCTGCCGAGTCATGTTGAATATGCTGGCAAGGTTCACGAAGATTACCTCGTTCCACTGTTCCTTGCTCATCCGATGCAGCATCGAATCCCGGGTGATGCCGGCGTTGTTCACCAGCACGTCGATCGGGCCCAGCCGCTCCTGGACTTCGTCGACGGCGCGCCGGCAGTCCTCGAACTCGCCGACGTTTCCCTTCACGACGATGACGCCGAGCTCCCTGGCGCTGGCGTTGGCGGCCTCGTCGTCGCTGTTGTACCCGGCGGCGACCTCGAAGCCGTCGTCCTTCAGCCGCGCGGTGATGGCGCGGCCGATGCCACGCGTGCCGCCCGTGACCATCGCCACTCTCGCCATGTTTCCTGTCCCTTGTGGCTTTTGTGCATCAACGCTTGTTGGCGAACTCCTCGCCTCTGGCGGGAATCCGGGCGGACCGGTTCAATCGCGCTCGACGCAGAGCGCCACCCCCATGCCGCCGCCGACACAGAGGGTGGCCAGGCCCTTCTTCGCATCGCGCCGTCCCATCTCGTGCAGGAGCGTCGTCAGGATGCGAGCGCCCGACGCGCCGATCGGATGGCCGATGGCGATCGCGCCGCCGTTCACGTTGACCTTGTCCGGGTCGAACCCCAGCTCGCGGACGACGCACAGGGACTGCGCCGCAAACGCTTCGTTCGACTCCACCAGGTCGAGCTCGCCGACGGACCATCCGGCTTTCTGCAGCGCCTTGCGGCTGGCGGGGATGGGCCCCGTGCCCATGATCTCCGGATCGACGCCGGCGTGCGCCCACGAGCGGATGCGGGCGAGCGGCTTCAGCCCCCGGCGCTCGGCGTCGGCTTCGCGCATGAGGACGACGGCGGCGGCCCCGTCGTTGATGCCGGAGGCGTTCGCCGCCGTCACCGTGCCGTCCCTGGTGAAAGCGGGCCTCAGCCCCGCGACGCTCTCCAGCGTCACGCCGTGGCGGATGAACTCGTCCTTGTCGACGATGACGTCGCCCTTGCGACCCGGCACGGTCACGGGCGCGATCTCGGCGTCGAAGCGGCCGGAGGTTTGCGCGGCCTCGGCGCGATTCTGCGAAGCGACCGCGAAGCGGTCCTGATCGTCGCGGGTGATCTGCCAGCGGGCGGCGAT
>Ga0070734_10005837_pt1 | contig 10630 bp, 16 predicted proteins | sample Coa_R1_8_FD_66444 | JGI IMG/M metagenome (GOLD analysis project Ga0070734, IMG submission 66444) | Surface soil microbial communities from Centralia Pennsylvania, which are recovering from an underground coalmine fire - Coalmine... | ecosystem: Environmental > Terrestrial > Soil > Unclassified ... | reverse complement strand
AACGGCAGCGAGCCGGCGTCCGACCCCGAGTCCGAGTCCGAGCCTGTGGCCGAGACCGAGGCTCAATCCGAGCCGGATCCGGCGTCCGCGAACGGCGATTGGGACTACGTCCCGATGTCGGAGTGGGCGGACGAAATCGAGTCGCGCTAGCTACACTGCACGACTCGCGGGCCCGTGTCCGCGTCTTTTCACGTTATGAGCGGCTACGCGATCATCAGTCTCGGCGGCAAGCAATACCGCGTCCAAGAGGGCGAGCGGCTGCTCGTCGACCGCCTGAAGGTGGACGAGGGCAAGACCCTCGAGCCGCGCGTCCTGCTCGTCGGCGGGAATGGCTCGCCCGATCTCGCGCCGTCGGCGACCGTGACCGCGCGGGTCGTCGGCCACGAGCTCGGCGAGAAGATCCGCATCGGCAAGTACAAGCGCCGCACCGGCTACAAAAAGCACGGCGGCCATCGCAGCCGTCTAACTCGCATCGAGATCGAGTCGATCGGCGGCGGCGGGGCCGCGAAGGCCGCAGCCAAGCCGAAGACCGAGCAGGCGGAGCCCAAGACCGAGGCGAAGGCCGAACCCGCCGAGACGGGCATCGACACGAGCGCGATGACCATCGCGGAGATCACCGAAGCCGCGGGCGGCTGGAGCAAGGCCGAGGTCGAGGCCGCGCTCGCCGCCGAGCAGTCCGGCAAGGCGCGCAAGGGCGCCATCGCGGCGCTCGAATCGGCACTCGAGGAGAAGAGCTAATGGCACATAAGAAGGGACTCGGCTCGTCGCGCAACGGTCGCGACTCGAACCCGCAGATGCTCGGCGTGAAGATGTTCGACGGCCAGGACGTTTCGGCCGGGATGATCCTCGTCCGCCAGCGTGGCACGCGCTTCCGTCCCGGCCCGGGTGCCGGCATCGGCAAGGACGACACGATCTTCGCGATGCGCGACGGCAGGGTCTCGTTCCGCACGTCCGGCGAGCGCCGCTTCATCTCCGTCGTAGACGCCGACTAGCCTCCCGCCATGTTCCATGACCGGGCGCGGCTGACTGCAGTCGCGGGCCGCGGCGGCGACGGCTCGATCCACTTCCGCCGGGAGAAATTCGTCCCGCGCGGCGGGCCCGACGGGGGCGACGGCGGAGACGGCGGCGACGTCGTGCTCATCGCCGATACGCGGCGCCGCGACCTTTCCGGATTCCGTCCGAACCAGAAGGTGCGCGCCGAGCGCGGCGGAGGCGGCGGAGGCAGCCTCTCCCACGGTGCCGACGGGGCGGACGCCGAGCTGCGCGTTCCCGTTGGAACGCAGGTCTTCGCTGGAGACGAGCTCATCGCCGACCTCGCGCGCCCGGGCGCGCGCGTCGTCGTCGCAGCGGGCGGGACGGGCGGTCGCGGCAACAAGCATTTCGCCGGTCCGAGCCGCCAGACGCCGCGTTACGCCGAGATTGGCTTCCCGGGCGAGGAGAAGGAGATCGAGCTGCGTCTCAAGCTCCTCGCCGACGCCGCGCTCGTCGGTCTGCCGAACGCCGGCAAGTCGTCTCTTCTCGCGCGCATCTCGAACGCGCGCCCGAAGGTGGCGGAGTATCCGTTCACGACTCTGTCGCCGGTGCTCGGCACCGTCGAGTCGTTGGACGGCCGCCAGCTCGTCGTCGCCGACGTCCCCGGGCTCATCGAAGGCGCGAGCGAGGGCATCGGGCTCGGCCACGAGTTCCTCGCGCATCTCGAGCGCGCGCGGCTCCTCGTCCATGTCATCGACTCGTCGGAAGGCGACGCAGACGCGCGCTGGCGGACAATCGACGCCGAGCTCGCCGCGTACGGCGCCGGACTCGACGAGCGGCGGCAGATCGTCGTGCTGAACAAGATCGACCTCAGCCCGGAGCCACCGGCATTCGGCATAGAGGACGAGCGGATCGAGCGCGTCCTCCGCGTGTCCGCTGCGACGGGCGCCGGTCTCGACGACCTGCGCCGCGCGCTGTTCGAGCTCGCGCCGCCCGAGGAGGAGCCGGATATCGCGGAACCTGCCGACGAGATGGTCGACTTCCTCGTCTACAAGCCAGGCTCGGAGCGGCGGCGGTACCGGATCTTTCGTACCGAGAGCGGGTTCCGCGTCACGGGGTCGCCGCCGCCCGAGGCCGAGCTCGAGGCGATCCTGCGCTCGGCCGGCGCGCGGGCCGGCGACGAGGTCGAGGTGGGGGAGGACGTGCTCGATTGGGAGTAGTCCTCTACGGCGGCGCGTTCGACCCGCCGCACGTCGGCCACGTCGCAGTCGCAGACGCCGCGAGGCGGCGCTTCGGCGCCGAGAAGATCGTCATCCTCGTGAGCGCGCAGCCTGCGCACCGCGAGATCCAGACCTCCGCTGATGATCGCCTGGCGCTCGCGCGTGCCGCGTTCCCGCGCGACGACGTACGGCTCGATCCGTACCCGCGCACCGTCGAGCTGCTGCGCGCGGAGCGGTTCGACGATCCCGTCTTTGTCGTCGGCGCCGATCAGTTCGCCGCGTTCCTCGGCTGGGCCGAACCGGAAGAGGTGCTCGAGCGCGCGACGCTCGCGGTCGCAACGCGCCGCGGCTTCCCACGCGAAGAGCTCGATGCTGTTCTCGCCCAGCTCTCGCGGCCGGATCGCGTCGTCTTCCTCGACATCGAGCCAAACCCCGCCGCCTCCACCAACGTCCGCGCCGGCTCGACTCCGGACGACGTCCCTCCGGCCGTGGCGAAGCTGATCGAGGAGCGGGGGCTCTACGTCCGCGGGTCAGGGCTACACTGAGGCCGCTTGAGCTCCCTCGAACAGGCCCGCCGCATCGCCGCTCTCGCCCAGGAGAAGCTGGCGGAAGACGTCGTCATCCTCGACATGCGGCCCGAGTGCTCGTTCACCGACTACTTCGTGATCGCCACCGGCCGCAACCCGCGGCAGACGGCCGCGATCTGGGACGAGGTGCACGCGCAGATGAAGAAGGAGAAACTCCTGCCCGCAGGCGTCGACGGCGTGCGCGAGGGGGCGTGGATCATCGCCGACTACATCGACGTCGTCCTCCACGTCTTCACGCCGGAGGCGCGCGCGTACTACCGGCTCGAGGATCTGTGGAACGACGTCCCGGCGGTCGCTCTCGACGCCGCGGCTGTTTAGTCCGTTTGACGATATACCGGTCGCCGATATATAGTCGCGGCCATGGCCAAGCGTGAGATCGCCGGAACCGCGGCGCTCATCCTCTCGAGCCTCGCCGAGGGCGCGAAGCACGGCTGGGCCCTGACGAAGGACATCGAGGAGTTCGCGGCCGTGCGTCTCGCGCCGGGGACGCTGTACGAGGCGCTGAACCGCCTCGAGGGGCTCGGCCTCATCGAGGCGCTCCCGAGCGCGGATCGCCGCCGCCCGTACCAGCTCACCGCGGCCGGTGCATCGGCATTGCGCGATCACCTCACGCGCGAGCGGCAGGTCGCCGACGTCGGGCTCTCGCGGTTGTCGGCGAAGTGGGGAACAGCGTGAGCGTGGACGAAAAGCGGGTGCGGCGCCTCATCCGCTGGTATCCGCGGGCTTGGCGGCAGCGCTACGGCGACGAGTTCGCCGAACTGCTTCTCGCGGACATCGCCGAGCGGCCGCGATCGTGGTCGCGTGCGTTCGATGTCGCACGGAGCGGAGCGGCCGCGCGCCTCGGTCTTGGCGGCGTCGTCCACTCGCTCCCGTCGCACGAACGCGCCGGCGCGCGTCTCGCCGCGCTCGTCTGCGCAGGCTCCGTCTTCATGCTCTTCGGCGCGGCGATCTGGGCGCAGCTCGCCATCGGCTGGCAGTGGTCGCGCCCGTCCGCTCCCGCGACATCCGCCGCGATCGTCCTGATGTCGTGCCTCCTCGGGCTCTGCCTCGCGCTCGCGCTCGTTGCCGCCTTGCCGGTCGTCTGGGCGGTTGCGGCCCGCTCCGCTGCTGGCCGCGGCCGGGATCTGGTCGTGCCGTTCGCGCTCTTCCTCGCCGGCGGCGTCGTTGCAGTGATCGGAGCCCGGCACTTCGCGGCCGGCTGGCCGGGAACCGGAGGCCATCCCTGGTCGCACCAGCACCTCCTGCCGGGCCGTCTGGCCGCGTTCGCCTGGGCCGGGACGCTCTCGATCACGTCGTATTGGGCCCATCCGGGCGCGTTGCTGCGGTTCCCCGCGGACGAGCTGCTCTGGATGGCCGCGAGCCCGGTCGCGCTCGTCGCCGCCGTCGCCGGTGGAGCTCGCACGATCCGCCGCCTCGGGCTCTCTCGACGCGTTCTCCGCTTCGAGCTCGCGCTCGCTCGGATCGCCTCCGGAGCGATGATCGTCTTCCTCGCCGCTACGTGCAGCTGGATCGTGTCCGGCGGCACCGGCCCGCGCAATCTCTTCGACGTCGGCGCGATCGACGTCGCGGCGGTCGCCGCGATGGCCGCGGCACTGGTCGTCGCGTGGCGGGCGGGCTCGGACGCATCCGACGCGCTTGGGCAGTGACCCGCGGCAAATTCCTCAAGCTCGGCCTGACGGGCGCGGGCACGCTGATAGCCGGCGGAGCGACGCTTTACGAGCTGGTCGAGCACGGCGTCCTGCCCGGGAAGGCCACGCTCGACGTCATCGACGGCGCCTGCGACGTCCCGCATCCGCCGCTCCACTTCTCGACGCCGGGGCCTTCGTACTCCAAGAGCTTCTTGTCGCACGCCCGAAACCGGGAGGTCGGATACACGATTGCGTACCCGCCCGGTCACCAACCGGGAGACGAGCTCCCGCTCATCGTCATGCTCCACGGCGAGGGAGGCGACCACACAAGCGGAGTGGGCGGGCTTGCGCCCGCGCGGGCCCTGGCCCTGCGGATCGATGGCGCCCCGCTTCAGCCGATGGCGATCGTCATGGTCGACGGAGGCAGGGGCTATTGGAATCCGCACCCCGGCGACGACCCGATGGGGATGGTGGTGGACGAGTTGATTCCGCTATGCCGAAGGCTGGGGCTTGGCCGAGCGCCGCACAAGATCGGGGCCCTCGGTACCTCGATGGGTGGCTACGGCGCGATCCTCTTTGCGGAGAAGTTCCCGAGTCTCTTCCGGGCTGTCGCCGCGATCAGTCCGGCGGTCTGGACGAGCTACGCGCAAGCGAGTGCCGTCAACTCATCCGCGTACGCCTCGCCCGCCGCGTTCGCCGCGGCAGACGTCGTCACCCATACGCGCGCGTTGGCCCGGATCCCGGTGCGCGTCGCGTCGGGGAACGACGACCCGTTCCATCCGGGCGTCGTCGCGCTCGCCAAGGCGCTGCCGCCGGGAGCGCTCGTGGAGCTGTCCGCCGGGTGCCACTCGGGGTCGTTCTTCCTCCAACAGACTCCTCCGTCGCTGGCGTTTCTGTCCCGACATCTCGGGAGGACGTGAACGTGGCGCTGCGATCGACGCGGATCGGAGGCGCCTCGGGGGTTCTGTCGCTCGCGCTACTCGCAGCCTCGATCAAGTGGGCGCACCACTGGGGCGTGCGCGCCGACCTGCTCGTCGCCTGCTGGGGTGCCACCACGGTAGGCGCTCTGTGGTTCTCTCTCCGGGCGCGTCGCGCCAGCCGTGTCATGGAGATGGCGACGCCGTTCCTGGCCAGACTCGGGATCTGGCTGGCTGCCGTGTCGCTGGCGGCTCTCGTCGTCGCCGGCATTGCGGCCGCGGCGGGAATGGACCCGGCCGGCGCGTGCGGCGGCGGCTAGACTTGGCCGCCTCGGGGCCGTAGCTCAGCTGGGAGAGCGTCTGGCTGGCAGCCAGAAGGTCAGGGGTTCGAGCCCCCTCGGCTCCATTCGTCGTCGGATTCACAACGTTCTCCCTGCACATTGTCTCATTGGCTCCGCGGGCGGCACGCAAGCGCGGGTAGGATCCGACTCCCAGACAGCGCGTCGACTCCTTGACCCCACGGCCATTGAGCCGTTGCGGGAAGGAGGCGCGATGTCGCCTCAGCCCGAACTCACACCGCACGACCGGCACGAGGAGTTACGTCCGGCCGTTGACGTGGGCTCGCCCGGAGCCGGGGAGGTGTCTCGCCAGTGGCAACCGGGACAGTGAAGTGGTTCAGTGCCGAGCGGGGTTGCGGCTTCATCGTCCCCGACGGCGGCGGCACGCCATTGTTCGTCGACTATCACGAGATCGTGGGCGCCGATCACAAGACGGCGGTCGAGAACGCGAAGGTTCGGTACGAGCCTGCGGAGGGCGAGTACGGACCTGAAGCCACGAACGTCACGTTCGCGTCCGCGTAGACGTGGCGCGGACGGAGCAGCGCAAGGAGATTCAGCCCGCGCCGGAGAGCGCGATACCGCCTCGCCTGGCCGTCGGTGACCGCGTCGTGTACGCCTCCCACGGGATCGGCCGCATCGAATCGAGGGAGCATCGCGGAGCGAACGGCGAGCTTCTCATCCTCGTCTTCGAGAACGGGATGAAGGTGACGCTTCCTCTCGGACGTGCAGAGGCCGCGCTGCGGTCCGTCTCCGGCGAGACCGAGCTGGAGGAGGTGCAGCGCACACTGGGCGGCGACTTACCCCCTCCGTCACTGGAGCATTGGTCGCGGCGCCACCGGAATGCGCAAGCCAAGCTCGTCGGCGGCACTGTCGGTGGCCTTGCAGAGATCGTTCGCGACGGCGCACGCCGAGAGAGCCTGCGCCCGAAAGGAGGCACGCCGCCAATAAAGAACCAGCTCTACCAAACCGCCCGCAGGTTGTTGGTTGCGGAGGTGGCTGCGGCTCGCGGGATCGAGCTCGACGCAGCGGACGCGTGGATAGGCCGACAGATCGAGGGCGACCCGCTCGCATCGGAACGCCCGAGACGACCGCGTCGCGCTCGGGAGGCACGCCAGTGATGGACACGCTCGGTTCGCGACGCGTTCTCGGCATCGTCTACGGCGACATGTTCGAGATCGAGATCGAATTGGAAGCCCAAGGCAAACTTCGCCACGAGCAGCAGATACTCGACGCGCTCGACTGGGCGCTCGTCGATCTCCGCCGCGTTCGCTGCTAGTCTCCTTTCACGACTGAGCGAGTGCCGGTTGCGCGCTGTGCGCTTCCTCTGCCCGTTCCTTAGGAGCGGGGGAGGTGTTTCATTCAATGGCAACCGGAACCGTGAAAGTGGTTCAACGCCGACAAGGGGTACGGGTTCATCACTCCTGACGACGGCAGCAAAGACCTGTTCGTCCATCACAGCGCGATCCTCGGCGAGGGCTACAAGACGCTCGCCGAGAACGCGAAGGTGCAGTTCGAGCCCGGACAGGGCGAGAAGGGACCGCAGGCGACGAACGTCGAGCTGGCGTCCGCCTAGTTTCGAGTGGCCGGCCGCGGCGTCCCCGGACGTTGCGGCAGGTGCTCGACGAAGAGAAGGGAGCGGACCGATGGCTACGAAGGGGCAGACGCACCAGAAGCGGGCGCGGGAACACGCACGAAGAGAGCGCCGCGAGCTCAAGCAAGCGAAGAAGGAAGCCCGCGCTGCGGGCGAGGCGCCGGTGGAAGACGATGCCGCGAAGGCGGCGGAACACGAGGAGCCGCAGGCGGCGCAGGGGTCCGTCCAGTGAGCTCCGAGAATCGGAACGACGGCGGCGTACCCATCAGAATCGGTGTGATTCCGGGCGGCGCTCGAGTCGAGGAGACCTGGGACGGTGCCAACGAAGCGAAGGATGAGAGGCTGCGCTTGCGAAGGGCCGAGCGCAACGCTACTGCGGCGGGACTCGAGGTTCGTCACTCCGACTACGGCTACGCCCTGATCGGTACCGATCGCAAATCCGTCAACGGGCGCAACGACATGAGCCTGAGAGAGATCGAGTCATGGCTCAAGGCGGCCCAGGGAAGATGACGAGGAGATGACGACAGGGACGGCCGACGCCCGATCGGCAGCTTTGGACACCTATCTCGCGCATCGGGGCGCGCATGGCTTCAGGGTCGAGACGCGCGGCGGGTTTCAGGCCGTGATCGTGCGCCGGCATCCCCTGCATTTCGCGTTGCGCTGGTTAGCGAAGGACCGCGCCGAGCAGCGATTCGTGATCTCCGTCGACGAGCACGGAGAGATCGCCGCGGTTCCGGCGCAGCCGCTCCGCTGGTGAGGCGCCACCGTTCCCGGTGGCGCCTCACCGAACGTCCTGCCTAGCCGATTCCGGGGAGTACTTGCGTTCCTTCCTGCTGTACCGCCTGCAGCGAGCTCGGATCGAGCCCAAGGAGCTGCAGGATCGTCGGAGCGACCTGGGTCGTCTCCACCGACGCGCGTGACCAGGCGGGATGTACTCCGGGGCCGTAGACGAGGATCGGCACGTGGCGGTCGGCCGGGTTGTTGCCGCCATGCTCGGCGATCTTCGAACCGCCGGTGTAGACGACGCCGACCTGGACACGTCCGAACACGTCCGGGTAGCGCGGGTCGGAGTAAGGGACGCCGAAGAAGTCGGCGGCCTCCTGGCCGGCGTAGATCTTCGCCAGGCCGGAGTGTGCGACCTGCATCGTTCCGCGGTTCACGCCGTCGTTGTTGTAGAGGACCGCGGTTGCCGAGTGATCCCACAAGTACTGCTTGACGAAGTTCGCCGCGCCCTGCGTCTTGACCGACAGATAGCTCTGCCAGAGGTCGTCGTCCGTACCCGCGACGATCAGGTTGTTCTGATCACCGGTCTTCTTCGTCCAGGCGGCGTTGATGGCGGTGATGATCGGGCCGTCCTTGATCCGCTTCAGGAGCAGCGGATCCTGCGGGGACTGGCCGTGCTTGGCCGTGATGATGATCGCCGTGGACGACGCGAGGTCGTCCTTGCGGATCGTCTCCACGATCCGCGTGAGCTGGGCGTTGACGAATTCGAGCGCGCCCGAGAGGAGCGGGCCCGGCTTCGTCGTTCCCGGCAGGTACCCGGCGAGCTCGGTGGGGCCGACCGTGTAGCTGCCGTCCGCGTTCTTCGTGATCGTCCCGGGCGAGTCGACCTTCTCGGCGACCGAGGCGGCCTGGAAGTTCATCCCGAGGATCGCCGGCACGCCGGTCTTCTCGGTGCCGCTGTGGTCATAACCGTTGAGCTCGTTGATGACCGCCTGCACCTTGTATCCGTCGTACTGCTTGGTGGCGGCGTCGATGTGCGCCCAGTCGCCGTCTTGCGGGTACGGCACGCCGTTCGGCTCCACCGCCTGCGAGTCGATCTCGGGGGCGAAGAAGTCGTCGATGCTCAGGCCACCCGAGCCCGGTCCGTTGAAGGACGAGTAGATCGCGTGCTTGTCCGACCAGGCGGTGCGCAAGCCCGCGTTGTGGATGACCTGGAAGATGGTGTTCATCTTCAGGTAGTCCCACGGCATGATCGGCTGGCACGTCGCCGGGTCGACCGGGAACGACGCCGTGTTCAGGCCAGACTGCGGATGGGGCGTCAGGTTCATGATCGCCGCCGGGTTGGTGTCGATACCGCCCGGATAGATCGAGCCGCCCTCGTCGAAGGACGGGAACGTGTTACCGCTGCCGTTGTTCAGCAGATCGGGCACGGCGTTGAGCGTGTCGTCGGGCGAGTCGTAGACGACGTCGCCGCCGGTCGGGCCGGTGCAGTTCGTCGTCCCTGCCTCGTAGACCGCGTGGCTGTACGCGACGTCGTAGTAGACGCCGGTCGCGCGCGGATCGCCGCCGGTCATCAGCGCCGTCCCGCCCGGATCGGAGTCCGACGGCACGGCGGTCTGCGCGTTGCTGAACTCCGCACCGCCATGGACGAGCTTCGCCAACTCCGAGTTCGGATGGTTGGCCACGTACCACTCGAGGTCGGACTGGTGCAGCCCGTCCACCGAGATCAACACGACGTGCTTGACTGCCCCGCTCTTCGGCGAAGCAGCCGAGACCGAAGCAACAACGGCACTCACGCCCGCTGCGAGAAGGGCAACGAGAACGATTCGCCGGATCACGGCACTACCTCCTGAGTCGGTGACCCCCTGCGACAACCGACCCTTACCGAGGTGGCCTCCGCGATGGGTTCGAAGGTGGTGAACCGACTGTGGCGAAGCTGAGTCCCGACCCCTCCCGGCAGCGATGATCTCCGCGTGAGGCTCGCGGAGCAGCTCGGACAGGCCCGGCGCCGGCTCGACAGGCGGACGCTCGGCCAGATCGCACAGGCGGCCGTCGCGGCAGCCATCGCGTGGGAGCTCGCTCTGCAGTTGCCGGATCACGGCACTCCCTTCTTCGCGCCGATGGCGGCTGCGATCGCGCTCAACGCCGAGGTCGGCCGGCGCGGCCGGCAGGCGATCGAGATGCTGACCGGGGTTTCGGTCGGGATCGTGATCGGCGCCGTCGTCGCCGCCGTCGGCGGCTCGGGCGTATGGCAGATCCTGGCCGCGTGCTTCGCCGCGCTCGTTCTGGCGACCGCGGTCGGCGGGTCGCGGATGGTGCGCGGCCAGGCCGCGACCTCGGCGATCCTCGTCGTCGCGCTCTACGGGCCGACGTCGAATCTCACCTTCCAGCGTCTGGAGGACGCCGCGCTCGGCGGTGTGGTCGCGCTGGTGATCGCGCGGTTCCTCCTCCCGACCGATCCGATTCCGCTCGTCCTCGACGAGGCGCGGAAGCTCCGTGCGCGGCTCGCGGACGCGCTCGACGAGACGGGGGCTGCGCTTGGATCGGGTGACCGCGACCGTGCCAGACGTGCGCTCGAGCGGATCTGGGCGATCGACGACCGCGCGCTCACGCAAGCGCTGATGACCGCCCGCGAGATCGTCCGAGCCGCGCCG
>Ga0070734_10005835_pt1 | contig 10639 bp, 11 predicted proteins | sample Coa_R1_8_FD_66444 | JGI IMG/M metagenome (GOLD analysis project Ga0070734, IMG submission 66444) | Surface soil microbial communities from Centralia Pennsylvania, which are recovering from an underground coalmine fire - Coalmine... | ecosystem: Environmental > Terrestrial > Soil > Unclassified ... | reverse complement strand
TGAGCGCGGCGCAGAACGCGCCCATTACGCTCAACGTGGATGGGCGCGAAGCGGCGCGGCGCATTTTTCATGCGCGGCTCACATTTCCCGTCTCTGCCGGGCCGCTCACGCTCTATTACCCCAAGTGGCTCCCGGGGAATCATCGTCCCACGGGTCCCATCGCCAACATGGTGGGAGTGCGCTTCAGTGCGGCCGGGCAGACTATTTCCTGGCATCGAGATGATGTCGATATGTACGCCCTTCACGTGAATGTGCCCGCGGGAGTCAGCACGTTAGAGGTTAGCTTTGATTACGTCACGCCCAGCCATGGGCCTGGACGCTTCGATCCGGTGTCAACCGACCAGCTGATGATCCTGAACTGGAACGTGGTGGTGCTGTATCCGGCGGGCAAACCGGCCCGGGAGTATGTGTACAAGGCCGCATTGCAGCTGCCGCCAGGATGGAAATTTGGCACCGCGCTGCCGGTGGAAAGGCATTCGGGCGACACGTTAGCGTTCGCTCCAGCTCCGCTCAACACGCTGATTGACTCGCCCGTGTTGGCGGGAGCGAATTACCGGGCGGTTCCGTTGCCGACGCCCGGCGCGCCGCCCCAGGAGCTGGACATCGCAGCTGATTCGCAGGCGGCGCTCGCCATCCCACAAACCTCGATTACCGATTACACGCGCCTCATGGCCGAAGCGAGCGCATTGTTCGCGGCGCATCATTACCGCGATTATCACTTTCTGCTGACGCTCAGCGACGTGGAACCGTCCAACGGCCTGGAGCACCACGAATCGAGCGACGATCGGGCGCCCGAGCGCACGCTGATCGATCCCAGCTTGCGCTTGCTGATGGCGGGCTTGCTGCCGCACGAATTCGCGCATTCCTGGAACGGCAAGTACCGGCGTCCGGCGGGCCTGGCCACTTCCGATTATCAGCAGCCGATGAAGGGAGAGCTGCTGTGGATCTATGAAGGGCTCACGACTTATCTGGGCGAAGTGCTCACGGCGCGCTCCGGGCTTTACACGCCACAGCAGTTTCGCGAGCAGCTGGCGCTGACGGCGGCGGCCATGGATCATCGCGCGGGGCGCATCTGGCGTCCGCTGGAGGACACGGCGGTTTCGGCGCAGCTGCTGTATGAAGCCCCGCCGGAGTGGACCGCGTGGCGGCGCAGCGCGGATTTTTACCCCGAGAGCGAGCTGATCTGGCTGGAGGCGGACACCATTATCCGCCGGCAGAGTGGCGGCCGAAAATCGCTGGATGATTTCTGCCGTGAATTCGAAGGGCCGCCCAGCGGGCCGCCGGAGATGAAGCCTTATACGCTGGATGATGTGGTCGCCGCCCTGAAGCAGGTGGCGGCTTACGACTGGCGCGGCTTTTTTCAGGCGCGCGTGATGGCCGTGGCGCCGCGGGCGCCGCTGGGAGGAATCGAGCAGGGCGGCTGGCGGCTCGTCTACAACGACACGCCCAACGAACTGCTGCAGGCGGGAGAACAGTTCCGGCATGGAGTCGATCTCAGCGCTTCGATTGGAATGGTTATTCACCAGGAGAAAAAAGAGGAAGAGGGCACGATCGTGGACGTGATCCCGGGAATGCCGGCGGCGGAAGCGGGCATCGCTCCGGGAATGAAGCTGGTGGCGGTGAATGGGCGCAAGTGGTCGCCGGAGGTGCTGCTCACCGTGCTGCGGGCGCGCACGGCATTGCAGCTGCTGGTGGAGAACATAGGGTATTACAAGACTTACAGCGTGAACTACAACGGTGGGCCGCAGTTTCCGCATTTAGAACGCATACAAGGCCGACCGGATGTGCTGGGGGAGATCATCAAGGCGCGGGCGGGCCGGTAGCTGGTTGGCTGACTGGCACAAATGGCGAGCTGCGCTCGCCCGGACAGCCCACCACCCCAGCACGCCAAAACCGGGCGTGCCCGGGACCCCGGCCCGAGGCGGCTGTGCCTACACAAGCTCGTTAGTTCAGTGTCCCAGGTGGTAGGGATGGCCTTTCAGGATGGTGAAGGCGCGGTAAATCTGTTCCAGAATAACAACGCGGGCCAATTCGTGCGGCAGCGTCATCTTGCCCAGGGAAAGCAAGGTGGAAGCGGCTTTGCGGGTGACGTCGCTAAAGCCGTCGGCCGGGCCCACGGCGAACAGCAGCGGTTGCGAGCCGCGGTTCTGCTGGTCCTCCAAAAAGCGGGCCAACTCCTCGGAAGTAAACTCCTTGCCACGGCTGTCGAGCAGCACGAGCTTGGAAGCAGGCCGCGCGGGCGTGCGTACGGCCAGCTTCAGCAGAGCCGCCTCGCTGCCCACGGCGAGGGCCTCAACCTGGATATAGGTGGAGACGCGCTTGAGGTAGTCGGCGGTGAGCGCCTGGATGGCGGGATCTTTGGTTTTGCCGATCCATGCCACTTTGATTTTCATTGGTTCATTTCACCACGGAGGGCTTTTCAGCGGAGGCGAGAATTACGTCGACGGTGAAGTTGACCTGCGTACCATCGTAGTAGCGGCCGATAGCGGCGATAACTTCGGCGTCCACCTGCCCGGCTTTCTCAGGGGGAATGCTGGCCAGCAGGCTTCGAAATGGCACGGTGATCTCGCGAAAATGTTGCCAGGCTTCTTGCGGAGTGCCCGGCCAGGGCCAGGGTACGGTGACAGTGTGTTCGTTGACGCGGTTGAAGCCGGCCTGCCGCAGGGCCGCGCTCAGCGATCGCGGCCGGGAAAAACGGAACATGTCAGGCGCGCCCGGCGGCAACATGGGGCCAGGTACGTGGCGCAGAACCACGGCCACAGTAGTCAGAAAGTAGGGCTGCTCGATGGGTCCCCAGACCAGCAGGGCGATGCGGCCGCCGGGGCGGAGGACGCGGCAGGATTCACGCATGGCGCCAACTATATCGTCGAAGAACATCACGCCAAAGCGGCTGGTGACCAGATCAAAACTGGAGTCGGGAAAAGGAAGGCTGTGAGCGTCGGCTTGCTGGAAGGTAAGGTTGGGGAGGGCACGCTGGCGGGCGCGGTCGCGGGCGATTTCCACCAATTCCCCATTGAGATCGATGCCGGTGACGGCGCCTTGCGGTCCGACCTGCGCGGCCAGGGTGATGGCGGGTTCGCCGGTGCCACAGGCGAGATCGAGGACGCGCATGCCGGGCCGAGCGGCGGCAAACTCCACGATCGTCCGCGTGACCCCGCTGCCCATGGCGGCGGATTGCCGGCGCCACTTCTCGGAAGCGGCCACGCGGAAGGCGGAACCCCAGGCGGCGGTCGTGTCGGAAGCCATGAGGGATTATGCCTTGTGGCGGCGGGGCTTGGATGACTTCGCCGCCTCGCCGGAAGCGCGGCTACGCCGCACCGCCAGCAGTTCCGCGGGATCCAGACGCCGCGCCGCTTTCCACAGCCGCTCCAGATCGTAATACTTGCGCGCCTTCTCGGAAAAAACGTGCACCACGAAATCGACGTAGTCGAGCAGTACCCATTCCGCCTGCTTGTAGCCTTCGACGTGAGCGGGGTGGAGGCCGACTTTTTCCAGCCGCTGTTCCACCTCGTCGGAAATGGCCTGAATCTGCCGCGGGTTGGTGCCGCTGCACACCACGAAGTAGTCGGTGAAAGCGCCCGAGCCCTTTTCCATTTCGAGAATGGCTACGTCTTCCGCCTTTTTTTCCACGCAGGCGTTGATGGCCTGCGAGACTTGCTGCTTGAGATTGTTCTTTTTGGCCATAGGTTATGTGGAAATGGTTCGTGATCCGGGTTGCCACTTCTGCCGCCGTTTCGCCGGCAGCGCTTCACGTTCCTGGATCCTGTGCCCGCGCCGCCCGGTACAGCCGCATCTTTTTGATGTATTCCGCCACGGGTTCGGGCACAAAGCGCGCCAATGAGCGCCCACCGGCCATCGCAGCGCGAATCTGGGTGGAGGAAACGGGCACGCTTACGCCTTCCAGAAAATGAATGTGCGCCGGACCCAGCACCAGCTCGCCCTGCGGCGGCTGCTTGCGAAAAGCCTGGCTCACGGCCTGCTTAGGACGAATGCCCGCCGGCAGGGCTTCCGCCACCTCGGCCAGGCTGTGCCCGGGCCGGCTGCCCACGATGAATTCGACTTCGCTGAGCAGCGCTTCCGGCTCCTTCCATTGCGCAATTTTGAGGAAAGCGTCAATGCCGATGAGGAAAAACAGGCGGTCGCTCTTGCCCAGCGCGCGGCGGAAGCGGCGCACGGTGTCGATGGAATAATTCGTCCCCGGGTCGTTATCGTGCGAACGATGAGCACCGGCTTTGGGTGATGTCCGGCGCGGTGCGGCCTGGGCCGCAGCTTCTGCTTGGCTGGCAGCGGCGTCCTCCCGCGGTGACTCCAGCAGCGAAGGGAAGAAAGCCTTATCGCCCAGGGTGGCGAGGGCCAGCATGGCATAGCGATCTTCGAAGGCGGCCAGCGGCTGGCCGGAGCGCAAAGGGGGAACATTGGCCGGCACGAAATGGATTTGCTTGAGGTCAAAGCGCTGCTGCGCCGCCTGGGCCAGCGCGAGATGACCTTTATGCACGGGATCGAAGGTACCGCCGAAGAGGGCGATATTCATGAACAGCGATCAGTTCTCCCCAGTAGTTTCGCGTTAAACGCGGAAGCTTGCAAGGGGTGCTAGCCGTTTGCACGCCGCCAGGCGCGGCAGAGATCACTGCGCAGCGGGAAATTCGCGGTTGTGCACGCGAGATGCTTCGCGGCTGAAGCCGCTCAGCATGACGCCCTGCTTGGGCATGCGGGCGGAGGCCCCCGCGCCAGCAATGTGGGCCCTACTCCGCCAGTGCCTCGGCCTGCTGGCGGCGCAGCTCCTCCAGGCGGCGTGACATGGCGAGCTTGAGCGGCTCAACCCCTTCGCCGGTGGCCGCCGAAATGGGAAAGAGCTCCAGGCCGTGTTTCTTGCCATAGCGGCGCAGCTTGGCCAGCTTGTCTTTGTTGGCGACATCCATTTTGGAGGCGACCAGCAGCATGGGCTTGTCCTCCAGATGCGCGCCAAAACTTTTCAGCTCGCCCATGATGACTTCCACGTCGTGGACGGGATCGGGGCGGCCGCTGGCATCGGAGACGTCAACCAGGTGCACCAGCAGGCGGGTGCGCTCGATGTGGCGGAGAAACTGCGTGCCCAGGCCGGCGCCGGTGTGCGCGCCCTCGATCAGGCCGGGAATGTCGGCGACCACGAAGCTGACCTGGTCGGGATCGCCGGGCGCTCCGATCGCGACCACGCCGAGGTTGGGCTGCAGGGTGGTGAAGGGGTAATCGGCAATTTTGGGGCGAGCCGCCGAAATGCGGGAGATCAGCGTGGACTTGCCCACGTTGGGATAGCCGACCAGGCCGACGTCGGCGAGCAGCTTGAGTTCTAAACGGTAGGCGCGCTCTTCGCCGGGACGGCCGGGCTCGCACTCGCGCGGGGCCTGGTGGGTGGAGGTGGCGAAGCGAGCATTGCCGCGCCCACCGCGCCCACCACGGGCGATGATTACGCGCTCGTCCGGATGGGAGAAATCGTGGACGCGCTCGCCGGTTTCATCGTCGTAAAGCATCGTGCCCACGGGCACCTTGAGCACGACGTCGGCGCCATCGTGGCCGGTGCGGTTGGAACCCTCGCCGTGACGTCCGCGGTCGGCTTTGTATTCGGGATTGAAGCGGAAGTGGACCAGGGTGTTGTGGCGCTCGCTGGATTCCATGACCACATCGCCGCCCTTGCCGCCATCGCCGCCGGAGGGCCCGCCGCGAGGCACAAATTTTTCGCGGCGAAAGGCCATGCAGCCATTGCCGCCGTCGCCGGCTTTCACGCGAATTTTGGCTTCATCTATGAACATTGGCAGTCAGCAATTAGCACTTAGCAATTAGCAATTAGCATCTAGCATTTGGCCAACCAGCCGTTGGCTTTTGCGTTGGCCTTTGGCTAAACCAAAAATAATCGAAAGTGAATTCAGAAATTGAAATAGAAAAGGCCCCGCAAAGCACGAGGCCTGAATGAAGTCGATCTGAATTCAAATATCTCGGCGTACTCTGCGTCTCGGCGATTAAGAATCAGGATTCGGGGACAGGCTCGACCATGACGAACTTGCCCATGGAGCCCTTGTCCACGAACTTGAGGCGGCCGGTGATCTTGGCGAACAGGGTGTCGTCCTTACCGCGGCCGACGTTCAAGCCGGGCTTCACCCGCGTGCCGCGCTGGCGCACGATGATGGTGCCGCCGGGGACCACCTGGCCTCCGAAAGCTTTGAATCCCAGGCGCTGCGAATTGGAATCGCGGCCGTTGCGTGAACTGCCTAATCCTTTTTTGTGGGCCATAGAAACTCCTCGCTGATTAGCTGGCTAGCTTCCTAGCTGACGGCTAGCTTTCTAGCTGTCTGGCTGACTAGCTATCTAGCCGCCTGAATTCCTTGTCGAAGCCGTGTACTCGGCGCCGGCTCCTGACTACTTTTTCTTCTTGCGAGCTGCGGTGGCTTTCGACTTCGCAGCCGCGCTCTTTTTAGCTTTGGCCTTCTTCGCCCCTGCGGAGGCTTCGGCTTTGGCCTGGGGACGCGCGCTTTCGCCGGCTTCCACTTCCGGTTGTGGCGCCGCCTTCTTCGGTTTGGGCTTGCGCTCCGGCTCCTCGGGGGCGGTGAAGCGCTGTCCCCCGAAGGCGATCTCGGTGATGCGTACGGCGGTGTAAGGCTGGCGATGGCCGAACATCTTCTTGTACTGCTTCTTGCGCTTGTAATGGAAGACGAGCACTTTATCGCCGCGGCCTTCGCCCAGCACCCGGCCGGTGACACTGGCTTCCGATTGCGGACGGCTGACCTCGCCTTCGCCGCCGGAGACCAGCAGCACCTCGGAAAACTGCACATTGCCGTCGTGGCGCTGGCCTTCGCCCAGCTTCTCTACCCGAATCACATCGCCGGGCGCGACACGATATTGTTTTCCCCCGGCACGAATCACTGCGTACATGATGCCTCTCAGTTTTGGGCTCCCAGCGCACTTGAGCGCATGGAAAAGGCGCAATTTTGCTTGCTGTGTTCCGCGCTGCAGTCTGCGGGCAGCGGCCGGTCCCAGAACGGGGCGGCAGATACAGGCAAACCCAATTATTTTAACGGGTGCAGGAGAACAGCGTCAAACCGGAGAAAGCTTTGCGTCCGAAAAGTTGTGGCCCTCGCCGCGCCAGACATGCGACAATCCGCGCCGAATTCAGCCGGCCCGTCAACTACTTTCTGGCAAGGAGGATTGCCATGCGAATTTGGGGCCTGATTTCGCTCATGCTGGTTCTAGCCACCTTCCCTGGTTTCAGCCAAACACACGCGGCCAAAACCGCGGGCAATTCCGCGGCCAGCGCCGCCGCTCCCAGCAAGGCCCTGATGGACGCCATCTGGGCAGGATGGAGTACGGACAATCCCGCCAACGTGGCCAAGTATTACGCCAAAGGGCCGCATGTGTTTTTTGACATCGCTCCGCTCAAATACAACAGCTGGGCCGAGTACGAGAAGGGGGTCAAGCAGGTGCTTTCCGGCTTTCAATCGCTGAAAGCCACGGTGAACGACGACGCGCAAATCCACCGCCACGGCAGCCTGGTATGGGGGACTGCGAGCGTCCACCATGTGGGCGTTGCCAAGGATGGCAAGAGGAGCGAGGGCGACTTCCGCTGGACGGTGATTTGGGAGAAGAGCGGAAAGGGGTGGCTGATCGTGCACGAACACGTCTCTGCGCCTCTGGGGTGAGAAGCCGGGGCGCAGCCATCGAAAACGGCGCGGGCGGAATCGAATTTAGCAGGATGAAACCGTATCACTTTGCCGCGCTTGTTGCCCTGATGGGAGTTTCCTTCTTAGCCGGGGGTCTGGCCACGCTACTGGCCCGCAGGTCCGTCGAGGGCTGGTACCGGAGTTCCAGCCGCCCACAGCAGGTGCCGCCACCCCCGGCCTATGGCTGGGGTTGGACGGGTGTGCTGGTGCTGATGGGAGCTGCTGCCTGGCTGGTGTGGCTTACGGCGCCACATTGGGCAGCTCCGTGGATACTGCCGGGGATGGTCCTGTACTTCGTGATGCTGGGGCTGCATGTGGCCTGGTCAGGCACGTTCTTCCGCATGGACCGGCCGGGAGCGGCCATGGGAATCCTGGTGCTGCTGTGGCTGGTGACGCTGGCCACGCTGGCCGTTTTCTGGCAAGTAGATACGCTGGGAGGCGCGCTGCTCATCCCGCTGCTGCTGTGGACGGGGTACCTGGGCTGGCGAAACCTCAAGTGGTGGCGTCACGGACGGCATGTGGGCGATACGCTGCCGCAGCCAACCGCATCGCCGAGCCAGCAGGCGGCCTGAAATTTCAAAGCATTTAGTGTTCCGCAAAGCCGGACAGGCGCATCCAAGAGGAGACTGGCCAGAGTTCCGGCGATCTAAACAGAAGAGGGATGCGTGAACCGCCATTCTGCCGCGGGGTTGCGAATTCTCGTCCTGCTGTTGCTGGGCTGCGGGATAAATTGCGCCGCCCAAACTCAGATCAATGCACCTTCCACGGGCTGCCTGCCGGCCACCGCGACGCAACTTCACAACGACGCCACCGGGCTGGGGCATGGTCTGATGGCGGCTCCGCGCAACGCGATCCGCCCGCAAAACCTGAAGTGGGAGCTGCCCATCGCCGCGGCCACCGGCATTCTGATTGCCGAGGTGGATGGGCCGGTCAACAGCCACAACCGCTCTATCAGCCGGCAAAACACGGCCAGCACCTGGTCGAACGTGGGGCTGGGCATGGAGTTCGGAACCGCCGGCCTGATGTGGCTGGACGGCTGCGCCCGGCATCACGACAGCTTGCGCGAAAACGGCTGGACCGCCCTGGAGGCGGCTGGAGCCGCGGCCGGGATCAACGAAGTATTCAAGTTCGCCGCCAACCGGCAGTATCCCATTGCGGGCACGGGCAGCGGCGAGTTCTGGGACGGTGGGAAGTCGTTCCCTTCCGGACATTCCGCCGCCAGCTGGGCCTTTGCCAGCGTGCTGGCGCACCGGTATCCGCATAAGCGCTGGGTGAAGTGGGGCGCGTACGGATTTGCCACCGCCGTGAGCTTGTCGCGCCTGGCGTCCAAGAAGCACTTCCCTTCCGACGTGCTGGTGGGCAGCACGATCGGTTACGTCACGGGTACGTATTTGGCGGGGAGATAAGAGCAGTGGTCAGTAGTCAGTGGTCAGTACTCAGTAGTCAGTGCTGACAGCTATTCCTGCGGAGGCGGCGCCGGCTTGTCGGGAATGGCCGCATCCTGCTTCTGGTGGCAATTATTCCTGAGGTCGACCGGGACCACGGTTTCGCGTCCCTGGTAATCAGCGTAAAACGAAAGCGGCATGCGGGCGCGCTCGCTCAGGCCGACGAAGCGGGCCAGGCCGTCGGTGTTGGTGCCGATCTGCAGGTCGAGACGGTGGAAGCCGCCAAAGCCGTAGCGGATATGCACGGAAACCTGCGCGTTATAAACTGACTTGCCGGCCGAGTCGATGACGCGAATCTCCACCGAGCAGCCGCCCAGGTTGCCGCTGATTTCCGGCACCTTCTGGGCCGCGCTGGCCTGCGAGTCCTTCTGCGCGTTCTCTTTTTGGGGCGGGGTCTGAGCGATCGACCAGCAACTGAAGACGAGAACTGCCATCAGCACAACCAGGGGATTCTGCCGATGTTGCACGATTGCCTCCTGCAACTCGCATCATAGCGCAGGAAAGGCAGCAATTAGCAGTTAGCAGCGAGGGAAACCCCGGTTAAGCCGATTCCACGAATGCCTCAGCGAGCTGAACAGGTCCGCGTTCATCGGTGTTGATCGACGGCGGAAAAACCCAGCGCCGCAGATGAACGCTGACGAAGCAGATCAGTTGGGCCAGGATCGAGCACGCTGGGAGGCTAAGCGCTAAAGGCTAATAGCTGGTTCTACTGTGACCTAAGTCATAGGGCGCTCCGCCGCCACGGCCTACGCTAGTGTGTTGGGAGCAGCTTATGGCGACGGAAACACCTGGCGCGGTGATCATCGAGATGCCTCCCCCGGTTGCGCCGGCCGCGTCCGGTGGCAAACCGGCAAAGAAGAAACTGGTGCGGCGCACGGGGCGAGATTATTCGCAAGCGCTGCGGCACTGGTTTCAGCTGGGATTCCTGTGGCTGAACGCCGTCCTCGGTGTGCTGTTTTATTTCTGGGTACGAGGATATGAAACGGGACGGACAATGGCGGTGGCCCGGCCCGCTGGAGTGGAAGGTTATCTGCCCATCGCCGGGATGATGAACTTCAAGTACTGGCTGCTGACCGGGCAGGTGCCCGGGGTCCATCCCGCGGCCATGTTCCTGCTGATCGCGTTTGTTGCCACAGCGTTCCTTTTTCGCAAAGCATTCTGCTCCTGGCTGTGCCCGGTGGGCACTATCTCCGAATATCTCTGGCGGCTGGGATGCAAGATTTTTGGCCGCAACTTGCAGCTGCCGCGCTGGCTGGATATTCCCCTGCGCGGGCTGAAGTACCTGCTGCTGGCCTTTTTCGTGTGGGCGGTGGCGGGCATGAGCGCGGCCGAAATTGCCGGGTTCATGCGCAGCCCGTATGGCCTGATCGCGGACGTGAAGATGCTGAACTTTTTCCGCTTCCTGGGCGAGACCGGGCTGATCGTGATTGGCGTGCTGGTGGTGGCGTCGGTGCTCGTGCAGAACTTCTGGTGCCGCTACCTGTGCCCCTTCGGCGCGCTGCTGGG
>Ga0070734_10005834_pt1 | contig 10640 bp, 9 predicted proteins | sample Coa_R1_8_FD_66444 | JGI IMG/M metagenome (GOLD analysis project Ga0070734, IMG submission 66444) | Surface soil microbial communities from Centralia Pennsylvania, which are recovering from an underground coalmine fire - Coalmine... | ecosystem: Environmental > Terrestrial > Soil > Unclassified ... | reverse complement strand
CTACCGGGAGGTCGTCAATCAAGCCGCTCGTGCCGGCGAAGATCACCAGAACCTGCTCCTCAACCGCCAGCGGATGAAACTGCCCCTGCTTCAAAACTTCGGTGAGGCGCTGGCCGCGCGCGAGCTGCGCCTGCGTGGCCTTGTCCAACTGATCGGAGCCGAACTGCGCGAACGCGGCCAGCTCGCGGAATTGCGCGAGGTCCAGGCGCAGCGAGCCGGCCACCTGGCGCATGGCCTTGATCTGCGCGTTGCCGCCGACCCGGCTGACGGAAAGGCCGACGTTGATCGCCGGGCGAATGCCGCTGTTAAAAAGGTCCGCTTCCAGATAAATCTGACCATCGGTAATCGAAATGACGTTGGTCGGAATGTAGGCTGACACGTCCCCGGCCTGCGTCTCGATGACGGGCAGCGCGGTCAGAGAGCCTGCACCCAACTTGTCGTTCAACTTCGCGGCGCGCTCCAAGAGGCGCGAGTGGAGGTAGAACACATCGCCGGGAAACGCCTCGCGCCCGGGAGGCCGGCGCAGCAGCAGCGAGATTTCGCGATACGCCTGCGCGTGCTTGGAAAGATCGTCGTAGAAACAGACGGCGTGGCGCCTCGTATCGCGGAAGTATTCGCCCATCGCGCACGCCGCGTACGGCGCAATATATTGAAGCGATGCAGGCTCCGTGGCGGACGCCGCCACCACGATTGTGTAATCCATCGCGCCCGCATCGGTCAGGATTTTCACGATCTGCGCGATCGTCGAGCGCTTCTGCCCGATCGCGCAATAGATGCAGATCATGTCCCCGCCCTTCTGGTTCATGATCGTGTCCAGAATGATGGCAGTCTTGCCGGTCTGGCGGTCGCCGATGATCAGCTCGCGCTGCCCGCGGCCGATCGGAATCATCGAGTCGATGGCTTTGATTCCCGTCTGCAGCGGCTCGCGCACCGGCTGGCGGTCCACAACGCCGGGCGCAATGCGCTCGATCGGGATGTGCCGGCTCGCGGAGATCGGACCTTTGCCGTCCAGCGGCACGCCGAGAGGATTTACGACGCGGCCGACCATCGCTTCGCCCACCGGCGCGGCCATGATCGTGCCGGTGCGCTTCACAGTGTCGCCCTCCTGAACGAGCGTGTATTCACCGAGAAGCACCGCGCCGACCTGGTCTTCCTCAAGATTCAGTGCGATCCCATACACATCGTGCGGAAAAGCCAGCATCTCGCCGGCCATCGCCTTTTCGAGACCGTAGACACGCGCAATTCCGTCGCCCACCGAGATCACCGTGCCGACTTCCTCGACTGCTACGGCCTGCTCGTAGTTGGCGATCTGCGCCTTCAGTATTTTTGTGATTTCATCCGCTTTGATCGAAGCCATTCCTGCTCCTATTCCCTTATTCCGCAATCATCCGCGCGCGCATCCGTTCGAGCTGCGTGCGCACCGAGCCGTCGTAGATGGTCGAGCCGATGCGCACTACGGCGCCCGCGATCAGGGCGTCATCCGTGGCGAACTGTGCCTGCACTTTTTCTCCGGTCAATTTCGCCAGGGTGGCGACCAACTCGGCGCGCTGCGCGTCCGACAAAGCCGCCGCCGAAGTAACCGTCGCCTGCGTGATCCCCAGGCGCGCGTCCAGGATGCGGCCGAAAGCCTCCTGAATTTCCTCAAGGAGCCCCGCGCGCCGCTGGTCGACAATCACGAAAAGGTAGTTGCGCAGCGTGCGGCTCGCGCCCATCCGCGCCACGATCTGCTCGATGGCGGCATGCTTGATGGTCCGGGCGATGGCAGGGTTACCGAGAAAGGCGTGCAAATCCGCCGACTCGCGAACCAAATTCACGAAATCGGCCAGTTCTCGCTTCACCTGGTCGGCTTGCTTGTTCTCGAGCGCCACGTCCACCAGCGCGCCCGCATATCGTTCCGCCAGCGCCTTCAATTCGCGCTCCTCCCCAGCTCAGTGAGGAATGTCTGAAACAGCCGCCCGCGCGTTTCCGCATTCATCCGGTTGCGCACGATGGCGGCGGCGTTCTGCACCGCAAGCGACGCAGCCATCTGGCGCAACTGCTCCTGCGCGGCGCGCTCGGAGGCGGCCAGTTCGCCCCGCGCCGCCTGGTTGATTTTCTCGATTTCCGCTGCTCCCGAAGCGCGCAGGCGGTTCGACTCGGCAGCCCAATCTCGAGCGGCCTGCTCACGCATCCCGTCGACTTCCTGAGCCAGCCCCGCAATTTTATTTTCAACTTCCTGCAATTCGCGATGGGCCTCTTCCTTAGCCGCCGTCGCCTGCACGATTCTCGATGCAATTTCCTTGGCGTTATCGCGGAAGAACCCGCCGCCATATTTCGCGATCAGAAAACCCATCCCGCCAAACAGGATGACGAAATTCAGCCAGCGAAAGACCAGCCCCGCAGCGCTATCGGCGGGATCCGCTTCGGCGCCTTCCGCCGCCAGCGCGGGAATCGCGTTGAGCGCTACCGTGAGCAGCACGCAGGAAGCAACCGGGAGGAACCTGCGGAGCGGCTTCATCGCGCCCCCTCCGTGGGCGAAGTGACTGGGCCGGAAACGCCCGCCAGGACGGCGTCCGCGATCTCATTTGCCAAGGCGGCGCTCGATCCAGCGAGTTCGGCTTGCGCGGCCTGCACCTCGGCGGCGATCTGCTTTTTCGCTTGCTGCAACGCGCTCTGCGCGGAGGAGCGCGCCTGATTAATCGCGGACTGGCGCTCGTCCAAGGCGCGCCGGCGCTGCGCTTCCTGCGCAGCGTAGATTTCGGCGTGGGCTTTTTTCAGGGATTCGGCATAGACGTGCTGCTTCTCCCGCGCCACGGCGCGGCTCGCTTCGGCTTCAGCCAGCGCCCCCTCGGCGCGCTTGTGGCGCTCCTCGAGAACGCGTGCGATGGGCTTGAAAAAGCTCCAGCGGAGGAAAAAGTAGAAAAGGAAAACGATTATGACCGTGGGAACAGCCGCCAGGAACAACTCACCGAGTTGGTTAATGATCTCCACTGATTATGCGAAGGCGCCCGACCATACGCCCGCTAAGTGCCTCTCCGGAATGCCTGAAGTGCACACCCGCTCACACAAATCCCGTTCGAATAAAGGAGTGATTTTATAGCATCGCCGCCTGTTTCGTGCAAGGCCCGTCCGCGCGACTCCGCCGCGCGACGTACCTTGCAAAGTATACCCAGAGACGGCTGCGAACGCGACTGGCAAGCAGCAGACCAAAGGGTAGCCCGCGGCCCGCTTCCCAAGCTCCATCGGCTCGCCACGGGCCGCGGACTTTGTGTTGGCAACCAAGGCAACCCGGCGCATCCATGCCTCGACAGCCGGTTAAGCAAGCTTTTTAAATAGATTGTGGACCGAACCGCCACATTCGCCGTACTGGAGCGCGAGGACGGGCAGCGCGAAGCGCGGCCGTCACAGCCCGGGTCCGCACCCGACAACTTCGCACCGGAGCACCGCCGGCGTCTCGAAGCGATTGCGGCGGCTATCGTTCTGGCCGGCTTCGGCCTCAGGCTCTACGTTGCCGCGGGTAGCTACCTCAACCCGGACGAGGCGATGCATTATTTCCTGATTCACCGCCCTTCGCTGCTGCTGGCCTATCAGGCCAGTCTGACCAACGCCCATCCTCCGCTCATCTACGTCATTCTCTATTTCTGGCACCTCGTCGGCCGCTCCGAACTGATGCTGCGCCTGCCCTCGGTGCTGGCGGGAACAACGTTTTGCTGGGTGTTGTACAAATGGGTCGGCGTTCTCTTCGGGCGAGCCGCGGCATTATGCGCGCTCATGATGGCTGCTTTCTCCCCGAGCCTGATTTCACTCTCCGCTGAGCTGCGCGCCTATGCGGTGATGCTTCTGTGCATGGCGGGCGCGCTTTATTTTCTCGAGCGAGCACTCCGGGAAAATTCCGTTCGGAAGATGTGGTTTTTCTCAGCGTGCCTGTACCTGGCGATACTTTCTCATTACTCCGCCGCGTTTTTCGCGCTGGCCGTCGGCGTCTACGTGCTGGCGCGGATGATGCAAACCAGACCTCGATTGAATTTTGTGGCCGCATGGGTCGCGGGCCAGGCCGGAGCGCTCACCATCTATGCGCTCCTCTACATCACGCACTTGTCCAAGCTCCGGTCCGCCGCCTGGGAGGTCTGGGCAGCCCCGCATGAAAGCGCTTTCTTTCATGCCGGGCACGAGTCTCTCCTTGCCTTTACGCTGAGGAAATCGGGCGCCATCTTCCGATTTTTCTTTCTGGAGGATTTCATCTACTGGGGCCTTTTGGCCGTCTTCGCCGCTGCCGTTGCGATTTTGGTTTTCAGACCTGATTTCCTCCGATCCAAACAGCGCCATCGCGATTGGCCTCTCGCGCTGCTCCTCACGATTCCGTTTGCCGCCGAATGGGGCGCGGCGCTCGTGCGGATCTATCCGTACACCGGCAGCCGGCAAAGCGTGTTCCTGGCGCCATTCGTGTTCGCCGGCCTCGGCGCCGTCTTTGGAAAATTGTCCGAGCGTAGAATCTGGCCGTCCTGCGCCATTGCCGGCTTAATCGTGCTGGCCGCTCAAATGTCGCCGCTGCGGTATGAAACCTATTTCGCAGACGCCGATTTCGCGAAATCTCAGATGGCCGGCGCGGCGCAATATATTCGCGACGCCGTTCCGCGAAGCGGCACGATCTTGGTGGACATGCAAAGCAGCTTCCTTCTGGACTACTACCTTTGCGATCCCGCCGAGCATTACGCTCGCGTATTCGTACCCTCTGTCGATCGCCTGCCGTGCGGTGGCTACTCGGTCATTTCCAGCGGCAACACATGGAAGTTCACGCCCCAAAACTTCGTCCAGCAATTCCGCGATTTAGCCGCCGAACGTAGACTGCGACACGGCGAAACCGTGTGGGTGTTTCAGACCGGATGGGATCCCAACCTCAATACGGAGCTGCCCTGGTTCGTGATGAAATATCGCTGCCTGGTCTCAAAAAGTTTCGGCGCCGGCATCACCGTGATTCCTTTTGTGGTGGGACCGGATTTATCGCCCGAGATGCCGCCCGGATCGCCTCATCTTTCGCGGCTGAACCGCTGTGTTTCCTGACGCCGCCATCGCGCGGCAGAAAACCGGTAATAGCATCCTGGGCACCCCTTCCGCGCGGAACCTCGACAGCCCGGGCGCTTGCTCGTTTAATGGATTGAGCCCTGATTTTTTCCGCTCGGTACAACCCGTGAGCCAGACCACTCTTCCACCGATCGCGGCCGAAACGAAAAGAGATCAGGAAGCCCCTTATCCTGAAGACGCCGCAGGGCCGCGGCTCGAGCTTTCCGAGAGGTGGCTTCGCAAAAATCTGGACGGAGTGGCAGCGGCAATCACGCTGGCTGGGCTTGCGCTGCGACTCTACGTTGCCGGCAGGAATTTCCTAAATCCGGACGAGGCGCTCCATTACCTCATCATTCATCAGTCGAACATCTGGCTGACGTACAAGGCCAGCCTATCCAACGCGCACCCTCCCCTCATCTACCTTCTTCTCCATGCCTGGATTTTCCTCGGAAAATCCGAGCTCATGCTGCGCATGCCTTCCGTTCTGGCCGGGACTGCTGCGTGCTGGTTCGGATTCAAATGGGTGCAGGCCGTGGCGGGCGATGCGGCTGCTCTGATCGCCCTCGTCCTGCTGGCCTTTTCTCCCGGGACGGTCATCCTTTCCGCCGAGCTGCGGGCCTACGCTCTTCTTTTGAGCTGCATGACGGCCGCTTTGTTTTTCCTCGCTCGAGCCCTCGAAGAAAAGAGCGTCCGCTTGGTGTGGACCTTCTCAGCCTTTCTCTACCTGGCGATTCTGTCGCATTATTCCGCCTTATTCTTCACGGCGTCGGCCGGCGTCTACGCGCTGGCGCGAATCGCGGATTTACGCCCGCCGCGAACCGTGGTCAGGGCCTGGATCGCCGGGCAGGCGGGCGCTGCCGCTCTGTATGGGGTTCTCTATGTAACTCACGTCTCGAAGCTCAAAGGCATCATGGCCGTTTGGGGCGCTCCGTTCAGCAGCGCGTACTTTCATTCGTCCGACGGCAACATCATTCGCTTCACGGCCTCGAATACCCTGAACATTTTTCTCTTCCTCTTCTCGGAGCGGTATGCGGCTTGGGCGCTGCTTCTGGCGTACGTCGCCGGAATAGCGGTTTTGTTCGCCAGGGCTTTCATCGCTGCGCGTAACAGAACGCCAGGCGATCGTCTGGGAATTCTCTTCCTGGCGCCGTTTCTGGCCGTTTGGGGAGCGGCCTTGATCGCCATCTACCCCTACGCTGGAACCCGGCACACCGCCTTTTTAGCGCCCTTCGCGATGGCCGGCGCTGGCTATTCGATTTCTCTGCTCTCAAGGAAGCGGCTCTGGCTGGCCCTGCTGATCTCGGCTGTTTTGATGGCGATCGCGCAAACCGGTGACAAATCGAGGGAGCTCAACACCTCGGCCGGGGACACCAGCCCGGGCGCCATGGCCGCAGCCGTGCGCTATATGCACGCTTCCATCCCGCAAGGAGAAACGGTGTTCGTCGATTACCAAAGCAGCTTGCCCGCGACGTACTATCTTTGTGGCCCGGAGACGCTGTTTCCCTATGGGGTTTTCAGCGGCGATTATTTTGACTTGCAATGCCAAGGCAACCCTGTTGTTTCACTCCGCACTTGGAAAATTGCCACGGCCGGCTTTCCCGAACAGTTTGAAAAGATGGCCCGCGCCCACAATCTGCGGCCCGGTGATCGAGTCTGGCTTTATCAAACCGGCTGGGGCGAGTTGCTGGATGCCAAGCTCGACCGGCAGCTCCCGCCGTTTCAGTGCCTGGCACCGCAACATTTCGGAACCGGCGTGGTCGTCATTCCTTTCGTTGTCGGCCCGGACGATCGCCCCCTGACGGCTTCCTCCGGCTGTTCGCATTGATGTGGCTGAACGGCGCTAGCCGAAGGTGACGCGCACCAACGTCGCAAGCTTCCCCATGCTTGCCGCAGTCTTGTCCCCGCGTTAAAATCCGGCACGCGAAGAAAAATCTCCGCCACGTTTTCCATGTGGGCTTGCCCGCATGAACGTTTTTTGCTCGCACTCTTCCAAGGAGCGCTTGATGCCTGCGTTTGCCGGCGTGGACTACCTCGACTTCGATTCCATGCTTCGCGATGAAGAGTTACTGGCCCGCAAAACCGCGCGGCAATTCGTCGACGAAAACGTCCTGCCCATCATCGAAAAGCACAACCGCGAAGGAACCTTCCCCATGCAACTGGTGCCGAAGCTCGGCGAGCTGGGCTTTTTCGGCGCAAACCTCGAGGGCTACGGCTGCGCGGGAATGTCCAACGTGGCGTATGGCCTGGTGATGCAGGAGCTCGAGCGCGGCGACTCCGGCCTGCGCAGCTTCGTCTCCGTGCAAAGCGCCCTGGTGATGTACCCCATTCACTCCTACGGCTCGCCCGCGCAGAAGGACCGCTGGCTGCCGCTGCTGCAAAGCGGCAAAGCCATCGGCTGCTTCGGCCTTACCGAGCCGCAATTCGGATCGAATCCCGCGGGCATGCTCACGCGCGCGGTAAAGCGCGGCGACCGCTACGTCCTCAACGGCGAGAAAATGTGGATCACCAACGGATCGCTCGCCGACGTCGCGCTCGTGTGGGCCAGATGCGAAGACGATAAAATTCGGGGCTTTTTAATCGACAAGGGCACGCCAGGATTCAAAGCTTGGGACGTGCACGGCAAGCTTTCCCTGCGCGCTTCGATCACTTCCGGCCTGGCCATGAACGACTGCGAGATTCCCGCCGAAAACGTTTTGCCCGGCGTCGCCGGACTGAAAGGCCCGCTTAGTTGCCTGACCCAGGCGCGCTACGGCATCGGCTGGGGAACCATAGGCGCGGCCATGGCCTGCTATGACACGGCCCTGCAATACGCCAAGACCCGCAAGCAGTTTCAGAACAAGCCCATCGCCTCCCACCAGCTGGTACAGGACAAGCTGGTGTTCATGATCACCGAGATTTCCAAAGCGCAGCTGCTCGCGCTGCACGTCGGCCGGCGCAAGGACGAAAACAAGCTCGACCCCGCGCACGTCTCCATGCTGAAAATGAACAACGTGTGGATGGCCATGGAAACGGCGCGCAAGGCGCGCGACATCCTGGGCGCCAACGGCATCGTCGACGATTACTGCATCATGCGCCACATGAACAATCTCGAGTCGGTGTACACCTACGAAGGCACGCACGACATTCACCGGCTCGTGATCGGCGAGCGCATCACCGGAATTCCCGCGTATTTCTGAGCGGGGCGGCTGCGGTTTTGAGAAAGAGTTTTTGAGGAGGAATTAATGCTGCGTCATGGCGGAAGTCGGGCGCCCCAGCTCCCCGACGTGCCTCAACTGATCTGGCTCGCGATTTTCGTTCTGATCGCGGGGGTTCTGCCGTCCTGGGCCCAGGGAAAGCCCGCGATTCGCTCTGTCACTGCGTTCATTCGCCTGGATCCCGCTCAATATAAGGACCAGCTGACGGATGCGATCAAGATGCTGCGCAACGCCAAGTCGCGCTTCGAGCTGGCCGGTTATGAAGTGCAAACCGTTCGCGTCACCACCCAGCCGTTTCCCGAATACACCCGCGGAAAATCCAAGCAGGAGGCAATCGCGTTCCTGAAAGATCTGGATGCGATCGGAACCCAGGAGAAGATCCTGATCGGCATCGGGCCCGCGATGATGAACGATTCCGACGATCCGTCCGAGGCTGAAATCCTGGGAGAAGTGCTGGCGCACTCCGGCAGCCTGCGCGCCAGCGTGATGGTGGCGGGAAGCGACGGGGTGCATTGGAAGAGCGTGCAAGCTTCCGCAAAAGTCATGAAATACCTGGAAGAAAACACCATGGGAGGCGTCGGGAATTTCAATTTCACGGCTTCGGCGAACGTTCCCCCGTATACGCCTTTCTACCCCGCCTCCTACCACCAGGGTTTCGGGCATCAGTTTGCGATTGCGCTGCAATCCGCGAACGTCATTGCCGGCGTAATGGCCGTGCAGCGCGATGCGGATGCGACGCGCCAAGCGCTGGTCGCCGAACTCGGAATGCATGCCCGCGCGATAGCGGACGTAGCCGGGAAAATCGACGAACAGACGGGCTGGGCGTACATGGGTATCGATCTTTCGCCGGCGCCGCACAAGGAGGTTTCGATCGGCTCGGCGATCGCAGGATTCACGGGCAGCCACTTTGGGACGAGTGGAACGCTGACGGCGGTGGGAATTGTCACTTCCGCTTTGCGCGACATCAACATCAAGCAGGTGGGCTTCTCCGGCGTGATGATGCCCGTTCTCGAAGACACGCGCCTCGCGCAACTTTGGGGCCAGGGCACGCTGACGATGGACCAGATCCTTGCCTACTCCGCAGTCTGCGGCACGGGACTGGACACAATTCCCCTCCCGGGTGATGTCTCGGTCGAACAGCTCGCCCGCATTATCGGAGACGTGGCCACGCTCTCGGCCAAATGGTCGAAGCCGCTGACCGCTCGCCTCATGCCCATTCCGGGCGGAAAACCCGGGGACCAGACTACCTTCGACGATCCCAATCTCGTGAACACGGTTCTGCAACCTCTGCCTTGATCCGGACTCGCGATTACTTTCCCGAAGATTTCAAGGCTACGAGAAGGATAGGTTTGGTCCATTCAGGAGCATGGGCCAGATCGCAGGCACGCACCACGCGGCCTCTTCTTGTGTGAAGAATCAGTTTTGGCTGCGGGATGAGATGCTTCCGTGGGTCCGATTCCTCGCTGTTGTCGTAGACGCGGGCTTCCGTCAGCTTAGGCAGGAGTTGGATTAGGTTCCAACGGCTGCGATCGTATCGCTCTCGTATCTTTTCGTCCGGAATATGGTGCCCGCCCCTGGCGGCGCGAGCTCGGACGCGCGCAATGTGGAGTTCAGCCCTGCTGAGGCCCACGTACCAGACTCGCACCTCGATGCCGACCGAGAGAGCTTTTTCCAGCAGCGCTGCCATCGTGCGGCCGCCGAGCGTCGTTTCGAAAGCGAAATTCAGGCGCTCGTCTATGGCTCGTTCCAAAAGACGTCGCCCTTCGGTCCAGGCAGCCGCGTTTGCCTCGTCGAGGTTAACTGCCGGGCTGGAGGCCAGGATTCGCCGGGTGGCTTCGTCGGGATCGAAGTAGTCGCCACCTTTTTTCCGAAACGCGGCGCCCCCAATGCTGCTTTTCCCGGCACCATCGGTCCCGGCCAGAACATAGATGCAGGGCGTTTTCGACCGCTTAGGCACGGTTTCGCGCCGCCGCGACCGCGGCTTTCCCCAGTTCCCGGGGTGTCGCATTGTACGCGGACTTCATAGCGGCGCGAGCCTTGGGCGTCTGCATCTTGGCGAGAAGTGCGTCGAACTCCGCGCTCAGCGAGTCCAGAGCAACCGCGGCATTTTGGGAAAGCCTCTCGAATTCATCGATGGATATTAGGACGGCCTTGGGCTGATTGTGTTTGGTAATGACCGCGCGGCTACCCCGGAGAACCGATTCCAAAACATTGGCAAATTCATTTTTCGCCGTTGTCGCCGGCACGGTGAGCTCGCCTGAAATTCTCTCCGGCCTTCTCATTCTGCCAATGGCTTGATTCGTCTGACCCCGGTGCCTGCTACCCTGTTTTGCGATGTTTGCCTTGCTCACAGCTCCTCCTTGCTCGCTGGACCACCGACATCGATATTCGCATATTCTGACTATT
>Ga0070734_10005833_pt1 | contig 10640 bp, 6 predicted proteins | sample Coa_R1_8_FD_66444 | JGI IMG/M metagenome (GOLD analysis project Ga0070734, IMG submission 66444) | Surface soil microbial communities from Centralia Pennsylvania, which are recovering from an underground coalmine fire - Coalmine... | ecosystem: Environmental > Terrestrial > Soil > Unclassified ... | reverse complement strand
CCAGGGAATCAACTTCTTCTGGCTCGACTGGCAGCAGGAAGACACCACGACGATCTCCGGGCTGAATCCTACATGGTGGCTGAACTATATCTTCTTTAGCGATCAGCAACGTGAAGCAAAGCGCGCTCTGCTATTTCATCGCTGGGGAGGGTTGGGCAACCATCGCTACCAGATCGGTTTTTCCGGGGACACCATCTCGGTCTGGGAGTCGCTCGCATTCCAACCCTACTTTACTGCCACCGCAGCCAACGTGGGCTACGCCTACTGGAGCCACGACATTGGCGGCCACATGCCTGGCGCCATTGATCCGGAACTCTATCTGCGCTGGATTCAGTGGGGAATTTTCAGTCCGATCTTGCGCACGCACACTACGAAAAATCCCGACGCCGAACGCCGCATTTGGGCGTATCCGGAGCCGTATTCAGACCTGATGCGCGACTGTTTCGTTCGTCGCTATGCGATGCAGCCTTACATTTATACGGAAGCAAGAAAGACATACGACACAGGCCTAGCATTCCTGCATCCTCTTTATTATGACTGGCCCGACTCGGCCGAGGCATACGCCGCCAAAAACGAATACATGTTCGGAGATAGCATTCTTGCCGATCCGATTACACAACCCGTCGCGAAGGACTCGCAATTGGCGACGGCGTCCGTGTGGCTTCCACCGGGAGACTGGATCGAATTGGATAGCGGTGCGACATTTCGGGGACCGGTGACTGTGCAGCGGAGTTTTTCCCTCGGTCAAATTCCCTTGTACGTGAAGGCGGGCAGCATTATTCCGATGCAGCCTGCAACAAGCCACACCGGCGAGAGGCCCGCCGACCCTCTTATCCTGACTGTATTTCCCTTGAAAGACGGACAAACGTCGGAATATCGCCTCTACGAGGATTCCGGAGACAGTCCAAGTTATCAGAACGGCGACGCGGCATGGGTTCCGATTCGTGCGTCGCTGAATAGCGACGGCACTGCTTTAAATCTCACGATCTCCTCGATCCAGGGCAGCTACGAGGGAATGCAACCCGGCCGTGCGTACGAGATACGACTTCCTGGAAGCTGGCCTCCATCGTCCGCCTCTGTCAACGGCAAATCCCTCGTCTATCAGAAACAAACCGGCCACCCGGGCTGGAGGTTTGATGGCAACACGCTCACAACTGTCGTCACTACGCCTCGCTTTCGTGTCGCAGACACCGTGACAATCACCCTAAGAACCGGCCTCGAAATGGCCCGGAATCGTCCCTTGCTCGACGGTTTTGCCGGGAAGATGAAGCGTCTTCGCGAGAGCTACGACATCCTGAATGCGAACTGGCCCGCCGCATGGTCTCCAGATTCTCTCGTCGTTGCAATGCAGATGGGGGATCGCCTTACCTATTACCCCAATACCGCATTTGCCGAACTCAGTGGCTTGGAGCAGAAGCTTTCCGCCCTTCCCGGAGTGATTCAGGCATTGCGAGTAGCGGCTGAGAACTCGCCGGAATTTGCGAAAGCCGGTTCCGATTCGAGTCCTAATCAACTGAATGAACGCATCGGGGCATACAACAGAAGCATCGCCACCGCCATGGCGCACATCGCGGACATCAGCGAAGCCAAGCCCCGAGCCTCGCTCGATAAACCTTCCGGAGAGCGGAGTAAAATGCCAGAGCGATAGCCACAGCCGTAACGGCAATGATGCGAATATGCCTTCTATCGTTTCTCTTCTCGCTTTACGCGATTGCGCCGGCTTCCCAACCGGGCCCTGAACCCCAGTTCGAGCTCAGCTCTCTGCATGGTATCGATTTCGTGCTGCGTAATTCGCCCACTTCCCGCAAGTATCTGATCGAGACGATGCCCGGCGGAGTGGCTTTACTCGACTACAACAACGACGGGCTTCTGGACATTTTTCTCGTAAACGCAGGTCACGTCACTGATCCGTTGCGCAGCCCAGCAAACTTCGATCGCCACAATCCTTCCAACTGGAACCGGCTCTACCGTCAGAATAAAGACGGCACGTTCACAGATGTCACCGTACAAGCCAGACTCCAGAACGCCGGCGACACAAATTACGGCATGGGAGTCGCCGTCGGCGACTACGATAACGATGGGTTCCCAGACATCTACGTCACCAATTTTGGGCACAACATCCTTTACCACAACAATGGCGACGGCACCTTCACCGACGTAACGGCCAAAGCAGGAGTGGGGGCAGGCGGTTGGTCGGTCTCAGCCGGATTTCTTGATTACGACAACGACGGCCATCTCGATCTCTTCGTGACTCGCTATCTTGATTGGACTCCAGAAAAGAGCAAGACCTGCGGCCGCATTGCGGATCCAATGTATTGCCCGCCCGGCGAGTTCGGGGAGATAACGAATATTCTGTACCACAATCGTGGAGATGGAACCTTCGAAGACGTGAGCGCACGTTCGGGTATCTCCGCGAAACCTGGTCGTGGACTGGGAGTCGCATTTGCCGACTACGACAGCGATGGTTTCACCGATATCTTCGTCGCGAACGATGCCATCGAGCAGTCCCTCTGGCACAACAACGGGAACGGAACATTCACTGATGTGGCGTTGGATTCGGGTGCCGCGCTTTCCAGCATGGGCAAGAAACTTTCCGGGATGGGAGTTGTTTTCCAGGACTATGACAACGATGGCCGCCCCGATCTGGTTGTGACCCAGCTTCCGCACGAGCCTTACATCGCTTTTCACAACGACGGCAGAGGGTCGTTCAGTGCCCAGGAGCTGGAAGCTGGATTCGGGGCACTTTCCGGCAACTCATCCGGCTGGGGAGTTGGTCTGGAGGATTTTGATAACGACGGGTGGAAAGATGTCTTCATCGTCCAAGGGCATGTCTTTGATAACGTCCATCTGTACGACAACTCGCTGAACTATCGCGAAGTTCCGCTGTTTGCTCTGAACCGGCGAGGACACTTCGAAAAGGGAGATCCGGGCTCCAACCTGCCAGTCGCGGGTAGGGGCGCTGCATTTGGAGACATTAATAATGACGGTTGGGTCGACGTAATCACTACCTCGCTTGGTGAGCGGTCGCAATTTTTCTCGAATCGCGGAGGCAAATCGCATTGGCTCACCATCACGCTGCGCGGGAAGCGCAGCAACCGGGACGGCTACGGAGCTCGCGTTCAGGTAAATGGTCAAGTGCGTTTTGCAACTGCGTCAGGAAGTTATCTGTCCTCCAATGACAAGCGACTGCACTTCGGACTTGGGAGCGTCGAGAATTGCGACATAGACATAAGATGGCCGTCAGGAATTCATCAGAAGCTGCGAGGGATCAAGGCTGATCAATTCATGACAATTGAGGAGTCGGAGCAATGATCATTCAAGCTGTTCTGCTCGTGCGTTTGCTCTTGCCGGCGCAGGTTGCCGTAAGTCAGATTTCTCCAGAAGCCACGGCCCTCTTACAGTCTGGCACTGAAGCCCAAAAGAAAGGTGATCTCGATGATGCGATCGCTGATTTCCGAAAGGCTGCAGACGCCAGTCCGTCTTCGTCTGTGGTACTCCTCGAGCTCGCTGACGCTTACATGCGGAAACAGGACTACGGAGCGGCCATCCCGCCATTGAAGCGTGCGGCAGAACTGAGTCCGGACTCTCTTCCGGTTCACCAGTTGCTTGGATTCGCGCTCCTATCGCAGGGCTATGCTGCAGAAGCGATTCCCCATCTTGAGATCGCACATGAGTCGGGAGCTTTGGGAGTAGCTCAGTTGCAGGCCGATCAGCCTGCCGAAGCTGTGATCAACCTGAAGAATGCCCTAGCAAAGAATCCTGACGATCCCGATCTCACCTATTACCTCGCAAGGGCTGCTGCCACACTCTCATCGGAACTTAACGAAAAACTGCTCGCGCAGTCCTCCCAGACCGCGCGGGGACACCAGGTGCTCGGCCAAAGCTACTACTCAGAGAAGATGTTTTCGGAAGCAGAGAGAGAATATGAGAAGGCCATAGCGCTGCGACCAGATCTGCCTGGTTTGCACCTAGAGCTTGGAGAAATCTATGCGGCCAGTTCGCAATGGACGCAGGCGGAAGACCAACTCCGTCGTGAGACCAAGTTGCAACCCGGCAACGCAGAAGCGGCGTATCGTCTCGGAGATGTGCTCTTGCAACAGGGAAAAATGCAGGAGGCCGCTGAAGAGTTGCACCGCTCCGATTCACTGCATCCGGATATGCCAGAGACCTTATTCGCCTTGGGCCGCGCGCTTTTGATTAGCGATCCAGATGCGGCCGAGCGAGCTCTCGAACGAGTGATTTCCCTCGAGAAGCAGAGTCCGCTCGCAGGGAAGGCCTATTTGCAACTGGCCACCGCCCACAGAAAACAAGGAAAAAGAGAACTCGCCGCTCGCGACATGGAGGAGTACAACCGTATTCGCAGTCACACGTCGGAGCCAGCACGATAAAAGGCCGAAAGATTCTCGCACCGATACAACGATCTAGCGATCTTGGTTAGCCCAGAAACGTCTTCGCATTCTCAGTGGGCCGCTGGCCTGCGGATCGCTATTAACGAGACCTGCTCCAGACCCGGGAAATGGTCGTCCTTGTCGGCTTTGCGTTCCGTGGGAAGGATTTGCTGAACCGTAGTCCGCGCCGGCATGGCAGCGCCGAAGTACTGGCTATAGACTTCGTCGAACGCGCTGACATCTGACAAGTCGTCGAGATACACAGTCGTAGAGACGACGTCGTCGAATTTCATGTCGGCTTCTTCGAGGTTGTCGAGTTGATTGCGCATCGTCTGTCGAAGTTGATGCGGCGTGGTCGTGGCGTAGAGGCCGCCGTGCGGACCGGGAATGAAACCATCTTTCGCGGAGCAATAAAGAGTCTCGCCCGCGAAAACACAGGGGCTCGCCGTCGGGCTGGGAGGCATATTCTTCGGACGGATGGCTTTGCGCTGCTTGAGATCACGCACGGCTGTTGCTGTGTATTCGATGTGCACGCCGCCGGGCAGGCTCGATACTTCGATCGTGGCGCGAGCCGGGGTGTTTCCAAACTCAAATCGTTGTGCATAGTGCTGGTTCATGATGCGCGAGGGTAGGTCTGTGGTCAGGTACGGATTGACGAATACGACGTTCGCATAGTCGAGTCCGGCCGCCTGCAGCACTGCATGCATGCGATCGAGGGCCGCGTCCACCTGGGCTCCCGGATCTTCGGAGATTTTCCCCGTCTCAGGATCGCTGCCGGGCATACTAGAAATAAAGAGGCGGTCGTGAGTAAGGACTCCGGGTGCAGAGGACTCGTGCCATTGGAACTTCGGCGGATGAATTGCACGTCGGTCGGTCAGGTCACGGACTGCAATGGCGTTGATCTGAATCGGTGAATCAGGAACACGAGCAACGCCCAGCACCGCGCGCGCGGGAAGGTTCTCCCCAAAATACTCTCCAAACGTGTGGTCCATTTCGTCGTACTGCGCCATGTGCTCGAGATAGACCTGCATGTAAACGACGTGACCCATCGAAAGGCCACGCGACTCGACGATTGCCTTGATATTGTCGAGCGCCTGGCGAACCTGTTCCCGGAATGTGGTAGGCAAGCTGCCATCCGCCCGCCGTGGTCCCTGGCCTGAAATGTATAGGTAATCACCAGCATCCACACCCGGCGAATAAAGGCGGTTGGCTTGCGTTTGCGGCGGTGCGGTCGGACGCACTTGTGATTGCGCCAGCAAAGCGGCGGCGAAGAGAAGCACACTCACACCAACGCACTTCATCAGCACATTGTGGATAGGTTTCACTACGCTCGTCCTCAGAACGCCTATGTGGCGGCTTTCTTCTGCGCGGCCCCAAGAACTTCGCGCAATCGTTGACCTGCGATTAGATCTTCACCAGGCTTCATCGTCATGGAAACCAGCTCGATGTGGTCAGGTGGCTTCGGTTCTTTTCGGTTCGGATTGCCTTCACGGACCGCTCTTACGAGGCTCGGGTTATCATGGCCCAACACTTCTACTCGTGGGTTTCCTGCGCGGAGCTCTGTCACGCAGTCTGTCACCGAGAAGCCCCAAGCCTGCTGATCCCAAGAGACTCGCAGCGTGGGATAGCGATTTCCATCATCCGGGATGAAGATATCCGTCTTGACTCCGGGAACGGTCTCCACGAGCTTGCGAATCCGTTCTACGCGGCCATTCCATTCGGCATAGAGTTTCTTCTCATCCAGGCTCAGCCACGTTTCAAGAGCGGTCAGGCATCCGATGACCTCCTCCTTGCCAACCTTCATCGGACGGCAGACTGCTCCCTCTCGCGGATTCGAATTCATGAGGGCGGCTTCAATCAGGTCTTTTCTACCCAAGAGAAGACCGCTGCACTGCGGACCGGCCAGGCCCTTGCCGCCGGAGAAGCAGTAAAGATCAATTCCCATCTTCGCGTACAACTTAGCGTTGCTGACGGGAGGAATGCCCGCGGCGTCATCAAGCAGCATTGGGACCTTGTGATCTTTCGCGATGGCCAACTCCTTTTCGAGTTTGTCGCCCAGATCGGTGGTGTAAATCATCGCCGTGTTTTCGTTGATGGCGTTGGCGAGTTCGTCGGGGGAATAGGCGAGCACCAGCTTGGCGCCGGTTAGACGAATCGCGCTGTCGAAGGCGCTTCGCCCTCCGACCATTACAACTTCGTTTTTCAGGCCAGTAGTGTCGGGAAGTTGCCAGATGTACTTATCGTCGGTACCAGCCATGCAGCCCGCGGTCGCGGCGGCCATTGCGCCAGCAGAGCCTGAAGTTACGATGCCGGATTCGGCGCCCGTCAACTCCGAAAGACGCTTGCCGACGGCACGTTGCAGATCAATCATATTGACGAAATACTCGGACGCCGCCAATTGGGCCTTACGGACCTCGGGAAACTCCAGAGACCCGCTGAGATACGTCCAAGTCCCACGACAATTGATTACCGTCTGCACGCCGAGGCGTGTATAGACATTTTCGCGCGGATCTTTTCCGACAGCGGCGGCCGCTTGTGCGTAGAGATCACGTGCTGCAATCTGACCTAACAACGGAGCCGCTGCCACCAGCTTCACAAACGATCGTCGGCTAGAGTTTGGGACCATTCCAATACCTCTCCCTTCTAAATTTCGTCTTGTCTAATCTTCGTCTTGAGGCAATGGGACTTTCGATCGCACTGCCAGGATGTGCGCTTTTGCCCCAGCTTTGTTTTGGTTGTAAAAGCCCACCGTGCAGTTCTGGCGGAAATAATAGGCATCGCCGGCCTTGGCAGGGTGACGGCCTTCGATGCCGTCGGTTCCTCCACCAGCGACCATCTCGCCTTCTCCGTCGACTACTAGATAAATCTCTTCTGCAGTTTCGTGATGATGAGGAAAGTTGGTGCCGCCCGGAGCGAAGTCCATCCAGAACAAGCTGGTGACTACATAAGCAGCATCGATCGCGTCGCGCTTTCCGGTGCGCGGACCCGCAAGCAGCTTGTAGAGCACAGATGTCGGGTGTCCATCGACGGTTTCTTCTTTAACATCATCCATGCTCACGATCTTTGGAACTGGATTGGCCCCGCCGATTGCAATCTTCGTCGGAATTTTGAAGCCCATGACTAACAGCCGGAGCGGCTGATTGCCCGCATTTTCCACGGAATGCGTTACACCGGGGCCGATGTATGTAAAGTCGTTGGCGCGCATGGGATAGGTATGATCGCCGTAATGCAGACTGGCATCGCCCGCCTGAATAAAGTAGATTTCCTCTTCGCGATCATAGGACATACTCTGACAACTTCCATGAGGATCCAGTGCAACTTCGCCAAAACGAGACACACTGCGAAGGCTGCGACTGTCCGCGTCGCCTTCGCCGAAGATCGGCTTGTAATGGCACGTCTCGGAGGTAAATGCAGCTTTCACATCGCCCAAGTTTGGAACGTAGCGATGCAACCATGTCGGGTCGACCTTCCGTTCTTGTGCGAGCAGACCGGACGACAACAAAAGCAATGTAAGGAGGATGCGCAAACTTTTCCCCGCGCGGGCGATTCTCTTTTCTTGTTTAAAGGTCTATATCACAGTTAATCGCTTGACGTAAACGAAATATTTCGTTTTATTGGTTTTGATTTCATTTTGTGCTGTTTGAAAAAGGGTATCCTCATCCTTGCATCACGCGGCGCGATTCTGGCAAAGGTGATCTTCGAATGATTTCTGTTCTGGCAACTGGACTGCGAAAGCGAGCTCGCATTGCGGTACTCGGATCTATCGCCCTGACGGGCGCCATCGCCTGTGCCCAAACAACCGCACCGGGCACCGAGTGTCGCATCGGAGAAGTCGACTACCAGGGATGGCACGCAGAGCAGGTTTCGAATCGATGGGTGCAACTGGTCGTCGTGCCCCAGAACAGTGGCCGGATGATACAGGTCACGTTCTCGGGGCATCCGTATCTCTTCGTCAATCCCAAACTTGCCGGCAAGTATTTCCCGCCAAGCTCAGATCAGTGGTTCAACTATGGTGGCGACAAGCTATGGCTTCTGCCCGAAGGAAACAACGACGAACAGCACTGGGTCGGCAATTCTGACGTTATCGACGACAGCCCTTTCACCTTTCGAAAAGTTTCGGAAGGAAAAGAGTGCGAGATCGAATTGACCGGTCCGAAGGACCCGCAGACGGGTATTCAGTTCTCGCGCCGGATTTCGATCGACTCCGATTCTCCCCGCATTCGTTTTCGTGCCTCCATGAAAAACGTAACCGGTCATCCCCTGGAGTGGTCGATGCAGTCGGTGTCGCAATATGACACTTCAAACCGCACTTCGGCAAACGAAGCCGGCGCTTCACCCATGAACCGCGATTTCTGGACCTTCACTCCGGCCAATCCAGCGAGCAGCTATCTCAATCGCTATCACGTGCGCTTCGGACCAGCGGAGAATCGTGCTGTCGACGTGAGGGATGATGGTCTTTTTACTGTCCACTACGTGCACCAAGCCGCCGAACTATGGCTCGACTCGACAGAAGGTTGGCTTGCGGTAGTCGATGGCAGCACCCGTTATGCGATGGTCGAGCGATTCCAATACGAGACCACGCGCCTCTACCCTGGCAAGGCTTCGGTGATTTTCTGGACGAACGGACCGGAAGCGAGATTGAAAGATGACGGTGAGATCGCTCTCGGCAAAGATCCTGATGCCAGCCCTTACTATCTCGAGGCCGAGTTGAATAGTCCCATGTGCCATCTGCGGCCCGGCGAGAGTTGCACTTTCGACACAGAATGGTTTCCCACGCGCGCCGGAAGCGAGTTTCACGGCGTCAGTGATGCTGGGATTCTGATTCGTCCGCTAAAGGCAGTCCACGCGCAGAATGACGCGGTTAAGCTTTCCGGAACATTCGGTGTGTTTTTCTCCGGGCATCTCGAAGCGTGGCTCTACGACGGACACGGGGCGAATCTCGCAAGAACACGGATAGCAGACGTGAATCCCGCGGAATCCGTCTCGCTGGAGAAAGAGGTTCCCGCGCCAAAGGCTGCTAGAGTCTCATTGCATCTCATCGATGACGGCGGCGTCGATCGTGGTTCTCTGCAGGAAATACGAATCGAGAGCGAGGAGATCCACTGACATGAAGCGCGGACTCGTCTTGGCGGTGATGGCGATTTTGCCGACCGTGACACTGGCGCAACAGCCGCAAGCTGCTGGTACACCGACAGAAGTGACTGCAGATGACTTGCTGGCCCGTCCGGTTGGAGCGAATTGGACGTCCTACAACGGCGACTACACCGGCCAACGCTACAGCAGCCTACAAGAGATCACTGTCGCCAACGTGAACCAACTGCAGGCCGCCTGGGTTTTTCATCCGGGGAATAGTCAGCGACTTGAAGTCACGCCAGTCGTCGTACGCGGCGTCATGTATGTCACCTCCGCGAACGACGTCTTTGCCCTGGACGCGCGCACTGGTCGCGTGCTGTGGCACTATCAACGCCCGATAAGCTCCGGATTGCTCGATGATGCGGCGGCTCACAAGAACCGCGGCGTTGCCGTGTGGCAAAACTCCGTTTATGTGGAAACCGACGACGCCCACCTGCTTCGTCTCGATGCGCGCTCGGGAAGTCTGATTTGGGATGTCGAATACGCTGACAAGACGAAGCATTACGGTGCGACAAGCGCTCCCCTGGTCGTCAAAGACATGGTGATCGTTGGGACTTCCGGCGGCGATTCGGGAGTGCGCGGATTCGTTGCTGCCTTTGACACAGTTACTGGCAAGATGAAATGGCGTTTCTGGACGATTCCTGGCCCAGGTGAATTCGGCTCGTCGAGTTGGCCCGGCGATTCCTATCTTCACGGCGGCGCCACTACCTGGATGCCAGGAACATACGATCCGGAGCTCAACACGTTGTTCTGGACCACCAGTAACGCCGCGCCCGACTACCTCGGAGACACGCGCCCAGGGGACGATCTCTACACCGCATGCGTCTTGGCGCTCAACGCTGATACTGGCGAGTTAAGGTGGTACTTCCAATTCACTCCGCATGACCTGTACGACTACGACGCCAACGAGACGCCGGTACTGGTCGATAAACAAGAGAACGGCGCAATGCGTCAGTTGCTACTCCAGGCTAATCGAAATGGTTTCTTTTATGTTATCGACCGCACGAATGGCAAGTTCCTCCGCGCCAGTCCTTTTGTCCAGAAGTTGAATTGGGCTAAAGACATTGACTCGTCAGGCCGCCCGATCCTTTCTGGCAAGATCCCGACCGCAGAGGGCAC
>Ga0070734_10005832_pt1 | contig 10641 bp, 8 predicted proteins | sample Coa_R1_8_FD_66444 | JGI IMG/M metagenome (GOLD analysis project Ga0070734, IMG submission 66444) | Surface soil microbial communities from Centralia Pennsylvania, which are recovering from an underground coalmine fire - Coalmine... | ecosystem: Environmental > Terrestrial > Soil > Unclassified ... | reverse complement strand
GGAAATGTCGCGCCTAATTCCGCATAACAAAACGCCCCGCTCAATACGATCAGCCCGCCGACAATCCACGCCGCAAACACCAGCGCCGTCGACCCCACCATCCGCGCCATCGCGCTCGGCACCAGAAAAATTCCTGACCCGATCGTGTCTCCAATCACCACGGCCACCGCGGCCCAGAGCCCCAACCCGCGAATCAGCTCAATCCCCGCCGTTCGCTCCGTAGCTTCCGTCTTCAATGGATTTTTCTTCCCATTTTCCACTCTCCGTTTTCCGGTTTCGCGAGCCTATATCGTCACTTCCCGACGGTCAACCTTATGGAGTGCTTATGGAGTGCGGCAGCCCAGCTGCCGCTTTTTCCACCACCGTAATTAGAGGGCAGCGGCGTGCCTGTAGAGGGTCAAGATGTTGTTCCATCGCCAGCACTCCTCCGCCCGGGTGCCCCACACGCCGCCTTTGCGTGTGGGAACTCTTCCTCCACCGTTTCGCGCTATCATCGTTCTGTTCCCGAGGGAAATCCATGGCCCCACCCAAAATGCTTCTCCCCACTCTCAACTGGGAGGGTCGCTTCCTTGTCGAAAACTCCGACGATGTCATGACTCCCGCGCTGCTCATCTATCCCGACGCGATCGCTTCCAATATCGGCGCAACCTTGAAGGTTCTCCACGGAAACGCCGATCGCTGGCGCGCGCATGTAAAAACCGCAAAGCTCGCCTTCACCATGCGCATGATGGCCGACCGTGGCGTCACCAATTTCAAGTGTGCCACCACGCTCGAACTCCTCGTCGCCTGCCAATCCGGCGCGCGCGATGTATTGGTCGCGTATCCGGTGGTCGGTGCGAATGCGCGTCGCGTCCGCGAAATCGCCGATTCCTTTCCCGGCGTCCGCGTTTCTATCCTCGCTGAAAATGAAGCGCAGGCAATTCAGTGGCGCGGTTCCCGCGTTGGCGTTTTTCTCGACATCAATCCTGGTATGGACCGCACGGGTGTCGAGCAGGATCATCACGCCGAAATCGTCGGCCTGGTCGGCGCAATTCAGAACGCGGGCCTCGAATTTCGCGGTCTTCATTACTACGACGGCCACTTCGGTGGAGTCGACGAATCCGAGCGCGTAGCCGCCGCCCATCGCGGTTACGAACGGTTGCTTGCCGTCGTCGCCGCCGTCGAACAAAGCGGCGCCTCCGTCGAGGAAGTCATCACCGCTGGAACTCCTACGTTTCCCGCCTCCGCATCTTTCCAGGGATTTCACGGCAAACGTTTTGTCCATCGCATCTCTCCGGGCACCATCGTCTATAACGACGCGACCAGCCTCGCGCAATTGCCCTCATCCTTGGGCCTCAAACCGGCCGTGCTTGTGATGACGCGCGTCGTCAGCCATCCGCACTCCGGAAAAATTACCTGCGATGCAGGCCATAAATCCGTTTCCGCTGACGCCGGCCTTCCCACTTGTGTTGTAGTTGGCCACCCCGAACTCACCCCGCTCGGCCCCAGCGAAGAGCATTTGCCCATGTCTGTCGCCGAAGGTTCGACTCCGCCCAAAGTCGGAGAAATTCTCTATCTTCTCCCGCGCCATGTCTGCCCCACCGTCAACAATTTCGACTTGGCCCTCGTCGTGCGCGACAACAAAATCGATTCTCTCGAAAAAGTCTCCGCCCGCGGCCGCGAAATTCCATTTCTCGGCGAGGTACCTCGCTCTGCGGCCGCCTCTTAGCAAACATGAAACGACTCGTGTTTCACCAGAATTCGATCTACGCGATGCTCGCCGTGGCCTCTCTTCTTAGCTGTCTGGCGCCTCACGCCTTCGCCTCCGCCCAGACTTCGTCCTCTCAAATCCAGATTCGAGGGACCGTCACGGACCCGGTCGGTGCGTGCATTCCAAATGCGACCATTACTCTCGATCCGGATTCGGAAAAATCATTTCCGCCAGTCAACACCAACCAGGACGGCTCCTTTGAACTTCAGGCGGAAGCTGGAAAAAATCACGTGCTCCGCGTGGCGTATCGGGGTTTCAAGACGCGAAACATCGAGATCCCGGCAAGGTATTCTCAGCGGGATTCGTTGCAAATTGCGCTTGAAGTCGCGGTTATTCGGGACGGTATCGACCAGCCAGGCGGCAAGATCCCAGACGTTCAGTTCTCCGACTCTCCCAACTTCACCGTCGCCGGCGTCACCGATTGGAGCAATGTCGGCCTCCATGGCTCCGACGTCAACGTCAAGACCAGTGAAGCTCTAACGAAGGATGCCGCCGCACTCAAATCTTCAAGCGGTTCCGCTCCTGCCAACTCGGAAGCCGATGCCCATCGCAAGCTCGGGGACGAAAAAGAAGAGAGCGGCGATCCGGTAGCCGCTGAGCACGAATATGAATTGGCAGCCAAACTCGATCCCAGCGAACAAAACTATTTCTCTTGGGGAGCTGAACTGCTCCTTCACCGGGCTGGTGCTCCTGCCGTCGAAGTCTTAACCAAAGGCGTCGCGCTGCATGCTAAATCGCAACGAATGATCGAAGCCCTCGGCGCGGCCCTTTACGCCAATGGCCAATACCCGGAAGCGGCCTTACAAATGTGCCGCGCCGCCGATCTGAATCCCGACGACCCGGAACCTTATCTCTTTCTTGGGCGCATCGAAGCGAGTGCCAAAGACACTCATCCTTGCAGCGAAGACGCCCTGCGCAGATTTGTTTCCGAACAACCCAAAAACGCCGACGCGAATTTTTACTACGGCATGGTCTTGCTCAAAAACGCGCGCCGCTCGCAACGCGAAGCCGATTTCAAACACGCTGAATCTGTTTTTCAAAACGCACTGGCAAACCGTCCTTCTTTCGGTGAAGTTTACGTCCAACTTGGATTGTTGTATAACGCCCAGGGCCAAAAAGACGCCGCGCTGCGCGAATTTCAAAACGCCGTTCGCGTGGCGCCGCACTTATCCGACGCGCACTATCAATTGAGCCTCGCTTCCCGTCGTGCCGGCGATGCCGCCAAAGCCGACGAGGAAATGAAAAAGTACGAGGAACTCCAGAACGCCGAAGAAGCGGCCCTCGAAAAACAACGGAAGGAAATGAAGCAGTTCGTCACGATTTTGCAGCAGTCGTCACCGAAGCAATAGTTCACGGGAGAAGAGAATGACGGGAACACGGAACCTGCTTGGTAAGTCTTTGATCGCCGCCGGCACGATGATGCTCGTTGGAGGCTTGGCCATGGCCGACGCGAATTATTCTCTGCGTTCGCCCGACAATCGAATCGAAGTCGCCATTCACGTAGCGAAGAAGATTACCTACGACGTGTCCCTCAATGGCCGCCTCTTGATGAAGGATTCCGCGCTCGGAATCAACATCGAAGGCAAGTCGCTCGGCGAAAATCCGCAAGTCAAATCCACAAAAAAAGATTCCGTCGACAAAGTTCTCGAACCCGTCGTCCATCAAAAATCCGCGAAGATTCGCGAACATTACAACGAATTGAAATTGGAACTGGACGGAAACTATGCCGTCACCTTCCGCGCCTATCCGGAGGGAGTCGCCTACCGCATCGAAACCTCTCTCGGTGGCGAAAATGTAAAGGTTTTCAGTGAAGACGCCCTCTTTCGCTTTGCCGCCGACGATACCGTCTTCTTCCCCGAAGAAGAGTCCATGTTCTCCCACAACGAGCGCAAATATCTCCCACGCGCGATGTCCACTATCTCCGAAAAAACTTTCGGCACTCTTCCCGCCGTCGTTGACGTCGGCGACGGCGCAAAAATCGCTATCGCCGAATCTGGCGTCGAAGATTACCCCGGATTGTGGCTCCGCGGTGGTGGCGAGCACGCTCTCGCCGCTACGTTCGAGCACTATCCTTTGAAAGAATCGCTCACCGGTGATCGCGATTTCAAAGTCACCGAAGCTGCCGACTACATCGCCGTCACGCAGGGCACTCGCGTATTCCCTTGGCGCGTACTCGGAATCGCCGAACACGACAAAGATCTCATCGCGAATCCGTTGGTGTGGCTGCTCGAGAAACCTTCGATGCTTTCCGACACTTCCTGGATCAAGCCCGGCAAAGTCGCGTGGGATTGGTGGAACGCCAACAACGTTTACGGCGTGGACTTCAAAGCGGGAATCAACACACAGACCTACAAATACTACGTAGACTTCGCCGCGAAAAATCATCTCGACTACATCATTCTCGACGAAGGCTGGTACAAGCTCGGCAACGTCCTCGAGGTCGTTCCCGAAATCAACATGGAAGAGCTCACCGCCTACGCAAAACAAAAAAACGTCGGCGTGATTTTGTGGGTGATTTGGAAAACGCTCGACGATCAGTTGATCCCCGCCCTCGATCAGTACGAAAAGTGGGGCATCAAGGGAATCAAAGTCGATTTCATGCAGCGCAACGATCAGAAGCTTCTCAACTACTATTACAAAGTCGCGCGCGAATGTGCGAAACGCCACATGCTTGTGGATTTTCACGGCGCACAGCGCGGCGCATCGCTGACACGAACCTGGCCAAACCTGATCAGCAACGAAGGCGTCCGCGGGATGGAATGGAGCAAGTGGAGCGCCGAAACCGAGCCACAACACAATGTCACGCTGCCGTTCACGCGCATGTTTTTGGGACCGATGGATTACACGCCCGGCGCAATGCTCAACGCCACGAAAACTACATTTGCGCCGGTATTCTCACGGCCAATGGCCCTCGGCACTCGCTGCCAGCAACTCGCAATGTATGTCGTCTACGAAAGTCCGTTGCAGATGCTTTCCGACAGTCCGTCCAATTACGAACGCGAGCCCGAGTCGTTGGAATTTCTGCGCGCTGTTCCCAGCACGTGGGATGAAACGCTTCCGCTCGACGGAAAAATCTCCGAGTACGTCGCCGTCGCTCGCCGCAGCGGAAAAGATTGGTACGTCGGCGCCATGTCCAATTGGACTGCGCGTGATCTGGAAATCGATCTTTCTTTCCTGCCCGCCGGCAATTTCACAATCGATGCCTATCAGGACGGCGTGAACGCCGACAAAATGGCCAGCGACTACAAGAAAACTTCGAGCACCGTGACGAAAGCTTCAAAAATCAAAATCCATCTCGCGCCCGGCGGAGGTTGGGCCGCGCGCATTCATCCGTAGGATATTGTGCGCGACTTGGTTTAATCTGTCGGCCTCTTGGCTTCCACCGAATCTTCTTTGGAAAACGCAGTGCCGCGGCGGCGGTGGGGCATCGCCGCTCTGCTGGGTTTCGGAATTCTTGTAAGTTATTTTGACCGCGTAAATCTTTCGGTTTCCAAAGAAGCGTTGCACGACGCATTTGGAATGTCCGCCGTGCTTTTTGGATTTCTCTCCAGCGCTTACAACTGGCCGTATGCGGCGCTGCAACTTCCTTCCGGTTTGCTGCTCGATCGTTTCGGCGTGCGGCGCGTCGGAATTGTCAGCACAATCGTTTGGGCTGCGGCGTCGTTCGCTGCCGCACTTTCGCTCGGAGTGAAAAGTCTTTTCGGCGCGCGCATCTTGCTCGGAATTGGCGAGGCTCCAACTTTTCCGGGAACGGCCAAAGCCACCGGCTACTGGTTTCCAAAAAACGAACGCAGTCTCGCCACGGCGACGTTCGATTCGATGGCGAAGTTTTCTTCCGCCATCGGAATTCCTGTGCTCGGTATGGTGCTCGTGCATTTCGGCTGGCGTGCAAATTTTGCGGTCACCGGAATCATCAGCATTATTTATCTCGCGCTGTTTTTGGCGTTCTATCGAAATCCAAGCGGGGACAAAAAACTTTCCGCGGCCGAGCGCGAACATATCCGCAAAGGCGGGGCGCAGCCGGAAGATCCGCAGCGCGCGGCGCAGGGCGCTCCGCTGCGGTATTTGATCACGCGAAAAAAAGTTCTCGGCCTCGCGCTTGGATACGGTTCTTACAACTACGTTTTTTATTTGCTGCTGACCTGGCTGCCAGCATATTTGGCCGAAGCGCATCATCTCGATTTGACTCGATCTTTTTTATATACGAGTGTTCCGTGGTTGTGCGCCACTTTCGCGGAATTGACGGTGGGGGGATGGCTTACGGATTCGCTGATCCAGCGCGGGTGGAATGCAACGCGCGTCCGGCAGACGGTTCTTGTGGGAGGAACTTCGGTTGGTTTGTGCATTTTTGGCGTGCCGTACGCGCATTCGGCGCAAGGCGCGGTGGCGTGGATCGCGTTTGCGCTCACTGGGCTTTCCATTGCGGCGCCGGTGGGCTGGTCGATTCCGTCGTTGATCGCGCCGCGTGAAAGTGTGGGAACGGTTGGCGGGATCATGAATTTAAGCAACCAGCTGTCCGGAATCGCCGCACCGATTGTGACGGGATTCATCGTGGCGGCGACGAAGAATTTTCAGTGGGCGTTTCTTGCGGCCGCGATTTATTTGACGATCGGAATTGCGAGTTACGTTTTTCTCCTTGCCGACATCACGCCGATTCCGGAACCCGAAGAAGCGAAAAAATAAAAGCGGCGGATATTTTCGTTACGTCGTTTTCCGGAGCGCGCGCATGGCGCCGGTTGAAATTCCTCCGTCGACTAAAAGCGTTTGTCCGGTGACGTAGCAGCTCGCCTCGGACGCGAGAAAAACGATTGCGCCGTCGAGATCGTTTGGCTGGCCGGGGCGCTTGAGCGGAATTCTTTCGGTCAAATATTCCACCCACTCTTTGTCTTCGTACATGACGTTGTTTTGCGCAGTGCGAAACCATCCGGGCGCGAGGCAATTTACCGTGATGCCGTGTTTGCCCCAATCGTCGGCGAGGCTCATGGTGAGCTGGCGAATTCCGCCGCGGCTCGCGCCGTAGGGGCCGAGGCCGGCGTAGCCTGCGACACTCGTGACGGAGCCGATGTTGATGATGCGGCCGTAGCCGCGCGAAATCATGCGGCGCGCGACGGCTTGCGCGACAAAAAAACTTCCGCGCAGATTTGTATCGAGAATCAAATTCCAATCGTCCCAGGTGACATCGAGAGCGGGTTTGCGGACGTTGCAACCTGCATTGTTCACAAGAATGTCGATGTGGCCGTAGGCGGCTTCCGCTTCGGCGGCGAATTTCTCGATGCTTTGCTGATTGCGGACGTCGAGTTCGAGAGAAACGGCGCGACGGCCAATCGATTCAATTTCTTTTGCGAACGGCGCGAGGTCTTCGCGTTTTCGCGCGGTGAGAATGAGCTCGGCGCCGGCTTTGGCGAGGGCGCGCGCGAAATATTGGCCAAGGCCGCGGCTAGTGCCGGTGACGATGGCGACGCGGCCGGAAAGATCGAAGAGAGTTTCAGGCACGGGTGACCTCGTTGTCGGAGCGACCTTCAGTGGAAGTGTAAATCAAGCCGAGATTCCTCGACTGCGCAGGCCGGCACTCGCATCGCGAGTGGAAGAGAAAGCCGGCCTGCTCCGCTCGGAATGACAGATTGTAGGGGGTCGCGAAATTGTGCGTTGGGCTCATGAGTTTTCGTTCGGTGTCAGAACCACTTTCAGAAGATTGGGTTCGCGCGAATGGAGGCGCTCGAACCAGCGCGGGCCGTCTTCGAGCGGGGCGACGGCGGTGATGAGCGGCTTGACTTGGATTTTTCCGGAGGCCATCCACTCGATGGCTTGGGGATATTCTCCGGCGGAAGCGCAGGAACCTTGCAAGCGGATCTGGCGCGTGACGACTTTCTGGAGCGGGAGATTTACGTTGGGCGCGATATTGCCGACGAGTACGACGGTGCCGCCCTTTCGGACAGCGTCAATCGAAGCGGTGACGGTTTCATTGCGGCCGACACATTCGAGGGCGACGTCGACTCCTTCGTTGTTGGTGAGCGCGAGAATTTTGGGGAGAAGGGAATCATCGGAAATTAGAATTTCGGTGGCGCCGAGTTTGCGCGCGAGTTCGAGGCGCGGCGCATCGACATCGGTGACGAAGACGCGGGAGCAACCCGCAGCGCGAAGCGCCTGAAGCGTGAGAATTCCGATTGTGCCGGCGCCGACGACGAGCGCGGTTGCATCCGGAGAAAGTTGCGCGAGATTGACGCCGTGAATCGCGACGGCAACGGCTTCGAGCATGGCGGCTTCGGCGAACGGAAAATTATCCGGCAGGCGATAGAGGATTCGCGCGGGAACGGCGACGAATTCGGCGAAAGCTCCGGCTCGGCGGTAATCGCCGCAAGAAACGCCGAGGACCTGGCGTCGGTCGCAGAGATTGATGTTGCCGCGGCGGCAGTTGGGACATTCGCCGCAATACACGGTGGAATCGAACGTGACGCGATCGCCGACGGCGAAAGTTTTAACAGCGCTGCCAACTGCGGCGATGGTGCCGGCGGCTTCGTGGCCCATGACGATGGGAGGAATGCGGCGGCCGGAGGAGCCGTCATATCCGTGAACGTCACTGCCGCAGATGCCGCAGGCGGCGACGCGGATGAGGACCTCGTCCGGCGCTGGGGCGGGCACGGGGAGATCGGCGAGTTCGAGATTGCGATAGCTGGAGAGGAGGAGGGCTTTCATGGCAGAACCAGTTGTAAGTTAAAAGTTTTAAGTTGTAAGTGACAAACCAGTTGGTCAGGCGCCTTCGGCGACGCCGAATTCCCGGCCTGAGAAACAGTTTGCGAGAGCGAATCTATCATCGAATGGGTTGAGCGGGAAATGGCGCGGGCGGCGTGGCAGATTGGCCCGGCAGACAGAGCCTTCGGGGTAAACAAAAGTTGGGGTACACCCCCGGTGTTTTTGCAAAGAGTGCGCAAGCCATTGAGAAAGAAGGAGATGACCTGCACGAGACGGCAAAGGAGCGAAGCAAGAGTGCGCAAGTGATTGGAAATGTGGGAGATGCGTTTCGCTCTTGGCAAAGAGAGCGCCCCTCGCGAAAAGCTCTCGGGGTAAACAAGACCGAGGCAAGAGTGCCGCAGGTCTGATGCGCTCGGCGCAAATGCGAGAGTGGTGACCGACGGGCATGCATCGTCGGATGGAAGAGAGGTTCCTCGGCTCCCGATGGTCGCTCGGGATGCACGTCCTTCATCGGACGTGCAGTTAACCATAATCGCCCCCACCCCCTTTTTTGCAAGTGTTGATTCTGCGGGAGTTAGCAAGAGGGTTCTTGTAAGTGTTGAAAGGAAAGGGAGTTGAAGTGGTTCTGGAATGAACAGATGCGACAAGTTTTGTAAGTGTTGAAAATGCAGGGGGTTGTTTTTGCGCAATTTGTAAGTGTTGAATCTGGGAGGCTTAGCGGAGTTGAGGGGCGATTTCACGGGGAAGTATAGCACGGCAGAAGTGGCTAGTCAAGTAACAGTACTGAGAATGTATCAGTCGAAAGGAGGGGAGGAACTTTCCGCCTGTCCCGATTTCCCCGATTTTCAATCTAAAAGAGACATGAATTAAATCTCCGTCCGCGGTGGCTTGAAAGCCTCTTTCTTTCGTTCTTGGATTTGCCGCATTAGATTGTCCAAAAATCTATCACTCTCTTTCTTCTTCTTTCTGAGCAATTGGATTCCCCTATTGAACGCTTTCAAGATTTGGCGAAATTCATCATCTGTGGCGGATCGTGTTCTCAATAAGGCCAGCAATAATCGTCCAGATACTTCATTGAATGTCTGAGCAATATTTTCTTCCTTCGATATTTCCCACGATGGCTTTTCATCCACAGAACCATCGGCGCGCAAGACTAGAATGTGAGATTCTCCGCCAACGCCCGCAACGTATCTCTTCGCAATTTGCAGCATATAAAGTGCAGCTGCTATACCGTCTTCTGTGTTCATTCGCTCGGAATACATTTGTTCCAAGATATAGTCAGTAACCGAACCGGACCCGAATGTAAAGTATTTGTCTCGCTGAACGATCGTCGTTCCTTGAATTGAATACAAAGTAGGCCTATGGTCAGTTGGGGCTTTGAGACCCACAAGCAATCTAAAATCTGCCGCCGCTGGATCGACGGGATAAAGCGGTATATGTACTTTCCAGATTTCGATCAGTATTTCTTGAATCGCCTGAATTGCAGCGTTTCGGTCTGAAGTCCTTCGTGCTTCGCCAGTGATTTTTTGCATCGCGTAATCGCACAGAGGCCCGTTTCCTGCCCCAGATACTATGACCGATACATTCTTCTTAGGATTGTGACCCAATACACCTAGGACCCCGCCTTCCGGAACTCGCCGCATTTTCTCAACGTTTGATTTTGTTATTCCTCCGCTTTCTTCGGAATCAGCAGCAAAGACGATCGAGTCTTCACAAACTAGTCCTGCGATGAGCGTCACGGCCTTCCTTCTTTCTATCCGCTCATATTCTGAGTAGCGGCTTGACGTGCATCTAAGCACACGGTGTCCCTTGTGTGAAGTAAATAACTCTGTAAGCTATCTAATCGAGCTAAGCGCCGACCCAGAACCGAATGTCTAGGAGACAGCGACTAGTCCGCTTTTGAGTTTGGGGATCGAGGGTTCCGTCGACGCGGAAGGGGAGATGGATTTTGCTGTCGAAGAGTTTGGTGCCACCGAGGCGAGTGTTTGTGAATTCCGGGACAGACGGGAGGTTTTCTAATATTGCTTCACAAGACTCATCTGGCGGAAGAGGAGAAAGAGAAAGTTACACAGAGGTCGCAGAGGCCGGAGCGCAGAGGTCGAAGCACGGAGAGAATGCGGTAGAACGAAGAGTCAAAATCAAAATTCACCGTCAAACGCAAGACCCGCCCTCACAATTCGAGGACGGGGCACCCTCCGTGT